>Ga0070671_100003268_pt1 | contig 12653 bp, 10 predicted proteins | sample KBSS73metaG_FD_65341 | JGI IMG/M metagenome (GOLD analysis project Ga0070671, IMG submission 65341) | Switchgrass rhizosphere microbial communities from Kellogg Biological Station, Michigan, USA - KBS S7-3 metaG | ecosystem: Host-associated > Plants > Roots > Rhizosphere > Soil ...
CAGCGCGCGTTCCAGAACATTTACGACACGATGGACCAGATCGACGCGTTCAAGCTGCAGGCGCTTGGCAACATGAAGCAAACTATCGAAACGCTGGGCAAGGAAGTCGAGAAATCGAAGGGCTATATCGCCCGCGCCGAAGGCGTGAGCCAGGCGAAGCTGGAAGGCCCCTCACCCTCCCCGCTGACGCCGCTTGAGGTAAAATGACCGACGTTACCGACAAGGTCGAACGTGCAATCGCGCGCTTCGACCGCGTCACCCAGCAGCTCGACCAGCGCGATGGACCCGCGCAGGATGCGGCAAGGCGGGAGCGGAACCGGCTGAATGCCGGATTGGGCCGGACGATCCTTACCGTGGCGATCGCGGTCGCGCTGATCTGGATGGCGGCGGGCGTGATCGGCTTCATCACGCCGATCGGCGTCGTCGGTTTCTTCCTTGCACTGCTCGCGAGCGCAGTTGTCGCGGCAGGACTGCTTGGCCGTGGCGGGCGCAAGACGATCTCGGCCCCTCCCCCATCGGCCGACCTTCCCAACGGGGCGATGGTCGACCGCTTTGATTCCTACATCTACCGCGCCCGCCGCGCGCTGCCGCCCCCGGCCCAGCATCAGCTGGACGCGATCAGCGCGGTCCTGCCTTCACTGAAGCAAACGCTCGAGCGCGTCGACACGCTCGACCCGTGCGCGCAGGACGCGAGGCGGCTTATGTCGATCCATCTTCCGAGGCTGGTCGAACGCTATGCCAACGTTCCTACAGCCTACAGGACGGAGCGGGACGGCGAAGGGAAGACGATCGACGAGCGGCTGGTCGAGAGCCTTGCCGCTGCCCGGTCTGCGCTGACCGACGTCTCCAAGCAGCTTGCGCGGCAGGACATGGCGGCTTTCGAGACGCAGGGCCGCTTCATCAAGTCGCGCTACGGCGACGATGGCCAGTTGGGCGAGGCCGACGCGGAGCGGAGCCCGAGCCCCCGCGAAGACACCCCAAGCAGTTAGCGATTGCGCCATTCAGGCGTGCCGCTCATGATAACGCCGGGTTAACTGGTCGCCGGAGCTGACGGGGATGCAGCTTGCGTTGTCGAGGACCGATCAGCCGCGGAAAAGCGGTTTGCGGCTGCCGCCCGCGGTACCGCCGTTCAATACGCTCAACTACCGCATCTTCACATTGCTGTGGGCGCTTGCGTTCCTGCTTGCCGTAGCCGGGCCTATCGCCGGCCTCCACCAGCGATACACCGAAGCCCGCAACAATTCGCAGCTTTTGCTGGGAAGCCGCGCGGGCTTCGCCGTGTCGCCGCGGGACGCGACACAGGTCCGCTTCACCGTCGGTCCGCAGACGCGGGGCAGCGGGATCGTGCCGGGCGACCACATCATTGCGATCTACGGAATGCCGCTTCCGCGATCGATGCCGACGGACCAGGAAGCGCTCGCCGAGCACGGCGACGATCCGGCCTACATCATGATGGGCAACCTGCTCTACGGCACCGACGTATCGGAGATGCCGATCACCGTTCGCGATCCCGACGGCAGGGTGCGAGACGTGACCGTCACGACCGGCGAGCAGCATATCGACGGCGGCGCGAGGGCGCTGGGCATCTCGCCCAAGATGCTGAGCTTCGTCGATCTCCTCCACGTCCTCTTCTACCCGTTCCTGCTGTGGGCGGCGTGGCTGCTGCACCGCCGCAATTCCCGTGACGTCGTGAGCTCGATCCTGTCCATTGCAGTGCTCCTCGCCATCGGCGCCGAGCAGCCGTCGTCCGCTTTCCTCGCGACGATCGGCGTGCCGCGGGCAGTGAACGTCGCCATCTTCGATCTCGGCAACGTGCTTCTGCTGACGGGCATCCTGCTCTTTCCGCATGGCCAGCTGTCATGGCGCGTCGTCGGGCTGATCGCCTGCCTGCCGCTGCTGATGCTGCTGCAGGGCCTGCCTTATCAGGCCTTCTTTATCTGCTTCATGATCATCGGCGTGCTCGCGATGGTCCAGTGCCTTCGCCGAACCGAGTCGAGCGACCTCCGCCAGCAGATCCGATGGGCGTTGCTGGGGATCAGCGCCTATGCCGTGCTGCGCTGCATTTCGATCGCGTGCGACTATCTGAAATGGTCGACCGGGACGTTCGGCCACCAGCTGCTTCTCGAGATCGCGGCCGGGATCAGCCTGGGGCTGGCGGCGCTGTTCCTGCAGCTCGGGCTGCTCGTCTCCCTCCTGCGCTACCGCCTCTACGACGCCGAGATCGCGATCGGCCGCTCGGTTAATTTCGCTGTCGTCACGCTCGGCGTCGCCGCTATCTTCGCGGCCGCGGGCGACGCCGTGAAGCAGCTCATCTACAATTACTCGGGCAACACGAACAACGAAGGCCCGATCATCTTCGCCGCCGCGCTCGCGACGATCATGGTGAATCCTATCCAGGACCGCGTCCAGCGCTGGTCGGAAAAGAAGTTCCAGAGAAACCTCTTCCTGCTTCGCAACGACCTTCCGCAGGGCGTCCGCGACATGCGCGAGACGGCTTCGCTCGAGGACATGCTTTCCGAGATCCTCGCCCAGGTCGACCGCGGCGTCCGCGCAGTCAGGAGCGCCACGATCGTGAATGGACGAGTCCTCAGCGTCCGCGGCCTCACGACAAGCGAAGTCGAGGAATGGCGCACCTCGGTGTTCGCGCAGGACTATAAGAGCGACATCTGCGAAGCATCGGACCGAGTCTTTCCGATCCGCCTGCCGCTCGTCCCGAGCTCCGGCGAGGAGGAGCCGATCGGCTATCTCCTCGTAGGACCGCGTCCCGACGGTTCGATCCCGAGCCGAGAGGAGCAGAAGGCCCTCAAGGAAGTGTCGGAGGAAATCGCCCGCGCGATCCGGACCGTGATCAAACGCGAAGCGCGCGAGGGCGAGATCGCCGCTCTGATCGCCGACAATGTCCGCCGAATCGAGGCGCTGGAAGCGATGCTGGGCGCCACTCAGGTACGGGGGAAAAGTTCGCGCGGAACCGCCTGACACGGTAGGCCGGACTGATTCCGTTCATTGACCCCATTAGAATCAAAGAATAATTCAGTCGTCACATCGACACGGGGGTATGGTGATGATGCGCGCCTTGGTTTTGTCCGGGCTGCTGGTGGTTGCGCCGGTAGCTCTCCTCAGCAGCAGCAGCCCAGCCAAGGCGCAGGCCCAAAATCCGCAGCAATGCCAGGACACCGCCCAGAAGAAGGCGAAAAGATCGATGTTCGGCGGACTGGCGAACGCCATCGGCGGAAGCATCCTCGGCCACGTCGGCGGCGGCGTCGGAAGCGAAGTCTATTCGCTGGCCATGCCCGCGGCGTCGTACCTTGGCGACGAACTCCTCAAGATGCTCGACTGCAAGGAACAGCAGCAGGCGGCAAAAGCGACCGACGAGGCCATGCGCGGTGGGGTCGGAACAGAGGTGAGCTGGAAGAGCGAAAGCCGCCCGAACGTCACCGGAAGCTCCAAGGTGACCGGCCAGGAGGCGATGGCTGACGGCGGCCAGTGTCTCACCGTCACCGACATCGTGATCGTCGACGGCCAGGAAACCACCGTTCCCAAGAAGATGTGCCGCGCCAAGGGCGCCAGCGCATACGCCAAGGCCTAGGCATGATTTCGGGGCGCACAAAGACTGTCTTTGGCGCGTGTTTGCTGCTCCTCAACGTGGCGGCGGCGGAGCCTGTGGACCCGGATAATCCTAGCTGTCCCAAATATCTCAACTGGTCGACCTACCCGGCGATGAAATTCACGCTCGAGACCGTGAACGGCGTTCGCGTGCTCAAAGCCGAGGGGGCTATCGACCAGGATGTGCCGGCCAAGCTGCAGGACGCTCTCAAGGCTAATGATCCCGTCGAGGAAATCTGGGTCCGCTCTCCGGGCGGCGATGCGCGCGCGGGCAATGCCGCGGGCAAGATCATCCGTGAAGCCATGATCCCGACACGGATCCCGGCGGGCTGGGCCTGCTTCTCGGCATGCAACTTCATGTTCATGGGCGGAGCCATCCGCTACGTCGATGACGGTGGCCATTTCGTGGTGCACATGTTCACTCACGTCAGCGACAAGGAAGCCGTCCGGTCGGAGCTCAACAAGGGTACCGACAATGCGATCGGCCTCATCGGCGATGTCGAGCAGGATTCGGCGATGCTCGCGAGCGAGGACAATGACTTCCTCATCCGCATGGGCGTGTCCCGCAAGCTGCTGACCGAGGTCATGTACCAGCAGAAGGCGGTGATTCAGGGCGGCAACAAATCGACCCGCCGCTGCCTGAGCAAGGACGAGGATTATAAATACAACGTCGCGACCAAGATCTTGAACTGATTGAATTTAAGGAAGCTCGATAATGCGTGCGAAGCCGATGCTGTGGGGCGCAGCAGTTGCCATCGCCCTGAGTTCGTCCGCCGCCGTGGCCAATGTCGTGGTGGTGAAGTCGCTTGGTCCGTCGGCCAAGGCTTATCCGCCAGGCAAGACGCTCCCGCCGAGCGCCAAGATCTCGCTGGTAGGAGGTGACGTCGTCACGGTTCTGGGGCCCAGCTCGGCACAAACCCTGCGCGGCCCCGGCAATTTCGACGCCGGCCAGGTCAGCCTCGCTTCGGCGGCCGGCCAGCGCGGGCGCTTCGGCGCGCTGCGCGCGGCAGAAGTCGCGCATAACCCCAGCATTTGGAACATCGACGTCACCCAGAGCGGCAAGGTCTGCGTCACCGACGCGAAAAACCTGAAGCTATGGCGGCCGGACACGGACGCAGCGGCGGACGTCGAGATTCGCTCGGCCGACGGTCAGAGCCAGAAACTCAGCTGGGCTGCCGGCAAGGCGCTTGCGGCATGGCCCGCCGCGGTACCAGTCAAAACTGGAGCGCAGTACCAGATCGAGTGGGCCGGCAGCGGCGACAAGAGCAGCGTTGACGTGGTGACCGTCGGGTCGGTGCCGTCGGACCTCGTCGGGACGGCCCAGGTGCTGATCCAGAACCGCTGCGACAACCAGCTCGAGCTGCTCGTTTCAGGGGCTGTCAAAGGCCACGAATAGGCCGACGCTGGCTGTCGAAGCTATTGGGCGACGGCTAGCCGCTGCTTCGCGCCATTCAGCATCGCCTGGAAGCGTGGGTCTTCGCGGACGGGATCGACGTCCGGATCGGCATCGACATGCTTGAGCTGGGTCGGGCTCACGACCCGCTCGAAATAGGGCGACATCACCTCGAGCGCCCTCTCTGTGTCCTTGAGGTCGCCGATCAGCGCGCAGGCGAGATTGTAGCGCATCATGATGTCATCGGGCGCGAGCAGCAGTGCCCGGTCGATCCACTCGCGCGCCCGGTCCTTCTCCCCGAGCACCGCCAGCGCTGCGGCCCCCGCGGCAAGCACCGGCGCATTCGACGGGTCCCGCGTCACCGCCCTCTCCGCTCGCTCGACCGTCATTCGCGCGACGCGGCGCAGCTCGTCCGCGTTGCCGGTGCCGTGATGGCAGGCGATCAGCATTTGCGGATTGTGCCAGTCGCTGTCCATCAGCGACGCCGCTTTCTCGAAGAAGGGCACCGCCTCGGCGATGCGGCCCTGGCGGAACAGCAGTCGGGCAGCCTCGCGGTTCACCTCCCATGATTCCGGGTTCAGACGAAGGGCCGCCTCCACCTCGTGCATCGCCTCTTCGGGCTTGCCTGCTTCCTCCAGCACATGGGCTTTGACGCAGCGCGCTTCGGCGAGGTTCGGGTTGATCTCGAGCGCGCGCTCGGCGGCCGGAAGTGCATCGACGTCACGCGCGTGCCACAGGCGCAGTTGCGACTGGGCCAGCGCCATCAGCGCCCACGCCTCCGCATAGTTAGGATCGATCGAGACCGCCTGCTTGCAGATCCTGACGATCGTCTCCTCACGCCGGATGTCGCCGAAGCTTCCGTTCATCCAATGCTGGCGCGCCATCAGGTAGAGATTGTAGGCATCGACACTGGCGGTGCCGCGGGTCTCGATCGCTTTCTTTTCGTTGGGAAGCAGCTTGACCCGCAGGGCGGCGACGATCGCCTTCGAAATCTCGTCCTGGATAGCGAAGATATCGGTGAGGTCGCGGTCGTAGCGGTCGGCCCAGACGTGCCCGCCGGTCGCGGCGTCGATCAGCTGGGCGGTGATCCGCACGCGGTCGCCGGCCTTGCGGACGCTGCCTTCCATGACGTGCGTGACCTCGACCGAACGCGCGACCTCTTTCACGTCCATCACCTTGCCCTTGAAGGTGAAGGCGGTGTTGCGGGCGATGACGAGCAGCGCTGAGACCTTCGAGAGGTCCGTGATGATGTCCTCGGTGATTCCGTCGCTGAAATATTCCTGCTCGGGATCGCGGCTCATGTTCACGAACGGCAGCACGCAAATGGAGAATTGATCCGGCGAGGCCGGCTTGGCGGCTGCCGCTTGTGGCGGCGTCGACGCGGCGGGCGCAACGGTCGCTTCGATGGCGGCCAGCAAGGATTGGAGCTCCGGGCACTCCCCGCCTGTCCACCGCGACAGGTCGACGGACTGGAATTGCCGGAAGCCGAGCGGCGGCTTGCAGGCGTCGATAATCACCGGGACTAGCCGCCCGCGGTCCCGTCCCTCAGCAGCCTCGTCCTGTACCCAGGCCGATTCCACCGAGCGGTTCGACCACAGGACGATAACCGCTTCGGCGTCCTTGAGCGCCTGGTCGATGGCGCGGCTGAAGCGCGACCCGCCCTGGATATGCTGGTCCCACCAGACCTCGTGCCCGGCGCGGCCGAGCGCCTCCGCCAATTCCCTGGCAGCGTCACCGTCGTCGCGTGCGTAGCTCAAGAATAGGCGGGCCAAGGCACCTCCTGACGACGCCTGTTTGCGCTCAACCGTGCCGCGCATCAAGAAGGAGCGGTTAGCGTTAATTCAACAGCCGACGACTCCCTCGCGCTGAAGCGAAGCAATTTCGTCGGTCGCGAGACCAAGCGATGACAGGATTTCGGCGGTGTGCTCGCCGAGCGAGGGCGGTGGGAGATCGGAATCGGCGCGCTTTCCGTCGAGCCGCACCGGAGAGCCGACGAGCGGGACTCCCGCGATCGTTCTGACCATTTGCCGGTGCTGCGCCTGCACGTCGCCGAGTGCCTGACTGATGCGGTTGATCGCGCCCGCCGGCACGCCGGCAGCTTCAAGCTGTTCGAGCCAGTCTGCTGCCCGCTTCCGGGCGATTTCCTCGCTGACCAGACGCACCATCTCTTCTCGATTGGTGACACGGGCGGCGTTAGAGATGAAACGCTCGTCCTTCACCCATTCCGGATGCCCGCAAATCTCCGCAAGCCGCGCAAACTGCCGGTCGTTGCCGACCGCGATGATGATCGGCTGATCGGCCGCGGCGAAGGGCTGGTACGGGACGATATTGGGGTGCGTGTTCCCCTGTCGCGGCGGGTCCTTGCCGGAAACGAGCGCGTTTGACGCCTGGTTGGCCAGCATCGCCAACTGGGTGTCAAACAGCGCCATGTCGATGTGGGCGCCCTCCCCATTCTTCTCGCGCGCATACAGGGCCGAGAGGATCGCAACGCAGGTGTAGAGCCCCGTGAACAGGTCGACGACCGCCACTCCGACCCGCATCGGGCCGCCGCCGGGTGCGTCATCGGGAAGGCCAGTAATGCTCATCAGCCCGCCCATGCCCTGGATGATGTAATCATAGCCTGCGCGGTCGGCGTAGGGCCCGTCCTGGCCGAAACCCGTGATGGACGCATAGACGAGGCGCGGATTCGCCGCCCGGAGCGACATTGCGTCGAGCCCGAATTTCTCGAGGCCGCCGACCTTGAAGTTCTCGACGACCACGTCGGCTTGCTCAGCCAGTTTTCGAACCAGCGCCGCGCCTTCGAGGCGGGCAAAGTCGATGGCCGCGGATTTCTTTCCCCGGTTGCAGCTCAGGAAATAAGCGGCGACGCGACTGTCCCCTTCGCCATGCCAGGGCGGGCCCCAATGCCGCGTGTCGTCGCCAGCGCCGGGACGCTCGATCTTGGTGACGACCGCGCCAAGGTCCGCGAGAAGCTGCGTGCACCACGGGCCGGCAAGCACGCGGCTAAGGTCGAGGACCCTGACCCCCTCTAGCGGCCTCAATGCCGCCTGCCCCAGAAGCGGCGGTCGGCGAGCACCGCCTGCGCCGCATTGTGCCCAGGAGCGCCGGTAACCCCGCCGCCGGGATGCGCGCCGGACCCGCACAGATAGAGCCCTTTGAGCGGCATCCGGTAATCTGCCGCGCCGATCATCGGACGCGCGCTGAACAGCTGGTCGAGCCCCATCTTGCCGTGGAAGATATCGCCGCCGACCAGCCCGAAGCGGCGCTCGAGATCCAGCGGGGAGTGGATCTGGCGGCCGATCACGGAACTTGCGAACCCCGGCGCGTGCGCGTCGACGGTCGCGATGATCTGGTCGGCCGCCTTCTCGCGCTCCTTCTCCCAGCTCCGGCCCGGTCCGAGATCGTAGCGGAAGTGCTGGCAGAAAAGGCTGGCGACATGCTTTCCCTTCGGCGCGAGCGTCGCGTCGAGCGTCGAGGGAATCAGCATTTCGATGATCGGCTGCTTCGACCAGCCGTTCACCGCCGCATCCAGATAGGCACGGTGCATGTAACCGAGGCTGGGCGCCATGATGATGCCCGCCGTAAGCTGGTTGCCCTTCTTCGGCAGCACCGTGAATTTCGGCAGCTCCGAAAGCGCGACGTTCATTCGGAAGGTGGCGCTTTCACACTTCCATCCGTGCATCCGCGCCGAAACGTCGGAGTCCACAGCTCCGTGCGGCACGAGCCGGTCGAACAGGAGCCGAGGGTTCACGCCGGCAACCACCGTCTTGGCCCGATACGCCTTGCCCCCAGCGACCACGCCGCAGGCACGGCCGTTGCCGACAATCACTTCCTCGACCGGCATGTTGATGAGGATGTCGACGCCCGCCTCCCGGCACGCCTTCGCCATCGCCTGGGTGATCGATCCCATGCCGCCGATCGCATGGCCCCAGGCGCCCGGCACGCCCGCGGCCTCGCCGAAGAGGTGGTGGAGGAGGACGTAAGCCGTGCCCGGCGCTTGCGGCGAAGCGAAATTGCCGACCACGCCGTCGAAGCCGAACAAGGCCTTGGTGAGCTCGCCTTCGAAGTGCCGGTCGAGGATGTCGGCGGCGCTCCGCACCGCGAAATCGTGGACGATGCGCGTCTCGGCGAGCGTCAGTCCCGCCATGTCGCGCCCGAGGCTGAGGAGCTTGGGAATGGCGCTGGCCCTGCGCCCGACGTTCGGCGGCGCTCGAAGCAGCCATTTCTTCAGCAGCCGCACCACCGTTTCCAGCTCGGCCATGTAGCGGTCGTACGCCTCCGCATCGGCCTTGTAGTGTCGAGCGATTTCCTTGCGCGTCAGGCCGCCGCGCCCCGCGAGGAGATAGTCGCCGTCACCCGGAAGGAAATTGTCGATCTTCCTGAGAACGACCTTCAGCCCGTGCCGCTCGAGCTGCATGTCGCGGATGACTTTCGGTTGCAGCAGGCTGACCGTGTAGCTTGCGGCCGAGTTGCGGAAGCCCGGGAGGAACTCGTCCGTGACGGCAGCCCCGCCGACGGTCCCGGCCGCTTCGAGAACGGCGACCTTGAGTCCCTTTTTCGCGAGATAGTAGGCGCAGGTCAGGCCGTTGTGGCCCGCCCCGATCACGACCGCATCAAATTCCATCAATTCCCCGCAGCTGAGCATTTCGGGCCTAGAGGCCCCTCCTCGCGCCGTCCAGATGCACCCGCGCTTGCCAGAAACTGGCGCTACCAATTCGCAAATCGAGCAAATTTGCACGCGCTGCTGTGTTATTCGTATAGCACAGCCTAAACAGGGGGTCCGGAATGAGGTCAGCAGCGATCATGGCATGCGCAGCCGCATTGGGATTGATTGCGGCAGACGCGGTCGCGCAGCCGACGAAGGCCTCGGCCGACCCCGCGGCGGTCGTCGCGGATGTCCGGCGGATCATCGCCGCTAACTACGTCCTCGCCGATATCCGACCAAAGCTCGACTCGGCGCTCGCGAACGGACTTGCCGCCGGCCATTACAACGTCAGCGACCCTTCCGCTCTCGCCGACCGGATCAACGTGGACATGAGTGCGGTCGCGCACGACAAGCATCTCGGCATCAACTTCGATCCGCGCCGGCAGACCGAGCTCGCGTCGCAGCCTCCAAATGCCGGCGCAGACGACGCGGTCCCATCCGACGAGGAAATCCGCCAGGCGACGAAGTTCAACCACGGCATCCTCGAGATGAAGGTGCTGCCGGGGAACATCCGCTACATCGACCTCATGGGCTTCTTCTGGGGCGGGAAGAAGACCGCGGACGTCTATGACAATGCCGCCCGCTTCATGAAGGACGGCGATGCGGTCGTCATCGACCTCCGTCACAACGGAGGGGGCAATCCAGACGCGGTTCGCTATCTGATCAGCTACTTCCTCGAGCCGGGCCGGCCGATCGTCACCTTCTACATGGGCTCCGACAGGACCGATCATCGTTCGAGCGTCGCGTCACTTCCCGCGGAGCGCCTGGTCGGGAAGCCACTGTACGTGCTCACGAGCGGAATGTCGGCGAGCGCCGCCGAGGAGTTTGCGGGCCACGTCGCCGGATTCAAGATCGGCGAAGTGATCGGCGAGAAGACCGCGGGCGCAGGCTTCAGGGACCAGTTCTTCCCGGTCGCGGGCGGCTATGTGATCTGCGTATCGGTCGGCCGAGCGGTTCTCGCCTCGACGGGCAAGGACTGGGAAGGGGTCGGGATCGCCCCGACGACGAAGGTCGATGCCGACAAGGCGCTCGACCTCGCGCAGGCCCACGCGCTTCGCCGGATTGCCGCCGAATCGAGCGGCGACGAGAAGCGGAGGCTGGAAGCGCAGGCGGCGCTCCTTGACGCGAAGGTCAATCCGGCGGCGACCGGCCTTCCCGCCGAGCGCTACGCCGGCAAATATGATGGAGACCGATTGGTCACCATCGAGGCCGGGACCCTCAGCTATCAGCGAGGGGGCGGGCCGAAGGTCGCCTTGATTCCGCTGGGCGGAAACCAGTTCGGGTTCACCGAAGACCCGCTGTCCCGCATCAGCTTCAACACTACCGGCGCCAACGTCACCGCGTTGAAGCTCGTTCGAGGCGACGGATCGGTCGTGGACGCGCCGCGCGCGCCCTGATCAGCGCATCAGGACCAGCTCTTCGGCCATGGTCGGGTGGAGTGCCACCGTCTGGTCGAAGTCGCTTTTCTTGAGCTTCGCCTTCACTGCGATTGCGGCGGCCTGGAGGATTTCCGGGGCGTCGGGCCCGATCATGTGGATGCCGACGATCTCGTCGGTCCCTTCGTCCACCACGATCTTGTAGAGCGACCGCTCGTTGCGCCCGGCAAGGACGTTCTTCATCGCCCGGAAGTCGGAGGTGTAGGTCTTCACCGAGCCGAGCTTGTTGCGCGCCTCGCCTTCGGTGAGCCCGACGCCCGCAAGCGGCGGGTGGCTGAACACCGCCGACGGGATGCAGCCGTAGTCGACGCGGTGCGGCTTGTTGCCGAAGAAGGTGTCGGCAAATGCCTGCCCTTCGCGGATCGCCACGGGCGTCAACTGCACGCGGTCGGTGACGTCGCCGACGGCAAAGATCGATGGTACCGACGTGCGATTGTCCTCATCGACCTTGATCTGTCCGCTCTCGCCCACCTCGACACCGGCATCTTCGAGGCCGAGCCCTTCGATATTCGGCCTCCGCCCGGTCGCGAACAGCAGCTGGTCGGCCTCGATATCGTCGCAGCCAGTCATGCTGATGTGAAGCCTGCCGCCTTCGCCTTTCTCGACCTTGTCGATCGTCGCGTTGAACTTGAAGTCGATCCCTTTGCGAAGCGAGATCTGGATCAGGCGGTCGACGATCTGCTGGTCGTAATGACGAAGGAGAACGTCGCTGCGATTGACCAACGTCACCTGCGTACCGAACTCCTGGAAAATGCCGGCGAACTCGTTGGCGATATAGCCGCCGCCCACGATCACGATGCGCTTCGGCAGCTTCTCGAGGTGGAAAACCTCGTTCGAGCTGATGGCATGGTCGACGCCATCGATGCAGGGCATTGCCGGCCGGGCTCCCGTCGCGATCAGGATCTTGTCGGCGGTCACTTCCTTGCCGCTCGCAAGCCGAACCGAATTGGGGCCCGTCACCGTCGCCCGCTCGGGGAAGATCGTCACCTTATGGTTGGTCAGGGTCTCGGTGTAAGCGCCCTCCAGCCGCGACACTTCGGCAAGCACGTTGTCGCGAAGCACCGCCCAGTCGAAGCGCTTGGTCGGCACGTCCCAGCCGAACATTGCGGCATCGTCGAGATCTTCGGCGAAGTGGGCGCCGTAGACGAGCAGCTTCTTCGGCACGCAGCCACGGATCACGCACGTGCCGCCAACCTTATACTCCTCGGCAACCGCAACGCGGGCGCCGTAGGAAGCCGCGATCCGCGAGGCGCGCACGCCACCGGAGCCGGCCCCGATCACGAACAGGTCGAAGTCGGCCATCAGACGCCAGCCCTTTCCATTAGCGCTCTAGTCGAGGGATCGAGCGTCTTGTCGTCCGCATCCTCCGCGAGCTGGCGCGCGATCTCCTTGCCGAGCTCGACCCCGAACTGATCGAACGGATTGATTCCCGTCAGCACCGCGTTGGCGAACGTCCGTTGCTCGTAGAAGGCGATCAGCGCCCCGAGCGACCGCGCATCGAGGCGGTCGAGCAGGA
>Ga0070671_100003271_pt1 | contig 12644 bp, 9 predicted proteins | sample KBSS73metaG_FD_65341 | JGI IMG/M metagenome (GOLD analysis project Ga0070671, IMG submission 65341) | Switchgrass rhizosphere microbial communities from Kellogg Biological Station, Michigan, USA - KBS S7-3 metaG | ecosystem: Host-associated > Plants > Roots > Rhizosphere > Soil ...
GGCGGCCGCGGTCATCGAGCGCGAACCGGCGGCGATGACGCTGCGCTACCTGCAGACGCTGACGGAAATCGCCTCCGAGCAGAATTCGACCATCCTTTTTCCGGTCCCGATCGAAATGATGCGGTTCCTCGCCGGCACGATCGACCGGAAGTAACAAGCGCGGACTTCATAGGTGGGGCGAGCCCTTGCCAGGCTCGCCTCGCGAATCCATAGGTTCGCGCCACCGCAATCTGAAATCGCGCTCGCTAGAGCGTTTCTCACATTGACGTAGTGACGAATCTACGAATTTTCGAATTCTCAGGTGTCAATTCGTCAATTCGTCACTACGTAAATTCGAAAATTGCTCTAGTCGGGAGTCACTACGCCATCGAACCCGGGACGAAGAAACGCGCGCGCTCGGGGAAAGCGTCGTTCAATTGCGGCGCGCAGCTGCGCGAGCTGATCCGCAAGCTCGCGCGCGGCACCACTCGACGGGTACCACTGATCGATCGCCCGCCAGGCGCCTTCCGATCGATCGATGCACGTCAGCGTGAGCTTCGCCGAGCCGTTGTGATCGTTCTGGATCGGATCGTCCGTCCAACGCTCGCGCTCGCTCTCCTCCAGACCGTCAACGGCACGATGCAGTTTCACATAGATGAGAAAGCAGTCGTGGCGGACGATCGCGATCGCATCGAGAACGCGTGCCAGCTCGATGAAGGAGATATCCTCGACGCTTTCGACTTCAGCGCGTCTCACGAGGGCATCGGCGTGCGCACGCATCCCAGCGGACTCCACTTCGAACCACGCCGCGGCGAGATTTGAATAGGCACGCGCTTCGCGCAGAATCGGGTCGTGCCGACGGCGCTCCTCGCGGCGTGCCTCCTCACGCTCATACGCCACCGACTCGAGGGGGCCTTCCTCCTCGATATTTTTCAAAGCCTCCTCGGCGCTGAACGTCGACCTGCGGATCACGTGCGTCCGGACCTGATCGAACCGGTCCTTCAGATGGGCGAGCATCGAGTCGTCTGTCGGCCGCCTCGGCCAGCGTGACAGCGAGGGGTAAATTCCGCACCGGCCGGTGAACCCACACCTTTCACACCACCCATCGCAGTAGTTGTGGACGCCGGAGATGTTGGCCGGGGCGAGCTGTTGCATTAGAAAAACGTCTTCGTCCTCTTCTTCCATGCGGCCATGGGAAGCAAAGCAGCCACCGCTCGAAATCCCGAATAAATTGCGCGGGCGCGTGCCGACGTTGCAATTTCCGCGTACAGCCGACCGGCCGAAGTACGCGGATTTTGCATATGCTGCGCGCGTGCCCGAGTTTCACGCCGAACCATATCTGCATCTCGCCGGTCTCTCGCACAAGTCGGCGCTCATCGCGTGGGGCGCGTTCTATTTCAAGACGAGAAGCCACAAGCAGTGGAAGCTCGTGGATGACCGTGACCTCCGCCACGTCCATCCACCACGACGCGAAAGCATCGGAGCGCGTTCCGACCCGTACGGTCCCGCGCGTGTAAACGTGTATGAAGAAGCGTCAGGATCGCTCGCGGCCACCGTTTTCACGGAGACGACGAACTACTGCTGGGTCTCGGGGCTGTCGCCGAACACCGACTACAGATACGAAGTGCTGGTGAATAACGAAGCATGGGGCGTCGACGAGCGATGGGATTGGGTACGCGGCAGCGAACAGGGTCTGGTGCAACGGGGAGGTCGGTACGTCAACCGGTTCCGCACGCATCCGGATCCCTCAACAGAACCAAGTGATGCGTTCACGTTCATCGTCATCGGAGACTTTGGCACGGGCATTCTCCGATCGACTCCGACGCGCCGGCAGTTCGAGGTCGCGCAGGCGATGCAGCTCGCCTTCGAGCAGCACGACGCCCGCATGATCGTGACGACCGGCGACAACATCTATGCGGGGCACCGCATCCTCGGCCTTCCCATTGGTGGCAGCGGTGACGAGGACGACGACTGGTTCTTCACCTTTTTCCAGCCCTACCGGTACATGCTGAATCGGATTCCGGTCTATCCGTGCATCGGCAACCATGACAGCGCGGAGACCGAGGAACGCGACGATCGCGAGCAATTGCTCGACAACCTGTATTTGCGCGAGCGCATCGCCGGCGACGAGCCGTCGGGACGGGCGTCAATGGATCCAGGCCTTTTTTACCGGTTCCGCTACGGACGCGACGTCGAGTTCTTCTGCATCGACACCTCCAAGGAGGATTTCTTCAAGGGCAAGCGCCTGTTCGAGTACGCGAAACACTGGGAATGGGTGGATCAGACGCTCACGCCGGATGCGACGGCTCGCTGGAAGTTCGTGTTCTGTCATCACCCGCCGTTCTGCGCGGGCCCGAATCACCACAATACCGATCGGATGGAGGCACTGCTGCCGCTCTTCGCGCGCGCGGGCGTGCGCGTCGTCCTCAACGGACACGAGCACAATTTTCAGCATTCGCGTCACAACGGGATCGACTACTTCGTCAGCGGCGCCGGCAGCAAGCTCGATCCAGAACGGCCGGACCGCTTCGACGACGCTCATACCGTGAGCTGGTCGAACCATGCCCACTTTCTTCTGGTAACGATCGCGGCTTCGACGATGACGGTGAGAGTCGTCGGCGAGCTCGACGACGCCCAAGCAACGGAGTTACGCGACGTGCCGCGCTACACGCCGGCCGGAAGCGAGGTCACCGGGCCGATAGTGTTGCGGCTCTGAACAGATCGTCGCCCGCGCTCAGCACTGTCCACCGCAGACGCTCCGGAAACTGCAGCTCCTCGGCCAGGAAGTCACGCACAACGGCGGCGGCGCGTGGCGATCGGTGGCCCCACAAAATGCTGCCCGTCCAGTTCGCGGGAAAGAAGATGTCACCAGTCCGCTGAATGTCCGCGAGCAGCTCGAGTCCCGGACGGATGAACCGTTCGGAATCCTGCTCGCGCAGCGGGTGGTTGAGATACGCGAGCGATTCGCTGACCCACGGCTCGCGCCGGCGGTTCTCGAGGAGCCGGAACCGCTCGAATGCCGCGCCGCGCACCTGTGGGTCCGCCGAGAGCGCCGGCATGACGAATGCGAAGCGTGCCTTGCGATCCGGATTCTCCGTACGATCCAGCTGCGTCTGCAGAATCTGCTGCCAACCCGGCACCTCACGCACCGCCAGCTCCATCGCCATGGCGATTTCGTCGGTCTCGACAAACGGCAGGCCCGGGATCTTCTCCTCGCGACGCCACACGCGTTCCAGCCAGCTTTGCCCGTCGCGTGTCAGGACGTCGTCTCGGAACGCACTGAACCAGGCGGATTTCAAGCTCGTGGTGCCGGCGCGCGTGATGCCTGCACGCAACGCCGCCTCGAGCGACGGTGCGCGCGCGAGTCGCTCCTCTTGTGGTAGATACCGCCAGAATGCCCGGCTGACATACGCGAGCACGCGCTGCGCATTCTGTTCGTCGCTTTCGTCGGGAAGCGCGCGGACGGCGGAGTCGATGAATACGCCGGGCGACACGCGACCCTCCAGAACGTTGTCCCACAGCGACACCCACGCAGCGCCACGCGTCAGAGCGTCACCGATGCGCGACATGTTGGCGAGCAGGTACGCAGCGCTCTGCTCATCGAGCAGGATCAGACCGTAGGCGAGGCCGCCGCCATTCGGGAGGATAAACAGCGGCTTCGGCAGACCGGCCGCGTCGCGAACGATGGTGTCACGTGAGTTCGCGTAGACATGCAGATCCTTCTGGTGGTCCGCATACCCCAGCGTGATGCGTATGCGCTGCGGCCACACGAGCCTGCGGCGCTGCGGATCGTTCATCGTGACCGTGAGGCGCTCGATCGTGCCGCTCTTCGTGATTCGCAGGACGGTTGCAATGTCCGGGCGTCCCCGTTCTTCAACCCAGGCACGGCTCCACGCCGCCAGGTTGTCTGGTGTCTTCGCGTCGAGAATGCGAATGAGATCGAGCCAGGTGGCGTTGCCGAACGCATACTTCTTCAGGTACTCGCGCAGCCCGTCGCGAAACCGCTCCTCGCCGACAATCATTTCGAGCTGCCGCATCACGATCGGCGCCTTCTCATAGATGATCGGGCCGTACAACTGCCCTGCGTCATTCAGGTTGCTCAGCGGCTGGCGAATCGGATTCGATCCCGCCGTTCTGTCGACTGAATAGGCGTCGGGATAGTTCGACAGCAGGAAGCGCAGCTCGTGGTTCACGGTCGGAAACGACGGGTTGACGATCTTCGCCGCCATGAAGTTGGCGAACACTTCCTTCATCCACACGTCGTTGAACCAGCGCATCGTGACCAGATCGCCGAACCACATGTGGGCGGTCTCGTGGGCAATGGTGCTGGCGCGGTTCAGCAGCTGATTCTGCGTGGCGCTTTCGTCGAGCATCATTCCGGAGGCGTTGTAGAGAACCGCCCCCGCGTGCTCCATACCGCCGAACTGAAACGACGGGATCAGAATGAAATCGAACTTGTCGAACGGGTAGGGGATGGCCGTGTAGTCTTCCAGCCACCGGAGTGCGGATGCGTGCAGGTCGAACAGCGCCTCGCGATTGCGCGCCACTTTCGCCGCATCGGTTTCCCGATGAAACATCCGCAGCTCGCGGCCGTTACGCATGGCGCGATCGACGGTGAAGCGGCCCGCGACAAACCCGAACAAGTAGGTCGGCAGCGGCTTCGTCTCGGCGAACCGGACGTGCAGGCGTCCGTCGACCGTATCGCGTGCGGCTTCGCCCGCGTTCGCCACCGTTTCCCACGCGGCCGGCACATCGAGCGTGAGCGTATAGCGCGCCTTGATGTCCGGCTGATCGAAGCAGGGGAAGGTCAGGTGTGCGCGCGCCGGCACGAACAACGTGTAGAGGAAGTCGTCGTTTCGGTTGAGCGCTTCGTCGCCGGCCGTGAATTCGATCGTGACGTGGTTTTGGCCCGTCCGGGTTGCATCCGCGGGGATAATCAGGTGATCTTCCGTATAGATGGGGACGACCTGCTTGTCCCCGACCGTGACGCTACGGACGCGCTCCTTTGGAGCCGAAAAATCTATGACAATGCGCCTCGGGGCCGCGAGCGTCGCGGTGAGCCGCAGAGAGCCGCCAACCGGCTGCTGCCGGTGCTCTGGCACGGTAAAGGCCAGGTCGTAACGAACCCCCGTTAACGCCGCAGCGCGTTCGCGGGCGAGCGACTCAGAAACGCCTCGGTCAACAGTATCGGTAAGGGGACCGGCAGCGAGCGCCATCAGAAGCAGGGTGAACACGTTAAAGTCCATTTAGAATGCAGCATCCCCATGAGTATCGGCGCGCGTAATTCCGTGCTGTTCGCAGCCGCCGTCCTCGGCCTCATGGCGACGGCCGGCACCCACCCTGCTGCCCAGGAACGTGGCTCCGTGCGTGGGCGTGTGTCCATCGGGATCCCGGTGACTGCCAAACGCGCAACGTCAACATACTCCCGGAATGTTCCAACCGTCACCTTAGCTCCCGAATCCGAGCTCCGTCACGTCGTCGTTTATCTCAAGGACGCGCCCAGAACCGCCGCCCCGGCGATGCATGCCGAGATTCGTCAGCGCAATGAAAACTTCGTCCCGCGCGTCGTCGCGGTGACCGTCGGCTCGACCGTCGATTTTCCCAACGACGATCCCATCTACCACAACGTATTCTCGCTGTCGCGGACCAAGACGTTCGACCTCGGCCGCTTTCCCAAGGGGAAGAGCCGTGGCGAGCGCTTCGACAAGCCGGGCGTCGTCAAGGTGTTCTGCCAGATCCACTCGCACATGTCGGCAACAGTGATGGTGTTCGACCATCCCTGGTTCACCGTCCCCGATGAAGGTGGGACGTTCGAGCTGCCGAACGTGCCTGCAGGAACGCACCAGATCACCGCGTGGCATGAGCGCCTTGGTGACACCACCATGGAGCTCCGCGTGGAACCGGGACGCAGCGACACCATCGATTTCGTCCTTCCCGTTCCCGCGCAGCCATGAGGACGCCGCCGCGCCTCCTCGCGCGGACGCTGACGGTGACGTTCGTGATGGTCGCCGTCATTCTCACCGTGGTGTTCGTCGTCATCACGCTCGATGTTCGCGATCGGGTGCGTGCGGCCGAAACCGACAAGCTTCGCGTCAGCGAAAACGTCTTCAGCGCGCTCGAGAACAAACGGCAGCAGGATCAGGTTGCCGCGATGGCCACGCTTGCGGAGCATCCCACGCTGAAGGCGGCGCTCGACACCTATTTCACGGAGCGCCGGTTCAGCGGCTCTTCGGACGAACAACTGCGCGCCACGGTCACGGGCGAAACCGCGAAGCTCGCGACGCAAACTCCCGCCGACGTTCTCGCGGTCGTCGAAACGGACGGCAGGATCTTCACGAGTGCAGGGCCGGCGGCGTGGCGATGGCCGGTCGGAACGAGCGTTGATATTCCGGGCGGGGCGCAGCCCGTGTTTCAAAGTGTTGCAGTGCTCCCGGGCGGGGCCTTTCGTGTAACTGGCGCGCGGTTGACGTTCGGCGACCGCGCGATCGGCGCGCTGGTCGCCGGCACAAGCCTCGACGGAAACTACGCGCAGGAACTCTCGAACCTGTCCACGGCGGGCGTGGTGATCACCGTCAACGGAGCTGTCGTGGCGCGGACCGTACCTGACCAGGTCGCGCGGGATCTCGTCGCCTCGCGCGCCAGCGGAGGGACCGTCACTCTCAATGCGGAGGAGTACGCGGTCCGGCCGATGCTGTTTTCAGGGCCGGCACGCATCTTCATGCTGACGTCCGTTGACGCCGCGGCGCGCACCGCAACGCGGGACGCGCTGCTGGCGCTTGCGATGATCGCGTTCGGAAGCGTCCTGCTTGCGGCGCTGGGCAGCTTCTGGCTCGCGCGACAGGTCAGCGAGCCGATCAACCGCGTGTCGGGCGAGATCGCCACGATGACCGCCGCGCGCGAGTTCGACCGAACACTCGAGCTTTCAGGGACGAGCCGCGAGCTCGACGCGCTGACGACGGCCTTCAACGATCTGATACGAAGCCTGGACGCCGCCGAGGCGGAGACGCGCGCGGCGTACCTCGGCTCGATCCGGGCACTTGCGGCGGCGCTCGATGCGCGCGACCCTTATACCGCCGGCCATTCTGAACGCGTGAGCACGTTGTCGGTGATGATGGGTCGCGTCATGAACCTCCCACCGAAGGAGATCGAAGTGCTGCGTCTGGGGGCGCTGCTGCACGACATCGGCAAGATTGGCGTCAGCGATCAGATTCTTCGGAAGAATGGACCGCTGACAACGGAGGAGTTCGAGCAGATCAAGCGTCACCCGGCGCTTGGCGCTCGCATCCTGCGGCAGGTGCCATTTCTGGCGTCTCATCTTCCCATCGTGGAGCTGCACCATGAGCGGCCGGACGGGCGCGGGTATCCGTTCGGATTACGGGGGGAGGACATCCCGCTTGCCGCTCGCATCGTGCATGTGGCGGACGCATTTGACGCCATGACCAGCGCCCGCGCGTACCGCGCGGCGCGCGGTTCCTCGGAGGCATTCGCCGAGCTGCAGCGGTTTTCGGGTACACAATTCGATTCGGTGTGCGTCGAGGCGCTCCTCGCGGCCATACCTTCAGCCAACGACATCGAGGAGCCCGCGCTCGCGCAGCTTCTCGGCAGGCAGCTTGTGACGCACCATTAACGCCATGTGGAAATTCGCGGCTGCGTGCATGCTGGCAGCCCTCGCCGCGACGCCCGCCGCGGCGCAGGAGGCGACGCCGTCGATGTTTGCGATCGATTCGGCGGCTTCTGTCGACGTCACCGTGGACGGCAACGGGAATCAAGTCACGGGTGTGTTCATCGATTCGCTCGCGAGCATCGACATCGGAGGCGGTCTCCAGGCCATGGTGCGGCCGCAGGTGCAGCGCCTCGGCGCGACGGGCGAATGGAACCGCCAGATCTGGATCGCCGATTTGCGTTACGAGCGCCCTGGGGCTGTCGCCTTGCGCATCGACGGAGGCTACATCCCTTCGCCGATCGGGCTCGCCAACCTGACGCTGCGTCCGCAGTTGAACCCTACGATCGCCCAGCCGGCGGCCCTGTTCACCTCGATTCCATCGCTGGAAGCGCGCGGCCCGCGAATCAATCTGCTCACGGGCATGTACCCCCTCGGCGCGCAAGCCACGGTGTCTGCCCTGCATTGGGATGCGCGCGTCGCGGTGATCGACACGTCACCGCTTCGCCTCCGACGCGTGTTCGCCTCCTACGATCGACCCAATCCACCTCGTTTCGCCAACGTGGTTATCGGCGCTGGCGTCACTCCATTCGTCGGCTTCAGGGTCGGCGCCTCGGTCACGCGCGGCGGATGGATGAGCGCCGGCGAGAGTCCGACAACCACGGGCACTCGTGACGCCACGGTCGCGACGATTGAATCCGAGTTGTCGTTCCGACATACCAGCGTGGCCGGGGAGTGGGTCCACGACGCGCTGGACACAAGTCTGGGGCACCGTGCGGCAAGCGGATGGTATGTTCAGGGGGTGCAGACGCTCGCGCCGCGTTGGTTTGTCGCCGCACGGGTGGAACGCATCAACACGACGTTGCCGCTGGCTGTTCCGGCGCAGCAACGCTTCAACGGGTCGGAGCAGACGATCGGCTTCAGGTTGACGCCCGAGATCACACTTCGCGCGAGCCATCGACTCATCGAGCGGTTTGGCACAAACGAATTCGGCCACACGGGCGCGGTCTCCATCGTGTGGTATCGCCGCTGGATGTGACCTCCTCGACTCGCCAGGACGCAGAAGCTCGGGTCGATCCGCAGGCGCGCGATGTCATCGCGTACCTTTCGAGCCTCGGCCTTCCTCCGATCGACAGGATCCCGCCGACTGAAGCGCGTCGCCAGTATCGCGAGGTGCGGGCGACACTGCGGCCCCCGGCACCGGTCCTTCACGACGTTCGCGATCTCCACGCGGACGGCAAAGGCGGACCAATTCCGCTGCGGCTCTATCGGCCGTCGGAGGGCGTGCTGCCGGTGTTCGTGTTCTTCCACGGCGGCGGTTGGGTCGTAGGGGATCTCGACACGCACGACGTCGTGTGCCGGCAAATCGCACGCGACGCCGGCGCAGCTGTGATCGCTGTCGATTACCGGCTCGCGCCCGAGCATCCGTTTCCTGCCGCGTCGGATGACGCGTGGAGCGCGACGACATGGATTGCGGCGCATGCGGACGCGCTGGCAATCGACCCTGCCCGCATCGCCGTCGGCGGCGACAGCGCGGGCGCTGGACTGGCCGCGGTCGTCGCGTTGATGGCTCGTGATTCCCGGAAGCTGCGCCTCGCTCTTCAGGTACTCGTGTATCCGGTCGTCGATCTGCGAGCCGAGAGCGTTTCGTACTCGAAGTACGCGGAAGGGTATCTGCTGACTCGGTCCGCAATGCGGTGGTACATCGCGCAGTACGCTCCGACGCCTGAAGTGATCAACGACTGGCATGCTTCGCCGCTGCTCGCGCCGTGGGTACACAGCGTCGCGCCGGCGCTGTTCATCGTCGCCGAGCTCGATCCGTTAATTGACGAGGGAGACGCGTATGCGCGGCGCCTGAAAGGTGCGCGCGTGCCAGTCGACTATCACGTCGTGCCGGGCATGGTACACGGCTTCCTGACAATGGGCGGGAAGGTGGATGCCGCGAATCAGGCGACCGCCACAATCGCGGCGGCGTTGCGACGGGCGTTCGGGACGTAATTCGCGATGTAGGGGCTGACCTTAAGGTCGGCCCCTACACTCAAATTCCTGCCGGAAAAAACACTCGCTGCACGAACCAGTATGTGCCGGCGGCAATCACGATCAGCGAGCCGGCATACGCGACCCGTGTCCCAATCGTTTCATTGCTGCGGCGCACCAGCGCCAGGGCGGTGGCAACGAGCAGCACGATGAACAACTGCCCGATCTCCACGCCGACGTTGAACGAGAAAAGCGACCAGCCGAGCGCTTCGCGCGGCAGCCCGAACTCGCGAAGCACGTTGGCAAACCCGAATCCGTGAACGAGACCGAACGTGAGCGCAATCAGCGCACGTACGTCGCGGCCACCGCCGCGCACGAGGTTGTCGGCGCCGACGAACACGATGCTCAAGGCGATCGCCGGCTCGATGATGTTCGGCGGCGGTGTGACGACATTCAGCGCCGCAAGCGACAGTGTGATGCTGTGGCCAATGGTGAACGCGGTGACGATCTTGAGCAGCGCCTTCCAGCCGCCGCCGAGCAGCAGCAGGCCGATGAGAAAGAGAATGTGGTCGGGCCCGATCAGGATGTGATGAATGCCGGCCGGCACAAACGTTTTGATGACGGCGAGCGCTCCCTGGGTGGTGCCGGTGTAATAGGTTCGCTCCGGGTTGTCGACCGCGAGGACGAACTGCTGTCGAAGCCGTTCGTCCTCGTAGATGTTCACAAACGTCTGATGCAGACGGTCGTACGGAAACATCACCGCACGAACCCCCAATGTGGCCGGGCGAGGCGTGTGGACGCGGAAGTGCAGCTGCAGTCCCTGGCGTTCGGGAATGGTGTCGACGTCTCCCCACTGAATCGACAGCGGCCGTCCATCGGCGACAAGCGATACCCGCTGCGCGAGAAGGGCGGTCAATCGGTCGAGATTGCCGTAGGCCGCAGAACGTTCGAGCAGTTTTTCAGGAGTGGCGATGTCGAGGTCGTGCGCGACATCGATGATGTGGACGACCAGCGTTCCCTCGATGACGTCGCCGCCGACGCGCAGGTCGAGATAGCTGAAGGGGGCCGGATGCGCGGACGCCAGCGAAGGCGCCACCAGCAGCCCGAGCGCGAGCACAATCTTCCGGAGCAAGGAAGCTCATTATCCGATAAGATTCGCCTCCCATGTGGCAACACAACTATGAACCGTTGAGCGGCAGTCTGGGCGGTTCGGCCATCATCGCCGCCCTTCCGATCGTGGTCCTCTTCCTCATGCTCGGGGTGTTCCGGAGGCCTACCTGGATGTCGGCGCTCTCGGCACTGGCGACCGCCTTCATCGTGGCGCTCGCGGTCTACGGCATGCCCGCCAATCTGGCGCTCGTGTCCATCGTCTACGGCGCCGCCTTCGGACTCTTTCCGATCGCCTGGATCGTGTTTGCCGCAATCATGCTGTACCGACTCGCGGTGGACACCGGCAAGTTCGAGATCATCAAGGACTCCGTCGGCGGGCTCAGCAGCGACCGTCGGCTGCAGGCGATGTTCATCGCGTTCTCCTTCGGCGCGTTCATCGAAGGAGCGGCTGGTTTCGGAGCGCCGGTCGCGGTGTCGGGTGCGATGCTCGCCGGGCTCGGTTTCAATCCGTTCTTCGCCGCAGGCATCTGTCTGCTCGCCAACACCGCGCCCGTGGCGTTCGGATCGATCGGCATTCCCGTGACGACGCTCGCCAACATTACCGGTCTTCCGGTCATGGCGCTGAGTCAAATGGTGGGCCGCTTGTGCGCGATGATCTCGCTGTTCATCCCGGGATATCTCATCGTCGTCATGGCCGGCGGACGACGGGCGATGGAGGTGCTGCCAGCGATCATCGCGTGCGGCCTGTCGTTCGCCGCAATGCAATTCACTGTATCCAACTTCGTCGGACCGGAGTTGACCGATATCGCCAGTTCGCTGACGTGCATCGCCGTGATGGTGCTCGTCATGAAAGTCTGGACGCCCCGCAACGTGATGCACCTCGAGGGCGACGGGCCGGCAACCATTCCGTCGTGGACACCGGGTCACGGCGTCGCGGTCCAGAGCCATGGCAGCGTCGCGGTCGTCGCGCGCAAACATACAGGCGCCGAGGTGTTCACCGCGTGGCTTCCGTACCTGCTTCTCGTCGCGTTCGTGCTCGTGTGGGGCGAGGCGGACATCAAAGCGGCGCTCAATCGGTGGACGAACAGCCTGCTGCCGTCAGGAATCCCGAGAAGCGCGACGCTGTTGAACGGCCTGCTCGTCCCGGGACTCCACAACATGATTCAGCGCGTGCCGCCCGTCGTCGCGCAGCCATCACCGTATGCCGCGGTGTTCGAGTTCAATTGGCTGAGCGCCTCCGGCACGTCGTGCTTCCTCGCGACGATCGCGGCGGCGATTCTGCTGCGGGTCAGCCCGGCGCGGTTCGGCAAGATTTACGCGGGCACCTTCAAGCAGCTCGCGCTGCCGATGCTGACGATCGCCACGATGCTCGCGCTGGCGTATCTGATGAACTATTCAGGGATGACGTCGACGCTCGGACTCGCGCTGGCGGCCACTGGACCGGCATTCCCGTTCTTCAGCGCGGTGCTCGGCTGGCTCGGCGTGTTTCTCACCGGCAGCGATACGTCGGCCAACGCGCTCTTCGGCAATCTCCAGGTCGTCACCGCGAACGCGCTGCATCTGAACCCCGTACTCACGGCCGCCGTCAATTCGGCCGCAGGTGTGATGGGGAAGATGATTTCGATTCAAAGCATCGCGGTAGCGGTCGCCGCGACGGGCATGACGCGTGCCGATGAAGGACGGCTGTTCCGCTTCACGATCAAACACAGCATCTTTTTAATGGCCTTGATGGGCGTGCTGTCGATGCTGTTTGCGTATGTCTTTGATGCGTACGTTCCCTCACCGTAGGTTCAATGGGTTCAGTAGGTTCAGTAGGTTCAGTGGGTCCTGTTCATCAGGTTCTGTCGGTTCTCTTAGGTTCCTTTCGGTTCGCATCCTTTCGGTTCGCACCATTGAACCCGAAGAACCTACGAGAACC
>Ga0070671_100003272_pt1 | contig 12637 bp, 11 predicted proteins | sample KBSS73metaG_FD_65341 | JGI IMG/M metagenome (GOLD analysis project Ga0070671, IMG submission 65341) | Switchgrass rhizosphere microbial communities from Kellogg Biological Station, Michigan, USA - KBS S7-3 metaG | ecosystem: Host-associated > Plants > Roots > Rhizosphere > Soil ...
CTGGCACGCCAAGCTCCTCCCCGACGCCACCTTCGAAGTGGTGAACCCCGACGGCCTCGTCCGCACCAGCCACCCACCCGGCACCCTCCAACCCTTCCCGTAGCTGCCATCGCGCCGTGGGTGAACAGGGCGACCGCACCCAGACGAAACAAGCTTCACCACTCAGCGTCCCACCCTCTCGAACACGCTCAGCGCGTCGGGGGCCCGGCCGACGTGTGGCGCGTGCCCGGTGGATCGACGGCGAACGACGCCGGCTGTCCCCACGTGTCTTCGTAGACGAGCTCGGCGAGCGGACGTCGGCGCACCGGACCGTGCCCGCCCTCGGGCCGGCCGAGCGTGATCGTCGCCGCCAGGGCAACGCCGTCGGGCACCGCCAGCAGCTCGCGGAGCTCCTGCTCCACCATTGCCTGGAACCCGGTGAGCACGCCGCCGTACCCGAGCGCGCGCGCCGCGAGGAGCAGGTTCTGACAGGCCGGATAGATCGACGCCCCTTCGGTCACCACCGGCTCGCGGTAGCGCACGAGGCATGGGAGCACGAGCACGGGGACGCGGTCGAGCTCGTCGACGTAGCGCTGCATCGTGCGCGCCATCCGCGCCTTGGGTGACTCGCTCGACGCACCCGATCCCCGCTGATAGCCGTCGCGCTCCTCCTTCGCCGACCAGATGCGTCGGGCCGCGGTGCCGATGAGCGCCTTCGCCTCGGCCGCCTTCGGACCGTCGGTGAGCACGATGAACCGGAACGGCTGGCGGTTCGAGCCGCTCGGCGCGCGTGTCGCGGCGAAGACGATCGCCCGCAGCACCTCGACCGGCACGGGTTCGTCGCGGTAGCGACGTATCGCCCGCGTCGTGGCCAGGCCCTCGAGGAGGCCGACGACATCTTCCGGCAACGGCGTCCGGGCGAGATCCACCCCAGGACCGTACGTCAGTGGCCCGTGGGCGAGCCACGAGCGGAACACCTCACTGCCGGCGCCGCATCCGTTCGAGGTTCTGCTGGAACGCGGGCTCCTCGAACGAGGCCGTCTCGGCCGCGATGGCGTCGTCGAGAACGGTCGCGACGGCGCGCCGCAACGCGTCGTTGAGCACCTTCTTCGTCTCCACGACCGCCTGGGGCGCCAGCGCGACGAACCGCTCGGCGAGCTCGAGCGCCACCGTCACCGACGTGCCGGTCGGCACGACGCGGTTGGCGAGACCGAGCTGCAGCGCGTCGGCCGCCCGGAGACGATCGCCGAGCAAGATGAACTCCTTCGCCCGCAGGAGGCTCGTCAGCAGCGGCCACACCAGCGCGCCACCGTCGGCGGCGACGAGGCCGAGCGCCACGTGCGGGTCGGCGAAGTAGGCGTGCTCCTCCACCACGACGAGGTCGCTCATCGACGCCAGGCTGCAGCCGAGCCCGACCGCGGGCCCGTTCACCGCGGAGATGATCGGCACCCGCACCGACGTCATGGCGCGCACGATCTCGACGCCCTCGGCCATGATCGCGGCGCGCAGCGCCGTGTCGTGGACCATGCGATCGAGGAGGTGCAGGTCACCGCCCGCCGAGAACGCACCGCCCGAACCCGTGAGCACGATGGCGCGGACCTCGGGGTCGGCGTCGAGCTCGCGCCAGATCCGGGCCAGCTCGCCGTGGAGCGTCTCGTTCGCCGCGTTCATGGCGTCGGGCCGGTTGAGGGTCACGAGCCGGACGCCGCCACGCGCTTCGACGAGCAGCTCCTCCCCGGGACCGCGTGTCGTCACCGCGTCATCCATCTCCACATCCTCTCTCCACCGCCGGACAATACCGAACTCGATGCCGGTTTCGAAAGTCGGCGGTTCATCTCCCGGCGCAGCACGATCCGCTCGCGCATCGACACGACCAGCAGGCGGCCGTCGGGCAACGAACCGAGGCCGCTGCCATCGAGACGGCCGAGCGGACGTCGCCGGTACGGTGTCGCCCGTGGCGAACGTTGCGGGGACGAGGTCCGACGCGGGAGGTACCGCCCCCGGCGCGCCGCGGTCGCGCAAGGGCGAGCGCACGCGGGCGCGCCTGGTCGAGGCGGCCAAGCGGGTGTTCGAGCGCGACGGCTTCCTGGAGGCGCGGATCGTCGACATCGCCGACGCAGCCGATCTGGCGCCGGGGAGCTTCTACCACTACTTCGAGTCGAAGGAGCAGATCTTCCGCGAGGTCGCCGAGATGCAGGAGGAACGCCTCACCGCGCCGCCCGACGACGAGGAGCCCGGCACCGACCTCTCGCCCATCGACCGCATCCGCACCGCGAACCGCCGCTACCTCGAGCGCTATCGCGACGAGGCGGCGCTCATGGGCGTGATCGAACAGGTCTCGCGCTACGACGAGCACGTCAACGCGGCGCGCATGTCGACGATGAAGCACTTCGTCGAGCGGGTCGAGCGCGCGATCCGTCGCCTGCAGCGCGAGGGGCTCGTGGACGCGCGGCTGCATCCGGCGATGGCCGCCGACGCGCTGGGCGCCATGGTCGCCCGCCTCGCCGAGCTGTGGCTCGTGCAGGGCTACCGCGAGTACGACTTCGACGACGCGGTCGACCAGCTCTCGATCCTCTGGGCCAACGCGTTGGGACTCAAGGAGGAGCCGGCGCCCAAGCCGCGCGCCCGACGCAAGACCGCGAAGTAGCGGGGGCCCGTCAGGTGTGCAGGTACGTGCCGCGTCAGTAGAACGACATTCGACGGAGGACGCTCGTGAGCGAACCGGAGTACACGGCCCCCGACCTGGCCCTCGTGGGCGAGTCGCACATCAAGGCGTACCGCGAGACCGACGGTGCGGTCGGCTACCTGTGGAACGGCGTGCCCACGCTGCTCCTGACGACCACGGGGCGGAAGTCGGGCGAACCGCGCACGTCGGCGTTGATCTTCGGTCGCGACGGCGCCGACTACCTCGTCATCGCGTCGATGGGTGGGGCGCCGCAGCACCCCCTCTGGTACACCAACCTGCTCGCCGACCCGCACGCCGAGATCCAGGTCAAGGCCGAGCACCTCTCCGTCGTCGCGCGCACCGCGTCGGAGGAGGAGAAGCCGCGCCTCTGGAAGATCATGACCGACCTCTGGCCGAACTACGACGTCTACCAGACCCGAACCGAGCGGCCCATCCCGGTCGTGGTGCTCACGCCGCCATGACGAGCTGCTGCTCGCCGTGATCGAGATCAGTCGCCTTCGTACTTGAACGACACCTTGATCTTCGCCCGGTACGCGGCCACCACGCCGTTGTCGATGACGAGGTCGAGCTCGACGATCTCCGCGACACGGAGGTCGCGCAGCGTCTGGGACGCCTTGGCGACGGCGGCGGCCGCCGCCTTCTCCCAGCTCTCGGGGCTGGTGCCCACCAGCTCGATGATCTTGTACACGCTCTCGGCCATCGCTACCCGCTTCCCTCGTGAGGTCTCTTCCATCGCCGGCGCCGACACGGGCGCCGGAGGCATCGACTCGTCCGTCGCCGTGACCGTCGTGATCGGCACGTCGAGCTGCCGAGCGGCGCGGTGGACGAGGTCCATCCGCAGCCACTGCGACACCCGGGCCGGCAGGGTCGAGATGATGATCTCGTCGAACGGACGAGACCCCACCGCTTCCTTCATCGCCGCCAGCGGGTCGCCCACGAGCGCCCCTTCGGCCTCGACGCCGGCGGTCCGGAACCAGGCGAGCAGGGTCCTCAGCCGGTCTCGGGCGGCGGTCGCCAGCTGATCCTGCAGCTCGAAGTCGATCATGGCGAGCCCGCCCATGACCCCCATGGCGCCGCCGACGTCGAGCGCCGCGTACGTCGACAACGGCACCATGACCACGAAGCGAGCGCCCGGATCGGACTCGATCACGCGCCGGAGGTGCGCAGCCAGCGCCTCACCGCCCAGGGTCTGGTTGGCGACCACCAAGTACGAACCCATGTTCGCGCCCTTCCGACGGCGCGGACCCTAGCAACCAGTCCTGTGACCTCCCCGGACGGTCGGTGTCGACACTTCGACCCGAGGAGCAAATGGGCAGATATCGGGCATGCGGGACCCCGAGTGGTGCACCACCGGCGAAGCGGCCCGGATCCTGGGCGTCACGGGGCGGACGGTCGCCAACTGGGCCCGGGCGGGGTGGCTGGCGCATCGCACCACCCCCGGCGGCCATCGGCGGTTCCGCCGCGAGGACCTGGAGCGGCTCCTCGCCGACCGGGGCGGTTGACCGGCGGTGAACAGCTCGTGCCGGTCCGAGCAACGGCTCAAGTTCGGGCCCGCCCGGTACGAACAATGAGCATTCCGACACGGAGAAGGATGTGATGGCCACAAGGGATGCCAACGCCGAACGGCGTCGAGCGGCGTTGCGAGCGGCGTGGCTCGAGGTCACGACCGGTCGACGCATCCAGTTGACGTCGACGATCACGATCCCGGCGAATCTCGTCGTGGCCGGGTGCGTCCTCTCAGCCGCCGGGGCTGACGGAGATGCCGCGGGCGAGCGTCCCCAGGTCGTCGCCTAGCGTCCGAGCGGCGGCGGCGCCGGCGCTGAGGAGCCCGCGTCGTTGATCCGGGTCGAGGAGGTGCTCGCTCTCGAGGAGTGTCTCGAGGGCGCCGCCCACCATGGCGATCCGACCGAGGAGGCGGTGCGCTTGCACGGCGAGGATCTCGTCGGCGCTCGCCCGATCGGTGGTCACGCGCCGGCGGTGGCAGGCGTCGACGGCGGTGTCGGCCGCGGCCAGCAGCGCATCGGTGTCGATCTCGAACGGGAGCGTGCCGGCGGCCGCCGAGCCGACGCTCACGCTCACGACGACGGCCTCGCCGGTGGGCACGACGATCGGTGCCTCCATGGCACGAGCGATCCGCTCGCCGACCGCGCCAGGCGTGCGAGCGTCACGGCCCTCGAGGATGAGCGCGAACCGGCCGGCGCCGATCCGCCCGACGGTGTCGCTGGGTCGCACGATCGCCCGGAGGCGCCGAGCCACCTCGACGAGGACCGCGTCCCCGCCCCGGACGCCGTGCGCCTCGTTGAGGTCGCGCAGCCCGTCCACCGCGCAGGACAACACGGTCAGGGGCGTCTCGCGATGCCCTGCCGCCTGCAGCGCGTCGGCCAACCGCTGGTGCAGCAGACCTCGGTTCGGGAGCCCGGTGAGGTCGTCATGGGTGGCGACGTGGGTCAGCCGGCGGTGAGCGTCCCGGAGCGCGCTGGCGTCGAACGCGGTCACGAGGAGCCCGCCGATGGCCGCGTCGTCGAGCAGGTTCACGACCGTCAGGTTCATGGGCACGACGCCCCCGCCCTCGGCGCGGAACGACGCCTCGAAGGAACGGGTGCCGCCGGCCGAGATCACCAGCTCGAGCTCGGCCGACACCGTGGCGCGGTCCTCGTGCGCCGCCAGCGCGTCGAGGGGGATGCCGAGGACCTCCTCGGCGTCGATCCCGAGGATGGTCGACATGGCTCGCGTCGTGCCGCGGACGCAGCCGTCGGCGTCGAGGAGGATGGTGGCGGCCGGCGCGTGATCGAGCACGGCTTGGAGCAACGACGAGCTGCCGGCGGCGATCTCCCAACGACGTCGGTCGGTGACCTCGCGCAGCACCACGACGACGTGCTGGTCCGAGGACCGGCCCCGCGCCTCGAAGTGACCGAACCGGCCGTCGGCGTCGCGCACCCGCAGCTCGACCGGCGAGCCGATCGCCTTGGCCTGGACGCTGCGCAGCGCGGCGACGGCCTGGGCGTGGTCGTCGGGATGGACGAGCCCGTCGCAGGCGGCGCCGACGACACGCGCCGGATCCCAGCCGAAGCGGTCGAGCGCGGCCACGTTGGCGGCGATCAGACGGAACGACGTGTCGACGACGATGACGGGATCGGGCAGCGCGTCGAGGATCCACGCCGGGGACAAGGGTTCGCCGGTCGCATCGCCGGACACCGGAGACACACCCACGACACCAGAGTCGGCGAACGACCCCCTGACTTGAGCCGAACCTCACCGGGCGTCGGTCACGAGCGGGCGGAGCCGTTCGGTGATGGCGTCGGCGCGCTGCGGTCGGGCGTAGAGGTACCCCTGGGCCTCGTCGCAACCCAGCCGTCGGAGGCGTTCGTCCTGATCGACCGTCTCCACCCCCTCGGCGACGATGCGCAGGCCGAGGGCTCGACCCATGGCGATGATCGCTTCGATGAGCGTGTGCGAGCCGCTCGTGGCCGTCAGCGCGCTGATGAACGACCGGTCGATCTTCAGCTCGTCGACCGGGAACCGTTGCAGGTAGGCGAGCGACGAGTAGCCCGTGCCGAAGTCGTCGATGCTCAGCTGCACCCCGCTCCGATGCAGGTCCGTCAACGTCTCCGTGGTGCGCTCGGCGTCGACCATGAGGACGCTCTCGGTGAGCTCGATGCAGATGCGGTCCCGATCCATCTGCGTCTGCTCGAGCACGGTCGCGACGTCGTCGACCAGGGTCGGCGCGGAGAGCTGACGGCCCGAGAGGTTGATCGACACGGTGAGGTCGATGCCCTGGTCGCGCCACGCCGCGGCTTGGGCACACGCCTCCTCCAGCACGAACTGGCCGATCGGGACGATGAGGCCGCTCTCCTCGGCGACCGGGATGAACGACACCGGTGACACGTCACCGAGGCTCTCGTGACGCCAGCGGAGGAGCGCCTCCACGCCGATGACCGCGCCGCTCACGAGGTCGACCTTCGGTTGGTAGAGCAGGTACAGCTCTCGCCGGTCGACCGCGACGCGCAGCTCGGTGTCGAGGAGCAGCCGGTCGGCAGCCCGGGCCCGCATCGCCTCGTGGAACAGCTCGTGGTTCCCGCCGCCCCGCTGCTTCGCCGAGTGCAACGCGGCGTCGGCGTCGCGCATGAGGTCCTCGTGCGTGCTCGCTCGGCTGCTCAACGCCACCCCGATCGACGCGGTCACGGTGACGATCTGGTCGGCCGCCTCGGATGGCATGGCGACGGCTTCGACGAGACGCTCGGCGAACGTCGACGCCTCGACCGGTCCCACGATGTCGGGGCACACCGCGACGAACGAGTCGCCACCGAAGCGCGCCAAGCTCTCCCCGGGGCTCAGGACGTCGGTCAACCGAGTCGCCAACGTCACCAGCACCTCGTCACCGGCGCTGTGGCCGAGGCCGTCGTTCACGAGCTTGAACCGGTCGATGTCGATGAAGAACACGCCCACGGTCGCGCCGGAGCGGGCGGCATCCGCCAGCGCCTGGCTGACGCGATCCGTGAGCAGGGCCCGGTTGGGGAGGCGCGTCAGCGGATCGTGGAGCATCTGGTGCGCGAGCTGGCTCTCGTAGGCGTGCCGCGCCGCCGTCAACCGGTTGAACTCCTCGGTGAGCGACACGATCTCGCTCGGTCCCGCGGGCTCGGTCATCACCGGCTCCGCGTGCGCGCTCGCGCCAGCCACCGTCCGCGTGAGCCGCCGCAGCGGTCGCGCGATGCGCCGGTGCACCACGGCCAGCAGGAGCAGGACGAGCGCGAGCGCCGCCGCGGCCAGCTGCGCTTCCCGCACGAGGACCGCTCGCGTCGGTGCCAACGCCACGTGAGCGTCCTCGATCGCCGTGACCTGCCAGCCGAGGCCACCGACCGGACGCGTGCCGACGAGCGAGCGACCGGAGGCCGTCGCGCCGCGCAACGCGGTGCCCGAGAGCGCGTCGCCGTTGCGGTCCGAGACGACGAAGCGGAACCCCTGGGGTCCGCCGTAGGAACGAGCGAGCGCCGACGCCATGCCGTCGACCGGACCGATCACGGCAGCCAGGCCGAGCTCCTGTCCCGCGTCGTTGCGCACCGGCGCGGCCAGCGCGACCGCTTGTTCGCCCGTCAGGTGGTCCTCGAACACCGCCGATGGCTGGAGCATCTCGCCGCGGGGACGGCCGAGCCACGCCGCCCCGGCGTGTGACGCCGCATCGGGGGCCGCCGCGTCGAGCGCCAGCGACGAGCAGATCACGCGCCCGTCGGGCGTGACCAGATCGAGGTGGCCGCGCGGGAAGATGTCGAGGCTGAACGACAGCGTGCACCCGGCGGGATTGGCGAACACCGGCGCCAGGGCCGGGTTCGTGACCACGGACGCGACCTGTCCCTGCGCGAGGGCGATCGACTGGCCGACGGCGTCGGCCGCGATGCCCGCTTGGAACCGAGCCGCGGCGCGGGCATCGCGTCGAGCGTCGCGGAGGGTGCGGGTGGCCGAGAGCCAACCGAGCCCGCCGAAGACGGCACACACCACCAGCACGATGGCCAGGAGGTGGGCGCCGACCGACCACGGACGGCGGTCCCGGCGACGGCCGAAGCGGCGACGTGGTTCGGGCTCCATGGCGTTCCCCCGATCCGTAGAGACCCAGCGCTGCCCGCGCGCTCACGCGCGCAGCGTCACCACCATGCCACGCGCGGCACCTCTTTGTCCGGAACGTGCGCTTCGCCGCGAGATGCCGGAGCAACCGAAGTGCGCATCACTGGACCGGCCGGATGAAGGTCTGGTAGTCGCGCCGCCCGGCGCGGGCCGGACGGATCCTGCGATGCTCACGGGCGCCATGACTGCCGAAGACACCCACGACACGCCCGAGCAGGCCACCTTCCGCGCCGAGGTGCGGGCCTTCCTCGCCGCCCACGCCGAGCCCAAGGGCGAGGCCAGCCTGTGGGCTGTCAACTTCCACACCGATCCCGCCGACGCCGCGCGCGAGTTCGCCGCCGGCCGCGCCTGGCAGCGCACGCTGTTCGAGAACGACCTCGCCGGGCTCACCTACCCGAAGGAGCTCGGCGGTCGCGGCGGTCAGCCCTGGCACGAGACGATCTACCGCGAAGAGGCCGTGCACTACGCCGTCTCGTCCGGCTTCATCGCCTCGACGATCGCCATGCTCGGGCCGACCCTGATGAAGTGGGGCACCGACGAGCAGCGCGCCACCCTCGTGCCGCGCTTGCTGTCGGGTGAAGACGCGTGGTGCCAGCTGTTCAGCGAGCCGGGGGCCGGCTCCGACCTGGCCGGCCTGGCCTGCCGGGCGGTCCGCGACGGCGACGAGCTCGTCGTCACCGGCCAGAAGGTGTGGAACTCCGCCGCGCAGTGGTGCACCAAGGGCATGTTGCTCGTGCGGACGAACCCCGACCTGCCCAAGCACCACGGCATCACGTTCCTGCTGCTCGACATGGCCAGTCCGGGCGTCGAGGTGCGCCCGCTCGTGCAGCCCACGGGCGCCCAGCACTTCAACGAGGTGTTCCTCTCGGAGGTTCGCGTGCCGATCGCCAACGCGCTCGGCGCCATCGACGAAGGTTGGGCCGTGGCGCGCACGGTCCTGTCGAACGAGTCGGCGTTCATCGGCGGCGGCGGGCGTGGCAGCGTCAACGATCGGCTCGTGGCGCTCGCTCGGCTCCACGGCCGTGACGCCGACCCGGTGATCCGCCAGCACCTCGCCACCACCTACGAGCGCGAGCAGATCCTCTCGTACATGGGCGAGCGCATCATGGCGGCCGTCCGCCGGCGCGAGGTCCCACCGATGGACCCGTCGATCCTGAAGCTGTACGTCGCCGAGAACGCGGTGCGCAACGGCAACCTCGCCATGTCGATCGCCGGCGCCAGCGCCGTGGCGGCACCCGCGCACGACGAGGTGGCCAGGTGGGCGCAAGCCGAGCTGCTCGGCCGCTTCGGCATCTCGATCGGCGGCGGCACCAACGAGGTGCAGCGCAACAACCTCGCCGAGCGCGCCCTCGGGTTGCCGAAGGAGTCCCGCAAGGACCACGAGATCCCGTGGCGCGAGATCCCGCGGAGCTAGCTGCTGACTCTGGGACGACCCTCCGAGCAGCGCGGTTGGGCGAAGCTCGGACCCAGGTGGTTGGGTGGAGGCCTGATCCGCCCGCTGACGCCTCCGATGGGAACCGATGCTGCCTCGACTCCTCCGCACGTACCTGGGCCGGTACCGCCGCCTGCTGATCCTCCTGCTCGGGCTGCAGGTCGTGCAGGCGACGGCGACGCTGTACCTCCCGAACCTCAACTCCGACATCATCGACCGCGGCGTGATGCGGTCGAACTCGGGCTACATCTGGCGGGTCGGCGTCATCATGCTGGTGGTCACGCTCGTCCAGCTCGTGTTCTCGGTGGGCGCCGTGTACTTCGGCTCACGGGCGGCGATGGGGTTCGGTCGTGATGTGCGGAGCGCGCTGTTCCACCGGGTGACCGACTTCTCCGCCAAGGAGGTCAGCACCTTCGGCGCGCCGTCGCTCATCAATCGCATCACCAACGACGTCCAGCAGGTGCAGATCCTCGTCGTGATGACGTGCACGTTGGCGCTCGCCGCCCCCATCACCGCCGTGGGGGGCGTGATCATGGCCATGCGCCAGGATCTCGGGCTGTCGTGGTTGCTCGCGGTGAGCATGCCGGTGCTCGTCATCGGCATCGCCCTCATCATCAGGCAGATGGTGCCGCTCTTCCGCCTGATGCAGGAGCGCATCGACGGCATCAACCGCGTGCTCCGCGAACAGATCATCGGGATCCGGGTGGTCCGCGCGTTCGTGCGGGAGCCGCTCGAGACGAAGCGCTTCGACGAGGTGAACCGCGACCTCACGGCCACGTCACTCGCCGCCGGCCGGCTGATGGCGTTCATGTTCCCGATGGTCCTGCTGGTGATCAACGGTTCGAGCGTCTCCCTCATCTGGATCGGCGGGAACCGCATCGCGGCCGGCCACACGACGATCGGATCGCTCATCGCGTTCCTCACGTACTTCGTGCTGATCCTGACATCGGTGATGATGGCCTCGTTCGTGGCGATCATGACGCCTCGCGCCGCGGTCTCCGCCGATCGCATCCAAGAGGTGCTCGACACCGCGACCTCGGTGACCCCGCCGGTCGCGCCCATTCCTGCGATGGAGACGCCGGGAACGGTGGAGCTGCGCGACGTCACGTTCCACTACGAGCGGGCCGAGGCGCCGGTCCTCGACGACGTGTCGTTCCGCACGCTCCCCGGCGAGACGACGGCCGTGATCGGCAGCACCGGCTCGGGCAAGACGACGCTCGTCAACCTGTTGGCACGGCTCTTCGACGCCACGTCGGGCTCGGTGCTGATCGGCGGCGTCGACGTCCGCGACCTCGACCCGACGGTGCTGTGGAGCCGCATCGGTCTCGTGCCCCAGAAGCCGTACCTGTTCTCGGGCACGGTCCGCACCAACCTGCAGTACGGCAAGCCCGACGCCACCGAGGAGGAGCTGTGGTGGGCGCTCGAGATCGCCCAGGCGGCCGACTTCGTGCGCGCCATGCCCGGTGCGCTCGACGCCGTGATCGAGCAGGGCGGGTCGAACGTCAGCGGCGGGCAACGGCAACGGCTCGCCATCGCTCGGGCGTTGGTGCGCCGTCCCGACATCTACCTGTTCGACGACTCGTTCTCCGCACTCGACCTCGCCACGGACGCGCGGCTGCGGGCGGCGCTCCTCCCGGCGACGCGCGAGGCGGCGGTCATCGTCGTCGCCCAACGGGTGTCCACGATCCGCAACGCCGATCAGATACTCGTGCTCGACCACGGCGCCGTCGTCGGCGCTGGCACCCACGACGAGCTCGTCGAAACGTGCCCCACCTACGCCGAGATCGTCGACTCGCAGATGGCGAACCGGGACGCGGCATGAGCGAGGGCACGGAGACCGAGGAGCCGATCCCGCCGCTCGCGCCCGGGCCAGCGTCCGGCAACGGGCCGTCCGCCGCGCCGGCGCCGGTCCCGGCCGTCCCGCCCTCGCAGCAGCTGCGCATGGGTGCCGGGCCGCGGATGGGTGCCGTGGGCATGCCGCTCGAACGCAGCGCCAACTTCGGCGCGTCCCTACGACGGCTCGTCGCCATGCTGCGCACCGAGCAGGCCGGCTTCGTCACGGTCGTCCTCCTCGCCGTCGTGAGCGTCACGTGCTCGGTGCTCGGGCCGCGCACGCTCGGCCGGGCCACGGACGTGATCTTCAAGGGCCTCACCCACGGCGGCCCGAAGGCGATCGACTTCGGATCGTTGCACCGGGTGCTCCTCGGGGTGCTCGCCCTCTACCTCGCGTCGGCCGTGCTCGGCTACCTCCAGGCGTACGTGCTCGCCGGCATCGTCCAGCGCACGATGTACCGGCTGCGCGAGGAGATCGAGTCGAAGCTCAACCGGCTGCCGCTGCGCTACGTCGACCGCCAGCCGCGTGGCGACCTGCTCAGTCGCGTCACCAACGACATCGACAACCTCGCCCAGAGCCTCCAGCAGACGCTGAGCATGCTGCTCACGTCGACGCTCACGCTCGTCGGGACACTCCTGATGATGCTGGTTGTGTCGTGGCAGCTCGCCATCGTGGCGCTGATCACGATCCCCCTGTCGATGGGCACCATCCGGTTCATCGCCGGGCGGTCGCGGAGGCGCTTCATCGCCCAGTGGTCGCACACCGGCCAGCTCAACGCCATCGTCGAGGAAGCCTTCACCGGCCACGCCATCGTGAAGGCCTTCGGCCGCCAGCACGAGGTCGAGGAGCGCTTCCGCGAGACCAACGACCGCCTGTTCGAGGCGAGCTTCGGCGCCCAGTTCGTCTCCGGCTCGATCCAACCGGCGATGATGGCGATCGGCAACCTCAACTTCGTCGCCGTGGCGGTGGTCGGCGGGCTGCAGGTCGCCTCGGGGGGGTTGACGCTCGGCAGCGTCCAGGCCTTCATCCAGTACTCCCGACAGTTCACCCAGCCGCTCACGCAGATCGCGTCGATGGCCAACATCTTCCA
>Ga0070671_100003274_pt1 | contig 12633 bp, 9 predicted proteins | sample KBSS73metaG_FD_65341 | JGI IMG/M metagenome (GOLD analysis project Ga0070671, IMG submission 65341) | Switchgrass rhizosphere microbial communities from Kellogg Biological Station, Michigan, USA - KBS S7-3 metaG | ecosystem: Host-associated > Plants > Roots > Rhizosphere > Soil ...
TGCAATATGAAAATTTTTCTGCTTTTCTGTCGATTCTGAGGCTTGTCAATCGACTAATCACTAGAGAGCTCAGTCGCTGCGTTCCTGTATGAAAAGGCGCGACAATTCAGTGGGTTCCGTCAGAACCAGATTCGAGCGTAACTAACTTTGGCTTTCTCCGTTATTGCTATATACAGTTTTCTGTGAACCTTTCCATGGTGAGTGCGTACACGCTCTTGACGATATTCGTCAAACCCACTCACCCATAGTAACCAGGTGACACGAACATGAAATTTGCGAAGCTTGTTCTTAAAAACATCTTGCGGAACAAAAGACGCTCGCTGCTCACGATCTCAAGTTTGGTCGTTTCGCTTTTTCTCATCATAACGCTCGCGACAATTCTGACGGAATTCGATCGGAACAGTGACGGTGCCAGTCCATTGCGACTCGTCGCACGGCACTCCGTCTCGCTCGGCTTCACAATGCCAATGGCACACCTCGAAAAAATTAAAACCGTGCCCGGTGTAAAAAATGTGATGCCATTCAATTGGTTCGGCGGGATCTATAAAGATGAGAAAAACTTCTTCGCCAACTTCGCTGTCGACGCGACCAAGCTACGAGAAATAATACCTGAACTTAAGATGTCGGATTCCGAGTGGCAGGCGTTCGTCAATGACAAGCAGGGCGCAATTGTCGGGCAGAAGCTTGTCACACTTTATGGGTTTACTCCTGGACAACGCATCACGCTGCGCAGTCCGATCTACAATCAGAGTCTCGAATTCATTATTCGTGGTGTTGCGACCGGCGGAGATGAAAAGACACTCTACTTTCATCAGGACTACGTCAACGAGCTTCTTCCCGCGTGGGCCAAGGATCAGGCCAGCACATTCAGCATTCTGGCGAACTCTGCTGATGATGTGCCGCGCATCGCGCAAGCAGTTGATTCCATCTTTGTAAATACCGACGCTCCAACTAAAACAGAAACTGAGAAAGAATTTGCAATGAGTTTTCAGGCAATGATGGGGGGCGTCAAACAGTTTCTGTTCGGCATTATGGCTGCGATTACTTTTTCTGTTCTGCTAGTTATGGGTAACACGATGGCCATGACTGTGCGTGAGCGCACGAAAGAAGTTGGAACGTTGAAAGCCATTGGTTTTCAGCGTGGAACTATAGCGGGACTTTTCCTCGGTGAGGCGCTGCTCGTAGCGACTATCGGTGCAGTGATTGGTATCGGCGGTGCTGAGCTTTTGTTTCGCTCGATTGACTTCGGAACTTACCTGCCGTTCTTTTCTAAATTCGTTCCGACTCCCCAAACTCTAATCGCCGCATTCGTATTGTCGATTCTCGTTGGGCTAATTAGCGTCGCCTATTCCGCCTACCGAGTCTCAGGCTTAACAATCGCACAAGCGTTGCGGAGCACCGAATAAAATGGCCCTTCCCATTAAGTACAACATCAGAAATCTGATTGTCCGCAAAGGGAGTACTCTCGCAACGGCGTTCACCATCGGATTGACTGTCGCCGTTTTTCTTATGGTGATGGCGCTTGCGCGCGGCATTGACTTGACTCTCGCGACGAGCGGCGAACCTCTCAACATGATTGTCATGCGCGAGGGCAGCACGGCCGAACTCAACAGCTCGCTGACGCGCGATAACTTTAAAGACATCATGTACCTCGACGGCGTCGAACGCGAAAATGATCAGCCAATGGCGACCGCCGAAATCATCACGCTTATCTATAAAGCCCGCAAAGGCATGAACCAGGGATCAAACGTGACGGTGCGTGGCGTTGGGCCAATGTCGTTCAAGTTGCGGTCAGGTTTTTCCATATCCTCGGGCAGAGTTTTCCAACCGGGACTAACTGAAGCCGTTGTGTCGAAACGTATCGCCGAACGGTTTCAGGGTCTCGACATAGGCGACAAGTTTCGCATTCAGACCACAGACTATACGGTCGTTGGTTTGTTTGACTCAGCCGGCAAGGCATTCGAATCAGAGATTTGGGTCGACATCAACTCATTAGCCAGTTCCACTAAGCGTGCCGACACATTCTCCTCGGCTCTCGTACGAGTGAAAGATCAAAATGCGATGAGCGCTTTGACCAAACGGATCACAGATGATCCGAAGCTTCATCTCAAAGCTTTACCCGAACGCACCTTTTATGAGGATCAACAAGGCACCGCTTCAGGCGCGCTCAAAGGACTTGCGGTTTTCATAACGTTCATCATGGCTGTGGGCGCGGGTTTTGCAGGAATGAATACGATGTATGCTGCGGTCTCGCGTCGCACAAAAGAGATAGGCACGCTGCGAGTGCTCGGCTTTAGTCGTTTGAGTATCCTCGCCGCATTCCTTCTTGAATCTATCGCTATCGCGTTGATAGGCGCGGCTATCGGTATACTGTTGTCTCTGCCATTGAACTTCGTATCCACCGGCACTTCTAATTTTGTGACCTTCAGTGAAATAGCTTTCAATTTTCGGGTAACTCCCGACTTGATGCTTTCTGCTCTTATCTTCGGTGCAATAATTGGTTTTATCGGCTCGCTGTTGCCGTCCATCAGAGCATCTCGATTCCGAATCGTCGACGCGTTGCGAGCGTAAACTTGAAGCATGGTTACTAACCCTAAAACAAAAGAAGATCAGGAAGATCTCAACAAGCGTCTCCGGAGTTTGAAGATAGATCGGGCGCCCGCGCCATCTCCGATGGGACGGAACCGGTCGCCGAAGTTATTGCTGCTTGGTATTGCTGTGCTCGTAGCATTGGCCGCATTGACCTACGCATTTTTGTTTTCAACGACAAAGACTATCTCGGCTTCTACCGTGCGCGTTGATACGGGTATTCCTTCAGCCGGGGAGAGCGTGTTGTCTGCGTCCGGATACGTCGTGGCGCATCACAAGATTGCAGTCGGCGCAAAAGTTATGGGCCGCGTGGCGTGGATTGGAGTTGAAAAGGGCGACACGGTGCAGGAAGGACAGGTTCTCGTCAGACTCGAAGACACAGAGTTTCGCGCACAAGTGAACCAGGCGATCGCCAACCTGGGTGCGGCCCAGGCACGACTTGATCAGCTCCGCAGCGGCTCGCGTCCACAGGAGAAATTAAAAGACAAAGCGGCAGTCCTGCAAGCTGAAGCCGCCTTGAAAACTGCTCAAGCCGACTATGAAAGAACTGACACACTCTACCGTTCAGGAGTCGCGTCGAAGGCGGAATTGGATCACGCGCTCGCACAGCGTGATAACGCAGCTGGCATGTTGGAAGCTGCTCGACAGTCAAGCTCGATGACTGACGTCGGGCCACGCACCGAAGAAATCCGCGCGGCAGAGGCGCAAGTACAACAGATGAAGGCCGCACTTGATTACGCCAACACGCAACTCGCCGCTACGGAGATAAAAGCTCCTGTGGCGGGCACAGTCCTGGAAAGAATTGTAGAGCGTGGTGAGATGGTGAGCCCGTCGGCTTTTGGAGGATCTGGAGCTCGTACATCGGTCGTTGATTTGGCGGATCTCACCGACTTACAAATTGAATTGGACATCAGTCAATCCGACTTTTCTCGGTTGAAGATGGATCAAAGAGCCGAGATTATTCCGGACGCTTTTCCGGATAAACGATACTCCGGATTCATCGCCGAAATTGCGCCGGAGGCAAATCGCGCCAAGTCGACCGTGCAGATTAAAGTCAAAGTGGAGAATCCGAACGAGCACTTGCGACCTGAAATGAATGCACGAGTCAACTTCCTGTCTGATAAGCCGGCAAGCACAACTAATCAAACGGTGTCGCGAGTTTTGGTTCCTAAAGCTGCAGTCGGTCGTAAAGATAGCAACACCTTCGTGTTTGTGATCAAGGGCAGCAAAGTTGAGCAACGGACAATCAGGCTGGGAGATGAAGTTGGCGATTCTTTTTTAGTTCTGGACGGATTGAGCGGAAGCGAGTCCGTGGCGACTGCGGGAGTTGATAAGTTGCGCGACGGAGATCGTGTGAAGATACAGTAACGGAGAATGTAGAAATCATGGGCACACCGATAGTGCAAGTTCGCAATGTCAGTAAACGTTTCACGCGAGACGGATTTGAAGTCGTTGCGTTGGACAACGTCGATCTCGAACTCGAAGAGGGCGACTTCTTTGCGCTTATGGGTCCTAGTGGCTCCGGCAAATCAACATTACTTAATTTACTTGCCGGCATCGATCGGGTGACTGAAGGTCAGGTATTGGTGCTGGGCACCGAGTTAGCTAGATTGAGTGAAAGCCAATTGGCAACCTGGCGCAACGCGCACATCGGCTACATCTTCCAAACTTTCAACCTGGTGCCAGTGCTTACGGCATTCGAGAATGTTGAATTGCCATTGCTGCTGACTAAACTGAGCAAGGCCGAACGAAAGAAAAATGTTGAGACGGCTCTCGAACTCGTCGGTCTGAGCGATCGCATGCACCATCAACCAAAGCAGTTGTCTGGTGGACAAGAGCAACGCGTTGCAATCGCTCGCGCCATCGTCACGGATCCCGATCTCATTCTCGCCGACGAGCCAACAGGAAACCTCGACGCTCGTTCGGGCGAAGAGATCTTACAAATCTTGTCCACGCTGAATCGCGAGCTCAAGAAAACCATTATGCTTGTGACGCACGATCCGCACGCGGCAAGTTTTGCCAGCCACGAAATGCACCTTGAAAAAGGAGTCCTCAGCCGCACCGCTGCTGTAGCCTGAGCGTGTTGTATTAGCTTTGCACAAAAATTTGCGAATCCCGCGCACTGCAGTGCGCGGATATATTCAAGTCCAACCTACAAGAAACTCCGTTGAGAAACTCTTTCGAATCCCAACAACGGGCATTGCGTGGATGTATTCGCCTGCGAAGCAGGCGTGAGCATGAAGCCCGGGGTGGAGCGAGGCTTTGCGAGCGAAACCCCGGGTATACGAGCCAACTTTATTGCCCGCTGAAAGCGGGCGAGAAGAACCTGTCACGCACTAGTCCGAAATCTTCAATCGACTTCCCCACCAAGCTCGGAAATCTATTTGTCAAAAATTAGGCCGGACTTGAACCATCCAACTGCCGTTGATGGAATTTTTTGCTCGCTGCAACCCCTCGCTCCTTAGTAGGTTGAATCTGAACAATCCTCGCACTTCCGTGCGAGGGATTCCCGACTTTTTGTGCAAAGCCAGTTGAAGTAAGGCCGGCGACTAGCACACGTTGGGCCCTGTTTCGAAACCGTTATACGCCTCACTGGGTTGCCGCTGCTTGTCCAACTAACTGTGGTAGCTTGGTTGGACCAAACGCCACGTTGTGCTCAGCATCAAACAACAACCGATCACCATCGAACTTGAAAATCAACGACGAATAGAACGGTGTCTGATACAACACCAATTTCACATTCAACACGTCATCCGCTGACCAAGCTCCACTCGCCGCCACCAAAGGATGCGCAGGAACACTCAAAAACTGATCCAGACCATTCGAAAAATCATCTGGATTCTTGCGCCAGGATCCCAAACCAATCGGAGTTCGCACTTCGCCTCCGCTCGTGCGCACAGTCATTGTGGGCGTTGCCGAGTTGAAGTCGAAGGAAATTGCCTGAATGCCACGATCGTTTTGCGGAAAGTCGAACCACTTTCCAGACACCCTCGCGGCCAATGGCGAAGTAGACTGACCCGGGGCGAGTTTGACTTGTAAGGCAGCGAGCTTCGATTCCAGTTTCGCTCGTGCCGCACGATCTTCCGGTAGACGGTTAGGCTTCATCGCTGGCAATAGCTTGGTCCAAACGAGATTCATGACGCTTTGCATATCGCGCACGCCACTCGTGATTGCAACCACCGCGTCAAATTCAGGAATAACCATGCAGTACTGTCCGAATGCGCCATCGCCTCGATAGGTGTTATGACGCGAGCGCCAGAATTGATAGCCGTAACCTTGATCCCAATCGCTGTTTGGCGATGAGCCATTTGCTGTTTGTCGCGCCGTCGCTTCTTCGACCCACTCCGCGGGTATTAATTGTTTCCCTTTCCACTTCCCTTTTTGTAAATACAACTCGCCGAAGCGCGCGATGTCTTCGGTTCGCACCGACAGCCCATAAGCACCTGCTGAGATTCCCTGGGGACTGGCAACCCAGGTCGGACTGTCGATACCCAACGGTTCAAACAAGCGCGGCTTGAGATAGTCAAGCACGGTCATACCAGTTACCTTCTGCACGATCGCCGAGAGCATGTAGGTCGCAGGCGAGTTATAAAGAAAATGGGTACCGGGTTTAAAAGGAACTGGATGCGCTAGAAACGTTTTGGTCCACGCTGTGTTGTCGGCTCGTATCTGAGCTTCACTCTGATGACCTGTAGCCATCCGCAACAGATCGCGCACTCGCATAGCTTTAAGATTCGGCGAAGGATCGGCTGGCGCGTCTTCCGGGAAAAATTTGAGGACTTGATCGTCGATACTGAGTTTGCCTTCACCGATCGCCAGACCAACCGCAGTTGAAGTGAAACTCTTGCTCAAGGAATAGAGGATGTGTGGAGTTGAAGCATCGTACGGTCCCCACCAACCTTCAGCTACCACAAATCCATGTCGAACTAACATAAAGCTGTTCATGGTATCGATCTGTTGATCGGCACTATTAACAAAGTCGAGAACGTCATTGGACGAGATCCCCTGCTGCTCAGGCGAGCTTCGCGGCAATGAACGTGAGCTGTCGGTTGCAGTAACGTTGCTGCCCGCGTGATGCAGTGGTGGACGCTGCGCCAGCGAAGTTGAAATAGTGAAAGCGATGAATAAACAGAGAAGAGACCGTCTCATGATTTACCTTTCGTGTGTCTGAGGCAGACGAGAGTTCGGATTTATCGCAACAGAAATCCGTCGCCGAGTTCGTCATCAGGATCAAAATAGAAATCACTCCTGCCAATGATTGAAGCGGTCCCACTAACCTCGGGCACAACCGCATCATATGGACCAAACTTACAGAGCTCAACAACCTGAACATTCATTGTGCTACCGATAATGCTCTCAATCGTAATAGACTCATGTGGCCGCAACTCGCCTTTTGCATGGTGAAGTGCCGCGCGCGCACTGACACCTGATCCCGTTGCTGATCTATCCACTTCACCATCAGCAAAGATGCAGACATTGCGACTGTGATGACCGGGATTCAGGGCCGCGCCGGTGAAGATTGTTCCATAGAGGAAACTCAAATCGGCCTCGAACGGGTGCGTGATCGCATAGTTTTGCATTACCGCTTGCTTAATACCCCGCCCACAATCAATCAGTTTGTGTAAATCGGCCGACGTTAGTTTGAGTTCAAGCCGGCTCGCATCGACGACCGCATAAAATGCCCCGCCGTATGCGACATCGAATTGCACAGTGCCGATGCCAGGGACCGTCACCTCTCCATCTCGCAGATATAAAAAAGAGGGTACGTTCCTGAACGATGCTTCGCTAACTTTGCCGTCGTTCACAACCGCACGAGCATGAATCTTCCCGGCAGGTACATTGATGGTAAGTTCGGGATTGTTTCCTGACTTCCGAACGAGTCCAGTTTCGATCGCTAACTTGATCAGTGCTATGACAGCATGGCCACACATCGTGCTGTAGCCTTCATTGTGCAGAAAGAAGACATCGAGGTCGGCATCACGTGAAGAAGTTACGACTGCGCCATACATATCGGCGTGTCCGCGTGGCTCCCACATCGTCCTCTTACGAATGTGATCATAATGGTCGCGAAAATAACGGCGCTTTTCGAGAACAGTTGATCCTTCAATCGGTGGCAAACCAGAAACGAGAACGCGCAGGGGCTCACCACCCGTGTGCATTTCGATAGAACTGATCTTGCCCCAGCGCTCAGGAGCTTGCCACGTCCAATCATCGAATAGTGGTGGTGTCATCAAGGAGGAGAAAAACTGCGACCGCAGTTCAGAAAATGCTTCGACCGGACGGAAACTAGCACGGCATTCATCGGTGGGCAATCGCTTTATTCCCCTGCCGGTCGTAATCTCACGCCAACTGTCAGCACGCAACTCACCTACACTTGCATCCTGCGATCTGCTTGAAGCATCATGCGCCAACCAGCTCTTACTGCCGCCTTCAAATCCGGAGTGACAAACATGCCTCGAGTGATCGCTACGCGCAATGTATTTCTATCTGTCGGCACAATTCTTTTTCTACTCTGCGCTCGTTGCATCGCACAGGTAGATACATTCAAAGCTATTGACGACTACGTTACGGCCGAAATGCAGCGTCAACGCCTGCCCGGCGTTTCACTGGCCGTCGTCAAGAACGGAATGATCGTCTATGCGAAAGGCTATGGCTATTCAAACGTTGAGCATCAAGTTCCAGTAAAGCCGGAAACAATTTTTCAGTCCGGGTCAGTAGGCAAACAGTTCACGGCAACTGCTGTGATGATGCTGGTTGAAGAAGGCAAAATTAATCTCGACGCAAAGATCAGCACGTATCTTGGAGAGGTTCCTGCAACGTGGCAAGACATTACCGTTCGCCACTTGCTCACTCATACTTCCGGTCTCACTGATTACCCGAGCGATTTCGATTTTCGCCGCGACTACACTGAAGACGAATTATTAAAGCGGGCCCAGGCAATTACACCTGATTTCAAACCAGGTGAAAAATGGCAGTACAGCAATATTGGTTTTGTGACTCTTGGCGTGCTGATCCACAAAGTCACCGGGCAGTTCTACGGCGACTTTCTTCAGGCACGCATCTTCAAGCCGCTCGGGATGAACACAACTCGCATCATCAGTGAAGCCGACATCATTCCAAACCGCGCAGCCGGATATCACTTTGTTAAGAACGAACTCAAAAACCAGGACTGGGTTTCACCGACACTTAACACAACCGCTGATGGAGCTCTCTATTTCACCGTTCTGGATATGGCGAAATGGGATTCGGCGCTTTATGGCGAACGCCTGCTCAAAACAACAAGCCTGCAGCAGATGTGGACACCTGTCAGGCTGAATAACAATACGACTTACGATTACGGTTTTGGCTGGGGCTTCAATCAAATCAACGGTCACCGCATCATTGAACATGGCGGAGCATGGCAAGGCTTCACTTCATATATCGGACGTTACGTTGATGACAAACTCACCGTGATCGTTCTGGACAACCTTGCCGGTGGAAACGCTGGAAAAATCGGTCGTCACGTTGCTGCGATTTTTGATCCGAAACTCGGTCGAACTGCGATCGATGATAAAGAGCCGCAGGTAACGTCGTCTGCAAAAGAGCTGATCCAAAAATTGACTTCGAGTAGTGCCGATCTTAATTCTTTCATTCCTGCGTTGCGCACTGACTTATCTGCTACACGTGGTGAACGAATCACTCGCCTATTGAAATCACTCGGTACTCTGAACAAGATTGAGCTCGTCGAACGTAGCGAAAAAGATGGCACTCGTATCTATGGCTACCGATTAAGTTTTGAAAACGGGAGTCGCTTTTTCAAACTGCTCATCAATCATGAAAACAAGATCAGCGACCTCGCTTTCATAGATGACTTCTAAGCCATCGGCTAAACTGCTCTCCGTTACGAAACCCGGCCCATTGGAGGACTAATTCGATTTGCGCCTGCTACTATCGTTTGCGATCGCCCTTGTTTTATTAACACCGCAAAATCCAACACAGCCAATCCCAACGCCGGTTCCGGATCCGCCACCACTGCCGCCGCCAACAGTGAAGATTGATGATTACCGCACCGTGACCGGCCGGATAATCGGTGCGTCACTGACCAGCAACAAGGCTTACGAGCGACTCGCGTATCTGACGGATCACATTGGCAACCGTCTGAGCGGTTCACAAAACCTTGAACGCGCGATCGATTGGGCCATCCGCGAAATGAAAAAGGATTCTCTCGACAACGTGCGCGCCGAGAAAGTGATGGTTCCTCATTGGGTCCGCGGTGAAGAGAGCCTCGAAATGACATCACCAGTTTCTCGAAAACTGACGATGCTTGGTTTGGGTAACAGTGTCGGGACTTCAGCCGACGGTATTAAAGCTGAAGCGATCGTGGTACGGAGCTTTGATGAACTTGAAAAGATTGGTGAAGTAGTTCGGGGAAAGATTGTTGTCTACAACGCACCCTTTGTTAGTTATGCGACCACTGTCGCTTATAGATTGACCGGAGCGTCACGAGCTGCACGTTATGGCGCCGTCGCGGCTCTGGTCCGATCAATTTCGCCAGTAAGCCTAAACACTCCGCATACGGGGGCCATGCGCTACGACGACGCTCTACCCAAAATCCCGACCGCTGCTATCACCATTGAAGCCGCAGAGTTACTCCAGCGAATGAACGATCGTGGTGATCACCCCACGCTTCGACTGAAGATGGAAGCAAAGTTTTTGCCTGATGCGGAATCGGCAAATGTCGTAGCCGAAATAAAAGGCTCCGAAAAACCAAAGGAGATTGTTTTGCTAAGTGGTCACTTCGATTCCTGGGATGTTGGGCAGGGTGCACATGATGATGGCGGGGGTTGCATCGTAGCCTGGCATACAGTCAGGCTTTTGAAGGAGCTGGGTCTGAAACCGCGTCGCACGATCCGCGTCGTTCTATATACAAACGAAGAGAACGGTGGTCGCGGAGGTGTCGCGTATCATGATGCGCATCGGACCGAATTGGCCGATCACATCCTCGCGATCGAATCAGATCTCGGCACTTATCAACCGGTGGGCTTTGGCCTTGGTCCAACTTCGTCGCTGCAAGCACGCGCAAACATGCAGGAGATTGCGAAACTGCTTGCCAGTATTCGCGCTGACCGAGTTGCTCCGACCGGTGGAGGATCAGACATCGCACCGCTTGTTGCCGAAGGTGTAATCGGTGCCAGCTTTGATGTCGACAGCACACACTATTTTGAGATTCATCACACACCGGCGGACACAATAGATAAGATCAGTCCGCAAGACGTTGCTCTTTGTGTCGCGGCGATGGCGGTGATGGCTTATACAGTGGCCGACATGCCGCAATCTTTGAAGTGAAGAGCGTTGATGAGAAACGGTTATGCGCGCGGACTTCCGAAGCAGTAAAGAGCGCTCCGAGTTCTGATGTAAATGTGTCCGTCAGCTATCGCCGGAGTGGCGTAACACTCATCATCCAATTCATTCACAGCCAGCACTTCCCATTCAGCATTCGCTTTCAACACTGACACGGCACCAGCCTCGCCAATCAGATAGACCTTGTCGTCGGCGGCAACCGGTGACGAGAAATATTTATCAATTGCACCTTTCAAGCGCCCCTGCTTGATCACTTTGCCAGTTAGCGGATCAAATGAAATGAGAATTCCGCTATCGTTAATCATGTAGAGCACGCCTTTATAAAGCAGCGTTGACGGAACCTGTGGTACCGGTTTCTGATATCGCCAGCGAATAGCCGTCGCTGTTTGGTCCCCTTGCCCGCCCATTTTGATTGCGAGTAGACCATTTTCTGCGGACATCATTGCGCGAAAGACTTCCCAGTCTTTAGCGTTCAATTTTTCATCTCGATCAAGATCAAATGCCTCGAAGGCCGCGCTCAACATCTTGTCCATAGGCGCAGTACCGGAGATCTCCGTTTTTGCGATCAGGTGATCGCCGTTCTTGTCGTACTTTGGTAAGGCTTCTTCGAAAGGTATGGTGCCGACCTGTTGTCCGGGTTGGTTCTGCGGAAACCCCCAACCGTTAATGTAGAGATACTCAGAATCATGACTGGCGATAGATTTCATTTCGCAGGCCAGTCCGCGGACCCACCAGACTCGTTTGCCGTTGTCGACTGAATACGCAGAGAGTTGGAACGACTCAGGAATAACGATCTGCTTCGCACCCTGCTTCGGCTGATAAATAATCGGAGTTGAGTAACCGGAAATCACCACCGGCCTCTCGATTTTCCAACGTACACGACCAGTATTCTTATCAACGGCGATCAAGTACGACGAGGGGTTGTCTTGATCAACTGGAAGGACCAGTTTGTCGTCAACGAGAATGGGAGAGGCACCAAAACCATAGAACATGTTGAAGGGGCCAAGCGGGAGCTTCCAACGCTCCTTGCCCTGAGCGTCAAACGAGATCAACCCATACTCCTGGAAGAACGCATAAACATTTGAGCCATCAGTTACGGGGCTTGGCGATGCTGGTCCATTCACCAACTGCAGGCGCCCTTCGTGCTGTCGCGGCACTTCACGCTGCCAAAGAATTTTTCCCGTCTGCCGATCAAGGCAGATCACAAACAGTTTGTGATTCTCTTTTTCTTTGCTGTGCGCAGTGATAAAGATTCGATCTGCAGTCAGCACTGGTGACGAATGCCCCGGCGGCAACTCGGTTTTCCACATTACGTTCTTGTCAGGACCAAATTCAGTTGGCAGCCCGGTCGTCGCTGAAACGCCGGTACCGTTGGGCCCGCGAAACTGTTTCCAATCTTCGTCGGCAAATACAGGGTGAATCAACAAAGCAATGAATAAGGCAGCGCATGTTGTAGTTAGTTTGGACATATGTTTCTCGAAAAGACCTGGGTGATTTTGGAGCCGGCGGTATTCCGATTCCACACAATAGTACAAGTTAGAAAAGCAGCAAACGAATTTCGCTGATCTTGGGAAGAAGATCTTTAAACTTTTCGACCCGACGGATCAAAGTGCTATTAACGACAGTAGTTCCGTGAGTGCAGTTGCTCAATGACTACTACCCCTTGGCTCAAGGTGCTATTTGAGCTCCCCAACCGAAAATCCG
>Ga0070671_100003277_pt1 | contig 12629 bp, 12 predicted proteins | sample KBSS73metaG_FD_65341 | JGI IMG/M metagenome (GOLD analysis project Ga0070671, IMG submission 65341) | Switchgrass rhizosphere microbial communities from Kellogg Biological Station, Michigan, USA - KBS S7-3 metaG | ecosystem: Host-associated > Plants > Roots > Rhizosphere > Soil ...
AACATCGTCATCTCGGTCGACGCCAACGCCCGGATCTACTGGAACGACCTCGAGATGCGGTCGACCCAGTCGCTGATCGACCGGCTGAAGAAGATCGCGGTGCTGAATCCGCAGCCGGAAGTCCAGATCCGCGGCGACGGCGGCGCGAACTACGAAGGCGTCGGGCGCGTCATCTATGCGGCGCAGCGCGCCGGCATCGCCAAGGTCGGCTTCATCACCGAGCCCCCGCCCCGCGGCGGCGGCGGCTAGCGCCCGTCCGTCGGTCGCGAACGCAGGAAACCAAGGAACCACGCCATGGCAATGAACGTCGGCAGCAGCGGCGGCTCGGGCGATCCCGAAGTGATGATGGACATCAACACGACGCCGCTGATCGACGTCATGCTAGTGCTCCTCGTGATGCTGATCATCACGATTCCCATCCAGCTGCATTCGGTCAACCTCAACATGCCGGTCGGCAATCCGCCGCCGCCGCTCGTGCTGCCGGAAGTCGTCAAGATCGACGTCGATCCGCAGAGCCGCGTGTACTGGAACGGTGAGTGGCTGCCGACGCGCAAGGACCTGGAGGAGCGGCTGCAGGGCGCCGCGGCGAAATCCGTCCAGCCCGAGCTTCACCTGCGCCCAGACAAGGCCGCGAAATACGAAGTCGTCGCGGGCGTGCTCGCGTCCTCGCAGCGCCTCGGTCTTACCAAGATCGGCATCGTCGGCAGCGAGCAGTTCATCGAATAGCGCGTAGCGCGCTTGCGGGGGCCGGCGGCGACCCGCCGGCACCGGAGTCGAAAGCCCATGGATTTCGCAAAACGTCAGAGAGACCCCACGCGCCACCTGATCGGCATCGGGGTCGTGGTCCTCATACACGCTCTGGTCATCTGGGCGCTGCTCACCGGGCTCGCCAGCAAGGCGATCCAGGTGATCAAGAAGCCGCTCAACGCGACGATCATCGAGGAGATCAAGCTCCCGCCGCCGCCGCCGCCACCGCCGCCGCCGCCGAAGAAGATCGAGCTGCCGAAGGTGCAGGTGCCGGTGCAGCCATACGTGCCACCGCCGGACATCCCGCCCCCGGTCGCGCCGGCCGAGCCCGTGATCTCCGCGCCGACGACGGTCGTGCCGACCGAGCCGGTCGTGATCGCGCCGCCGCCCCCGCCCGTCGCAGCGCCGGCGCCGCCCAAGCCTGCGATCCGCTCCGCGGGCATCTCGTGTCCGACGCGCGTCAACCCGACGTTCCCGCGCGAGGCAATTCGCGCGAAGGTCGAGAAGGGCCGGGTCGACGCCCTGCTGTCGGTCGACGAGAAGGGCAACGTCACCGAGGTCCGGATCACGAACGCCGATCCGCCGCGCGTGTTCGATCGCGTCGTTCGCGACTCGCTCACCGAATGGAAGTGCGTGGGCGACGGAACGAAGTATCAGGCGTCCGTCGAGATCAACTTCTCGTTGAAGGACGAGTAGCCGTTACGCCCGTTTCCACGCGAAGATCGCGGTCGTCCACGAGCCCAGTCCGGCGATCGCGAGCACGGCCGCGATCTCGTAGAGCGTGACCGGTTTCGCGGCGAAGAGCCTGAACGTTTCGCGGGCGACCTCGACGGCGGTGCCCGGAAGCGCCACCGCCAGCCCCACAGCTGCGACGCCCCAGAGCGCCATCAGCGCCGGCCGGCGCCACGCGGGCGGGGCAACCGGCGCCGGCAGCGTCTGCATCACGCGCGCGGTGAAGCCGTCGTCGGCGAGGTAGTCGGCGGCATGGCCCCGGGCGTCATCCGCGAGCACACGATCGAGCCAGTCCGCGGAGGCGGCGCCGTCGCTCGGAATGCCGGGATCGCTCATCGAAGGATCTTTCGCGCTCACGCCGCGCCTTCCGCGGTGCCCGACGCCGCCTCGGGATTCCACGAGGCCATCGCGACCTTGAGCTTCTGCTTGGCGCGCAGGACGTGCGTCTTGACCGTCCCGACGGGGATGCCGAGCACGTACGCGGCCTCTTCGTGTGACAGGTCATTATGGTAGCACTGCACGATGGCGGCCCGTTCCGGCTCGGACAGCACGCGCATCGCCCGCTCGAGGTCCATCCGCAACGTGGAGGCGCGGGTGTGGTCGACGGCGGTGTCGGTCAGGTGAGACATGGCGTCGTGGTCGTCGTCGGGGATCGCGTCGTCGCGGTCACCGAGCAGCTCTTCCTTGCGCTTGCGGGCGTGCATCAGCCAGCAGTTCGTCGCGATCCGGTAGAGCCACGTCGAGAAGCGCGCGTCCTGCCGGAACGACTTCAGGTTGCGCCACGCGAGCACGAAGGTTTCCTGCGCGAGGTCGTCGGCCAGCGCGGCGTCGCCGGTCGTCAGCTTGCGCAGGCAGGCGCGCACGGCGGACTGGTGACGCCGCACGAGCTCGGCGAACGCGTGGCGATCGTCTCCGACGACGCACCGGGCGATCAGCTGCGCGTCGGTGACCGGCGATGCGGACATCCGTGCCCAACCGTCATGCTCCGCCCGGCGGCGGCGCGCCACCGGTCCGCGACGCCGTCGCGCGGTCCTCGAGGTACCAGAGGATGAAGTAGCCGATGCCGAGGAACAGCAGCACCAGCCCGACCGAATTCGGCGAGCCGTCGTCGAGCATCGAGAAGAAGGTCAGCGCGAGCCCGATGGCGGCGAGGATGATGCCCTTGCGCAGGTCCGAGGCGACGGTGCGCTGCCGGATCAGCTTCGCCTGCTCGTAGAGAGGCGTCGTCGACGGCCCCAGCGGCGCGCGGTTGGCATCGAGCGACGCCATCGCCTCGGCGGGCGGCACGACCCCTTTCTCCGCGAGCTTCAGCATCGTCTCGTTGAGCATGCGGTTCTTGCGCACCTTGTACCAGATCAGCAGCACGATGATCAGCAGCGGCACGAGGAACACGAGCAGCACGACGAGGAAGACGAGCCCCGCGAGCCACGGCGCGTCCTGGACGAAGCTCTCGAACGAGTCGTACTCGCGGTCGGCGCCGAACGCCTGCACGGTGACGCGCTTCCTGCCCTTGTCGACGCGGATGCCGTGCTTGTCGATCGTGATGTCGGTGCCCTTGGGCGCCGCAGCCTCGGCGTCAGCCTCGGCCTCGGCGTCCGCATCGGAGGGGGCGCCGTCCTTGTCCGCGTTCGCCTTGTCGGGCGCCGCGGCGCCGGCCGACTTGGCGGCGGGCGCTTTCGCGGGGGCGGTCTTGCCTTCCGCGGTCTTCGCGTCGGCCGCCGGCGGAGCGTCCGACTTCGTCGCGGCCTGCGCGATGACGGCGTGGGCCGGTTCGGCCGCGCGCACCACCGTCGCGTGCTGGACGAGCCAGGCGACGAGTCCGGCGGCCAGTGCAGCACCCAGGACGAGGCGGCGCAACGCCGGGGCGAGGGGGCGGTTCATGGGGTCTCCCTTGGATTCCATGGCCGTTGGATGCGCGGGAAGCCCGTTTTGGATTCGTCCCTTGGCGCGGCCGCAACACCGGCCCCATGCGCGCGGGGCGCAGCGAGGGGGCGGCGCGCGAGCGCATGCTATCATCGACGACGATTTTTCGGACCGCGGTACCCGAGCATCGCACCCCTCTGGAGATCGCCGTCGTTCGCGCAGATCCGTTTCCCGCCGCCGGGCTTCGCCTTCAGGATGGCGTCCGCCCAGGCCCCGCTTCCCGCCTCTTCCGGCTCGTCATCGCGTTCCTGGCCGCTGCCGCCTTCGCAGCGCCGGTCGGTGCGCAGGATGCCGATACCGTCACGCTGAACTTCGTCAACGCGGACATCGACGCGGTCGTCAAGGCGATCGCCGAGATCACCGGTCGTAACTTCGTGCTGGACCCGCGCGTCAAGGGGACGGTCAACATCGTGTCCGCGCGCCCGGTGCCCAAGAGCCTCGTGTATCCGACGCTGCTCTCCGCGCTGCGCCTGCAGGGCTTCACCGCGGTCGAGGGCGACGGCATCGTCAAGATCGTGCCGGAGGCCGACGCCAAGCTGCAGGGCGGTCCGGTGGGACGCAGCACGGCCGGCGGCGGCGACCGGCTCGTGACGCAGGTGATCACGCTGCGCAACGAATCCGCCGCGCAGCTCGTCAACGTGCTGCGCCCGCTCATTTCGCCGAACAACACGATCGCCGCGTTTCCGGCGGCGAACGCGCTCGTCATCACCGATTACGCGGACAACCTGCGGCGCATCGAGCGCATCGTCGCGTCGCTCGACCAGGCGCCCGCCGGCGAGCCGCTGCTCGTGCAGGTGAGAAACGCGTCGGCGATCGACATCGTCGCGCTGGTGAACCGCTCGTTCACCGAGGGGGCGACGGGCGGCGGCGCGCCGGGCACGCCGCCGGACACCGCGCAGCGCGTGACGCTCGTCGCCGATCCGCGATCGAACAGCGTGCTGATCCGTTCGGACAATCCGGCCCGCGCCGCGCGGGTGAGATCGCTGATCGAGCAGCTCGACACGCCGCAGCGCGTCGGCGGCAACATGTTCATCGTGTACCTGAAGAACGCCGACGCGACGCGCATCGCCGAGACGCTGCGCGGATTGTTCGGCGGCGGCCCAGGCGGCGGGCCGGCGGAGCGCGCACCGCTCGCGTCGTCGGCGACCGGCGCGCCGGCGACGGCCGGCACGGCCGCGATGACCGGCCTCGCGAGCGCCTCCGCTGCCGCGACGACGCCGCTGTCGACGTCGGGCAGCGGCCCCGCGTCCTCGTCCGCCGTGCAGGCGGGGCTCGCCACGATCCAGGCGGACGTCGCGAACAACGCGCTGATCATCATGGCGCCGGAGCCCGTGTACAACAACCTCCGCGCGATCATCGAGAAGCTGGACGTGCGGCGCGCGCAGGTCTACGTCGAGGCACTGATCGTCGAGTTGACGGCCGACCGCGCCGCCGAGTTCGGCATCCAGTGGCAGGTGCTGACGGGCGCCGACCCGCGCCGCACCGGCGTGCAGGGCATCGGCGGCACGAACTTCGGCGTGCGTGGCGGCGGCAACAACATCATCGACGCGTCGGTGAACCTGGGCAGCCTCGGGCAGGGGCTCAACCTCGGCATCATCAACGGCTCGATCACGATTCCCGGCCTCGGCGTCATCAGCAACCTGGGCCTGCTCATCCGCGCGCTGTCCAGTGACGCGAAGGCGAACATCCTGTCGACGCCCACGCTGCTGACGCTCGACAACGAAGAGGCGCGGATCATGGTGGGACAGAACGTGCCGTTCGTCACCGGCCAGTACGCGACGACCGGCTCGTCGTCGACGGTGCAGCCGTTCCAGACGATCGAGCGCCGCGACGTCGGCATCCTGCTCCGCGTGAAGCCGCAGATCACCGAAGGCGGCACGGTGCGGCTCGGGCTCTACCAGGAAGTGTCGCGCGTGCAGGACACGGTGACGACCACGGGCAGCGGCAGCAGCGCCAACAACCTCGGTCCCACGCTGTCCAAGCGCTCGCTCGAATCGTCGGTGATCGTCGACGACCAGCAGATCATCGTCCTGGGCGGTCTCATCCAGGACACGTTCACCGACACGACCGACAAGGTGCCGGGCCTCGGCGACCTGCAGGCCATCGGCGGCCTGTTCCGCTACGACACGCGCACGCGGACGAAGACGAACCTGCTCGTGTTCCTGAAGCCCACGGTCATCCGCACGTCGTCCGCGGGACGCGAGGTCACGTCGGAGCGCTACGACTACCTGCGCGGCGAGCAGATGCTCGACCGGCCCGAGGCGCGGCCGTTCTGGCCGGACACCACGTATCCCGAGGTGCCGCCCAAGCCGGAGATGCCGGGCTCGGCCGGCACCGCGCCCGCCGTACCGGCGACACCTGCGGCGCCAGGGCCCTCGCCGTGGCCGTGGCTGGTGCCGCCGCCGAGTCCTCCGGGGCCGCCGCCCGCGCGCTAGCGCGTTGCGCCGCGTCATCCCTGCGACGATGACTGCCCGACCCGCCGCACTCGATCCCGTGCTCGCGGCACGCATTCCGTACGGCTTCGCGCAGGCGCACGGCGTGCTCGCGTATGCGCGCGAGGGCGACGCCGTCGTCGTCCTGCTGCGTCCCGACGCCACCGTCGACGGCATCGCAGAAGTGAAGCGCGTGCTCGCGCAGCCGCTCGTCACGCGCTCCGTCCCGGCCGACGCGTTCGCGGCCGAGCTCGCCCGCGCGTACAACCAGGGCAGCGCCGACGCGATCGTCTGGAACGACGAAGGCGCGCGCGGCGGCGACCTCGCGCGGCTCCTGCAGGACCTGCCGCAGGCCGAGGACCTGCTCGACTCCGGCACGCAGGCGCCGGTGATCCGCATGATCAACGCGCTCTTGCTGCAGGCGCTGCGCGAGCGCGCGTCGGACCTGCACTTCGAGCCGTACGAAACGCGTTCCGTGGTGCGCTTCCGCGTCGACGGTGTGCTTGCGGACGTGATCGAGCCGCCGCGCGCGCTGCACGCGGCGATCGTGTCGCGTCTCAAGATCATGGCGAGCCTCGACATCGCGGAGAAGCGGATGCCGCAAGACGGCCGCATCGCGCTCAAGCTCGGCGACAAGCAGGTGGACGTTCGCGTGTCGACGCTGCCCACGGGCGCGGGCGAGCGCGTCGTGCTGCGCCTGCTCGACAAGGATTCCGCGCAGCTCGACCTGGCCGCGCTCGGCATGAGCGACGCGACGCTCGCGCGCATCGACCGCCTGATCCGCGAGCCGCACGGCATCGTGCTCGTCACGGGACCGACGGGCTCCGGCAAGACGACGACGCTCTACGCGGCGCTGTCGCGGCTGCCGCGCGGCACGACGAACATGATGACGGTCGAGGACCCGATCGAGTACGCGCTCGACGGCGTCGCGCAGACGCAGGTGAACCCGCGGATCGACCTCGACTTCGCGCGCGCGCTGCGCGCGATCCTGCGCCAGGATCCCGACGTGATCATGATCGGCGAAATCCGCGACCTCGAGACCGCGCAGATCGCCGTGCAGGCGTCGCTGACGGGCCACGTCGTGCTCGCGACGCTGCACACGAACGACGCGTCGAGCGCCGTGACGCGACTCGCCGACATGGGCGTCGAGCCGTATCTGCTGGCGACGAGCCTGCTCGGCGTCCTCGCGCAGCGCCTCGTACGCACGCTGTGCCCGGTTTGCCGCGCCGCCGCGGCGCCGACCGCGGGCGAAGCCAAGATCGTCGCGGACCTGGGGTTGCCGTCGGGGCAACCCGTGTGGACCGCGCCGGGGTGCGCGTCGTGCAACGGCACCGGCTACCGCGGGCGCACCGGCGTGTACGAATTGCTCGTCGTCGACGACGCCATGCGGCGGCTGATCCACGACGGCGCGAACGAGCCGGCGATCCGCGATGCGGCGACGCGCGCCGGGATGCAGACGCTGCGCCGCGACGGCGCCCGCTGGATCGCGCAGGGCACGACGTCGCTGGCGGAGCTGGTGCGCGTCACGCGCGACGCGTGACGACAGCGCGCGAATGACGACCAGTGCCTATCGATGGGAGGCGGTCGACGCGCAGGGGCGGGTCCGGCACGGCCGGATCGACGCCGAATCGCCGCGCGCCGCGCGCGACCGCCTGCGCGCCGACGGCCTGACGCCCACGGCCGTCGACGTCGTGGCGGATCGCGGCGACGTGCTGTCGCACGTGCGCCTGCCCGCCGAGCAGGTGTCGCTGCTCACGCGCCAGCTCGCGACGCTCGCGCAATCGGGTATGCCGCTCGACCAGGGGCTGGCCGCCGTCGCCGAGCAAGCCGACGACGCACGCGCCGCGCGCGTCGTGACGGCGCTCAACCACTACATCGCGACCGGCGAGTCGCTGCCCGCGGCGCTGGCGCGCTTTCCGCGCACGTTCCCGCCGCTGTATCGCGGTCTCGTCGCCGCCGGCAGCGAGACGGGCCGGCTCCCCGACGTCCTCGCGCGGCTCGCCGACTACCTGGAAGCGCGCGCGGCGCTGCGGCAGAAGTTCGCCACCGCGCTCATCTATCCGATGGTCGTCACGATCATCGCGCTCGCCGTGATCGCGGTGCTGCTCACCTACGTCGTGCCGCAGGTCGTCGCCGTCTACCAGCAGAGTCGGCAGACGCTGCCGTGGATCACGCGCGCGCTGATCGCGACGTCCGACGCGTTTCGCGCCACCGGGTGGATCTGGGCGGGACTTGCCGCGGGGTCGATCGTCGCGTTCACGTTCGCGAACCGGCGCGCCGCCTTTCGTGCCCGCTGGCACGCGTGGGTGCTGCGCCTGCCGGGGCTGGGGCGGCTGTTGCGCAGCCTCGACACCGCGCGGTTCGCGAGCACGCTCGCGATCCTCGTCGGCAGCGGGGCGCCGCTGTTGCGCTCGCTCGACGCGGCGAGCGACGTCGTGCGCATGATCCCGCTCGCACAGGCGGCGCGCGCCGCGAGCGCGCTGGTGCGCGAAGGCGTTTCGCTCGCGCGGGCGCTGAAGGCGCAGAACGTGTTTCCGCCGGTGCTGATCCACCTCGTCGCGAACGGCGAGCGCAGCGGCGCGCTCGCGCCGATGCTGGAACGCGCCGCGGGCGAGCTGGAGCGGGAGGCGGAGCGCCGCCTCGTGTGGGTCACGGCGCTGATCCAGCCGGCGCTGATCGTCGCGATGGGGGCGATCGTGCTCGTACTCGTGCTCGCGGTGATGCTGCCGATCGTGTCGATGAACCAGCTCGTGCGCTGACCTCAGCCCGGCGCCGCGCCGTGGCGTGCGAGCGCCCACGCGACGTGCTCGCGCACCAGCGGCGACGGATCGTCGGCGCGCGAGCGGAGCGCAGCGACGACCTGCGGGGACGAGGGCGCGTTGCCGAGGCCGACGGCGAGATTGCGCAGCCAGCGCTCGTGGCCGATGCGCCGGATCGCGCTGCCACGCATCCGCGCGTCGAACGCCTCGGCGGTCCAGGCGAACAGGTCGACCAGGTCGGCATCGTCGAGCCCGTGACGCACGGCCGCGAAGTCGGGCTCCGCGGTCGGCTGCGCAAAGCGGTTCCACGGACACGCGAGCTGGCAGTCGTCGCAGCCGTAGACGCGGTTGCCGATCAGCGGACGCAGCGGCGCCGGGATGCTGCCCGCGAGCTCGATCGTCAGGTACGAGATGCAGCGGCGCGCGTCGAGCTCGTACGGCGCGACGATCGCGCCGGTCGGGCACGCGTCGATGCAGGCCGTGCAGGTGCCGCAGTGAGACGTCGCGATTGGGGTCTCCGGCAGCGGCAGGTCCGTGTAGATCTCCCCCAGGAAGAAGTACGAGCCGGTCTCGCGCGTCAGCAGCAGCGTGTGCTTGCCGCGCCAGCCGAGGCCCGAGCGCGCCGCGAGCGCGACTTCGAGCACCGGCGCGCTGTCGGTGAAGACTCGATGACCGAACGGACCGACGGCCTCCGCGATGCGCGCGGCGAGGCGCGCGAGCCGCGCGCGCATCACCTTGTGATAGTCGCGGCCGAGCGCGTAGCGCGCGACGTACGCCTTGCGCGCATCCTGCAGGACCGCGCCGGCGTCGCGCGCGGCGTCGGTGCCGTAGTCCATTCGCGCCGTGATCACGCGCACGGTGCCCGGCACGAGGTCCGCGGGTCGCGCGCGGGAGGCGCCGTGCCGCGCCATATAATCCATCTCGCCATGACGCCCGGCGGCCAGCCAGTTCATCAGGCGCACTTCGTCGTCGGAAAGATCGACGCCCGCGATGCCGATCGCCTGGAATCCGAGCTCGCGTCCCCACGTCGCGATGTCGTGCGCGAGCGCGTCGTAGTCGCGCGGCGGGGGACGGGCAGCGTGCGCCGCTTCAGTCATGGGTGATAGCGTAGCGCCGGACGAGGATGTGACCGGCGACGCAGACGCCCGGTTCACGCTGCCCGACGACGCGTCGACGGCGCGCGCCGGCGCGGCGCTCGCATCGGCGCTCGGCGGCGGCATGGTCGTCACGCTGTCCGGCGACCTCGGCGCGGGCAAGACGACGCTCGTGCGCGCGGCGTTGCGGGCCCGTGGCATCGCGGGCGCGATCAAGAGTCCGACCTATGCGCTGGTTGAACATTATCGAGCGTCGAGCTTATACTTCTATCATCTTGATTTCTATCGCTTCGCCGATCCCGGCGAATGGGAAACCGCAGGGCTGGCCGAATGCTTCCGCGAAGACGCCGTCTGCATGATCGAATGGCCCGAGCGTGTCGCGTCGCTGCTGCCCGCTGCGGATCTCGCGCTGACGCTCGCGCTGCCCTCGCACGGCGAGGGTCGCGTGCTGACGGCACGCGCGAACACGGAGGCGGGTAGGCGATGCATCGCCGCGATCGCGCAAGCGCTGACGCCGGCCGCCGCCGGGCGCTGACCGCCGTCTCGCTCGAGCGCCGGCGTGCGCTGTCGTGGTTCCTGCTGCCCGCGATGCCGCTGCACGCGGCGAACGCGAGCGCCGCGGTGCTGCAGATCGCGTCGGCGCGGCTGTGGCCCGCACAGGAGTACACGCGGCTGATCCTCGAGTCGGCCGCGCCGATCGAGTACCAGCTCGTCACGCTGAAGCAGCCCAATCGCGTCGTGCTCGACCTCGCGCGTGTCGAGCCGACGCGCGAGCTCGGGAAGCTGGGCGCGCTCGTCCAGGCGAGCGATCCGTACATCGCGGCGATCCGCGTGGGATCGCCATCGGGCGGTTTCCTGCGCGTCGTGCTCGACGTCAAGAGCGACGTGAGCCCGCAGGTGTTCGCGCTGAAGCCCGTCGCCGACTTCGGCTACCGGCTCGTCGTCGACCTGTATCCGCCGATTCCGCTCGATCCGCTGATGGCGCTCGTCGAGAGCGAGTCGCGGAGGTCCGCGATGCCCTCGCCCAGCGACAGCGCGATGGTCGCGCGCCCGCCCGCTGCGCTGGCCGACGTGCGGCCGGGCACCTCCGTGATCACGGGGCCGACGACGCCGCCTTCGGGCACCGAGTCGGCGCGCGCGCCGGTGGCGGCGACGCCGGCGCCTGCGGTCGTCGCTGTCGTCCCACCGACGCCGGCGCCTGCGGTCGTCGCGGGGGCGCCCGCTTCGCCGACACGATCGTCGCCGCCGGCACCGTCGCTGTCGGCATTGCCGCCGCCGGCCCCCGGCGCGCTCGCGGCGTCGCCGTCGCCGGAGACCGTCGCCGGCGCTGCGCCACGCAAGGGCGCGTCCGCCGCGTCCCGCCGCATCACGATCGCGATCGATCCCGGGCACGGCGGCGAGGATCCGGGCGCAATCGGCCGTCGCGGCACGTACGAGAAGAACGTCACGCTGGCGATTGCGCGCCGGCTGAAGTCGATCCTCGACGCCGAGCCCGGCATGCGCGCGATGCTCACCCGCGACGACGATTACTTCGTGCCGCTTCGCGCGCGCGTGCAGAAGGCGCGCCGCGTGCAGGCCGACCTGTTCATTTCGATCCACGCCGACGCGTTCCGCGAAGCGAACGCGCGCGGGTCGTCGGTGTTCGCGCTGTCCGAGCATGGCGCCACGAGCGCGGCGGCGCGCTGGCTCGCGCAGAAGGAGAACGAGTCCGACCTGATCGGCGGCGTCAACCTCGACGCACGCGATCCGGTGCTCGCGCGCACGCTGCTCGACCTGTCGCAGACGGCGCAGATCAACGACAGCCTGAAGGTCGGCCGCCAGGTGCTGCAGGGCATCGCGACGCAGAACACGCTGCACAAGGCGACCGTCGAGCAGGCGGGCTTCGCCGTGCTGAAGGCGCCGGACATTCCGTCGATCCTGGTCGAGACCGCGTTCATCTCGAATCCGGACGAGGAGCGGATGCTGCGCGACGAGCGCCACCAGCAGCGCTTCGCCGAGGCGATCGCCAACGGCATCCGCAAGTACTTCGCGCGCAACCCGCCGCTCGCGCGCGCATGACCGCGCGCGCTCGTCGCCAAGCGCGGGTGCCGGCATCCTGCCGGCGAGCGCGCGCCCGATCGGCTACCATTCGCGCGTGATCCGGTTCTTCGTCGTCTTCCTGCTGCTGCTGGCGCTGCTGTTCGGCGTCGAGCTGACGCCGTGGGCGCAGCGCTTCTTCGTCGAGCCGTGGACCGCCGCGCTCGCGCGCGTCTCGACGTCGCTCGTCACGCTGTTCGACGCGGACGTCACGGCGAGCGGCAAGGTGATCGCGTCGACGGCCAACGGCTTCGCCGTGTCGATCGAAGCGGGCTGCAACGGCGTCGAGGCGACGATCGTGCTCGTCGCCGCGATGCTCGCGTTCCCGGCGCCGTGGAAGCACAAGCTCGCGGGGCTGGCGGCCGGCATCGTTGCCGTGCAGGGGCTGAACGTCGTCCGCGTGATCAGCCTGTTCTACCTCGGCCAGTGGAACCGCGACGCGTTCGAGTGGGCGCACCTGTACGTCTGGCAGGCGCTGATCATGCTCGACGTGCTGATCGTGTGGCTGGTCTGGGTGCGCACGCTCCCGCGTGCAGGCGCCGGCGCACCGCCGCCGTCGCCGCCTTCCGGCGCGATCGCCGCCGCGTGAAGTCGCTGCCGGGCCGCTCGCCGCTCGCGCGTTTCGTTCTCGCGGTCCTGGCGTGGCTTCCGGCGACGTTCGCCGTCTGGTATTTCGCGGCGCCGGTGATCCTGTGGCCGGCCGTGCTGCTCGCCGAGCTGGTGGCGCGCGTCGGCTTTCCCGACCTCGTGCGCGCGGTCGAGCAGAGCGCGGCGGTCGTGTCGTTCACGACGTCGCTGAAGCCGGGCCAGGCGATCGCCGGGGGCGTGGTCACCGTCGACGTCAACGCGCTGCTGTATTCGTTCGG
>Ga0070671_100003278_pt1 | contig 12629 bp, 13 predicted proteins | sample KBSS73metaG_FD_65341 | JGI IMG/M metagenome (GOLD analysis project Ga0070671, IMG submission 65341) | Switchgrass rhizosphere microbial communities from Kellogg Biological Station, Michigan, USA - KBS S7-3 metaG | ecosystem: Host-associated > Plants > Roots > Rhizosphere > Soil ...
GGTTCTTCTCTGTGCTATCTCGGTGCTCTCTGGGTCTCCGTGGTGAAGTTATCGTCACAACATCGGGAACCACAGAGGCACAGAGACACGGAGAGAGCACGGAGAGAGCGCAATTTGGGTCGGCGGTTTTCTATGACTTACTAGGAAGGTCCCTGAAAAATCCACACCATAACCCAAAGAAAGATGAAGTTGAAAAACAGTATCCCTCCCTGACGGTCGGGCTACTGCTGCTCAGGACAATTAAGAAACTGTCACAACCATAACCCAGCATGCGTTCGGAGTGCGCCATGCTGCCATCATGCAGAGACTCTTCAACTCCGTTCTATTCGCGTCCCTCATCCTGGCATGCAGTCTATGCACGGTGTCTTCCCAGACTATCTCCAAAGACAATTCGCCACCTTTCATCGATGGCAAACACAGCCCTTCACGAGTCGTCTCGGGTTTTCAGAACGCGCCAATTCCACCGACCGCAACCGATGCACTCCGTTACGGAAAATTGATCTACGTCAAGTCTAGTTCCCTACTAGTCGGCGCTTCAGTGATCGAAGAAAAATTGCAGAGGCGTTCAGAGTTCAAGTCGTTGGGATTGATGGTTACACGCGACTTCAATTCGGCAGATATCGTGCTCGAACTCCACCACGACCTGTTTACGAAATACGTTTACACAGCGATCGATTCCCGTACCGACGTCGTGATCGCCAGCGGTAAGTTGAGTTCAATTGGTGGAACGGTTGCTGGAAAAGTTGCTGAACGATTTCTCAAACAGCTGATGAGAGCGCGGATGAATCAAGGTACTTAAAACGCAGCCATTTGATCCGAATCTGATACTCGCCCGAATCGTTTACAACACTCATACATTTTTTTGCAGACCTCAACAACCAATCGGATAGTCGTTTGCATCTCACATTCGAATATCAAGCGAGCACCTCCCCGGGCTCTCAGACCAAACAAACAATTAAGCAGTACCCGGTGTTGAACGGAAATTCTCCCCGGTGTCGAAGTATGTCCGTTGCAGCTTGATCTCCACCGCGTTTCAAACAACTCGTAGGAGATCTTGGGGGCTCTATGAGCGCCCGGTGGCTCCTCTCTCCTCTATACAAGCTTTGACAAACTGAGTGCCAGCATCGGAGATGAAATCACCTGCCGTGTGAAAGCTGAACGTGTTGGCTTTCGAGGTTATGGAATGTTATTGGCGGAGATTGGTCTGCCGCCGGGTTCTGATGTTGACAAAGCGTCGCTGGAAGCAACTATGCGTGGTTCTGCCTGGTCCATCAATCAGTACGACGTTTTGCCGGATCGCGTTGTCGTTTACCTTTGGCCTCGCGCAGGCGACGCCGAATTCAGTTTCAAGTTTCGTCCTCGTCTCTCCATGGCCGCAAAGGCCGCAGCCTCATCCATCTACGACTACTACAACCCCGACGCCAGAGCAGTTGTGGCGCCAGGAAGGTTTGTCGTGAAGTAGAAGTTGGTCCTTGGCCCTGTAGTTTTGTGTTTGACGCAGCCAAAGATCAAAGACCTCTCTTCTGAAAGGAGTACGCAATGTCTGACGTTCAATTCAAGATTACCTCCCCGTGCGCGGAAGATTGGGACTCAATGGTCGGCAACGATCAGATTCGCTTCTGTAGTCATTGCCAAAAGTCGGTCCATGATTTCACTCGACTTACTCGGAAGCAAATGAGGAGGCTTGTCGCAAAATCGAATGGACGACTTTGCATCAGATACTCAAACGTGGCCCCGCTCGAAGCGACTCCGACGCCAACGCTCTACAGAATCGGAAGACGAGTCAGCATGCTGGCAGCGGGCGCTTTTACAGCTAGCCTAAGCCTTTCGAGCGCGGTAGCAGGGTCACCTTCCCTGAACAACGCCGCCCACCCAAAGGTGTCGACTCTTTCTCCTCAGTATTTGTTTGAAACTCCGGTGTCGGAAGGAACGGGCTCACTTTATGGAACTGTGTTCGATCCAAACGGCGCGGCAATTCCTGGGGCCGTGGTCACTTTGATCAATTCGGAATCTCATCAAATTGTGAGCGCCATATCCGATGGCGAAGGGGCATACCGATTTTCCGCAGTCGCTGTTGGCATTTACAGCTTGAAGGTTACGGCGAGCGGCTTCGAGCCAAGCCAGGTGTCGATGATCAAATTGAACGCCAACGATAATAATCGACTCGATCAGACACTGAGCGTTGCAAGCATAAATGAAGTCGTAGAGATTACGGCTCCCGCGTCAATCAGCGTAAGCGGCGCGATGGTGGTGATTCCCTCTGAACCAATCGTTAGGGCCGCGTTTGCTGACAATATTGAAGAGGTAAAGCAAGCGCTGCTGAAATTCGATGCGAATGTACGAGATACCACTACTGAATGGACCGCACTTGAATGTGCCGTGCGCAATGCAAATCGTGAGATGGTCCAGTTACTCGTTTCATCCAAGGCTGACGTAAATGCGCGTGATCGAAGTGGTCAAACAGTGTTGATGTTGCTCAGCGAAGACGTTACCAGTGATCTCGTTTGGGACCTTCTGAACGCTGGCGCCAAGGTAAACATGAGGGATAAGGATGGCGACACTGCGTTAATCGAAGCTGCGTCAGTGAACAACACCGAGGTTTTGAGAACACTGCTCGAAGGAGGAGCAAAAGTAAATGTCGCGAACGACGATGGCGACACTCCACTGATGAAAGCCGCCGCGGAAGGACTCGTCAACAACATCCGAGTGCTTATTCAAGCTGGAGCCGACATCAACCAACGCGATAAAAAAGGGAAGACTGCGCTCAGTTATGCGAAGGCGGGGGATCATCGGGCTGCGGTACGCTTGCTAACGTCGTTCGGTGCAATGGACTTTGAAGTAAAAGAAGAGCCGTAAAGGAATTGCACGATTGCGGAATTACGGGACCCCCACTCCAATTCGCAATCCGCAACTCTTCTGCTACTCTAGTATCTAATCGAAAGAACATTCAGGAGGCTCCCAATGGCAGACGAACCAAAGCAGTGCAAGAATCCAGTTTGTACGTGTCCACCGCAACCAGACGGCAAATATTGCAGCGCATCTTGCGAGGGCGCAGGCAAAACTATCGAACTCGATTGCGACTGCGGACACGAAGAATGTGGCGGCAATTTTTAATTTCTGATCTCAAGAGGTGTTGAGGGTAAGAGACTTTCCCCAGTGGGGAATTGCGGACAATCCACATTACAACCGCATCAGGCTCTTTTCATTCATCACTCAGGAATTTCAGCATTAACTCGCGGGTCAGCACGGAGTTGAACGGACTGTAACAGTCTACTTCTTCTTGCTGACCCGCTACCTTCAACGGCAATGGAATGCGTGATCCCCTTTGCTGTTAGCCTTTCGAGCATCGCGCATGTGGGCCATCCGCGCTTTGCTATTTTGCTAACTTCAAAAATTGTGCGGCTAACTTTGGACCAGTTCCCTCGTCTTCATGTTTGAAGAAGACAAAGGTGTTCTTCCATTTCTGCGCTTTGATCTTTTTGATCCAATGCTTCAAGTCAGCCTCATCATAGTTAACGCGGCGCAAACGGAGGTACCCCCAGTCCGCCGTTTTGTCGATCTGATTGACTGGTAAATCGTCAGTGTCAGAAACACACAAGGCGCGGTTGTGCTTGCCTAATAAAGCAAGCACTTCATCATCGAACCAAGTGGGATGTCGAAACTCAAATGTTGCCGGCACCTCGGCGGGCAACTGAACGAGGAATGATTCCAAACGTTGCAGATCCTTTTTCATATTTGGCGGTAACTGAAAAAGAATGACACCAAGACGATCCTCGAGTGCTGACACGGTGTCGACCATCAGTCGTGTCTCTTCACTAGCTTCGTTAAGGCGTTTGAAATGTGTGATTCGCTGCGATGCTTTGACTGAAAATCGAAAGCTCTCGGGAACCTGGGCCTTCCAACTTTCAACCATGCTCGGTTGGGGCATTCGGTAGAAAGTGTTGTTGAGTTCGACGGCCTGAAGTCGTTCCGCATAGTAAGGCAGCATAGCTTTTGCTGGGAGTTTTTCGGGATAGAAACTTCCCTTCCATTCCTTATAACTGTAGCCGCTGGTCCCAACGTAGAGATTCTTCATCACGGCACGATTTTCAGCAGGATATTGGTGTTTTCATTGCCGCCGACGATTGTTGCTGTGGCCTTCTCATTTTTCATCACCACACTTGAGCCAGTCAGTTGAACGATCTTTTCCGGCTGCATTGTTCTGCGATACCACGCGTCGACTCTTTCAAATGAGTCAGTCGTTTCCAACGAAACGGCTCTCCCTCCACCCTCGGAAACCACATCCATTAGCTTGCGTGCACCCGGATAAATCATGCCATCTGTAACAGCAGCTCTACCGTGGGTTCGAGCACGAATGAAAGCCAAAGTAGAAACGATCGCGCATACTGCCAAGATAGCTATGATCCCAAAGAGGACAACTTTGCTGGTCCCTTTTTTCGGCAGAGGTTCGACGACCGACTGCGGAACTCTGATTCGCGCTGGTTCAGGACTCGTGGGACGCGGATCAAAACGCTGAGTTGCAACAACGGCTGACTCCTCCAACAGCGACGTTGTTCTCTCGTCATCTGCCGTCACTTCGCTTGGAGTAGTTTCAGCACCACATTGCCTGCAAAACTTCGTTTGCGGCACAATCTCAGCTCCACATCGTCTACACGCAGAAGTATTCATCTTTGTCACTTAGTCTGGCTCGTCTAGATTCTTTTTCATGCTACTCGGCAGTAGTTGAAGCTCTCCTCGCACCGAGGGCTTGTCTTCTCACGGTTTCAACAGATCATTGAAGCGCCGACGATTCCCTCGCAATACTGCTAACAACCGGTTGTCGCGTCAAGCGGTTCTGTGGTACACAGGCACGCAAGCAAGACCTGTAAAATTCGGCCGTCAAACAACGAGGGGTTTGTGTCAACTGCCACTAGCAACATCGACTCTGTGCTCAACGAAGAGCGCGTCTTTCCACCGCCTGCATCGTTCTCACAAAATGCTCATATCAAGTCGATGGAAGAACTTGAACGCCTTCGTGCTGAAGCTCATTCTGATCCTGAAGGATTTTGGTCGCGATTGGCGGAGCAGGAACTGCACTGGTTTAAGAAATGGGACACGGTTCTCAAGTGGGAACCGCCACATGCCGAATGGTTTTCCGGTGGCAAAATAAACATTTCCTACAACTGTCTTGATCGACACCTGTCAACGTGGCGTCGAAATAAAGCCGCACTCATTTGGGAAGGCGAACCCGGGGATACCAGGACGTTCACTTACCAGCAACTTCATACTGAAGTGTGCAAGTTTGCCAACGTTCTGAAACATGCAAACGTTCAGCGTGGAGACCGCGTCGCGCTCTACATGCCGCTCATTCCGGAGCTTGCGATTGCAATGCTCGCCTGCGCGCGCATTGGAGCAACTCATTCCGTTGTTTTCGGAGGCTTTTCAAGTTCAGCATTGATTGATCGGATCAATGATGCGAGTTGCAAGCTGGTTGTCACCGCCGATGGCGGTTGGCGTCGCGGCAATGAAGTGAAATTAAAACCAGCAGTCGATGAAGCTCTAAAACACACTCCATCGGTCAACGCCTGTATCGTCGTGAAAAGAACAGGCTCTCCACTTCCTATGCAGCCGGGACGTGATTTCTGGTGGCACGAGTTAATGGAAACCGTTGATGCAGATTGCCCGGCCGAAGAACTGGACAGCGAACATCCGCATTATATTCTGTACACATCAGGAACTACCGGGAAACCAAAAGGAATTTTGCATACGACGGCTGGCTACTTATTGCAGTGTCACCTTACGACGAAGTGGGTCTTTGACCTTAAAGACGAAGACGTGTACTGGTGCACGGCGGACATTGGCTGGGTGACGGGACACAGTTACGTGGTCTATGGACCACTCTCGAATGGCGCCACTGTCCTTATGTATGAAGGCGCCCCGAATTCTCCTGAGCCGGATAGGTTTTGGAAAATTATCGAAACACATCGCGTCAATATTTTTTACACTGCACCGACAGCAATTCGAGCTTTTATCAAATGGGGAGAGCAGTGGCCCCTAAAACACGATCTCTCAAGCTTGCGTTTATTGGGCACGGTTGGTGAACCAATTAATCCCGAGGCCTGGATGTGGTATCGCGAATTGATCGGCAAAGGTCGTTGCCCGATAGTCGATACATGGTGGCAAACCGAAACCGGGGCGATCATGATCACGCCCTTACCAGGAGCAACTCCAACCAAACCCGGATCAGGGACAAAGCCATTTCCCGGAATTGAAATGGATGTCATGACTCGTGACGGCAAATCTGTCGAAACGAATCAAGGCGGTTATCTCGTAATAAGACGACCATGGCCATCGATGCTTCGAACAATTTGGGGTGACGATGAGCGCTATCAACAGCAGTATTGGTCCCAGATCGATGGAATTTATTTCGCCGGTGATGGCGCACGGCGCGATAAAGATGGTTACTTCTGGATCATGGGTAGGATCGATGACGTCATTAATGTTAGCGGACATCGATTAGGTACAGCCGAGATTGAAAGCGCTCTAGTTTCACACAGTGCAGTCGCGGAAGCTGCGGTGGTTGCCCGACCAGATGACTTAAAAGGTTCGGCGATCATTGCGTTTGTCACTCTTGAAGGTTCACACAATCCATCGGAGACTTTGAATCAGGAACTCCGGACGCACGTCGGGAAGGAGATTGGTGCACTTGCCAAACCTGACGAAATTCGTTTCACGGATGCATTACCGAAGACGCGGTCAGGAAAGATCATGCGCAGACTTCTTCGAGAGATTGCAACAAGTGGCTCCGTCGCCGGCGACGTAACAACATTGGAAGATTTTTCTGTGTTAGAGAAGTTACGTACGGAGGAAGAGTGAGAGGAATTGCGGAAATGCGAGATTGCGGAAAAGCCGAATTTCGGATTGCCGATCGATTCGATCAGTACGTGCGAGCTGAACTCTTGCCCACACAAAAATTTCGCATTCACGCAATCGCCGAATCTCGCATTTACATTTCGCAATTTCGTAATTCTTGAGGAGACTTCCTATGGCCCGCCACATGGAATTTGAAAATCGATCAGGTCCGCGGTATTTGGCAAGCCTGGAGATAAAAGCTGAGTGGGACGAACCGACCGGTACCCACATCGTCGCCGAGGGAATGACCGAGAACGTAGGTCCTGAAGGAACGTTGGTCCACTTGCCCCGGCAACTTCCTGACGTTGGAAGCACAGTGCGGCTTGAAGTGCTCGGTGAAAATGGCGAACGTTTGCAGGTCATTGCCGAAGTGCTTCGTATCGAACGCAATCCCGGACATCCTCTCGCCGCGCTACAATTGGTGGGTGAGACCGACGAATGGAAAGGTTTAGTCTGGGAGCCGGCAGCTCCGCGAGTTGCGCCACCGCCGCCCGCGGAAGATGCCGAATCGGACGAAGACGCGGAGGACGATGACGACGCCTTGACCCATTGAGAGACTCGTAAATGACCAGCCCCGACACTCCTGAGACAGCAGCACACGATAGGCGAAAGTATCCTCGTTATTATGTTTTTTCCAGACTGATGTTAGCTATAGAAGACGAGACACTGCGCGAATCGATAGGCATTGGTGAACCCGGCGACATCAGTATGGGAGGTCTGCGCGTTAAAAACCTTCCTGCATGCCCAAACGTAAAAATCGGCGATCAACTTGGTCTCTTATTGCTCGATACGGACGACTCGCTGTCATTAAGCGGAGAAGTAGTCCATCATGGGACGTCCGACACTTTCGGAGTCGAGTTTCAGTCGCTGAGCCCGGATCAGCAAAGAGCAGTGGAAAACATGATTTCTCGTTTGCACTCTCGGCTTTAATTAACAAGCAACACTCGCGAGCTTGAATACAAAAGAGACCCATGAAGCGGCAGTAACCGGTGCTCGGGCAGCAGCTGAAGTTGTTGGCCCACCTACCCGTGTTGTCCTTCGCGTCATCTTCATTATTATTTTCGTTGTCGCAATTCTTTGGATTATCGTCAAGCTAACCGGCGTAATCCTTCTTCTCGTCCTTTCGATCTTCTTTGCCTACCTGGTTTCACCGTTAGTCGACTTTATTCGTAAACCACGAACAATCGGCAAGCGAACGTTGTCGATACCAAGAGCCCTGTCAATCGTCCTAGCCTACTTGATCATTCTCGGCGCGATAGTGGTAGCGGTCACTTTAGTGCTGCCGAGTCTGAGCACTCAGTTCCCCGAGTTCGCTACTCAAGCGAAAGGTTATTGGAAGACGCTCGGAGAACGATCACAGCAACTCAACGAGCTGCTTCGCTCGCGCCGCATGCCTGGTCCGCTCGTCGATGCGGCGAGTAACGCAGTGCCGAGGTTGATCGAAAAGGGTAGCACCACTGTTAGTGAAGTCGTCTCCGCATCATTGTCTTACCTCGTGTTTCTCCCATGGTTAATTCTTATTCCGATTCTCGCCTTTTTTCTGCTGAAAGATGTTGAGAAATTCAGACGCTCCGCCCTGGAAATGTTGCCAAGGGGGCGTTGGCGTTGGCGGGGTGATGAATTTTTCCAGGACGTTAACTCAACACTCGCCGCTTATACGAGAGCACAACTAACCGCGTGCTTACTGATCGGGGTCGTATGTTCTATCGGGTTCACACTGCTCGGGTTGCCGGGTGGCCTCGTGATGGGATTCATCGCTGGTGTGTTTGAGTTTGTACCGCTCGTTGGACCAGTAGCGGTTGCTGTGATGGCCGCGCTACTTGCGCTGCTTCACTCTGGTCCATTTAACGCGTTTCTCGTTCTGTTGTTTCTTGCTGTGTTGAGGATTGCCCAGGACTACGTAATTTATCCGAGACTGATCGGCCAGGGAATCCACCTTCATCCGCTCGCCGTAATTTTTGCGATTTTGTCTGGAGCCGAGATCGCTGGAGTCGCTGGGATATTTCTCGCCATTCCAGTCGTGGCCATTCTTACCGTGAGTTACCGTCACTGGATGGAACATCGAGGGAGTGAGGGCTTAGCGGATCTTCTGGAGCCGAGCAACGCACCCGTGGCAACAGCTACGGCGCAATCTGCAGAGCATTCGCCTCAAATTCACCCGCATCACCATCAGCCAGGACATCCGGACATCGACACCACTCCTGCCGAGATGGCCCGCCAGCGTCCCGATCTAACTACCGGCGAATTGAAGATGCCGGGCACATAAGCAGAATAAATTAATAGGGCGGGTTTGGTTGATCGTTAACTGCTGTGGCTCGCTTCGGGCTTGGAGTCCGAAACCGCATTGCTTGAGTAGTCGATATTAATTTCAACTAGCGGCTCCGGCAGTTTCCATCAATTGCACAAATCTTCTGAAATGATGTTCAGCGTCGTGAGGGCCGGGTGCTGCTTCCGGATGATACTGCACTGAGATAACCGGCAACGTACGATGCCTCATACCTTCCACGCATTGATCGTTGAGATTAATGTGTGTGACTTCAATTTCGGGGGGTAGTGTTTTAGCACTTACCGCAAACCCGTGGTTATGTGAGGTGATCTCAACGCCCTTACCTGATATTTCCTGAACTGGCTGATTCCCGCCTCGATGTCCAAACACCAACTTGAACGTCTCTGCGCCAAAAGCGCGTCCGAGAAGTTGATGTCCAAAGCAAATACCGAATAGTGGCGTGTTGGATTTCAGCAATTCTTTGATCTGCTCAACCTCGCGATTCATCGATGCAGGATCACCTGGACCGTTTGACAAAAAGATTCCATCCGGTCTGAAAGCGAGGACATCGGCTGCCGAAGTAGATGAAGGAACAACCGTAGTTCGCACACCTAGTCGGGCCAGCTCGCGAAGTGAGTTTCGCTTAACACCGAAGTCATAACAGACAACGTGAAACCGCTCTTCGCCGTCCGCCGGAAAGTCGTAAGGCTCTTTCGTTGTGACGACACTCGCAAGCTCACGGTTTTCCATCGGTGGTGATTGAAGTGCCTTTTGCACGAGACTCTTTTCATCGGTGTCGATACTTGAAAGGCAAGCGCGCATAGCTCCCTTATCGCGAATGTGACGAACAAGGGCGCGCGTATCGATCGCCTCAATCGCCACGATGTTCCAACGCTTTAGATAATCGGCGAGACTTTCTTCCGCACGCCAATTGGAGGTCAACCTGCTCGCTTCACGAACTACAAATCCCTCGGTCCATGGTCGCGAAGACTCCGCGTCCGCTTCATTAACACCATAGTTGCCAATAAGCGGATAGGTCATGCACACGATTTGACCCGCGTAAGAAGGATCCGTGAGCACCTCCTGGTATCCAGTCATCGAAGTGTTGAAAACAATTTCACCGCAGACCTCTCCATCAGCCGCCCACGATCGACCACGAAAAGTGCGACCGTCTTCTAAGGCAAGGAGGGCAGGAGTTTTGTTAGGCATTGTTATGAGTTATCTAAGAGTGAAACTAAGACGTTGGAGTTTCTTCTATTGACCGCTCTTAATGAACTGTTGTGCCTCATTCATCCAGCGCTTACTCGATCGATATTTATAAGCCGGAGCCGACTTAACAGCTTCAATACATTGCTGCATTAAACTAGTCGCTTCTCGTCGATGGCCAAGCCCCGCATGTGCACAACCCATAAGATAGAGTCCCTCGGGATCTGAAGGACGATGTTCCAGAAACTGCTCAAGCGTGGTACGCGCGTCCTCAAACTGGCCGGCAGCAAGATACGTCGCTGCAACTTCCCGCCAGATTTCGTACTGCGAATGAGATGGATTGCGCGCCACAACTTGTTCGAAGTGCTGGATAGCATCCGCATATCTCTTCTGAACGCGAGCGATCCGACCGAGCTGATAACTAGCATCGATTTCTTCGGGATCAATCTCAATTGCTTTAGTAAATCGCTCCTTCGCTAGTTCGAGTTCATTTCGGCTTTGATGAATCAGTCCCAAATTGTAGTGAGCTGAAGCATCAGCGGGATTTAGCGTAGCGGACTCCAGATTCTGCTTGAAAGAAGCCTTAGCCCTTTGCTGGCCCATGAAGTCAGTAAAGTAACCGCGCAACAGCATGAAGACGATGAAGAAGAGGAATGGCGATCCGACGATGTGCGAAAAAAGAAAGGCCCAGAGCGGCAAGCTTATGATTGAGGCGATTACCGCGCAGACACAGACTACCAATGAGCGAAGCGCGGAAAGGCGAAATACTTCTTTTATGCCAAGGACCGTTCCAACTGCGAACAGGATCATCTTAGGTGAACGGAATAGCGATTCAGCAAGGTAAACGGGATCGCGCAACTGTCTCGCCATTTCATCCCAGCCGGGAAACATCGCACTTAATTCATCCGCCTGCTGCAACATCCTGGCGACGTGAGCCGCTTGAATTCCCGAGTAATGAAAGAAAGCGGCGATGGCTATCGAAGCGATGTTAGTGGCGGTGAGAACATAAAACATCGTCGCAGCGAGAGGTGCATACTCTTGCGTTAGCACGACTCTAAAACTGCCACGACGATCAAACGTATTCACCATCAGGATGAGGAGTGGGACGAACACGATCCCTACGAGCACGGTCGTCATGGCACCTTGAAACAACTGAGACCAGATACCCCTCGTCAGCGAAGGTGCGCCGGCGAAATGTTTGGTTGCGAACGTGTAAAGAACCTGCGAGCCAAAGGCGATTAGAGCAATCGGAAGCAGTGCTCCGCGATCGCGAGCCTCTCGCAGTCCGCGCAGTGGCGCGTAGAAGATCATCAAGATTAATCGCAACCAACCGATCATAGGTGAATGAGTAACACGAAACTACTGAGGCGGTTCATTCGAAGGAATGTCCTGCGCTTCTGGGTCGTAGTAATTTGGTGGAGGCACCGGCGCTGGAAAGTTTTCGTGATGAATCACACTGGCAGCACCAAGCGGCCAGTAGCGAAACAGCGCCTTCCCGTAAATGTACTTCTTGGGTACCAACCCCCATATTCGCGAATCGCTTGAATTATCGCGATTATCGCCCATTACGAAATAATAATTTGGTCTAACGTAGACCGGCGCCGAACTCCTGTGCGTGACGTTTAGGCGTGGATCCAAATAGGTCTCATCGAGATCACGTCCATTTACTCGCACCATTCCTTCGTGCATTTCAACCGTATCGCCTGGTAAGCCGATAACTCTTTTGATGTAGCTTTTCGAAGGATCGTCGGGAAACCAGAACACTACGATATCACCGCGATCAACTTTAGGAGCCCAGCGATACTCGTCGTAGTAGATCAGTTTGTTGACAAAGATCCGCTCGCCGTCGTGTAGGCGCGGCAACATCGAAGTACCTTCGACCTTCACGGGTTGTACGATGAATACTACGACCAGCGCCGCGATCATGAGAGCAAAAACCAAGTCGCGTAGCAACAAGCGGGCTTCGGACCAAAGATCGTCACGTGACGAATCGTCAGGCTTGTGCACCTGAATGTCTTTATCGTCGTCGATGTGTACGCCACCAAACGGTGGTGGCTTACGTCTTCTAATTCCAAACATAGGGTTTGACAAGCGTCTGGACGCAGCATTGTAGTCACGCCCGCGATCGATTTTGAGGTTAGCTTTCGATCCCACGCTTGTCAAACAGCGTGAATGTGAGGCTCTAACGCTTAATCCCACCATCGGCAGTTGGTGGACAGTTCAAGTCCAACTTACACTCGCTGTAGCTTCTCAATTGGCTCCAAAC
>Ga0070671_100003279_pt1 | contig 12627 bp, 8 predicted proteins | sample KBSS73metaG_FD_65341 | JGI IMG/M metagenome (GOLD analysis project Ga0070671, IMG submission 65341) | Switchgrass rhizosphere microbial communities from Kellogg Biological Station, Michigan, USA - KBS S7-3 metaG | ecosystem: Host-associated > Plants > Roots > Rhizosphere > Soil ...
TTCGCTGATGCGCTTCTGCATGTCAGCGAGGTCTTTTGTGCCGTCGAGGTCGATGGTGAGTTTTTGCTGGCCTGCTCCGGCGATGTGGGTGTGGGCGTCGATGAAGCCGGGCATGACGAAGGCGCCGTGGAGGTCGACGATTTTTGTGGTGGGTGATTTGCGGCGAAGGATGTTGGCGTCGTTGCCTACGGCGATGATCTTGCCCTTTGCGACCGCGATTGCCGTGACCTGTTGCGGCACTGGAGATGGGTCGTCTGCGCGGAGGTGGGTTCCGGTGAGTACATTGCCGTGGAAGTAGATGATCTCAGGATCGGTGGATAGGACGCCGGTCGGCTGGCCGAGGCAGAGAGAGGCTGTCAGCAGAGAGACAGAGAGTGAGAGGAGTTTCACGCGGTCGAGTGTAACGCAGCACCTGAGTTGTCAGCGGATGATTCTGCGGAGAGCTGAGGTGCAATTTGTGTTGCTGCGAGAAGGAGAAGAAGGATGCGGCGCAGGGCAGTTTCGCGGCCGGTTGGGTCGTACCACTCCTCGATGGTGTGGATGTTGCCTCCGATGCCTCCCGTGCCGATGGCGAGGGCGGGAATGCCGAGGGAGAGCGGCAGATTGGCGTCGGTGGAACCGAGGCGCTGCTCGGTGGGGAGCGAGAGGTGGCGGTCTACAGCGCGGAGGGTGGAGAGAAGAGCCGAGTCATCGGGGAGCGATGCGGCGGGGCGGTCGCCGATGGTCTCGATGTGAAGCGCAGGTGGTTGCGAAGTGGCACTTTCCGTAGCGACGGTGTATTCGAGGATGCGGCGGACCTCGCTGGCGGCGGAGTGGAGATGCTCTGTACTGGTGGAGCGAAGCTCGATGAGTGCAGTTGCGGAGGAGGGGATGGAGTTGACGGAGGTTCCGCCCGAGATGTGTCCGACGTTGAGCGTGGTGACGGGAGCGCTGGAGAGAGGAAGGTCGGCGATGTCGGCCAAGGCCCGGCTGAGAAGAAGGATGGGATTGGGCGCGCCGGCATCGGACCATGAGTGACCGCCGGGACCGGTGATGGTGGCGCGGAAGCGAAGGCTGCCGAGAGCGCGGTTTACGACGCTGGATGTTCCGCTTCCTTCGAGAGCGATAGCGGCAGCGATGCGGCCTCGATAAGGACCTCGCTCGAAGAGATAGCGCATGCCGCGGAGGTCGCCCTCGCCCTCCTCACCTACGTTTGCTGCGAAGAGGATTGTGACCGGCGAATGGATGCAGGCATAGCGCAAGGAGGCAGCGATGGCGAGAAGCGCTGAGAGGCCAGCCCCGTTGTCGCAGATGCCTGGGCAGTGGATGCGCTGGGTGTCGGTACGCTGGATGGGTTCGGTGGAGGTGCCGGGTGGAAAGACGGTGTCGAGGTGCGCAGAGATGAGAATGCAGGGGGCAGGGGTGGTCGATTCAGGAGCCAACTCTGCGAGGGCGTTGCCTTCGTCGTCGAGGTGAACGTTGGTGAGGCCGAGGGTACGGAAACGATCGAGGAAGAATTCGGCGCGTTGCTGTTCGTGAAAGGTGGGCGCGGGTATGCGGACGATGTCGAGCAGCCAGTGACGGATCTGCGGCTGGTGGAGATGCAGCCAGTGAAAGGCGCGATGCACCGGTGTGAGAGTTGCCAGCTGCGTAATCCGTTGATGGGCGGCGGCAGACATTTGGTTTAAGAAGAGTAGCGCGATTCGTGAATTGAGGTTGAAACCGCGGGTCCTTCGACTCCGCCGCGCTTCGCTCAGGATGACACATTGTTGGAGGGGCTAGGAATAGTCGACCTCGACGAGGAAGAGGCCTTGCGGTGGTGCGGTGGGGCCTGCGGAGGAGCGGGCGCGGGCTGCGATGATTGCGGGGACGAGTTCCGGCGCAGTGCGGCCCCGGCCAACGTCAACGAAGGTCCCGACGAGATTGCGCACCATGTGGTGCAGGAACCCGGAGCCAGTGACCCGGTAGAAGAGTAGGTCACCTTCGCGGTACCAGGCGGAACCGAATATGGTGCGGACGGAGGTCTTTGCGGGGGTTGCGGATGAAATGTCGTCGTCTTCATCGGACGCGATGCGATTGGTGAGGTCGGGATCGGTGGCGGCGAAGGAGGTGAAGTCATGGGTTCCGATGACGTGTGCGGCGCCTTGTTGCATGGCCACCAGATCGAGCGGCCAGGTACAGTTCCAGACGAAGGGCGCGAGTGTAGGCGGGCAGATGGGTTGGGGGGCGATGCGGTACTCGTAGGTCTTGCGGCGGGCGCTGTGGCGGGCGTGGAAGTTTGCGGGAACTTCTTCGATGGAGACGATTCGGATGCTGGTGGGAAGGATGTGATTGAGGGCGCGCTGGAGGTTGGAGGCGGGGATGGGGGACGCGAGCGAGACGCTGGCGACCTGCCCGAGTGCGTGGACACCGGTGTCGGTGCGTCCGGAGCCCTGGGGGAGGACGGTTTCGCCGGTGACGTGATGGAGGGCCCTGGCGAGGGTGCCCTGAATAGTGGGAAGGCCGGGTTGAATCTGCCAGCCGTTATACGGCGTGCCGTCGTAGGCGACTGTGAGCTTCCAGTGAGGCATGGGGATAGATGGACGGTACCATGCGAGGACTTTTGCGATCCCTGATGGAGCAGGCAAGGTGCGTGTGTTGATTCCCGGAGCGCGGTGGAACGGAGTAACAAACGGGGGTTGATATACTTAGCTGGCTACGAATCGGGGAAAAATTGAAGCAGCCGATGGGAACGAAGCGGTTAGTGTGTGCGTATCAGTGCCAAGCCGCAGCCTACCGGTCCATTGGTCAATAAGATGATGCCCGGCTGGCCACCATCTTTAAGAGTCCTTAGGAACGTGCGGCGCGTCTTAGAGAGCTAACGAAAGAATATGAGCCGTTGTGACTTGGCGCTGGTTGTGCCGGGTTTCAGCAAGAAAAAGAGAAGTCCCGGCGAACCGCCCAGGTGTAGGGAGGTGCCCGTCCGGGTGGATGGAAACGAAGGAAGAGTTGGAGAGCGCATCGTGAGATTAAGGGATATGCAGGCGGCGGCGAGCATCGCATTGCTGCTGATGAGCGTGAGCACACAACCGGTGATGGCGCAACAGTCGGCTCCCCAGCCACAGCCGCAGTCGAGTTCGACGGCACCAGCCGGGCAACAAACGGTGGTAACGGACACGACAGGAACAGCCGGACTACCGCAAGCTCCGACGCCGAAAGAGATTGGCCCGCTCTATCTTCGCGACACAAGCATCGACTATACGAAGCCCAAGAGCCACTTCTGGAATCCGCTCGCGCCTTACACTGCGACTAACGTTCCTCAGCCGCGGCTGGGCAACTCGCCCCAGCTGGCTCAATTGCTACGCGACGGTAAGATCTATTTGAGCCTTGCGGATGCGGTGATGCTTGCACTGGAGAACAACTACGACATCGAGATTGCGCGCATGAACCTGGACATTGCGGACACGGACATTTTGCGGACTAAAGCTGGTGGAACAGTCCGCGGTGTTTCGACGGGTTTGGTGGCGAACACAATTGGAGGGACTACATCCACGATTCAGGGTGGAGGTGGACCAGGCGGAACATCCAGTGGTACGGGTGGTGGAGGTGCCGGGCTTTCGGGTATCGTGGTGAGCACCAACGGTGGTGGACCCCTTCCGATCAACCGCGATCCGGTACTGACGGGCACGCTGCAGTATGAGGCGGCCAACATACAGCAGACGACGACCTTCCTTACTGGAACCAACACTCTGCAGCAGAATACGGGAACTTACAATTTCGGCTATCAGCAGGGATTTGTCACAGGTACGACACTAAATTTCAGCTTCAATAATTCACGGAGCACCACGAACAGCGTCCGATCGAACTACAGTCCGCAGGTGAACTCGTACTTTCAGATCAAGGGAACGCAACACCTGCTCCAGGGGTTCGGACCGTGGCTGAACACGCGCTTGCTTCTGCAGGCGAAGAACGATCGGCGAATTACCGATTCGGCATTCCGGCAGCAGCTGCTGTTCACGGTGACCCAGGTGGAGAACATCTATTGGGGGCTAGTGAGCGCGTATGAGGACGAGCAGGCGAAGGAGCGCGCACTGGCGCAGTCGACGCAGCTGACTTCCGACAATCGCAAGCAGTTGGAGATTGGCACGCTGGCTCCGCTGGACGTGGTGAACTCGGATTCTGCGGTTGCGGCTGACAAGCAGTTACTGGTTGCCTCGCAGACGAACCTCGAGTATCAGCAGCTACTGATGAAACAGGCAATCGCGCGAAACCTGAACGATCCGGCGCTGTCGGCTGCTCCTGTGATTCCGACGGACCGCGTAGGTCTAGACCGGCTGCCGGAGGAAGACACTCCGACCGAGGAACTGGTGCGGCAAGCGTATGCGAACAATCCGCAGATCGAGCAGGCCGCGCTGAGCATGAAGAACAACGAGATCACGATCAAGGCGTTTAAGAACAATCTGCTGCCGACGGTGGATGCATATGCCTTCTACGGAGGAGCGGCGCTGGGCGGTGCGCAGAATCCTGCGCTCTCGTGCTCGAATTCAGCAATACCGATTCCTTGCCCTCCCGGCACGGTGCCGACGACTGGATACGGGGATGCTCTTCAGAACACCTTCAACAACACGTACCCGGATAAGGCCGTGGGTATAAGCATCAATATTCCGCTGCGGAACCGGATTGCGCAGGCGGACCAGGCTCGATCGCAGATGGAGTATCGGCAGTCGCAGATGCGGCTGCAGCAACTCTATACGCAGATTCGTATCCAGGTGATCAATGGGCAGTACGCTCTGACGAACGATCGCGCCCAGGTGCAGGCGGCCCAGGCGTCGCGCGATTTCGCAACACAGAGCCTGGACGCGGAACAGAAGAAGTACAGATTGGGAGCTTCGACCACGGCGCTGGTTCTGCAGCAGCAGAGGAACCTGGCGACGGCGGACAACAACTTGATCTCGGCGACTGCGGCGTATGCAAGAGACCGCGTAGCGCTGGGGCAGTTGCTCTCAAACCTACTGGATAAGTACGGGGTCAAGATCGAAGACGCGGCGACCGGCAACATTGCGCAGCAGCCAACGATACCGGGGCTCACTACGCCTAAGACCCCGGACGCTCCGAAACCGATCTCGGCGACGCCGCCGCCACCCCCGCAGTAGAACGATACGACGCATGAAGGCAGAGCCCGGGCTTCGGTCCGGGCTTTGCCGTTGGGCCATGAGGTAGAGTGTTGCGGGATCACCGAATGACTGAAATACACTGGTGAACATGAAAGACGGACAGGAAACGAAGCAGTTGAATGCCTTGGCTGAGGCCGCCTCAGCGTATCTCCGGTCAGCGATGCATCAACCAGTGGAGTGGCATGAGTGGGGCGAGGAGGCCTTTGCGCGAGCGAAGGCCGAGGACAAGCCTGTCCTGCTGGATATTGGAGCGGTGTGGTGCCACTGGTGCCATGTGATGGATCGCGAGTCGTACGAGAATCCTGATACTGCGAAGATCATCAACAGGCACTTTGTTGCGGTGAAGGTGGACCGAGACGAGCGGCCGGATGTGGATACGCGCTATCAGTCGGCGGTTCAGGCGATCAGCGGGCAGGGTGGGTGGCCGCTTACGGCGTTTCTGACTCCGGAGGGTAAGCCGTATTTCGGAGGAACGTATTTTCCGCCTGAGGATCGGCATGGCCGCCCGGGGTTTCCGCGGGTTTTGCTGACGATGGCGGAGTCTTTCATGAAGCGGCGCGACGAGGTGAATGATTCGGCCGGAAGCGTGATGGCCGCGATCGAGCACAACGAGTCGTTTTCGGGGCGGGCAGGAAATCCGGGACCGGAACTGGTGGCAAAGCTGGTGGCTTCGGTGTTGAAGCAGTTCGATGCGCGGTCCGGAGGTTTCGGGTCCCAGCCGAAATTTCCGCACTCGGGGGCGATCGACCTGCTGCTGGATGCGTCGTCGCGGGTCTCTGTGGGACCGAACGGAGTGGCGGGAGAGCAGGCGAAGCGCGCAGCGCTGGTGACTCTTGAAAAGATGTCGCGGGGAGGAATCTACGATCACCTGGCGGGAGGGTTTCATCGCTATTCAGTCGATGAGCGGTGGGTGGTTCCTCACTTCGAGAAGATGGCGTACGACAACAGCGAGCTGTTGAAAAATTATGTCCATGCCTTTCAGACGTATGTTGAGCCTGAGTCCGCGAGAGTGGCGAAGGAGATTATCAGGTGGATGGACGAGTGGTTGAGCGACCGTGAGCGCGGAGGGTTTTATGCGTCGCAGGATGCGGACTTTTCGCTCGACGATGATGGCGACTACTTTACGTGGACGCGCGATGAGGCCGCAGCAGTGCTGAATCCTGAAGAGCTTGCGGTGGCGAGCGCGTTTTACGACATCGGCGAGATCGGCGATATGCATCACAATCCGGCGAAGAACGTGCTGCATGTGCGTGGCACGCTGGAAGGCGTGGCGAAGTCGAACGGCGTGTCGCTGGATATGGCGCGGGAACTACTAACTTCGGCAAGAACGAAGATGTACGCAGCGCGGCTGAAGCGGCCTACTCCGTATGTCGACAAGACGATTTACGTGGGATGGAACGGGATGTGCATCTCGGCGTACCTCGAGGCTGGTCGGGTGCTGGACATGCCGGAAGTGCGGGAGTTTGCACTGAAATCGCTGGACCGCGTCCTCGCAATGGCGTGGAAGAGTGAGACCGGAATGGCACACGTGGTGGCTTACGGCGAGGGTTCTGGTCAGAGGGTCGCGGGCGTACTCGATGACTACGCACTGACCGGAAATGCCGCGCTGGACGCTTGGGAGGCCACAGGCGAGATGCGCTATTACGAGGCAGCCGAGTCGATTGCAGAGGCGATGGTGAAACGGTTCTACGATCCGGTTGGTGGAGGGTTCTTCGATACCGAATCGGCAGCGGATGGAGAGCAGAGGCTGGGTGCGCTGACGGTACGGCGAAAACCGCTGCAGGACACGCCGACTCCGGCGGGCAATGCAACAGCTGCTGCTTTGCTGCTTCGGCTGGAGGCTTTGAACGGGCGTGAGGACTACGCGGTGAAGGCGCAGGAGACGCTGGAGACATTTGCTGGAATTGTGGAGCACTTCGGATTGTATGCGGCCAGCTATGGCCTGGCGTTGGAGCGCATGGTACAGCGCGCGGTGCAGGTTTGCGTGATTGGAGATGACGCCGAGGCACGAAGGCTGGAGGCAGTGGCACTCGCACGGTATGCGGTGAACAAGAGCGTGATCCGCTTCCGGAGAGAACAACTAGGCGCCTTGCCGCCGTCGTTGGCTGAGACACTGCCGCATCTGCCGGACCTGAAGGATGCCGAATTGGGAAGCTTCGCGGTGGTCTGCAACGGCAAGGGCTGTCTACCTCCGGTGCGGACGGTAGATGAGCTGATTGCGGCGATGAATCAGACGTTGTAGTGTCATGACTCAGGCTAAACAGGTCGTTATCTCGGGCGGACCTGGGGCGGGAAAGACTGCGCTGCTCGAGGAACTTCGTCGGCGCGGGTACTCGTGTTCGAGTGAGGTTGCGCGCGAGATTATCCAACAGCAGGTGGGTGCTGGTGGTGATGCTCTGCCGTGGGCAGACCGGGAACGCTATGCGCGGCAGATGCTGAATCGCTCCGTTGCTGCGTTTGAAGAGAGTTTGCGCATTGGCTCACCTGTCTTTTTCGATCGAGGAATCCCAGACACGCTCTGTTACGTGCGGTTGGTGGGGCTCTCGTGTGAGTTAGAACATGAGGCAGCCATAATGTGCGATCGGCATCGCTATTGGCGGCAGGTTTTTCTGGCACCACCATGGCGGGAGATTTATGAGACCGATTCAGAGCGAAGGCAGGACTTCGATGAGGCCGTAAAAACCTACAGCTTGATGCAGAAGACTTACGAAGACTGCGGCTATAAGGTGGTGCAGATTCCCTTGGCTTCAGTAGAAGAGAGAGCGGCGTTTCTCCTAGGAGAAATTGGAGAGGCTAGGCTCCGATAGTCGGAGGGGCAGGCGGCGCGGTTGGGTCGGCCTTTTGCTGCATGATGAGCATGTTGGATGAGACCCCAAGGGGGATGCCCTCTTTCTCAAAGGTCAAGATGATGCGGCGGCGCAGTTCGCGGAGAACACCGTCGCGTTGATTGGCGCGCACACGGATGTTTATGGGGTAGACGACTTCGCGGCCGCGGATGTCGTTGACGCCAAGGATGTCAGGGTCGGATATCGCGATGTCTTTGAATACCGAGTCGTTGCGGACGTCGTTCGCGAGGCGGCGCAGGATGTCCATCACACGATCGGGGTTTGCGCTGGCGTCCACGGATACGGGAAGCGATGCGATGGAGTAGTCGCGGGACTGGTTGGAGACCGTGGCAATCTGGCTGTTGGGAATGAGATAGAGGGTGCCGTCACCGTCGCGCAGTCGAGTGCTGCGCAGAGAGAGGTCCTCGACGGTTCCCTTGAGGCCGGCGATGGTGACCGTCTCGCCGACGTTGTACTGATCTTCGAGGAGGATGAAGATTCCGTTGAGCATGTCCTTGAAGATGGACTGTGCGCCGAGCCCGATACCGACGCCGAGGATTCCGGCAGAGGCGAGGAGCGGCTGGTATGGGATGTCGAAGATAGTGAGGACTTGCAGGAAGGCGAGAAAGCCGATGACGCCATAGGAGGTGGCGCGAAAGATGGAGGCCATGGTGCGGAACTGGGCAGCGCGATGGAAGTTGCCAACCTGCTGCTCGGCGCTCTTCTGCAGGCGGCCGACGAAGAACTTCACGATACGAAACAGGATGAAGACAACAATAAGGATGCCGACGAGCCTAGGGAGCTTCTGGCTGACAAAGGCGACGATGTCGTTATGCCACTCGTTGGCAAAGACACGGGAAAGGCGTTGTTCTTGAGAAGGTTCTTGCAGGGCCTGGGCCAGAAGGCGCATGATACTGGCATCTCGCTTTCGCTGTGGAGTTCTTCCAGAATGCAGGAACTCCAAACTTGGATGCAAAGCAGCGACGGAGAGGGAAGGGGGCCGTATGGCGACAATACGGGGTGCCTGGGTAGGAGCGGCATTGTTGGCAGCAGCCTCTGGAGTAATGGGAGTTGGACAGCGTCAGGGCTCTACACCTCCTCCGCAACCTCCTTCGAGGACCGTTACCAACTATCCGCCAATGGTTGGAATGACGCCGATGAGCGGGATGGATCCGTCTTCTTCGCCGGATACCTTGAGTGCGCGGATGGCGGAGCAGCAGGCCCGTTCGCGGAACTATGAGCGTCAGAAGAAGCTGGTATCGGACACCGACAGACTCGTCGGGCTGGTGACTGACCTCAAGGCAAAGGTGCAGAATGGCGGCGACCTCTCGCCGGCAGATATGAGCAAGAAGGCGGAAGAGATAGAGAAGCTGGCCAAAAGCGTCAAGGACCGGATGAAGGGATGAGGACGCCCCGTGGGGCCGTTTTAGGGTTGATTGAGCGCGCCTGCGGTGTTGATCTGCGGGATGGGCAGAGTGGTTGTGGGTGGATTGGCGGTAGCACGCAGGGCGTTGATGACCCGGGTGGGGTCCCATTCAGGATGTACGGAACGCAGCAGGGCGACAGCTCCGGCGACGAGTGGTGCTGAAGCGCTGGTTCCGATTGCCTGAACGTATGCAGTATGGCCGAGATTGAAGCAGCCAAAGCTATGACTGGAATCCGTGGGGAGGCCGTCGGATGTGTTCGGAATCCCTGAGCTGCAGGCTCCGCGAATCCATCCGCTGACGGCCATGTCGGCACCTGTGGGGTAACTGCCGCCGGGGGCGGCGAGGGCGTTGAGCGGAGCACCGCGATTGCTGTAGTAGGCGAGTGACGGGGAGCCGGGGAGACATGCCGCTCCAGAGCTGGTGTTTTCGATGCAGTCGGGGTTGGTAGAGGCGGTGACGGCGAGGACGTTGCGGGACTGTGCAGGGATTTCGATGTATCGCGAATTGGTGAGATCGTAGCCGTCGTTTCCGGCGGCGGCTACGAGGACGGCTCCCGCCTGCGCGGCAGCGTAGGTGACGCGATCGAATGCCGCTTTTACGCCTGCGCCGTCTCCGGTGGAAAGGTCGATGACGACGCCGAGCGACATGGAGATGACGTCGGCGTGGTTGGCGATGGCGTGGTCTATGCCCTGAATGACCCAACTTAGGAGTCCGCTGGCGGCGCCGGCTGTGCAGCGTGCGGTTTCGTTGGCGGTGGGCATGGTCAGGGGCATCCTCTCAAGCACCTTGATGTTGAGCAGGGTGGCGGAGGGGGCGACTCCTATGAGACGGCCCGTGCCGGGGCCGAGTGCGGCAGCGGCAAGGGAAGCGGTCCAGGTGCCATGGCCGTCCTGATCGCTGGGGCTAGCGTCGTCGCAGATGCTGGGCAGGACGGTCGGGTCGATTTCGGAGAGATTGAGGCCGACGTTAGGGGAAAGGTCGGGGTGACTGGCGTCGATTCCACTGTCCAGGATGGCGATACGGACGCCTTTGCCGGTGGTCGCGTTCCATGGGCCGCTCGCAGGTCCACCGGGGATGGAGTTGCCGTAACCTCCGGCCTGGCGGACGGCCCACCCCTGCGGCGAGTTGTAGTAGGTGTCGTAGCTGGCGGCAGGCCCGATGACGACAGAGAAGGTGGGATCCTGGGATTTTGGGACTGGGCGGACGTGCAGGCGGTGGGCTGTCACGATGCGGTCGTGAAAGACATATTCAACATTAGGCTGGGCGGCGAGTTGGCGCATAGCGGTCTGGTCGTCCTGCGTGGCTTGCTGAGCGAGACGGGACGCCGCGGGAGAGCCGGTGCCGGTTGGGCCTTGAACGGTGACGATTCCGAGGCGGTCGTGACGCTGAAGTAGACGGGCGCCGGCTAGGACGGTGCGGGTTTCGGCATCACCGGGGATAGAGTTGCGATAGACGACGATGTAGCGGCCGGGGATGATATTGTCGGCGTCAGGTGCCGTGGCCGTCTGGGCGCGGAGATTCGTGGCCGGGAGGGCAAGGAGGGCAGCGGCGGTAATAAGGCAGAGACGGGAGTGGGCGGACACGGGGCACCTCTATGGTTTTGTGCTGATAAGTTGATCGGCAGACCGAGAAAACGCGGGAGGGCAGCCTTGCTGGTGTGCTATTACTTTGGTTTATGTTTCAGGGCTCAAGTAGAGAACGCCCTGAACCAATCCGGTACATTGACCCTGTTTGTAAGCACATGCTCTAATTGGCCGCTCTCTTGATAAACCTATAGAGCACTCACGAAGCAACTTTGGCATCACACTCGAAAGTCTGCTGAGTCTGACGTTTGCCGAATTTAAGGAGACCTTTGCATGGATGTAGTAAGCCTTCTGGCTATAGCAATTCAAGAGCAGGCACCTTTTTCGCCTGCTGCAGGTGCGGGAAGCGATGGACGGATGTGGTTGTGGATCGCGTTAGGGGTGGGAACATTAGCGTTGGTGGCTGCGCTCATGCTGACGCGGTCGGTGGTTGCCGCCGATACCGGTACGGCGGACATGCAGGTTATCTCGAACGCCATTCGTGAGGGAGCCGAGGCGTTTCTAAAGAAACAGTACAAGACGATTGGCGCGATTGCGCTGGCTCTGGCGGTGCTGGTCTTTATCGGGTATCACATGTCGGAGCGAACGGCTCCGTATGCACTGAAGACGGTGGTGAGTTTTCTGGTGGGCGCGTTGTGCTCGGCTGCGGCTGGATATACCGGCATGTACTGCTCGATCCGGGCAAATATTCGGACGGCCTCTGCTGCACGCACAAGCCTGAACGCGGCGCTTCAGATGGCGCTTCGTGGTGGCGCGGTAACTGGACTGGTAGTGGTCGCGCTGTCGCTTCTTGGCGTAGGACTGCTGTTCCTGTTCTTCGGCGGACTTGAGAATCCGCAGGCCGTGCCGTATGAGCTTGTGGGATTCGGCTTTGGCGCGTCGCTGGTAGCGTTGTTTGCGCAGCTTGGTGGCGGTATCTATACCAAGGCTGCTGACGTGGGCGCTGACCTGGTGGGTAAGGTCGAGGCGGGAATTCCAGAGGACGATCCGCGCAACCCCGCGGTGATCGCTGACCTTGTGGGCGACAACGTGGGCGACTGTGCGGGCCGCGGTGCTGACCTGTTTGAGTCGACGGCTGCGGAGAATGTGGGCGCAATGATTCTGGGCGCTGCGCTATTCCCGGTCTTTGGAGTGAAGGGAATTCTGTTCCCGCTCATCGTGCATGCGATCAATCTGGTCGCCAGCATGGCTGGTGTGTTCGTCGTGAAGACGAACGAGCACGAAGACCCGATGCATGCTCTGAATCGCGGCTTCTATCTGACGTCAGGATTGGCTCTGCTGGGCTTCGCCGGTGCGGTGTATGCGATGCTGAATGGACCCGGAGTGGAGCCGCTTTGGTTCCTGGGCTGCGGTGTCATTGGCTTGGCAACCGCGTTTCTGTTCGTGTGGATTACGGAGTACTACACGGAGTCGGTGTATCGGCCTGTGAAATCGATCGCTGAGGCATCGTTGACGGGGCCAGCGACGAACATCATCAGCGGTCTTGCTGTTGGCATGGAGACCCCGGCGTTGCCAGTCATAGTGATCTCAGCCGCTCTGCTGCTAAGTTATTACTTCGGAGTGCGCGGATTGGCCGGCGTTGTAGGAATTAGCGACTACGCGAAGGGAATCTACGGCACGGCGATTGCCACGATGGGAATGCTGAGTTGCGCGGCCTACA
>Ga0070671_100003281_pt1 | contig 12622 bp, 8 predicted proteins | sample KBSS73metaG_FD_65341 | JGI IMG/M metagenome (GOLD analysis project Ga0070671, IMG submission 65341) | Switchgrass rhizosphere microbial communities from Kellogg Biological Station, Michigan, USA - KBS S7-3 metaG | ecosystem: Host-associated > Plants > Roots > Rhizosphere > Soil ...
GCGTTTCGAAACGTGCCGCTGCGCAGATTCACCCCGCCAATCGCGTCGCCCTGCGCGCCGTGGCAGGTGACACACTTCGCCGCGTACACGGTCGCCCCGTACGCAATGTCGGCGCCGGCATATGGGTTGTCGTGCGGTGGGACCGTACCCTGCGCCGAGGCGACGGTCAAGCCGATCGTCCAGACCACCATTCCACGCATCACGGTCGCACAGGCTTTAGGCATCGATCGCCTTTCTGCACCGGTCCCGTCCCGCCGGCCGCATCGGCGTGAGGATCTCCGGCGGACAAGGGGCACGAGGGCGAGGCTGATTCTAGCGGGAGGGCCGCTCTCGCGAAAGAGAAACCGCCAGCCCAGTCGCTGGCGTAGCGCGCCGCCACGAGATATGAAGCCGCGATCTGGAGGAAGTTGCCGGGCGCCTGGCAACAGATTCCGCGGCACGCGAACGTGATGAATTCGTAGCCGCCAACAGGCAGCGTTCCTGTCGATCCAGTTGCGGAAACCGTCCCGACCTGCTTGACCTCGTTGATCGTGAAAGAGTGGCGGACGCGGTCGCTGAGGTGCTTCGCTATGAAGCCGCCGTACTCGCCAAACGCTTCGCTGTCTCTGCAGACTGCCAGCCACCGTACTTGTCCTGCAGGGCCTGCGGGAGATCGCAGTGGTCAACGTGGCGAATGGTTCGATGCCCTCTGCCTTGAGCTCATCAATCAAGCGGTTATGGAAGTCCGCCCGTCGCCGAAAGTGGCACGCGATTAACGAGTTAGAAGATCCTGCTGAGAGGGATTCGAGTGCTCTCGGCCGTTAGCCGAGCTGACAAACCCGTCCCAGACGGCCCGCCAACAATAAATAACTGATAACAAAAGATTTAGATTGATTCGATCGGGGCGCGTGGGTGCTCAGGGAACCCACTTCGCTACTAAGCCTCAGCCTCCAGCCATACGACGATCGAGCGGTTGCACGCCACGTTGTCACCATTTGCTCCCAGCGACCCAGAAAAGGGCAATTGGCGCAGCTTCGTGCTGTTCAGTCTTGTGAGGGCACTTATGCGCAACGATGTTGCTCGTGCAGAGAGGGAACGGTGAAGTTCGCAACGCGATCGCAAACGCATTTCTGTTAGCATCCAGCGCCGGCGCGCAGAAGCCTCTCCAGTCCCATTTCTGTTCGCGGCGTTGAGGCCCGGCCCAACCAGCTCGGATTTGAGGAGGCCTGACATGTGGAACCGACGAGATTTTCTTCGAATGGGTGCCCTCGGGTCGGCCACCCTCATTCCGAAAGCATTCAACAGCATCGAGCAGGTTGCGGCCGCGTCCGCGGGGGTCGCCGATCGCGCCCCCGATGATGTCGCGCAAGACGAGTTCTACTGGCGAGAAATCCAGGAGGCCTTCACCCTCGATCGCACGCTGACCAATCTGAACAACGGCAACACGTGTCCTAGTCCGCGCGTGGTGCACGAAGCGGTGAAGCGCTACATGGACATGGCGAACATGCTGCCCGTGCAGTACAACGGCATGATCGGTCGCAACGTCAGCACCGTGCGCCGGCGGATGGCCGCCGAGTTCGGCTGTGACGTCTCGGAGCTCGCGCTGACACGCAACGCCAGCGAGTCCATGCAGATCGCCCAGAATGGGATCGACATGAAACCGGGTGACGAGGTCGTCACGACCGAGCAGGACTACCCACGCATGCTGACCACGTGGGACCAGCGCATGCGGCGCGACAAGATCAAGGTCACGCGTATCCAGTTCCCCGTGCCGACCACGCAGGACGATCTCTACCAGCGATTCGAGAAAGCGATCACGCCGCAGACCAAGGTCCTACATTTCTGCCACATCACGAACCTCACCGGTCAGCTCTTTCCGGTGCAGCGACTGGCTCGCCTCGCCCGCTCGCGCGGCATCCTGACGATGGTCGATGGCGCGCACGCGCTCGCGCATTTCCCGTTCAAGCTCCGCGATCTCGAATGCGATTACTACGGCGTCAGCCTCCACAAGTGGCTTCTGGCGCCCATCGGCAACGGCCTGTTGTACGTGCGCAAGGAGAACATTGCTAAAACCTGGCCACTTCAAGCCGTTCCGGATCGGCAGGCCAATGACATTTCGAAGTTCGAACAGATCGGCACGCATCCCGAGGCACTGCGGGCCGCGGTCGCCGAGGCATTGGCGTTCCATCAGGCGATTGGCATCGAGCGCAAGGCGGCGCGCCTGCGGTACCTGACGCTGCGCTGGGCGAACGCGATTAAGAGTCACCCGAAGGTCAAGATACTTTCGAACCTCGACGCGGGACAGACGTGGGGCGTCGCGATGGTCGGAATCGAGGGCATCGATCCGCGGGCGCTGTCACAGCACATGATGGACCGCTACCGCATCGTCGTGAACGCCGTGGTTGGCGGGACGCCGCCGCAGCAAGTGTTCGACTATTCGGGTCTCCGGGTCACTCCTAACGTCTACACAACGCTCGAGGAGGTCGACACGTTCGCGCAAGCGATGCTCGATGTCGCCAAGGACGGTCTGTCGCCAGCGCCGGCCGGTCGCGGTGGCCGTGGCCGCGGTGGTGTCTGAACCTGCTTTTTGAGGAGAGGACCATGCGTTCGAGCCAGTTCATACTCGCGGTGTCGGTCGCGTTGTTGATGGCAGCAGGCCATGGAGCCGCTCAGTCGTTTCAAGGCGGGGTCCGGGGCACGGTGAAAGATCCGCAAGGGATTATTCCCGGAGCATCAGTCACCCTCACGAATCAAGAGTCGGGCGTCTCACGCGACACGGTCACCAACGCGGCCGGCGAGTACTCGTTCCCGAATGTCCCGCCCGGCATTTACACCGTCAAGGTGGCTGTCGCCGGCTTCAAGACCTTCGAACGCAAGGACGCACGAATTGGCACGCAGCAATTCTTCACGCTGGACATCGTGCTCGAGGTCGGCGCCATCGAGGAACGGATCACGGTGACGGCCGAGTCGCCGTTGATCGAAACCTCGAACGCATCGACCGGCGACGTGCTCGATAAGACGACGCTCGAAACGTTGCCGAGCATCAGCCGCATGGTGTATCTGGTCAGCAACACCGTCCCCACAGTGACCTACACCGGCAATCCGCACATGAACCGTATGCAGGATCAAACCGAAGCATCACGGCTGGCGCTCGGGGGTGGCATCTCGGTTGGCAACAACTACTTGCTCGACGGGTTTCCAATCACGGACGTGCAGAATCGGGCGTCAGCGAGCCCAAGCATCGAGGCTCTCGAGGACGTCAAGGTCCAAGTGCACACGTACGACGCGGAGATGGGCCGGACCGGCGGCGGGATGTTCAATGCGACCGCCAAGTCGGGCACGAACCGCATGTCTGGCGCGGCGTTTCTGCTGGTGCGCCCCGGCTCGCTCATCGAGCAGAACTTCTTCCTCAAGCTGCAGAATGTGCCCAATGCGAATCAGTTCTGGCGGAATGCGGGTGGAGGCGTTGGCGGGCCCCTCATCAGGAACAAGACGTTCTTCTGGTTCGCGGCCGAGGGCTATCGGGACGGCCTGTCGCAGAACGGCAACCTGCACGTGCCCACCGCGGCCGAGCGCAGCGGCGATTTTTCAGCGCTCACCGACTCGAGCGGTCGGCCCATCATCATTTACGATCCGCTCACGACCGATCCCGTCACCGGCGCGCGGCAGCCATTCCCGGGCAACAAGATTCCCGCGAACCGGATCAACGTCGTCGGTGCCAACATCGTGAAGTATCTGCCGATGCCGAATACCGGCAATACCTCGGTGGACAACGGCAGTCCGAACTACGCAGCGCAAAGTACGCCGAACAATCTCGGCCAGCAGTTCACGGTCAAAGTCGATCACCATTTCAACGACAAAATCGCGTTGAGCGGCGTCTATTTGTATCAATACACCGAGGAGCCGGCGATCAGCTACTTTCCGGACGCGCCGTTCGCACAGGGCGGCCAGAACAATCGCCCGGTGCACGTGGGCGTCTTCAACAACACCTACGTAATGAATTCCTCGACCGTGCTCACGCTTCGCGTCGGTTGGAACACGTTCGACGACATCACGCCCTTGCTGTACCCGTTCGACGCGCACACGCTGGGCTTCAACAAATCCTTTGCCGACGCAATTCCCGTGCAGCGCTTTCCGGTCATTTCGCCCACCGGCTATCAGGGCACGAGCTTCACGGGGCAGGGCAAGACGCACTTCTATTCACAGGGAGTGAACGGCACGCTCACCAAGCTCGCCGGCGGGCACAGCTTCAAGGCGGGCGCCGACTATCGCGTGCTCGGCGTGAAGGCCAAAACCTACGGCAACTCCGCCGGCAGTTTCACCTTCAGCGGCCAGTACACCGGATCCAATGCGACATCGCCGGCCGCCACCTCGCGTAATGCGATTGCCGATCTGTTGCTCGGGTACCCGTCGGCCGGCTCTATCCCGATCAATCCCGAGATCGACGATTTCGTGAACTATTTTGGAGCGTACGCGCAGGACGACTTCCACGTGAGCGATCGCCTGACCGTCAACTACGGCCTACGGCTCGAGCACGAAACTGGCCTGGCCGAGCGAAACAACCAGCTCGCGGTCGGGTTCGACACCACGACGATAAGCCCTCTGAACGTCACAATCCCGGCCGGGCTCGATCCGTTGCATCCGCAAGCCCGTCAAGTGAAGGGCGGATTGATCTACGCCGGCGTCAACGGCGCACCGACTCGGCAGGGCAGCCCGCCCGCGATCAAGCCTTCGCCTCGAGCGGGTGCCGTGTTGAAGATCGACAACGATACCGTGCTGCGCGGTGGGTACGGCATGTTCTGGGCGCCCTGGAACTACAGCGCGGTCACATCGACGGGTTATTCACAGACCACGACGATGGTCCAGAACAACAATATCCCGATCACGTCCATCGACAATCCGTTCCCGAGCGGGTTGCTGCAGCCGACGGGCAACGCATCCGGCCTGGCGTCGGGCGCCAGCAGCGGCATCAGCTTCTTCGATCCGAGTGCAACCGCGCCGCGGGTTCAGCAGTATTCGGTCGATCTGCAGCGCGAGCTGCCGGGCGGCCTCAACGTCGGCATCGGGTACGTCGGCTCGCGAGCCGATCATCTGAACTTCAACTCGGCGATCAATCTCAACCAACTGTCGACCGACTATCTGCCCCTCGGTCGCCAGCTCACCACACTCGTGCCGAATCCATTTTTTGGCGTTGCGGGAGCGGGCTCCTTGGCGACCCAGGCGACGGTGCAGTTGAACTCACTGCTCGTACCGTACCCGCAATTTGGCCTCAACGCCGTCTCGATGACGACCGCGGGCGCCCACTCCAGCTACAACGCCGCGGTACTCCAGGCTCGCAAGCGCGTGAGCGGCTTGTGGGGAGGCAATTTCAGCTACACATATAGTCGGCTGAGGGACAACCAGATCGGACAGTTCGGCTCGGGGAACTATCTGGCGTTCGCAGCGGCGCCTGGTATCGTGGACAACTACAACTACATTCCGGGCTCGCCGAACTACAACCCCGACGTGGACTATGGCGTCAGCCTCAACGACATGCCGCACAAGATCGTGATTGCGCCGATCGTCCAGTTGCCGCTCGGTTCAGGACGGGCGTTCTTGAACAGGGGCGGTGCGCTCGACTATCTGGTCGGCGGATGGACAGTCGCCGCCGTGGGATTGATTCAGAGCGGCTTTGCGATTCCGGTCACGCAAACGCCGAACACCACGAACCTCAATGGCGCCGGCCAGCGGCCCAATCTCGTGCCTGGTGTCGATCCGTTGATGCCCGGCGACATCACAGGACGACTGGAGACGAATCCCGCCGACAATCTGTACCTGAATCCCGCGGCGTTCTCACTCGCGCCGGCGTTCACGCTGGGGAACGCACCGTTCGTTCTGTCAGGTGTGCGATCGCCGGTGCGAAAGAGTCTGGATCTGGCGCTCAGTAAGGATCTCCGAACGAGTCGCACGACGAAAGCCACGATTCGGCTAGAGGTCATCAATCTGCTCAACACCCCGTGGTACTCGCGGATGGCCAGCTCGAGCTTTGGTAATGCGAACTTCGCTCAAGTGACGACGCAAGCTAACTACTCGCGATTCTCGCAGTTGACGGTTCGCTTCAACTGGTGAGCCCGAATCGGGCAAACACGGTTACCACGTTCAGCCTAAGAATTGGTTGGAGGTGGGCGGGAGCGCGGTCCTCGCCTGACCGCCTCGCTTGCGGCAATTGCAGCGCGTCGGGCGTGCATCCGAAGCGTTCGTATACGTCCTCAAGAGCCAGAATGACCCTGGTCGCTACTACACTGGTCTTACATCCAACGTTGCCGATCGGCTCGTGACACACAACACCGGCGGTTGTCCGCACACCGTTGATGGCCGTCCATGGCTTCTTGACGTCATTGTCGAGTTCTCGGATGAGAAGCGCGCCGCAGCTTTTGAGCGCTATTTGAAGTCCGGTTCCGGCTGGGCATTTGCGAAGCGTCACTTGCGGTACGCGGTCCGCTGACTGACTGATGACTTCGACAACGATTGGCGACGAGGGAGAGCGACTGAATCCAGTTGCGAAACCCGTCCCAGACGGCCCGCCACCATAAAACCAACAGGTCACGGCGATTAGCCGTTGCCAACGTGCCATGGCGTTCGTACGCGCTACACTTCGCTCAGGCCCAAGCGTCATCGTCACGAACGACAGGAGCGACACGATGCCTCGATGCTTTGTGATTAGCCCAATCGGCAGTCCCGATTCAGACGTTCGCGAGAACGCGGACGCAGTACTCGACTACATTATCGAGCCCGCCCTTAAAGCCCTAGGCATTGAAGCGGTACGTGCCGACAAACTAGCAGGGCCTGGACAGATCACCGAGCAAATGATCGCTGCGATTCTGGATTACGACTTTTGCATCGCGGATTTAAGTGGGCACAATCCAAACGTGTTCTATGAGTTGGCACTTGCGCAGGCAGCTGAAAGACCGGTGGTGATCATGAAACTGATGGGGCAACCCATTCCTTTCGATGTTAAGGACTACCGTTTGATCGAATACGACTTGAGACCCAGGAGCTTGAAGACGGACAAGTGGATTCCGGTTTTGCAGGATCATGTGAAAGTGATCCTGCAACCCGGCTACAAACCACCAAAACTGTTGCGAGGACGAAGTGTGTCGAAGTCTGAGGGGATTCGCTCGTACTTGATCAATGCCCGGTCTGAGGAATTCGGGGATGCCCCGCGATATTTGGACGTTGTAGAAAGAGCAGTCTCGTACTGCGATCTAATGGGCGTCTCGTTGCGTTCGTGGGGAAAGGAAGATGCGAGGAAGGTCCTGCTTTCTCTCAGCGCGCGCCGCGTGCCGACGCGAATTCTGATAATGGAGGCAGATCACCCCGGGTTGGACACCATGATTAATCGCCGTTTGCCTTCTGAGGACCACGAGGCCGTAAAGCGTTCAACAGCGCGGATGGCTGACCATTTTGCGAACATCGCGAAATCCGCACCAATGCTGCAAGTGCGTCGTATTCGCGAGGGCATGCCCCATTTCCAACTAATCCTTACCGAGGGGACCGCGCTCGTTCTCCAGTACATGTTCTCGCGATCAACGGGTGATAGTCCGTTGCAGCAGTTCCCCGCAGGCTCAGAGTTGCACAAGGCGTTCCGCGAAGAGTTTGAAGCATTGTGGAGCTGCAATGAAATCGCGTCATCGGCGACGTTGTGAGGCGATCATTCTCACTTGAAGGCTGAAGGAGCACGCTTGGAGAGCGAATCGGCGAGCGACACGGAGCCACTTCAGAGCGCGCCAACCCACACGTGATCAGCGGTGTAAGCCCTCAGAAATATCACGTGTTCGAGTCGAGCCTATCGATGATATCGTCGGCAATATCTTCCGGCTCGCGCCCCGCGGCCGATACATAACCGTCGATTGAGAACAGTCCTGGTATGTGAGTCTCGTCGAACCGGATCGGCATGACGGCGTTGGATTTCTTCTGCTTGATCAGCTCTCTCACGACGCGCCACTCAAGGCCGGTCCATTCTTTCGAAGCATATTCGGCACTCAGGAAGACGACCAGCAGCTCAGTCTGATTGGCATATATATCCTGGAGATACACATCGAGATTCGGACGACTGAGCTCCCCTTCGAAGACCTTGTGATAGAAGATCCGGCGCCGCGGCAGCCGGCCGTACAATCTCAGCGCCTTCCAGACACGCTCCACAAAGTCGTTCTGCTCTCCCGCGAACGAGAAGGCGACCGCGAAGCGTTTGGTCTTGCCGTCGGCTCCCCCGGGAGCGGCCTCCTCGAGTCCCGCCGGCTGGATGGCTGCCGGCGATGCCGACGCCGCGATGTCAGACACCTTCTGCACAGGCAGGCTCTTCGGCTCAATCTCTGCGTGTTCGTCCAGCGCCCGACTGAGATTGAGGAATCCGGACCCCTGAAAATATCGATCGCGTCCGAGATCCGTGGCCGAACCCAGGAGCAGCGTCTTGAGGCGGTCTGGATGGCCGATAAGGTCGGGCTTTACCGACAGGATCGCGGCAATCGCGCCGGCCACGTGAGCCGCGGCCATCGATGTGCCGTCTAATACCTCATAGGTCCCCTCCGGCGCGGACCGCACGGGTGCTTTTCGTTTTCGTTTCGCGAGCTTCGATCGCTCGCGGCCTTCAGGCGGCGCCGCGGAGAGAATTCTTTCTCCAGGCGCGAGAAGATCCGGCTTCAGGCGCCCATCAACGGTGGGCCCGCGCGACGAGAAATAACTGGCGCCATATACATTGGCGAACACGCGATGCGTGGATCCGACCGTGATGGCCCGTTCGGCGTTTCCTGGGTCCAGAATCGTCGACGGTCCTTGCTGGCCATTATTGCCGGCGGGGACCACGACGACGACGCCCGAATCGATGAGGGCGTGTACCGCCTCGCACACCGGAGAACCGCCGCACGCGTAGTTCACTCGGTCCCACTCGAGGCTGAGGGCGATGAGCACGCCGTGGATGATCAGGTGTCCCGCCGCCTTGTTCTGCGAATCGATGTACTGGAGCGCTTCAATCACTCCGCGCTCGTCGCCTCTCCCGTCGTCGTCGATGACCTTGAGGCTCACGAGCTTGCATCGTGGCGCGATGCCCGCAAGCGATTCCTCGATGCCCCAGTCGACGCTCTTGTCCGCGACGTTCGAGAATCCTGCAATCAGTCCGGCCACATGCGTGCCGTAACGCTTACCATCGAAGAGCGCCTCGTCGGCCAGTGCCATGTCGTCCATGGCGGAGGGTCCGAGCGGGTCGTCGGCGGTCGCGAGGGCAACGGTAAAATCGCGGTGATGAAGAGGGGGCGGCAGCTCGAGGTTCTCGTAGCGAACGAAGTGGGGATGGGTGCCGTGAATGCCGCTGCCGACGACGGCCCAAACAATTCCGTAGCCGTCGGCGCCAAGCCGTTTCGCCACGCCGGCCGGATCGAGCACGCCCAGGTGATCAAACCGTGAGGAGACGGGCATCGGGACACTATAGTGCAGGAATCGGCTCACCCTTTTTACGTCGGCCGGTCGCCGAACTTGCGAACAAGCTGTCTGGTGAGGTTCGTCGCAGTGCTAAGCAAGATCTTCACGGTTCGAATGCATACGTGAGCTGTTTCCTGTGTGGTTCTTCGAAATGGTTCGGACGCGATTCACTGTAGGCATCGCCATCAGCGCATTGGTTGTGGCTCAGGGTTGCGCGCGAAGCCGGCCGCGACAGCCGGCCGGCATTCAGCTTACCCAGCCCGTGTCCTTCACCGTCACCGCCTATTGCGCGGGCAAAACCACTGCGGCAGGGACGAGAGTCACCGAAGGCGTCGTTGCCGCCGATCCACGCGTCTTGCCACTTGGCACGGTGATCAGATTGGCGGGCCTGGACGGTCGATACAACGGAACATACACGGTCATGGACACCGGACCGAAAGTACGCGGCCGTCGCCTCGATCTGTATCTTCGCGATTGCGCCGAGGCAGTGCGGTTCGGCCGCCGATCCGGCCGAGTGTCGATCGCGCGATGAGTTCTGCAGAGGCAGAATCACCCGGATTGCCCCGAACATCTGCGGTTCGGACTGTTTCTCATCTCGACGCCGCGTCAATCATGTTCGGTTTCGCTTTTCGTGCTCGCCTCGTTCGGATTCCTTGCCGCTCCAGCCAACAAGCGTTCGGCTGGTGCAGCAAGATCGCTCGTCACGTCTCTTTAAGCCTCGCTCGCGCGATCGCATAAAGAACCTCTCAAGATTCCGCCGCATCCGTTAAGCCTTATGATGCTCGAGGAGGTTGAGCCATGAAGACCAATCGACTGCTTCGGATCGCGTTCATCGTCGTGTGCGGCGTGTTATTCAGCGCGCCTGGCTTCGCTCAGGCGACCAAGAAGCCAGCTCCGAAAACGGCCACGTCAAAGGCGGCGGATGCCGCCACGCTGATCGATCTCAATTCGGCCTCGAAGGATGACCTGATGAAGCTGCCAGGCATCGGAGACGCGTACGCGCAGAAGATCATCGCCGGTCGTCCTTACAAGGCAAAAAACGAACTCGTCACCAAGAAGATCGTCCCCGAGGCGACGTACGCGAAGATCAGGGATCAGGTCATCGCGAAGCAGTCGGCCAAGTAGCTATACACCAAGTATCCAAACTCATGCGCGCTCGACGGCTACCGATCCATCTTGGCTGTGACTGCCCGGCGTCGTTGTTCAAGCTGCTGACGGGCCGTTAGACGCTGCTCTTCGACGCGCTCGTCGGAGGCGCGGAGTGCGGTTGCAATCTCGGCGATCTGGTCGGTGTTCTGAATGGGGGCATCACATCGCCAAGCAGTTCTGCCGGGCGCTCTTCGCGGATGTAGGCGTTTCCGCCAGCGCACGTATACCAACGCGGCGGTCATAGACGTATTTGTCCTTCTTGATTTCACCGGTCATCGCACAGCCACACCGCTCCCATCGGGCGGGGCTTCGGAAACGTATTCTCGAAGCACTTCGTCCCACGTTGACTCGAACGGTCGCGGCCAAGAGGACTGCCATACCAACGCGTGCTCGCACCAGTAGTCAAGAGCAGCCGCCCGATTCAGATTGGCGCGCTGAAGACCCGCCTCATCCCATGGCTCCGGCGGGGCCAAAGAACCTGCGTACGCCGTCAACAGTTTGAAATCGTCTGCGCCGAATCGCTGTGCTCGTATTGTAAATTTCGTCGTCAACTCGGGCGTCGCGCAGATGAGGACTCTGGAGGGAGCGCGACGGTTAGGGCGCACTGTGAAGGTGGCCTTGTCGTCGGCTCTGAGACGTGCCGTTTTCATGCACCCGAGGGTGCCGACCGGCCGATGCAGGTCCACCTCAGCCTCCAGATACTGACCCGCGTCCCGGGCAGTTAGCGTCGCCGCTGCTGGCCGGAGAGAAACTGCAGTCTCGGGATGGGCAACGAGGTGCTCCCGCACAACGCGAGGAATCCGGATTGTCGAGCCGTCGCCGGTGCGCACTCGCCACGGAATTTGCAGTGCATGCGCGGCAAGACCCCACAAGCTACCACTGACCTCTGCGCGAGAGCCAAACTGCCGCACGGCCTTGATGTCACGGCGTGCGGTTCCTAGTCGACAGATCAAATGAACGCGACAACCAAGAACGACGGGCATCGCCAAATCCAGTTCAAAAACATCTCCGCAGACGAGCGTGTCAAAGGCGGAACAGTTCGTCTCGTACCAAATACGTTCGAGAATGTCTAAGTAGAAATGGCGCCTCAAGTAAACGGGCCTGCGGTTGCGGCCGAACGCCTCGACGAATTCCGGCAATGTTACGAATCGTGCCGAAGCGGCTGTGGCGGCGAGCGTCTGCTTGCGCGCATCACCGAACACGCGTAGAGATCCGCTGATCTCCGGGACAAGCTGGTCCAGTTTCGCTCGGATCACATCGGCTCTGGCATTGCTAACAAAACAGACGACCGGGATCGCGTTAACGAGGAGTCGTAGTACCGCCGCGGCCTCTTCGCGAAATGCGGTGGTGGTGGCTGGGTAACTGACGCGGTACGCTTCCTGGATGAGTGCCGACCGCGCGCCCTCATCCGCGAACTCTGCTTCTTTCAGCGCGGTTTGGGCGATGACGGTGGCTCGAATGTAAGGATCAGCAGTTGCCGGTGCGACAATCACTCCTTCCGATTCCCAGCCGTATGCGTCGGGACTCTCATCGACCGTCCGCTCGGCATTTTCCCAATAACGCGTTGCATTGGATCCGATTCGGGATTCAACCTCCCGACGGAATGCCGGGACGAACGGCTGCGCCTCAGTTTCGATGTCCGTGAAGGTGCCGTCGAAGTCGAGAATCACACAGCGAACGGCCATGCGGTCACACGTGTGAAGGCCAGTACGCGGGCTGTGTTCCTGAGGCGAATAGGGCGCGGAAGTGCGCCGCATACAGCGGAACTAAGTCGCACCGACGGTATAACCGCATATGGTTCGGAAGCTCACCTCTGGGCATGATGACGATGAGCTCGCGGTCATCGAAGAGGATGAAATTGTGCATGTCGTCGGGGAAATCCCCGCTCAGCTCACGAATGCGAAGGCCGGACAGGGTCGTAGGTTGGATCAGCTTCTTGACTCTTTCTTGGCGCGTGCTGACGGCCGGGTTGTAGACATAGAAGTAGCTTGTCCCGTCCTTAGTCAAGAACTCTGTCATATCGGCAGCGAACTGGGTCACA
>Ga0070671_100003283_pt1 | contig 12621 bp, 9 predicted proteins | sample KBSS73metaG_FD_65341 | JGI IMG/M metagenome (GOLD analysis project Ga0070671, IMG submission 65341) | Switchgrass rhizosphere microbial communities from Kellogg Biological Station, Michigan, USA - KBS S7-3 metaG | ecosystem: Host-associated > Plants > Roots > Rhizosphere > Soil ...
CCCAGTCGATCATCATGATCGGCGAGATCGGCGGCAGCGCCGAGGAAGACGCCGCGCAATTCCTCGCCGATGAGGCGAAGCGCGGCCGCCGCAAGCCCGTCGTCGGCTTCATCGCCGGCCGTACAGCTCCTCCGGGACGCCGCATGGGCCATGCCGGCGCCATCGTCTCCGGCGGAAAAGGCGACGCCGAAAGCAAGATTGCGGCGATGGAGGCGGCTGGAATCACCGTCAGCCCGAGCCCATCTGAATTGGGCAAGACGCTCAAGGAGTTACTGGTCGCGGCATGAACGAAATGACCGGATTCGAGGAACGGGAACGCGGACCGAGCTGGGCGCGGCCGAATTGGCCGCTGTCGGAGCTCGATGACCTGAATCTCGGCCTCGATCCGACGCAGGCCACGATCGAGAAGGTCAAGGCGGCCGTGGCGGAGCGCGTCGCGCAGACGACCAGCGACCCGCAGGCCATCCGGGGCGCCGCAGAGGACAGCATCCGGGCAATGATGCTGATCCGCACCTACCGCGTGCGCGGGCATTTGGCGGCCGACCTCGATCCGCTCCGCCTCACTCGCCGGGAAGTTCCTGCCGATCTCACCGCCGAATATCACGGCTTCAGCGACGAGGATCTCGACCGGCCGATCTGGCTGTGCGGCGCGCTCGGTTTCGAGCAGGCGACCGTGCGCGAGATCGTGGAGGTCCTCCAGCGCAACTACTGCGGCCACGTCGGCCTTGAGTACATGCACATCAACGACCTGGAGGAGCGACGCTTCCTGCAGGAGCGGATGGAGGGCAAGGACGCCGAGATCGTCTTCACGCCCGAAGGCAAGCAGTCGATCCTGACCAAGGTCATCCACGCCGAGCAGTGGGAGAAATTCCTCGCCCGGAAATATGTCGGCACCAAGCGCTTCGGCCTCGATGGCGGCGAGAGCGCGGTTCCGGCGCTCGAAGCCGTCATCAAGTACGGCGGCCTGATGAGCGTCACCGAGATCGACGTCGGAATGGCGCACCGTGGGCGCCTCAACATCCTTACCAACGTCATGGGCAAGACGGCCCAGGCCATCTTCCACGAGTTCGCCGGCGGCGCGACCAATCCCGCGGACGTGGGCGGTTCGGGCGACGTCAAATACCATCTCGGCACATCATCCGACCGCGAGTTCGACGGCAACAAGGTGCACTTGTCGCTATTGCCCAATCCCTCGCACCTCGAAGCGGTGGATCCGGTCGTGCTCGGCAAGGCGCGCGCGTCGCAGACGATCCGCGACGACAAGCATGGTCGAACCGTCCTCCCGATCCTGCTGCATGGCGATGCCGCTTTCGCGGGGCAGGGCGTGGTTTGGGAATGCCTCAGCTTCTCGGGCCTTCCGGGCTACGGCACGGGCGGGACGATCCATTTCATCATCAACAACCAGGTCGGTTTCACGACCAGCCCGCAGTTCGCGCGCTCTTCGCCCTATCCGTCGGATGTCGCCAAGGGCATCCAGGCCCCGATCCTCCACGTGAACGGCGACGATCCGGAGGCCGTGACCTTCTGCTGCAAGCTGGCCACTGAGTTCCGCCAGACTTTCGGCCGCGACATCGTCATCGACATGTGGTGCTACCGCCGCTTCGGTCACAATGAGGGTGACGAGCCGAGCTTCACACAGCCGCTGATGTATGCGGCGATCAAGAAGCATCCCTTCGTCAGCGAAATCTACGGCCAGAAGTTGATCGGCGAGCGCGTCGTCGACCAGGCGTGGATCGACAACACGACCAAGGAATATATCGCTCACCTGGAGGACCAGTTTCAGGGCGCGGTGTCTTACCTGCCGAACAAGGCGGACTGGTTCGAGGGCCGCTGGGCCGGACTCGGCCGGCCGGACGAGCCGGTGCTCGGCCGCCGCAACATCGAGACGGCCATCCCGGAGGATGAAGTTCGCCGCCTCGGCGAGGTCCTGACGACCGTTCCCGGCGACTTCAACATCCACAAGACGCTGCAACGCATCCTCGACGCGAAGAAGGAAATGTTCGCGAGCGGCGAAGGCTTCGACTGGGCGACCGCCGAAGCCTTGGCGTTCGGCAGCCTGATTGCGGAAAAAAAAGGGGTTCGCCTGTCCGGCCAGGACAGCGGACGCGGCACCTTCAGCCAGCGGCACGCAGTCTGGATCGATCAGCAGACCGGCCAGAAATATATTCCGCTGACGACCGTCGAAGGCGGCCGGTTCGAGGTCCGCGACAGCCCGCTGTCGGAATTCGGCGTGCTTGGTTTCGAATATGGCTATTCGCTCGCCGACCCGAAGACGCTGGTGCTGTGGGAAGCGCAGTTCGGCGATTTCGCCAACGGCGCACAGAGCATCATCGACCAGTTCGTGGCGGCGGGCGAAGCCAAGTGGCTCCGCGCGAGCGGTCTCGTCATGCTGCTCCCGCACGGCTTCGAAGGTCAGGGGCCGGAGCATAGTTCCGCCCGGCTCGAGCGCTACCTGCAGCTCTGCGCCGAGGACAATCTCCAGGTCGCGAACTGCACGACGCCGGCGAATTATTTCCACATCCTCCGCCGGCAGATGCGGCGCGATTTCCGCAAGCCGTTGGTGATGATGACGCCGAAGTCGCTGCTTCGGCACAAGCTCGCGGTCTCGAAGATGGGCGACTTCACCGGTGACAGCCATTTCCGTCGCATCCTCAGCGATCTCAATGCTCCCGCCGAAGGTGAGACGAGGCGACTGGTCCTCTGCTCGGGCAAGCTCTCCTACGAGCTGATGGAGGCCCGCGATGCCGCCGGCGACCTCGGCGTCGAGGTCGTCCGCATCGAGCAGCTTTATCCCTTCCCGACCGAGCCGCTGCTTAGGCGACTTAAGGCCATGCCCAAGCTTCAGGACCTGATCTGGGCGCAGGAAGAACCGAAGAACAATGGTGCCTGGCTCTTCGTCGAGGATTTGCTGGAACAGTGCCTCGCCGATGCCGGTTTCAAGAACATGCGACCGCAATATGCCGGCCGCGACGCCAGCGCATCGCCCGCCACGGGTCTCGCCAAGCGCCACGCTGCCGAACAGGCGGCCTTGATCGCGGCGGCATTGGGTCACAACTCGACAAGCGGCGGCGCCGCGGCCAGTGAGCGGCCGGGCGCGGTCGCCGCGGAATAAAGGGATCAAATGGCCACTGACGTTGAAGTCCCCGCGCTTGGGGAATCGATCACCGAGGGTACGCTCGGCCAATGGCTGAAGAAGCCTGGCGAAGCCGTTGCGGCCGATGAGCCGATCGTCAGCCTCGAAACCGACAAGGTCAGCGTGGAAGTACCCTCGCCGATTGCCGGTGTCCTGACCGAGCAGCTCGCGAGCGAGGGGGACACCGTCGCCGTCGGCGCAGTGATCGCGCGGATCGATGAGAAGGCGACTGCGGGAGCAGTGGCAGCACCGATCTCCGCGCCTGCTGAAGCTGCGGCGGCTGCAACCACCAATCCTGCGGGGGCGGGCGAGACGCCGGCACTACGCGGCGATGCTACGGCTCCGGTCGCGGAGGCTGAGCGCGAGGCCGATCAGATCACGACCCTGTCGCCGGCCGTGCGGCGTGCGGTGCTCGAATATCATGTCGATCCGACCAGCATCCGCGGCACCGGCAAGGACGGTCGTCTCACCAAGGACGACGTGATTGCCGCGGCGCAGACGCAAAAGAGCGCGCCGGCTCAGGCGCCGGAAGCGAAAGCGCCCGTGTCTCCGGCTCCGGCTCAGGCTCCGATCCAGGCGAAGGCCCCGGCCGCCGCTGGCGAACGCAACGAAGAACGCGTCAAAATGACGCGCCTCCGCCAGACGATCGCGCGGCGCCTCAAGGAAGCGCAGAACACCGCAGCCATGCTGACGACGTTCAACGACGTCGACATGACCGCCGTGATCGACGCGCGCGCTCGCTACAAGGACCTGTTCGAGAAGAAGCACGGCATCCGCCTCGGCTTCATGGGCTTCTTCGTGAAAGCCTGCGCGCTCGCGGCGAAGGACGTGCCTTCGGTCAACGCCAGCATCGAAGGCGATGAGATCGTCTATCACGATTATCTCGATGTCTCGGTCGCAGTGTCCGCGCCGAAGGGCCTTGTCGTCCCTGTCGTCCGCAATGCCGACCGCATGAGCTTCGCGGAGATCGAAAAGACGATCGCCGATTATGGCAAGCGCGCGAAGGACGGCACGCTTACCGTCGACGAGATGCAGGGCGGCACCTTCACCATCTCCAACGGCGGTGTGTTCGGCTCGCTCCTCTCCACCCCGATCATCAACCCGCCGCAGTCGGCCGTCCTCGGCATGCACCGGATCGAGGAACGGCCGGTGGTCAAGGACGGGCAGATCGTGGCGCGCCCAATGATGTATCTCGCGCTGAGCTACGACCATCGTTTGATCGACGGCCGCGAGGCGGTGACATTCCTGGTGCGCGTCAAGGAAGCGATCGAGGACCCGACCCGGCTCCTCATCGACCTCTAAGGATATTCAATGGCTGATTACGACTTCGACGTCCTGGTGATTGGCGCCGGCCCCGGCGGCTACGTGGCCGCGATCCGCGCCGCGCAGCTTGGGCTCAAGACCGCCTGCGCCGAAAGCCGCGAGACCCTCGGCGGCACCTGCCTCAACGTCGGTTGCATACCTTCCAAGGCGATGCTCCACGCTTCCGAATATTATGAAGCGGCCGCTGGCGGCGCCATGGCCAAGATGGGCATCAAGGTCACGCCGGAGCTCGACCTCGAAACCATGCACGCGCAGCGCAAGGATGCGGTGAAGGGACTGACCGGCGGCATCGAGTTCCTGTTCAAGAAGAACAAGATCGAATGGCTGAAGGGCCATGCGAGCTTCGAGAGTGCGGACACGGTCAAGGTCGGCGACCGCGCCGTCCGTGCGAAGAACATCGTCATTGCCACCGGTTCGTCGGTGACCCCGCTCCCCGGCGTCGAGATCGATGAGAAGATCGTCGTCTCCTCCACGGGCGCCCTCGAGCTCGACAAGGTCCCCAGCCACTTGGTCGTTATCGGTGGCGGCGTGATCGGCCTCGAGCTCGGCAGCGTCTGGCGCCGCGTCGGCGCCAAGGTGACCTGCGTCGAGTTTCTCGACCAGATCCTCCCCGGTTTCGACGACGACGTCCGCAAGGAAGCGAACAAGATCTTCAAGAAGCAGGGCATCGACTTCAAGCTCGGCACCAAGGTGACCGGCGTGAAGGTCGACGGCGGCAAGGCCACCCTGACCGTGGAGCCCGCCAAGGGCGGAGCGGCCGAGACGATCGAGGCCGACGCAGTGCTCGTTTCGATCGGCCGCAGGCCCAACACCGACGGGCTCGCGCTCGACAAGGCTGGCCTCCAGGTCAACCAGCGCGGGCAGGTCGAAACCGATCACGACTTCCGCACGAAGGTCGCCGGAATCTGGGCGATCGGCGACGTCATTCCGGGCCCCATGCTCGCGCACAAGGCCGAGGACGAAGGCATTGCGGTCGCGGAAAATATCGCGGGCCTGACCGGCATCGTGAACCACGATGTCATCCCGTCGGTCGTCTACACCATGCCCGAGATCGCGGGCGTCGGCCTCACAGAGTCGCAGGCGAAGGAGCATGGCGAGGTGAAGGTCGGCAAGTTCCCGATGCTCGCTAACAGCCGCGCCAAGACCAACCATGAGCCGGACGGCTTCGTGAAGGTCATCGCCGACGCGAAGACCGACCGCGTTCTCGGCGTCTGGATGATCGCGTCGGTCGCGGGGACGATGATCGCCCAGGCCGCCCAGGCCATGGAATTCGGCGCCACCAGCGAAGATATCGCCTACACCTGCCACGCCCATCCGACGCATTCGGAGGCGCTCAAAGAAGCGGCGATGGCGGTCACGGGCAAGCCAATCCACATCTGATTTCGAGACGCGGGTTCCAAGGGTGGTCGCCTGCGGCTTGACTCTTGATTGATCATTCAACTAAGTCATCGGCGTGGCAAAGGACACCCGATCGCGCATCGTCGAAGCGGCGATGGAGCTGTTTTGGTTGAAGGGCTACGGCTCGACCTCGATCGCCGACATCCTCAGCCGAAGCCAGGTCAACAGCGGCAGCCTGTATTATTTCTTCCCCGGCAAGCAGGACCTGCTCGTCGCCGTGCTCGAAGCGTATCGCGACGGCATCGGCCCGATGTTGCTCGAGCCCGCGTGGCAAGGCGTCGACGATCCGGTTGAGCGGGTCTTCGCCTTGCTGGCGGCCTATCGCCGCGCCCTCGTCGACACGGATTGCACCTACGGTTGCCCGATCGGCAGCCTCGCCCTCGAACTGCATGAACCGGATCCGCCGGTGCGCGCGTTGCTCGCCGCCAATTTCAGGGGGTGGGTCGAGGCGGTTGAGAACTGCCTGAGGTCGGCCGAGGCGCGATTTCCGCCGGACACCGATTTGCATGCGCTCGCCGAGCTTGTGCTGAACGTCATGGAAGGCGGCGTGATGCAGGCCCGCACCTTCCGCGATGTCGGCCATTTCGACCGCGCCGTCGGCCAGCTCCGTTCGCATTTCGATGTGCTGATGCGCGCGACCGTGAAAGCAGGATAAGGGAGGATTACCGATGCTTGCACTGATGGCGATACTTGCCGCCGCCGCTTCCACGCCTGCGGGGCAGCCGGCGCTTCAACCATGGTCATATCTCGTCGGTCATTGCTGGGTCGGCGACGCGCCGGGCGGTGCGGGCCAGGACAAGCATTGCTTTGAAAGCGTTTACGGCGGCCAGCACGTCCGCGATCGGCACGTGGTGACCGTGGGTGGGCGCGACGTCTATGCCGGCGAGAGCATCTACAGCGCCAAGGGCCAAGCGGTCATCTTCACCTACTGGAACTCGCTCGGCGGCCTCGGGACTGGCCAGGCGGTCTTCGCCAACCCCGAGTGGCGATTCAGCGGAACGATACACGCGACGGCGAACGGCAGAGAACAGCCGATGTCCGCGACCTGGCGCAAGGTCGATGGAGGTTATGAGGTGCTGGACGAACCGGGTGCGAAGCCGCGCCTCTTCAAGCGGGCAGACTAAGGGACCGAACAGCCGTTGATGCGTTGGGCTTGGCAATGTCCAAACTGCACGACGAATGGCAGGTCCTTCCGCACGGGCCGATCAAGGAAATCTCGCCGGGCCTCCTAACCGTGGTCGGCCAGATCCCGATGCCGCTTGGGAATTTCCCGCGCCGCATGACCGTCATTGCGCTCGATCGGTCACGGACTGCGATCTTCTCCCCGGTCCCGCTTCGCGAGGAGGCCATGAGCCGGATCGAATCGCTCGGGGAACCGACCTATCTGATCGTCCCGAACGGCGCCCACCGCCTGGACCTGAGGCCATTCCATCAACGTTACCCAAAGGCAAAAATCGTGACCGCCCCCGGTGCAAGATCGAAAGTCGCCGAGGCAGCCTCACCCGTGCAAACGCGCGCTGCACTCGGTCGGAGGGCCAGGATCGTCACGCTGGCTGGATGCGACGAAGGCGAACTTGCAATGCTCGTGGGCAATCCTGACGATCTTAGCCTCATCACCAACGACCTCATCGGGAACGTCGCACATCCGAAGGGCAAAGGCGCCTGGATGATGTCGCGCCTCATGGGCTTCGGGCCGACGCCGCGGCTGACCCGTCCCGCAAAATGGTTCTTCATCAAGGACAGGAAGGCGCTTGCCGCGCAGCTACGCGAATGGGCCAGATTGCCCGGCCTGCGCCGACTGATCCCGTCTCACGGCGACATTGTGGGCCGGCCCGCCGCGCTCCTTAATCGGCTGGCGAGCGATCTGGTCTGATCGGTCTCAGCCGAGCCAGCTCCTGATCAGCCCGAGCAGGGTCAGGTCCTTGGCCTCCACTCGCGCCGGTGCGACGTCTGGACACTCCAGGCAGCGCGCCTGGATGCTCGGCCCCGACATGATCGATCGCACCTCGGCGAGCACGCCCGCGATCCGTTGCTCGGGCTCGCGCGCCATCATCGAGAAAGCGTCTCCGGGCACGGCAGTGTCATTGTCATTGTCCGCGAATGCCTCGATCAGCTGGTCGCGGAACGTGGGCTGCGGTTCCAGGTAGCGGACGCCGCGCTCGTCGCCGAGCTTGGCGAGATCAGCCGCCTTCGCAATGGCTTCGCTCATGCCGCCGAAAGCATCGACAAGCCCGATCTGGTGCGCGGTGCCGCCGTCCCACACGCGCCCCTGCGCGATCTGGTCGACCTGCTGCGGCGTCTTGTGACGCGACGCTGCGACGATGCCGAGGAAGCGTCCGTACATGGATTCGACGCCGGCCTGCATCAGCTGGTTGGCTTCCGGGGACGGGCCCTTGAGCAAGTCCGGCTCACCGGAAAGTGGGGTCGTCTTCACGCCGTCGGCGCCGATGCCGAGCTTCTGCAAGGTGCCCTGGAAGCTCGGAAGCACGCCGAATACCCCGATCGATCCGGTGATCGTCGAGGGCTCTGCGTAAATGAAATCGGCGGGAGTCGAGACCCAGTAACCGCCCGACGCTGCAACGCTGCCCATCGATACGACGATCGGGACCTTCCGCGCCTTGGCTTCGAGAAGCGCCTGCCGGATCCGCTCCGATGCGAGAACCGAACCGCCCGGGCTGTCGACCCTGACGACCAGTGCCTTGACGCCCTTGTTCCGGACGCCGTCCTCGATCTGGCGCGCAATGGTCTCGCCGCCGGCGGTGCCGGGGCCGGCTTTGCCGTCCACGATCATGCCCGCGATGGTCACAACGCCGATCGGCCCGCGCGGGCTCGTCTCGACCACGTCGGCGACGTAAGAGCCGAGCTTGACTTGCTTGTATGGAACTCCGCGCTCGCCGGCACCTCCGCCCAGCTGTCCGAGGCGTTCCTCGAACTGCCGCCGATCGCCGACGCGATCGACAAGACCGGCGCTGACGGCCGCCTTGGCCATGTCTCCGCCCGCCGCCGCCACAGCGCCGTTCAGATTGGTCAGGAACAGGTCGATATTCGCCTTGGGGCGCGCCTGCTTGACCTCCTGCTTCCAGGTTTCCAGTCGCGCTTGGTCGAGGGCAGTGTAATTCTGCTTCGCCGCAGGCGACATGTCATTGCGAATGTAAGGCTCGACCGCGGACTTGTACGTTCCGACGCGATAGACGTTCGCCGTCACGCCGAGCTTGTCGAGCAGTCCCTTGTAGTAAAGGTTTGAACCGCCTGGGCCCGTGATCAACACCGCGCCCAGCGGGTTAAGCCAGATTTCCGAAGCGGACGCGGCAAGCGCATAGCTCTCGTCCGTGTAGCCGATCCCATAGGCGACCACCGGCTTGCCCGCCGCGCGCACGCGCCGAACCGCGGCTGCAAGGTCGCCGACAGCGGTCGCGCCACCGCCGGTGAAGCCGTCGAGGTCGAGGGCGACGGCTTTGACCCTGCTGTCGTCCTTCGCCTTGTCGAGCGCCGCGACGAGATCGCGCAGGCGATATTGCTGGAGGCGGGACGAGCTGGCGACGTCGGCCCATTGGCGCCGCGCCGGTTGCTCGACCAGGCTGCCGTTGAGGTTGAGATCGAGGACTCCGTCCCGGATCGGCGCCGGCCGCGCCGAAAGGGCGCCGTAAAGGCCACCGAAAAAGAGGATCAGGAGGACAAGGACGAGCGCGTCCTTGATCCCAACGAGGAGCTTCCAGATCGCGCGTACAAACTTCATCGCATGGCCTCTGAAGAAATTTTTCGCTTGCTAGCCCAAGGCTTGCGCCATTGCGAGCATTGGAAAACGATTGTTTCGTTCCTGGATTGCTTCGCAGCACCGCTGCCCGCAAGTACGATCCGATGGACGCGAGTGCGCTTTCTGCAGTCGAACGATCCGGCGCGTGGCGCGACGAGCTTCGCGCGACGATGGCGCTCGCCTGGCCGCTCATCCTCGCCAACCTGACGCAGCAGGCGATCCAGGCGACCGACGTGCTCCTGATGGGACGCCTCGGCGCGACCCAGCTCGCGGCGGCGACCCTCGCGCTCAACATGACCTTCACTTTCAACCTGCTGATGCTGGGCTTGGTGATCGCCTCCTCGCCGATGATGGCGACGGCATTGGGGCAGCGCTTCAATGCGGTCCGGGACGTGCGCCGGACGTTTCGGGCAGGCTTGTGGCTGATCGCGATCATGCTCCCGCCTTACTGGCTCCTGCTGTGGCACGTCGGGACGCTGATGCGGGCTTTCGGTGAGTCCGCCGAGCTTGCGGACCAGGGGCAGACTTTCCTCCGGGCCTATATGTGGTGCACGGCCCCCTGGCTGCTGTTCCAGCTTCTACGCAACTTCGTCTCGGCGCTTGAACGTCCGCGGATCGTACTCTGGCTGAGCCTTGGCGGGATTGCGTTGAACGCGGTACTCAGTTGGTCGCTGATCTTCGGCAAGCTCGGGCTTCCCGCGTTCGGACTGGTGGGCGGCGGCCTCGGCAGCACCCTGACCTGGATCATCATGTGCGCGGCGCTCGTCCTCGTGATCCTGAGCGACCGTCAGTTCCGTCGATTCCGTCTCTTCGGTAACTGGTGGCGCTTCGACCGGCAGCGGACGGCGGCGATGGTGAAGCTCGGCTGGCCGATCGGCCTGACCATGGCGCTGGAGATGGGTGTATTCGCACTCGCGGCATATTTCATGGGCTGGATCGGCGCGCCCGCCGTGGCCGCGCACGCCGTCGCGCTCCAGCTTGCCGCCCTTACCTTCATGGTCCCGCTTGGCCTCGGCCAGGCAGCAACCGTTCGCGTCGGCCTCGCAGTGGGACGGAAGGACGAGCACGGAGTCACGCTCGCCGGATGGACCGCCTGGGTGCTTGGGGTCGCCTTCATGGGCGCGATGGCAATCGTCATGTGGGCGATCCCGCGTCAGCTTGTCACCTTGTTCCTGAACGACGTGCCCGCGAATGCCATGGTGATCGGGCTCGCCGTCAGCTTTCTGCGCGTGGCCGCCGCTTTCCAGCTCGTCGACGGCGCACAGGTGATCGGCGCCGGCATGCTGCGCGGGCTTCACGACACGCGATGGCCGCTGCTGTTCGCCTTGTTCGGCTATTGGGTCGTGGGGCTTGGCATTGGCGCCTGGCTGGCATTCGCGCGCGACTGGAAGGGCGTCGGCATCTGGATCGGCCTGGCGAGCGGACTGGCCGCGGTGGCCGCCCTGATGCTCGCCCGATGGATGATGCGCGACCGGCTCGGACTGACCCGGCCCGAACACGCCTGACGATAAAGGTCTGAGTCGACCCGTTGACGGACCGACAGGCGACAACCATATGCGCGCCATCGCTGGCACTCTCAGTGGCAGAGTGCCAACGACCATGTTTAACTTTTTGAAGAGAGAAGAGGGGGTTCAGACCCATGGGTTTCAGGCCGCTTCATGACCGTGTCCTCGTCCGTCGCGTCGAGGCCGATGAGAAGACCGCCGGCGGAATCATCATTCCGGATACGGCGAAGGAAAAGCCCCAGGAGGGCGAAGTTATTTCCGTCGGAACCGGCGCTCGCGCCGACGACGGCAAGGTCACGCCGCTGGACGTTAAGGCCGGCGACAAGATCCTGTTCGGCAAATGGTCGGGCACCGAAGTGAAGATCGACGGTGAAGACCTCATCATCATGAAGGAAAGCGACATCCTCGGGATCGTCGGCTGAACTTTCAGTCCTCACGCGCACGCGCGTTGAGGAGCGAACTTAGCGAACTTCCAAGAACGAAAGGGTAGCCAGATGGCAGCCAAGGACGTGAAATTCAGCCGGGACGCGCGTGAGCGCATCCTCGCCGGCGTGGACATCCTCGCCAATGCGGTGAAAGTGACGCTGGGGCCGAAGGGCCGCAACGTCGTCATCGACAAGAGCTTCGGCGCTCCGCGCATCACCAAGGACGGCGTCACCGTCGCCAAGGAGATCGAGCTCAAGGACAAGTTCGAGAACATGGGCGCACAGATGGTGCGTGAAGTGGCCTCGAAGACCAACGACATCGCCGGCGACGGCACCACCACCGCGACGGTTCTCGCTCAGGCGATCGTCCGTGAGGGCATGAAGTCGGTCGCGGCCGGCATGAACCCGATGGACTTGAAGCGCGGCATCGATCTGGCCGTCAGCAAGGTCGTCGAGGATCTCAAGAGCCGCTCGAAGGACGTTTCGGGCTCCAAGGAGATCGCCCAGGTCGGAATCATCTCCGCCAATGGCGACCGTGAAGTCGGCGAGAAGATCGCCGAGGCGATGGAAAAGGTCGGCAAGGAAGGCGTGATCACTGTCGAGGAAGCTCGCGGTCTCGAGTTCGAGCTCGACGTCGTCGAGGGCATGCAGTTCGACCGCGGCTATTTGTCGCCTTACTTCATCACCAACCCGGAGAAGATGCAGGTTGAGCTCAGCGAGCCCTACATTCTGATCCACGAGAAGAAGCTGTCGAACCTGCAGGCGATGCTTCCGATCCTCGAGTCGGTGGTTCAGAGCGGTCGTCCGCTGCTGATCATTGCTGAGGATATCGAGGGCGAGGCGCTGGCGACCCTGGTCGTCAACAAGCTGCGCGGTGGCCTCAAGGTCGCGGCCGTCAAGGCTCCTGGCTTCGGCGATCGCCGCAAGGCGATGCTCGAGGACATCGCGATCCTCACCGGCGGTGAGATGATCAGCGAGGATCTCGGCATCAAGCTCGAGAGCGTCACGCTGAACATGCTTGGCCAGGCCAAGCGCGTTACGATCGACAAGGACAATACGACGATCGTCGACGGCAACGGGACT
>Ga0070671_100003286_pt1 | contig 12614 bp, 14 predicted proteins | sample KBSS73metaG_FD_65341 | JGI IMG/M metagenome (GOLD analysis project Ga0070671, IMG submission 65341) | Switchgrass rhizosphere microbial communities from Kellogg Biological Station, Michigan, USA - KBS S7-3 metaG | ecosystem: Host-associated > Plants > Roots > Rhizosphere > Soil ...
CTGATCGAGCGGATGGAGAAGGACGGGCTCGTCGGGCAGCCGGACCATGTCGGCCGGCGCGAGGTGCTGATCGATCCCGACGGGCACCCGATCTGAGGCTGAACGAAACGGAACCGGAAGGTTCAGTCCGCATTCAATGCGTGAACGCCACTCGGTTGGCAAATCCCAGGAGTTTGAGATGCATTTGACGACGAAGTTCGCGCGCGCCCCGCTGATCGGCACAATGATCGCCGCGGCGCCGGCCGCGGCCGCGGATTCGGCCGATCTCGCGAAGCTCAAGGCGCACATCGGTGCCGTCCGGACGATGACGGCAAATTTCGTGCAGACCGATTCCCGCGGCCGCTCCGCCGCGGGGATTCTGCAGCTCAAGCGGCCGGGCAAGGTGCGGTTCCAGTACGGTAGCGGCGACCTGCTGCTCGTGGCTGACGGTTCGCGGCTCTACTTCCTCGACTATCAGGTCGGCCAAAAGAGCAGCTGGCCGCTGTCCAAGACGCCGCTTGGCCCGCTGCTCTCCGGGTCTTCCGACTTCAGCGGCAAGGCTCAGGTTCTACCCAATAGTGATTCGCGAATCCTTGTCGCCCGCGCCAAGAACACGTCCTACGGGCAGCTGACGCTCGCCTTCCTGCGCGGCGGATCGGCGCCTGGCGGGCTGCAGATGTACGGCTGGACGGCGATCGATCCGCAGGGTCATCGGACGACCGTCAAGCTGACCAACGTGCGCTACAACGTGGCCCTCTCGGACAGCGCCTTCACCTTCGCCGAGCCGAAGAAGCGATAGGATGAAAAAAGTTTCATATTGCGACCTGTTCATCCCACTTTCAGGCGCGGTAACCTAAATAGGAAATCGATCTTGCGTCTTGCCCGGGGTTTCCCCCTGTTACCTGGGTGTGCAGGATCCCTTGCGTGACGAACGCTAGGCGGCCCTCGCTCCATGCCCCCGGAGCGGGGGCCTTTTTCTTATCGGGCTGAGCAGGGTAAGCGCATTTACGTGGATAAACGGCTGAAGATCGCTTCGTGGAACATCAACTCGGTGCGAGCACGCACCGGGCTGGTCGAGCGCCTGATCACCGAGCAGCAGCCGGACATCCTATGTCTGCAGGAAACCAAGGTGCTCGACAGCATCTTCCCGTTCGATCTGTTCGACCGCCACGGCTACGTTCACCGACAGCTGAACGGTCAGCGCATGCATCACGGTGTTGCGATCTTGAGCCGCATTCCGCTCAAGGACCCGGGCAAGCATGACTGGCAGGACAATGGCGAAGCGAGGCACGTGGGTGTGCGACTCGATTGCGGAATTCGGCTGGAGAACGTCTACGTCCCGGCGGGCGGCGATATCCCGGACCGCGCCGCCAACCCAAAGTTCGGCCAGAAACTTGACTTCATCGAGCGGATGACCCGCTGGTCCGAAGGACTTCGCGAGCCGACGATCATCGTGGGAGACTTCAACGTGGCGCCGCTCGAATGCGACGTCTGGAGCCATAAGGCGCTGCTGACCGTGGTCAGCCACACTCCCGTCGAGGTGGACGCGTTGAGCCAGCTTCAGCAAGCACACGACTGGATCGATATTGGCCGGAAGTTCGTCCCGGCGCCCGGGCGCTGCTTCACCTGGTGGAGCTATCGCTCGCCCGACTGGACCAAAAATGACCGCGGCCGGCGGCTCGACCATATGTGGGCATCCCCGGAGCTGGCAACGCATCTCATGCGGCATGAAGTGCTCAAGCCGTGCCGCAGCTGGGAGCGTCCATCTGATCATGTCCCATTGATTTGCGAGATCGCGGTTTGACGAACGCGCCTCCGATCCGGCGGGCGATCGCTGCGCTTCGTGCGGGGCGACCCGTGAGGATCGAGGGCGCTCACCCCATCGCGATCGTGGCGGTCGAGACGGCGACTTCGGAACTGCTCGACATCATCGACCCCGGCCGCGAAGCGCACTTGCTGATCAGTGGCGAGCGGGCAATGGCGCTCGCGCTGGCCAACGAACGCGATGCTGCGGATCCGGTGCAGCCGGTGCTGATCGAACGAACGGAGTGGTTGAACGCGGAGACGGGATTAGCGATCGCGGACCCGGGCCGGGACCTGGATCGCGGGCCGATCGGACCGTTACATCCGGTTCCGCTCGACTGTGCGGCGTCGTCGACAGCTGCACTCGCGCTTGCGCGTTCGGCGGGGCTGCTGCCGGCGCTTTGGATCGTAACCACCGATGCGGCGGTGAGCGTCGCCGCTGAAGAAGTCGCACGCGAAGACCGGCAGCCGGGAGTGGAAATCGTCGCGCGCGCGAAACTGCCCTTGGAAGGTCTTCCGGCAACGCAGATCGTGGCATTCCGCGCTTCGGACGACGGGCAGGAACATGTCGCCCTGCTGATCGGCGCGCCGGGCGGAAGGCCACCGCTGGTGCGCCTGCACAGCGAGTGCCTGACGGGCGACGTCTTCGGATCGCTTAAGTGCGATTGCGGGCCGCAGCTTAGGGAAGCATTGAAGATCATCGGCGAAGCCGGCGGGGGCGTCCTGCTTTACCTAAGGCAGGAAGGGCGGGGCATCGGCCTCGCCAACAAGCTACGCGCCTACGCGCTCCAGGACCGCGGCCTCGACACCGTCGATGCGAACCGCCGCCTCGGGTTCGCCGACGACGAACGCGATTATGCGCATGCCGCGGCGATGCTTCGCGCCCTCGGCATCGATGAGGTGCGACTGCTCACTAACAACCCCAACAAGGTAGCGGGACTGGAGTCAGCCGGCATCACGGTCGTGGAGCGCGTGGCGCACCACATGCCCGCCAACCCGCACAACGCGGATTATCTGGCGACCAAGCGGAAGAAGAGCGGGCACCTGGCCTAGAGCCGCAACAACCGGCGGACATCATCGAAGCTGTAGGCGATATCCTGAACGCCGTGCTTCCGAAGCATCTCGTCGTGGCCGTCGAGACAGTGAGAGCCGGCGGCCAGGCCGATCACCCAAGCGCCCGAGGCGAGCGCGCCAGTCACTCCCACGCGCGAATCCTCCAGAATCACACTTCGGTCGATCGGCACCCCAATCTGCCGCGCGGCATAGAGATATAGGTCGGGCTCCGGCTTGCCCCGTTCGACATGCTCCCGGCCACTATAAATGTGATCGCCAAATGCCTCGGCTAGGCCGAGATGTTCGAGATGGGTCCGTATCCAGCGGGTCGAGCTTGATGAGGCGACAGCCCTCGGAAGTTCTGCAGGCAAAGACCGGACGAACTCGACGGCGCCGACGACGGCAGCAAGCCCCTCGCGAAGTGCGCGGCGGCTCTCTTCCTTCATCCGCTCGTGGAATTGGTCGGGAATCTTACCGCCGATGTGCCCTTCGATCGCAGCGACCACATCGCGGCCGTTCAATCCCGTGAATTTCGTTAGCGCGTCGTGGAGCGTCGTCTCGTGCCCCATCTCGGTGAGCAGCTCTGAGGTAAGCCGGTTGAGCTCGAGCTCGCTTTCGAGGAGCACGCCGTCGAAGTCGAAGATGATTCCGCGAAAATCAGGCATCGTCTTCGAACAAAGCCGTTCCGACACGGACCGCCGTCGCACCTAGCATCACCGCCTGCTTGTAATCGGCCGACATGCCCATGCTCAGCGTCATGACGTCATGACGTCGCGCCAACATATTGAGAAGCGAGAAGAAAGGTGTCGGCTCGAGCCCAAGAGGCGGGATGCACATCAGGCCGGCAAGCGGCAGCGGCGAAGCTCGCACGGCCGCAACGAGGTCGCCGACCTCGCCGATCGGACAGCCGCCCTTCTGCTCCTCCTCGCCGATGTTCACTTGAATATAGACCGCTGGAAATCGGCCGGCCTTCTCGGCCGCGCTCCTGAGCGCGTCGAGAAGCGAGCGCCGGTCGAGCGAGTGAATCACATCGAACAGCCTCACCCCTTCCGGCGCCTTGTTGGACTGCAGTCGTCCGACAGCATGGAGGCGCACGTCCGGGTGCCGCGAAAGGATTGGCTGCCATTTGACGAGCGCCTCCTGAACCCGGCTCTCGCCAAAGTCGCGCTGCCCAGCATCGATCAGCGCCTCAATCTCTTCCGCACTGCGCGTCTTGCTGACAGCGATCAGCTGCACATCTGCCGGTTCTCGCCGCGCCAGCTTTGCGGCGAAGGCAATGCCCTCGAGAACGTGGTTCCTGCGGTCGGCGGCGCTGCTCATCGGTCGGCGCTATAGGAAGCGATATGGAAGCCCGCCAGCAATCATGGCCGCGGATCTGGCTGATGACCGACGAGCGCATGGGCGACAGCCTGTGGGACGCGGTGGCGCGACTTCCGGACGGCGCCGGAATCGTCTTCCGCCACTATTCGCTACCGGCCGAGATTCGCGTGCAAATGGCCACGCGGCTCGCCGAAGGCGCGGAGCGACGCGGGATGACGTTGGCAATGGCCGGTGACATGAATTTGGCGGAGCCCGTCGGAGCGAAACTGGTGCACAACCCGTCCCGCAGCCAACCAGGATTGCCGTTCTCGGTCTCCGTTCACGGCGTAGAGGAAGCCCAGGCGGCAAAGGCTGCGGGTGCGGCGTTGGTGTTCATCTCGCCGGTCTACGCCACTCGCTCGCATCCGGGGCGGACGCCACTCGGGCCGGAGCTCGCAGCCAAGATCGCCCGCGCGGCCGGCGTCCCGGCGATTGCTCTAGGTGGAATGGATGGGAAGAGGTTCGCGCTGCTCGAGCGCGAGAGTTTTTACGGCTGGGCTGGGATCGACGCCTGGCTCAGAACTTGAACGCGGTGCCGACGTAAACGGCTTGGCTATCGCGCCGCACGTCCTGGAGCGCGGACATGCGGTCGCGCTCGATATTGTAGCGGACGCCACCCGTGACCGCGATGCGCCGCGAGATGTCGTACGAACCGCCGACATCGAGCGAGACGTTGTCGCCCTTACGGAGAGCCGCCATCGGGTGACCGTCGGTCTTGTCGGCGCCTACTGCGACTCGCGTGGTCAGGCGGTTGCTGAGCGAATAGCTGACACCCACGATCGCGCTCTCGCGTCCGCCAAGTGCGCTGTTCGCGTCCTTGACCTTCGCTACGTCACCCGAGACCGCGAACCTTTTCCAGCCAATCGCGACACCAAGGTTGTAGCTGGTCGGATTGAGCGCAGCGACGGCGGTCGTGGGGACGGAGGCGCTCGCCAGCTGGGTCTGATTGCTCGGTGCGACCGTCCGTGCGCGAATCGCCACGCGAACCTGTGACGGCCGGCCCTTGGCAGGCGCCGGCGTGAACTTGAAATCCGTCAGCGCGAGGCTCTTGCCCGCGAAAGCTGCCGCGAGCTTCGGATCGCCGTTGGCCGGCGTGAAGGATGAAATCGGGTCGAAACTGAGCGATACCGGCGCCGGCCGCTTCTTGGAGCTGGTCGCTGCGATCGCCGGACTCAGCACAAGACCGCCCGCCGCGAGTGCGGCCAGCAGCCTGGCTTCTTTCCTCTGGGCGAACTTCAGCAAACCAGCGGACCCCTTGTTTCTGGAGTCGATATAGTCCGAACCAGCTGAAGGTTCCATGACTCAGAGTCGTTTCGTTCAGCCCCTGTTGCCGACTCAGCACAATAATGCGCCGCGGCGGGACAGGGTGGGTCTCCGCGGGACACCTTGCGAGAGGGCCGCGACCATCTATAACGCCGCGAAACTTATCTCAAAGCCGGTTCAAGGATCCTCAATGACTCGTCTGCACACGACCGCTGCCGCATTGCTGGTTCTGACCCTGGCCGGGTCGGGATGCGCGAAGAACAAGCAGCTGCCGACCCGCATGGCGCCATCGCGGATGACGCAGATCGGCGTGAACTCCTATCTGTGGCGGGCGGCGCTCGACACGGTCTCGTTTGCCCCACTGCTTCAGGCTAACCCGAACAGCGGCGTCATCATTACCGACTGGTACGCCAATCCGAAGGCGCCCGGAGAGCGCGTCAAGCTCACCGTTGCGATCCTCGACCAGGATCTTCGCGCCGACGCGCTGCGCGTTTCCGCTTCGCGGCAGACCTACCAGAACGGCACCTGGGTCGAAGCTCCGGTATCCGGCGCAACGGTCCAGAAGCTCGAGGATATCATCCTGACGCGCGCACGCGACCTGCGCCGCACCGCCGTCCCGGGTTAATCCGCCCCGAATGAGCAGCCGCTTCAACCCGGCTGAGGCCGACCGTCGCTGGCAGGAGCGCTGGGCCGAGCAGGGCACGTTTGCCGCCGATAGCTCGAGCCCCAAGCCCAAGACGTACGTGCTGGAGATGTTCCCCTATCCGTCGGGGCGCATCCACATGGGCCATGTGCGCAACTATACGATGGGGGACGTGCTCGCTCGCTTCCGGCGCATGCAGGGCCACGAAGTGCTTCACCCGATGGGCTGGGATGCGTTCGGAATGCCGGCCGAGAATGCGGCGATGGAACGCGGCGTCCATCCGGGCGAATGGACTTGGGCGAATATCGCGGCGATGCGCGACCAGCTGAAACGGATCGGCTTTGCGCTTGATTGGAGCCGAGAATTCGCGACGTGCGATCCGGCTTATTACGGCCACGAGCAGGCGCTGTTCCTCGACCTGTTCGACGCGGGCCTCGTCTATCGCAAGGAAAGCGAGGTCAATTGGGACCCCGTCGACATGACGGTGCTCGCCAATGAGCAGGTGATCGACGGCAAGGGGTGGCGGTCAGGCGCAACGGTCGAGCGGCGCAAGCTCGCCCAGTGGTTCCTGAAGATCACTCAATTCGCCGATGATCTCCTCGATGGGCTGGCGACGCTCGACCAGTGGCCCGACAAGGTCCGGCTCATGCAGGAAAACTGGATCGGCAAGAGCCGCGGCCTGCAGTTTCGCTTCCGCCTCGGAAATGCGCTGGACTCGATCTCCGAGGTCGAGGTGTTTACGACACGTCCAGACACGATCTTTGGCGCGAGCTTCGTCGCCGTTGCACCGGATCACCCGATTGCTCAGGCCGTCGCGATTACCGATCCCAAAGCCGCTGAGTTCATCGCCGAATGCCGTGCCGGTGGCACCAGCGCGGCGCAGATCGAGACCGCGGAGAAGAAGGGCTTCCTAACGCCGGTTGAGGTGGTGCATCCGCTCGACAACGAATGGCGACTGCCGGTTTACATCGCGAATTTCGTGTTGATGGACTACGGAACGGGGGCGATCTTCGGCGTTCCGGGTCACGATCAGCGCGATCTCGAGTTTGCGAGGCAATATCATTTGCCGATCATGCGCGTCGTAGCAGCGAGTTCGGACCTCGCTTCAGAGCCGATCGGCGATGAGGCCGAAAGCACCTACGGAGTCGCAGTCAACTCGCGCTTCCTCGACGGGCTCACCAGCGAGCAGGCGGCCAGCGAGATCATTCGGCGGGCCGAGGAAGCCGGTTGGGGCAAGGGCACGACAGCCTACCGGCTCCGTGACTGGGGCGTGTCGCGCCAGCGCTATTGGGGCACGCCCATCCCGATCATCCACTGCGGCAAATGCGGAGCCGTTCCGGTGCCGCGCGAGCAGCTGCCGGTCGTGCTGCCCGACGACATCACGTTCGACGTGCCCGGCAATCCGCTCGTCCGGCACTCGAGCTGGAAGCACGTAATCTGTCCGAGCTGCGGGGGCGAAGCCGTCCGAGAGACGGACACGCTCGATACCTTCGTGGACTCGGCCTGGTATTTCATCCGCTTCGCCAGCCAGCCGGACGCGAAGCCGTTCGATCGCGCGGAAGCGGAGAAGTGGCTTCCCGTCGCCCAATATATCGGCGGGGTCGAGCATGCGATCCTGCACCTGCTCTACGCGCGCTTCTGGACGCGCGCATTGCAGCACCTTGGCCTCATCGGCATGTCGGAACCGTTCAAGGGGCTGTTCACGCAGGGGATGGTCACCCACGAAACCTATCGCGCGGGCGACGGCAGCTGGCTCAGCCCCAACGAAGTCCGCAGGGAAGGGGATGACTGGATCCATATCGAAAGCGGCCATCCAGTGACCCTCGGCCGCATCGAGAAGATGTCCAAGTCCAAGCGCAACACGGTCGATCCGGAGCCAATCCTCGCCAAGTATGGCGCGGACGCAGTGCGCTGGTTCATGTTGTCGGACAGCCCGCCGGAACGCGATCTCGAATGGTCGGAAGCGGGAATCGAAGGCGCTTCACGCTTCGTCCAGCGAGTCTGGAAGCTGGTGAACGGCAGCGTCGCCGGTGAAGGCGAAGACGAAGGACTCAAGCGAAAGCTGCACCGCACGATTTGCGCAGTCGGCGAAGCGATCGACGGCCTCCAGTTCAACAAGGCGGTGGCCCAGCTTTACGAGCTCGTCACTGCGATCGAGAAAGCGAAGCCGTCAGCAAGCCGAGCGGAGTCGGTGCGTGGCCTGGTTTTGCTAGTCGCGCCCATGGCGCCGCACCTGGCCGAAGAGGCCTGGGCATTGCTCGGCGAGCAACGGATGATCGCGGACGCCGCCTGGCCGGCGTTCGATCCGGCGCTTCTCGTCGACGACCAGGTGACGCTGGCGGTGCAGGTCAACGGCAAGCTGCGCGACACGCTCACGGCACCGCGCGGGCTCGACAAGACCGCGGCCGAGGCGCTCGCGCTCGCGTCCGACAAGGTGCAGCGTCAGCTCGCAGGCGCTGCCCCGCGCAAGGTCATTGTGGTTCCGGACCGGCTGGTGAATATCGTCGCATGATGTCCAGGGGACCAAAGCGCGCGGGCCTCATCCTCGCACTCCTCCTCCTTCCGTCGTGCGGGCTGCGTCCGCTCTACGCGGGTGGATCCGAGAGCCCGGTCGCGGCAACGCTGCGCTCGGTCGAGGTTGCTCCGATCGCCGGTCAATCGGGATGGTTGGTGCGCGACAAGCTGCTCGACCGGCTCGGCGAGGCAGGACAGGGCACGCCCGCCTATCGGCTCGACGTGACTCTCGACGACAACATCACCGCGTTCGGGCTCAGGCGCGACCAGGCGGCCACGCAGGAGCGGCGCACGTTGCGCGCCCGCTTCCAGCTCGTCGACCTACGCAACGGAATGGTGGTGCTCGACGCCACTGCCGGGTCGGACGCGTCGATCGACATCGTCAGCTCGGAATATGCAACCGTAGCGGCCGAGCAGACGGTGCTCGATCAGCTCTCTGGCATCGTCGCCGACCAGATCGCCACTCGGCTCGCGCTCTACGCGTCGCGCACGTCGGGCAAGTGAACGTCAGCAAGCAGGCGATAGGGCGCGCGGTCGACCAACCCAATGCGCAGGTCCGCTTCTATCTTTTCCATGGGCAGGACACCGCGCAGTCGCGTGCACTGGGCCAGCGGCTCCTTCAAGCCTCGGGTGCAAGCAAGTCGATCATCGCATCCGGTGCAGTGAAGTCCGACCCTGCGTCACTCGCGGACGAGGCAGGAGCGATGAGCCTCTTCGGTGGAGCGCGCATCATATGGCTCGAGCCCGCAGGTGAGGAGATCCTCCCCGGCGTCGAGGCGCTGCTCAGCGCCCCCTCAATCGAAAGTCCGGTCGTGGCAATCGCCGGATCGCTCACCAAAGCCTCCGGGCTTCGTAAGCTTGCAGAAGCTTCACGCAGCGCAGTGGCCTTCGCTGCTTATTTGCCAGAAGGCCAGGACGCGGCTCGAATGGTCGCCGATGTGGGCCGCAGCTACGGATTGAAGATCAGCCAACCCGTCGCGGAGCGGATCGCCGGTGCGGCCGGCAACGACCAGGCGCTGGTCTCACAGGAACTGCAAAAGCTCGCGCTCTATCTCGACGCCTCCCCCCACTCACCCAAAGAGCTTGATCACGACGCGGTCGATGCTGTCGGCACGGACACAGCCGAGGGCGATGTCATGCGTCTCGCGGACCTGGCGCTGAGCGGACAGATGGACGCGCTCGCCGACGAGCTGGCGCGGCTTCCCTCCGGCGGGTCGGAGGCAATTCCAGTCGTCCGCTCGCTTCAGCGGCGCCTCATCATGTTGGCGCCGATGCGAGCCCGGGTGGAGCGGGGCGAAAGCCCCGACGCCGTCATGACGTCACTAGGCAAGGCATTGTTCTGGAAGGATAAAGCCATCGTCGGCCGAATGCTCTCGCAATGGGATGCGGAGCGGCTGGCCAAGGTGGCGGAACGCGCCGGGCGTCTGGAGCGGAGCCTGATGTTCAGTCCCGCGCCGCAGCAGGAGGCACTGGGTGAAGAGCTACTGGCGATCGCGAGAGAAGCGCGCCGGCGCTGAAGCCTAGATCGGCTCTCCGCTCAGGCGCTGGCAGATCATGTCGAGCTGATCGAGGCTCGAATAATGCAGCGTAACCTGGCCGCCCTGTCCTTTGTGGGTAACCTGGACCTTCACACCCAGCAGATCGCCGAGTTGGCGCTCTAGCGCAACAAGGTCGGCATCGACGGTCTTCGATGCATTGCGCGCACTGGCGCGGCCGATGTCGGAACCTGGGCCGCGGCTCTTTGCCTGTTTGGCGCGATCTTCGGCCTGACGAACGGAGAGGCCCTTCGCGACAATTTCCTGCGTCAGCGCTTCGGGATCCGGCGCCGTCGCCACGGCACGCGCATGACCCATGGTAATATCGCCCTTTACGAGCGACTGGCGCACGAAGTCAGGCAGGTCGAGGAGGCGCAGCAGGTTCGCGACGTGGCTGCGCGACTTGTGGACGATCTTCGCCACTCCATCCTGTGTATGGCCGTGTCGTTCGATCAGCTGCCGATACCCGTCGGCTTCCTCGATCGCGTTGAGATCCTCACGCTGGATGTTCTCGATCAGCGCGAGCTCTGCCATCGACGCTTCGTCGACCTCGCGGACGATCGCCGGAATGGTGTGCAGCCGTGCCTTTTGGGCGGCACGCCAGCGGCGCTCGCCGGCCACGATCTCAAAGCCATCTTCGCTCGGGCGCAGGAGGATTGGCTGCAGCACCCCTCGCTGAGCGATCGATTCGGCGAGCTCGTTGATCGATTCCTCGCTGAAATGCGCGCGGGGCTGGTTCGGATTGGGCCGGATGCGTGCGACGTCGATCTCTCGTACGCCCCCGCGATTTTCACCTGAAGCTTCGTCGCCTTGCCGCCGGGGGGCATCGCCGAGAAGCGCCGACAGACCCATGCCGAGCCCCCTGCCCGGCTTGTCGCTGCTCATGCGGCCTCCGCCACACGGGGTAGACGTGCGATCAGCTCGCGAGCCAGGCGGAGGTAAGCCTCCGAGCCGGGACACTTGAGGTCGTAGATCAAAGCCGGCAAGCCATGGCTGGGCGCCTCGGACAAACGTACGTTCCGAGGGATCACTGTGTCGAAGACGATATCTCCAAGGCACGCACGCACGTCCTCAGATACCGCTTGCGAAAGATTGTTACGGCGGTCGAACATTGTCAGTGCAACGCCGAGGATCGACAGCTCGGGATTGAATGCCGCCCGGATGCGCTCAACCGTCTGCAGCAGCTGGCTCAGACCCTCGAGGGCGAAGAACTCGCACTGCAGCGGTACGAGCACGTTACGGGCGGCGACCAGCGCATTGACTGTCAGCAGGCCGAGCGAGGGCGGACAGTCGATCAGGCAGACATCCCAGCGCGCGGAGACGGCATTCAGCGCCTTGTCGAGACGGTGGGCGCGGTCCTCGAGGCTGACCATTTCCACTTCTGCGCCGGACAGATCGACGGTTGCGGACAGAAGGTCGAGCCGCGGCACGCGGGTGGGAACGACCGCCTCCACAACGGACGCACTGCCAATGAGGACGTCGTAGCTCGAACGTTGCCGCTGCCTCTGCCCCACGCCGAGGCCGGTTGAAGCATTGCCTTGTGGGTCGAGGTCCACGAGCAGCACACGCGATCCGATGGCCGCCAGCGCAGTCGCAAGATTAATGGCCGTCGTCGTCTTGCCAACGCCGCCCTTCTGATTGGCTACTGCGATTCTGTTCATCGCCTAATTGCCCTCACCTTGGTGGCGACGACGATTTTTGAATCCTCGTCGGTCACACTCGGCTCCACACGGAAGCTACCCTGCCATGTCCGTTGGGCTTCGGCCAGTTCGGATTGCGCGCTTCGGCCCCTGGGAAGGATCCAAACCGTCTTTTTTGTGGACAGATGGTCGCACATGTTGAGGAAACGCGAGAGCGAAGCCACTGCGCGGCCGGTGATCACATCGAATGATCCGTTGAATCGTTCGGCCTTCGCCTGCGTCACCGTGGCGGCCACGCCGAGTTCCAAAACCGCCCGTTCGAGGAAATTCGCGCGAAGCCGCCGCGGTTCGACTAGGGTCACGGGGCCATCCACGATGCATGCGATCACGATTCCCGGCAGTCCGGCCCCCGAACCGATGTCGATCCACGACGCGCCCGGTTCGGGCTCGAAACGAACCAATTGAGCTGAATCCAGTACGTGACGCTCCCAGATGGCGTCCATTGTTCCACGTGAAACAAGGTTTTGGCGTTCGTTCTCCGCGGCGAGCAACCGCACGTAATTTTGGAGGCGTTCCGATGTTTCACGTGAAACAGGCCTGCCAGCGGCCTGTTCAAGCTCCGTTATCACGCCGCCGCGCGGCGGTTTGCCGCAACGTAAACTGCTGAGAGGGCCGCAGGAGTCACTCCAGGTACCCTCGCGGCCTGGTCCAACGTCTCCGGCCGCGAAGTCGTCAGTCGTTCAATCATTTCCGTGGAAAGCCCGGGGATCGACCCATAATTGAGTTTGGCCGGAAGCCACACGCGAGAGTCACGCTGCACGACTT
>Ga0070671_100003288_pt1 | contig 12612 bp, 9 predicted proteins | sample KBSS73metaG_FD_65341 | JGI IMG/M metagenome (GOLD analysis project Ga0070671, IMG submission 65341) | Switchgrass rhizosphere microbial communities from Kellogg Biological Station, Michigan, USA - KBS S7-3 metaG | ecosystem: Host-associated > Plants > Roots > Rhizosphere > Soil ...
TGTAGTCGAGCGCATAAATAAAACCGTTCTCAACCGCATCACGCGTGCGTCCTTCCTCTGGAAAGAAAAAAACATTTCGCGATCGCGTTCCTAAAACTTGCCAACTAAAAGTAGTCTGTTTGTCGAGTCGAAAACGACCGTCGAAACCTCCAAGCTGGTTGTATGTATCAACAAAACGGCGATATGTTCCCAGGAAACCGACAAATGAATCAGAACTGCCAACATCGCGTTTGAGACGCAACACACCAACGTTCGCATTCTTATCCACGATTCGTTCGTTGACACAAGCGAGATTCAGGTCAATCGTGCGACGATCGAGACAGGCATTCAGTGCGCCGCGATCGTCAGACCCAAGGTTACCTGGACCATTGTCGCTGGCTAACATCAGACCAAATGTGTTGCGACCAAGCTTCCCCGTCGTCTTAACAGCGAGATCGGGATCAACAATCGTGCGTGTGTGGACCGCAGCGATCTGAGTACTGAAGATATCGATTCCTTCCAGAAAGAAAGGCCGCTTCTCGGGGAAGAATATTGGGAACCGCTGGTTGGCTGTCACAACCAACTGGTCTGCTTCAACCTGGGCAAAATCGGGATTGATAGCGAAATCAAGTGTGACAGTCGGCGTTAACGTGTACTTACCTGTTAGACCGGGATCCAGACTTACTGGTTCATTCAGCATTCGCCCGGGATCGTTGACGAACGCCGGGGTGCCTGGTCCAACTCCATAGGTCCGAGCACGGCGGCTTGTTTGAGATACTGTCAAACTCGGTATCAGTTCAAGCGTACGCTCGGTTGATACTCCCTCGAGGCCAGTTATGTGTCCTGCTTGTCCGAGCCAACTACCTTTGTCTTTATCAAGAGGAATCCACATGTCGAGCGAGTTGTTGAGGCGTTTCGTGCGACGCCAAAAGTGAACGCCCCACATTTTGTCTTTGCCTGCAACATAGCGAAGCGATTTAAAAGGAATGGCGACTTCAATCGTATAGCCATCCGTCGTGACCATTCCTTTCGACTCCATCACCAGGTCGAGACTGAAATCTTCGTTTAGTCCTTCGGTCCATATTCCGTCGGCTTGAATACCGAGTGGGTTGAAGTCGAACTCATAAGCACGACGCTGATCGTTGAAGGTGTCGAAAAGAATGCCGACGTAGTCGTCGTCGAAAATGTTGTCGCGCTTGGCAACGTTAGCGCGGACTTTGTCGGGCTCGTCATAGCAATGGAAGGCGATATATATGAAGCGCGAATCGTAACCGAGCATGACTTCGGTTCGATTCTGCGGAATCAAATTGTCGCCGGGTTGAACTTGATAGAAATCTTTTAGTACGGGAGCGGTCTTCCAAACCTCATCGTCGAGCTTACCGTCGATCACTGGCGGCTTTTCGAAGAGCACCATTTTAACCGGATTGGATTTCTCCGGCGGCAACGACAAAGCTGCGGCTTTGCCAACCTTCATCTCATTAGTAGATGTGGCAACCGTAGCTACCCTGGTTTTCGTCGCGATTTTATTTTCAGGTTGAGGTGTGGCGGGCGAAGCTGTTGTTGCCGGCGCTTGGGCGGCGACATTGCACACGCAGATTAAGAGCACAATAATGCTGAGCAAAGCAGCTTTCATTTAGAATTCCTATGCCTGCAGTTTGAAACGAGTGCGTGTTGCTTTGTCCAAGCTGCTCGAAAGCTTCCCGCTCATTGGACGGGGATGGTCCGAAGAATCTTCCCGAGCACGAATGATTTCAATTTCCGAACTCGAATCTCAACCCTGATTCTCTCAACTCGAGAACTGCAACCTGACATTCGAGATCAGTATCGTTACTTAGAACGTAGAACGATCTGTCCGTCGCCCGTGTTCAAGACAAATACTTTGCCGCCGTTGCCAACGCGCCAACGCTTAACACGTCGCGACGGTGCGATATCTTCGCTAAGATTTAATCCTTGATTCGTAACCTCACCTTCAGCATTCGTTTCGACTGTGAAGTTAGACCCTGAAGGCACCGTAAGTGAGATACCACCATCACCGGTTCTCGCAGACAGCGCATTAAAGTTGCCATCTAAATGAATTGAACCGTCGCCGGTTCTTGCGTCGAGTTGTCCATCAAACTTCGCGACCTGAATGTGACCATCGCCCGTGTTCAACTGAAGAACACCGCCACCATCGTTAACCTCGATCGAGCCGTCGCCGGTTCGTAGAGTTATATCGCCCGAAACGCCGTCAAGTTTGAGACTTCCATCATCAGACGAGACGTGTAACGACGATTTGCGAGGTACCCAAACTTCAAGATGCACGCTGCCATCACGATCATTGTTGGCAGTGGCGATTACTGAGACCTCGGAAGAGTTCTGCTCGGTATGAATTCCAATTTGACGTAGCGATTCATCATCATCTGCGCGCGCGGTCGCCGTATACATCACTTCCGCTTTGTCCCATCCATGCACAACTACCGCACCGTCGAATGTGACGACGTTCACTCTCGGCGTGCCGGTGACTGCGAACGATTTCGTTTCCTGCGTGCTAACGCCACGACCACTACCACCTCCGGAACCTGAACCCATTCCGCGACCGCGTCCTGACGACGCTCGAACTTGTTCGCGAACCTGGCGCGAAGTCTCGCGCTGAATTTCGATTTGAGCTCGTTCCACCTCACGCTGAGCGTCACGTATGGCAGTGTCGACTTGTCGCTGGGCCTCGCGTGCGATTTGAGCTGCATTAACACGGACGGCCGTGTTGGCAGCTACCGAAGCAGTCGCTTGAGCGACCTGATCGGCAATATCGGCATCGAGTGTTGATAAGTCTTTTTCCTTCTCGCCGTCTTTGTCTTTATCGAGACTCAACGAAGTGCCGGGACTCAGAGTCCTTCCGTCTTGAGCATGGTTGATGCTGATAGAGCCGTTTACGTTCCCGAGTTTGACTCGTGGCCCACCGTTGCCAATTTGACCGTCGAGACTGTGACCAACGTATTCACCATGTTTCACGTGCAGGCCGAAATCGTTGTTGATGCCGCCATGGACTGTACCTGCTCGGACTGTCGCATTAGCGTCCGAGGGAATGACCAATGTGACGCTGCCGTTCACCGAACTGAGCGAAATCGGGTTTGTCTCATCGAGGCGTGTGAATGTCGCCTGGAGTTGTCCATTGATAGTCGAGAGCTTCACGTCACCCATAAGAGAACGCGCTGTGACGCGCCCATTGATGGACGATGCCTTAACACTACCTTCTGCGCCATCAATATCGATTGAGCCATTGATTAGTTCGATTGAATCGATCGCTGCTTTGCGCGGAATGGTGAGAACGTATTCAACTGTGGCTGGATTGTCGGAGCGATCGTTACCGCCTCTGAAGTTTTGATTCCAATCGGGGTATTCGGTCTTGATATGGAGATTGTCTTCTGATGAGTTGACTTCAATTTTAGCCTCGGCAAGACGATCTTTTCGGTACGCTTTTTTAGTTGCGTCAACCTGAACTGATGCTTGATCCCAAACTTTGATTTGAACTCCACCATTTATATTCTCGAGTCCCACACGACCGGTGGGCGACAGCTGATAAGTTTGATGAAACTCTTCGCGAAATTCTTCACCGATGTCAGCAGGGTCTCCTGTGATGTCACTAGTTGTCCGCACCGAAGATACGGGTCGTAGATCTTGACCTTGAACAGCAATTGCCGATGCGCGCCGAGTTCCGTTGGTGGCCAACGCGACCACAATCAGAACCGAAGTTATCAGGGCTTTTCTCAACATTTTTCTCGTCTCTATTCCTTTTAAAAATTCTAGTCCTTAATCAATCCTAGCCGGCAATTCGCAGATTAATACTTCCATTCAGAGTCTTTAGCAGTAACTCTCGACCACCTGAGCCAATTGTGCCTCTCAGAGACTTCTTCCCTTTTAGATCTGTAACGTTCAACGGAAAATCAGAATTGATCGATCCATTCAAAGTTTCGGCTTCTACAGCGGCACTTAAATTCGCCGGTAGGTCCAGATTGATTTCGCCATTCACCGTTTTGAAGCTTAGCGACTTGGGCCAATTGCCATCACCCATTCGCGCAACGATCTCGCCATTGACTGTTGCTGCGTCCGCGTAACCGGTCGTTGAGATCTTAATGCTCCCATTGACTGTTCGCGTTGAGACATTTCCAGTCAGCGACGTTGCGCTAATTCCACCGTTCACCGTTTTGCCAACAAAACCAACTCGAGCCGGCACTTTAACCGTGAAGTCCACTTGAACATCGTTATTGCGAACGTTGCCTCTTCCCGATGATTCCTTGCGCTCGCCGTTATTTCCGTCGGAGCATGAGCTTGGATACTCACCATCGTCATCAGGATAAAGTGCGCAAATAGTCACGCCCCCCGCGTGTTGTTCAACTTTGACTTGCACTGAGTTAACGTCGCTGCGATGCGATTTCTTTAGCGCGATTACCTGGACCTCTGCGCCCGAAGTTGGTTCAGCAGTAATCTCTCCGTTGATACCTTTCACTTCGATCGATGCGCCCTGAGCAACGGCGCCGCTCCAGCGAAACTCATCTGAATGACTGACACTCTGAATAAAAGGGCGACTAGCAAAATTCTGTATGCACGCATTTGCGATTACCGGAGCACCACTCGCACTCGCGGTTGGCATTACGACATCGGACCAAGCGGCGATAAAGTTGCTGGCTTGAAGAGTGAAACTCTGCAATTGATTCAGCTCGTTCATTGCGCTCGAAAACACGGCCAGACCTACGATGACCAGAACGAGCACGCGGTAAGATTTCTTTTCAGTCGTTTGATTTTGCTCTGTGTTGTTCATTGTCGCCACTTCCTCAATTTTTAGGGCCGAGAGCAGCCAGCTTTTTTAATGCTTATTTCTAACTGCCCTCAGCCCTTCTGCGTTGCTCTATATTCAGAACACCGACCCTATCGGGGTTGTGACAAGAAATTTGTAATGAATTCCGAGGCTTCGGTGAGGCTGGGGATAATGGTGTTAGAACTTAGTTTTCAGCACTTCAAAATACACAGTCCAAAGCCCAAACACCGGAGCTCTACATCTTTCTCAACTGCAGAGTGCCACCAAATGACGATATCGAAATCGTTGCGTCGCCTGTACCACAAACCGCGTTAATCCTTTTGAAGGAATTAACGACGACTGGTTTGACAATGATCGGAGCGATAACCGGTCCCATTCTGGCCGCAGGGGATTTTGGAGATGGCGTGGCTGGCGCAGCTTTGGGTACTGCAGGCACTGTCTTGGGCTTTGACACCGGCGCTGCTGGCGCTTCCGGTAAGTACTTCAGCGGAAACTCGGAGACAATATCGCCCTTTTCAGAGACCTTGGCATTCAAAGTAAATGATGCGTCGTGCGGCATCATCAACACCACGTCGCCACCCATCGTGGTGAATCCATACCAGCCAGCGTGAGCAAGGGGCCCTGCCATCGTGACGGTTCCGTTTACCGTCTTCGCAGATACTTTGGCATTACTGACGTGATCGAGTTGTATGTCTCCACTTACTGTGCCGACTTCAAACGTATCTTCGGAAGTGAGCGGCTGTACATTATTGACTTCGACGCCGCCACCAGCCGAACTGAGGTTTATTCTGCCGGTTGAGTTTTTCAACGAAATGCTACCGCCCACGCTTCCTGCTTCCACAAATTGCGAGACGCGTTCAATCACAATGTCACCGTTTTGTGATCCTGCGTAAGCACCGGCGATTCCGCTGATATAAATGTCGCCGTCTCGGGTTTGAACTTGAACAGTCGCCCCCTTCGGAACATCCATCTCAACATCGGCCAACGCCTGGCAGTCACCCTTAGGACTATGTTTTGCGGTCACCATGACGTCGACTCTACTTGGTGGTGTTGAAAGATCTTTGGCTTTGTCTACGCGACGAAAGTCCAACTGATCGACATCCGTCGAGCGTGCGCGAACTTCATTCTTGTCCCAACCACGTACAGTCAGCTTGCCTGACATTACACAAAGTGTGATCGATGCATGGGCATCCACGGTTGTGGAGCGCTCAACCTTTTCGGAAGCGCTAGCAACTTTTATATCGTTTTTGGCTGGAGTAGCGCTTGCAATTGAGAGAATGAGGGCAAGCACTGCCGAGACGAGGGAAAACTTCTGTGTCAACTTAGAACCCGGCCCCTTTCAGTGCGTGCGGTTATAGACCCTTGCATCAGCAATTGTGTTGAGCAGGTCAACCTTACTTTGGTAAGCCGCAAACATGAAATCCGCCGCATCCGGATTACTTGGGTTGTTCTTGGCAGCATTGCGTGTTGCCGCAATTGCGCGATCGACAACCGCTAGGTTTCTTTCATATTCGACCTGGAGTGCAGGTCTCATATTTTTCTTGCCTTCGTTAATCGTTGTGTCGAGCCTCGCGATAGTTTGCAGGTAGGAACGCTCACCAGGCAGAAGCCTGATTGGTTCATTCTTCGGCACAAACTTCACAGCAGTCGTTCGTGATGCGCGGTTCGGGCTCCCTGCACTCTTAACTATTTTGGATGACCGCGTTTGAGTCGCCGTCGCAACAACGTCCGAAGGTGCACCCGGGTCATTGATTGGCGTTGGGTTTACATTAACTGGCGAGACAACTGGCGAAATAGTGACAGGTTGATTGCTCGCCTGCTGTGGATTTGGTACCGAGCTTCTCAATTTAGCTAAACCAAAGATCACCGCAAATGCCAGGACAACGAGCAACGCGGCATAACCCAGCGCACGTTGCGGATTGAACGAAAACAGACTTGATAGTGAACTGAGGAAATTTGAAACGGCACTCGGTTGTGCAACGATCGGGCGAGCTACCTGAATATCATTGATCGCCGCGTCCACTTTGCGACGAAGCCGCTCGGTGGGCACGCTCTCTTCCAACTCGAAAGCGAACGCTTCGCTCAGCAACGCATTCTCTTGCTCAAGTTCACGCGCGGCCGCAGAGCAGGTCGCGCAGGACGCAATATGCAACGTCGCATTTTCCGCCATTGAAGTGGAAAGCTCCCCGTCGAAATAACTTTGGAGCATTCCTTCATCCAAACACTGTCTCATCGTCTGCCTCCGATCTTACCGTAGACCCTCGCAAATTCTTTCCGGCCCCGCGCCACCAAACTTCCTACGTTGGTCTCTTTCAATGACAAACTGGTGGCGATTTCCTTGTAGGAGAGTCCCTGTTGTTTTAGAAGCAGACAACTCCTCATAGGTTCTTTTATTTTGTCTAATGCCCGTCGCGCCTCTTCGATAGCCATGCGGCGCTCATAATCTTCTTCCGGTGCATCAACAAAACCGGTGCTCTCGGCGCTACTCTTGTGATACTCGTTATCGCGAACCATCGATCGGGTGCTTCCCCGAATCGTGTTTCGCGCCACGTTAAGAGTGACACGCAAAAGCCACGCCCGTAGCAATTCCTCGCCCGGCGTGGAATCGAGATTGCGATAAAGTCTTAGAAATACTTCCTGCGTCACGTCTTCGGCCAAGGCAGAATCACGCACGACTGCCCTGGCGGTTCGAAAAACCGCGCGGTGATGGAGGGTAAACGCTTCGTCGAAACTAAGCGGAGCAACCGCCTCAGCCCCGATGTCGTTAGGCATGGACTCGATCAAAGCTCTAGCTTGTCCGTTCATCAATCACCGCTCTCTCAACAGTGCAAACACCACAAACTACTGACTTGTGACAACTTTCTGTCCGAATCAGTCCGCTACAGCTTTTTGGCGGATTATTGTAGTCTGAATTTCAGTTTGCACCAATATTCGAAACTGTATCGAATGGTCGAGCGGTAGTGTTTAGTTAGTGCCGCAAAGCGGCCTCACGTTGCGACTGTTCGTTGAACGTGCCGTTATTCACGAAAGTTCGACCGGAAAAGCCAACGACTTGATTCCCGAACCCATTCATTCTGACAAGCAAACCTTGCTCGACAGCCCTTTTATGAAGGCCTGCCGGCTGGAAGAGACTCCGTATACGCCTGTGTGGCTGATGCGACAAGCCGGCAGGTATATGCGTGAATACCAGGAGGTTCGGGCGAAAACCAATTTCCTGGAATTGTGCAAAACCCCATCACTTGCCGCAGAAGTTACAGTTACGGCGGCTGAGCGTTTGGGTGTTGATGCTGCCATCATCTTTGCGGACATCTTGCTGATACTGGAACCCATGGGAATTAATCTAGAGTTCGCCAAGGGTGAAGGACCCGTAATACACAACCCGGTTCGGACACGGTCGGATATCGACCGCTTGCGTGAGGTCGAAGACGTTGAGTCGCTCGATTTTGTCTGTGAAGCCATTAGATTGACGCGAAAGGCCCTCAAGCCAAATCTTCCTTTGATTGGCTTTTCCGGTGCTCCATTTACTCTCGCGTCTTACATGACTGAAGGTGGTGGTTCGAAGAACTACGTTCATACAAAAACATTGATGTACAACGAGCCGAGCGCCTGGCACTCGATGATGTCGCTAATAGCTCGTGGGTTAGGCAAGTATTTAAATGCTCAGATTGATGCGGGTACCCAGGCTGTTCAATTATTTGATTCATGGGTCGGCTGTCTGGGTCCACAGGACTACCGGGAGTTTGTTCTGCCCCACACACGTGAAGTCATCCAAAGTATTCGACCAGGAGTTCCGGTCATTCATTTTGGGACTGGCACTGCCGCCCTGCTTGAGTTGATGAGCGAGGCAGGCGGTCAAGTGATTGGCCTTGATTGGCGGATCAAACTTGATGACGGGTGGAAACGGATCGGTGCAGAGAAAGCCGTGATGGGCAATCTCGATCCGGTAACGTTGTTTTCCTCTCCCGAGGTTATTCGATCACATGCAAAAAGAATTATTGATGAAGCTGGTGGACGCCCTGGACACATCTTCAATCTTGGTCACGGAATACTTCCCGAGACACCCGTTGAAAATGTAATTGCACTAGTTGATGCGGTTCATGAACTAAGCGCTAAGTAGATCTGATTCGTAAGAGATCCAGTTCAGTCATGAATGAGTACGATGCCATCTTGATCGTTTCCTTTGGTGGTCCAGAGGGACTGGATGACGTAATTCCCTTCCTCGAAAATGTTCTTCGGGGACGGAATGTTCCGCGCGAACGAATGCTGCAGGTCGCTCATCATTACGAACTGTTTGACGGCGTCAGTCCAATCAATCAACAGAACCGTGAACTGATTGAAGCGCTCCGATCCGAATTGGCTCAGAACGGACCGCAGCTTCCCATCTACTGGGGCAATCGCAACTGGCATCCACTATTGACTGATTCTCTTAAGCAGATGGCAAAAGACGGCGTGAAACATGCGCTGGCATTCGTCACTGCCGCTTACAGCTCATTTTCCAGTTGTCGCCAGTATCGTCAGAACATCATGGATGCTCAGAGTGCAGTTGGGCCACGTGCTCCGCAAGTCGATAAGCTTCGGTCTTTTTACAATCATCCGCTCTTTATCGAAGCGAATGTCGCGCACATAGAGTCGGCATTTTCAAAGTTGAATCGCTTACGGAATGACACTGCCGCGCAGCCCCATTTGATCTTCACAGCCCACAGCATCCCTCAATCAATGGCGGACAATAGCGACTATGCAGATCAATTGAGCGAAACCGCGCGCTTAATCGGTGAATCTGTTGGTACTGAAAACTGGCAACTCGTTTATCAGAGTCGCAGTGGCTCGCCACAACAACCGTGGCTCGGTCCTGATATTTGTGATCATCTGCGGGAGCTCAAAAACACCGGTGTCAATGACGTCATCGTCGCACCGATAGGGTTTGTTTCAGATCACATGGAAGTGATTTACGATCTCGATGTAGAAGCACGCAAAGTCGCTAACGAGATCGGGTTACACATGGTGCGCGCATCAACCGCCGGCACGCATCCGGCCTTTGTGAAGATGATTCGCGAATTGATTATCGAAAGGACTGATGGGGCGACACCGCGCGCGCTGGGCATTCGTGGACCAAGTCCGAATGAATGCCGTATTGATTGTTGTCTGATGGCATAGTTGGACGCTTCGATGAAACGGATCGCAATTATTGGCGGCGGAATCACAGGTCTCGCGACCGCGCACCGACTAATCGAGATTGCTGAAACAACACAGCAGCCCATTCACCTTACAATCTTCGAAGCTGGACCGCGTCTTGGCGGAACGATCGATACCACCCATCGGGACGGCTTTCTACTGGAACACGGCCCCGACTCCTTCATTTCAGAAAAGCCCGAGGCGGTTTCACTCTCGCAACGACTCGGTATCGAATCGGAACTAATACAGACAAACGAGCAAAACCGCCGGAGTTTCATCGTCCGAAAAGGACGACTACGTCCGGTTCCGGAAGGTTTTCAGCTGCTCGCACCGTCACGCTTCTGGCCTTTTATATCCAGTGACATCTTCAGTCTCACAGGCAAGCTGCGCATGTCGGCCGACTTGTTCTTGCCGAAGAAGAAGTTGAACGGAACCAACGATGAATCGCTCGCAAGTTTTGTTCGGCGTCGTTTGGGACAGGAAGCGCTTGATCGAATGGCGCAACCTATGGTCGGAGGGATCTACACTGCGGATCCGGAAGTCTTGAGTCTTCGCGCAACGTTGCCAAGGTTTCTCGATATGGAACGCGATCATCGCAGTCTGATCCTCGGAATGTGGAGGAAAGGACGGACTGCTCGAAATCAAACTGGCATCAGCGGTGCCCGATACAGCTTGTTTCTGTCTTATAAAAATGGGCTGCAAACTCTGGTGGACGCACTCGAGAAACGTATAGTCGACTATCAACTGCGTAACTCAAATTTGATTCAAACGAAGATCCAAATCAAAACGTCAGTGAATAGGATCGACCTGACAACTGTTGGCGCGTGGACGATTGAAACGAGCCAACTTGAGATGTTTGAGGCTGACGCAGTTTGTTTGGCACTGCCGAGTTATATTGCCGCAAAGATGATCGCCGATATATCACCTAGTCTGGCGAAGCTGCTTAATCAAATAAAATTCGCATCCACGGCGACGGTGAATCTTGGCTATAGACGCAGTGATATCGATCATGCTTTGAATGGCTTCGGTTTTGTTGTGCCATTCATCGAAAAGCGTTCAGTCATCGCGTGCACGTTCGGCAGCGTGAAGTTTGCAATGCGTGCTCCAAAGAATCATGTTTTGCTTCGAGCATTTGTCGGTGGCGCTTTGCAACCAGAGATGCTGGAGCTCGACGATCGAGAAATCACGAAGCGAGTAACCGAAGATTTGACCGAACTATTGGGTATAACGGGAGACCCTTTGTTCAATGATATTTCGCGTTGGTCCAACTCGATGCCGCAGTATGAGGTAGACCACCTGACTCGCATTGAAAGCATCGAGCGAGAATTAGCGAGCTTGAAGGGGCTGACGCTTGCAGGAAATTCTTATCGTGGAGCAGGGATTCCTGATTGCATTCGCAGCGGTGAAAAAGCCGCCGAAGAAATGGCGAAGCAGAATGGTTGAAAAACAAGCCCGGGAATGAAGTCAGTGGTATTCTTTCACTCAACACGAAAGGAGACAAACCTCTCATGTCAGGAATTGCTCCAGACCGCCAGCGTATCGAGATCGAACAAGAACTACGTCAAATGAACGACGAATGGGTGAAAGCGCTTGTTCGCGGTGACGGCGAAACTCTCGACCGGATCATGTCGGATGATTTCTACTTCGCTTATCCAATGGAAGGGGACGATAAGTCTCAGTTCATTGGCGATGTCATGTCGGGAGTAATTAAAGTGGAATACTTAAATCGTGAAAACGCGTCGGTGCGAATTTGGGGCAATACCGCCGTTTTGTCAGCTCACGACTCTGCGAAATGGTTTTATCAAGGAAGAGACTTCAGCGGTCATTACAAAGTCGTCCACATCTATGCCCAACGTGATGGTAAATGGGAACTAGTGTCGGTCCAAGCGTGCCCGGTACTTTGATTGGCAACTTCCAATCGCAAGTCAGTCTCCGCTTTTCAACTTCTCTATCCATTCTGCGTTTGATTGCATTAGCGGTCTGAATGCTTCTCGAGGCACGGTCGTCTCGATAAACATGTTGTCGTCCGTGTTTATTTTTGCGCCCGCAACAGCCGGCCCAAGCTTAGATTCATCACAAACAAACCATTCCCGAACATCCGCTTCGGTCGTTAAATTCACCCGTGAAAGCTCCCTGGCAATACGGGCATCTGCGAGACGCTGAGCCAACAAATCAAGACTCAGTGGCTGATTACTTCCAACTAGAATCAGGTCCTTGCCCTTTCCTGTCCCACCTACTCGAAAAACGAGCACGTGTGGAAACACTTTTTGATACGTAGCGAGCACCGATCGCAAACTGTCCGTCGACAGCTGATAGATCTGGAGCCACTGCACAAAAACTCCCTGATCGCTCAACCGACTGCGACCCAGTTCAAAGAACTCCTGCGTAAATAAATTCGCAACGCCAGGCACCCACGGATGGCTCGGTTCACTTACGATCACGTCAAATCGGTTCGGCGTCACGCGAAGATACGACCTGGCGTCATCGATGATGAGCGCGGTTCGCGAATCGTTTAGCGGCTCGTTGTTGACATGATCGAAATAATGCGATGCGTTTACCGTCGCAGGCTCAAGTTCGACACACGTAACTGATTCGATCGGCGACTGCAACATCGCTCCCACGCTAACTCCTGTGGCAAACCCGATTATCAAACCGTTACCCAACTTCGG
>Ga0070671_100003289_pt1 | contig 12611 bp, 11 predicted proteins | sample KBSS73metaG_FD_65341 | JGI IMG/M metagenome (GOLD analysis project Ga0070671, IMG submission 65341) | Switchgrass rhizosphere microbial communities from Kellogg Biological Station, Michigan, USA - KBS S7-3 metaG | ecosystem: Host-associated > Plants > Roots > Rhizosphere > Soil ...
GCAGTTCATGCGCTTCACCGGCAAGCAGTGGGAGCGGTTCGGCGAGGTGCTCTCGACCAAGTAGCGCCAATCGCGCCGAGATTGACGGTGATTCACGCGCAAGGCCGATGCCATCAAACTCTTCGCAACAATTTTCAATTTCGCATGCGCGCCTAAACCATCGGGGGGAAAGCATGACAACTCGCGGGGACCTTATGAAGAATGCCGTTGTAGCTGGCTTGGGGAGCACCGTTCTATCGCAGGCCGACACCGCGCACTCAGCCACGGCGAGAACTGCGGAAATGCAAATGCCGCGCGGGCTTACACTGTTGTCCTTGGTCCAGGCCGATGACAGTGAGACGCTCGGCGTCAAACTGTCGAACGGGATTCTTGACGTGGCTTTAGCTGGCAAGACCCTGAACTTGGTCGTGCCGACGACCCTTGACGAACTGCTTGCGCATGGAGACGTCGCGGCGCTCGAACGCCTGATCGCAGCGGCAAAGGACAAGCCGGAGTTCTTAAAGGATGAAGGGACGATCAAGTTCGGCCGGCTCTTTGCCAACCCGGGCAAAATTGTTTGCGTCGGACTTAACTACAAGGCGCACGCGGAGGAGGCCGGCGAAAAGCTTCCAAAAGTTCCCATCCTTTTTAACAAGTACACCAATACGCCTTGCCGCGCCCAATTGCACCATAAAGCTACCCCCACGTGAGGTCTCTTACAAGTTCGACTACGAAACCGAATTGCTTGTGGTCATCGGGAAGACGGCCCGCAATGTCTCAGAAGCAGAAGCCCTCGACTATGTTGAGGGCTACGCCGTTGGACATGATTTCTCCGCACGTGACCTTCAATTCGACACGGGTGGCCAATGGATGGTCGGTAAGACGCTGGATGGGTTCTCACCCATCGGACCCTACTTCGTCTCGGCCGATCTGGTCGATCCGAACAACCTTGCGATCGAGACATTCGTGAATGATGAAGCTCAGCCACGACAATCCTCGCATACCTCAAAGTTCATCTTCAACCCGCAGAAGGTGATCTCTTACGCCTCGAAACTGTTTGCGCTGGAACCAGGCGATATCATTTTCACGGGCACGCCGGAGGGAGTGATCATTGGAATGCCGAAGGAGAAGCAAGTCTGGCTGAAGGCCGGCGACAGGATCATCAGCCGAATTGAGAAGCTTGGCACACTGAAGTTTGATTTAGCGTAGGAGCCATTCTCAGGGGGTGCGGGGAGAACCGCGTGCGGCTGGGTGCGAGGATCGACCCATCGCACGCGCCGACGATCGCGCGCTCGCGCCCTGAGAGCGCGAGACTATGGCTTGCACTGCCGCCGCGTGACGTCTTTTGCGATCTTCAGGAAGTTGAACAAATGCGGCATCCGGTTGTCGCGCCGGTAGTTCAGCGACAGCGCGGTCCCTGGATTATGTCCCTCATAGGCGCGGTAGGCGACGCCGGGGCGTTCCGCCTCCGAGACCGATTTCGGCACCAGCGAGATGCCAACGCCGACCGAGACCAGGCTGATCGCGGTCTGATAGTCCTGGGCCAGCACCTGCGATTTCGGAATGAAACCCTCTTCGAGGCAGATGTTGAGGATGTGGTCGGCGAAGCTCGGGCGCGGCTTGCGAGGGTAGAGGATGAATGTCTCGGCCTTCAGCGCCGACAACCTCGTGACCGGCTGTTCGAGCAAAGGCGAGGTGTCGGCCAGCGCTAGGATCAACGGCTCCTGCAGCAGCGGTTCCGACTTCAACTCCTCGTCGTCGAGCGAAGGGCGGGCGATGGCGATATCGATCTCGCGCTGGATCACCGCGCGCTTCTGCTCGGCGTTGTTCATCGCCGACAGCGCGAGTTCGACGTCGGGATAGGCGGAGCGAAACGCCTTGATCACATTGGGCAGCACGCCATAGGTCGCCGATCCGACGAAGGCGACGCGCAGATGTCCCGAAAAACCTTCGCCGATCCGCTTGATCTCGCGATGCGTTCGATCGAGTCGCTCCAGCGCGTCGCGCGCACGCTCCAGAAGCACGCTGCCGGCCTGGGTCAGCCGGATCTGGCTTCGGCTCCGGTCGATCAGCATGACGCCGAGATCGCTCTCGAGTTGCGCGATCTGTCGGCTGAGCGGCGGCTGCGCGATCGCGAGCCGCGAGGCGGCACGGCCGAAATGCAGTTCCTCGGCGACGGCAACGAAATAGACCAGTCGCCTGAGATCCATGACGTCGTCGCGGTCGGTCACGGTCAGCCGGACGCTTGTTCGCGCGCTTCCGCGGAAGCGGCCTGGAGGTCCCGCCGGGTTTGGTGTCGCGTGGTCATCAGCGCACGATCGATGGTTCCAGCGTAAAGACTGGGCGTAGGTCCCCGGATTGTCAATCGTCCGCGGGAACGACGCCGCCTGCCTAGTCCTTCCGGGCGAAGGCCCGAATCTTGTCCTCGTCGACCTCGACGCCGAGACCGGGACCATCGGGAACGCAGATCTCGAACTCCTCGAATCTGATCGGGTTGACGACCAGATCCTCCACCAGGATTCGCGGACCGAAATGCTCGGTGCCCCATTCGAGCTTGGGCAGGGTCGAGAATGCGGCGAGATGCGCGGCCGCGCCGATGCTGCTCTCCAACAGGCAACCGCCGTAGAGCTCGAGGCCGTGCGCGGCCGCGACCGCGGCGGCGCGCTTGATCTCGAACAGGCCGCCGCTCTTCACGAGCTTCAGCGAATAGACGCTGCCGCAGCCCATCGCGCCTATGCGGGCGATCTCTTCCTTGGTGAAGGCGGCTTCGTCGACCAGCAGTGGAATCGAGGTGCGCGCCGCTACGCGCGCCATGGCTTCCAGCTGCAGCGCCGAAACGGGTTGCTCGATCAGGGCAACATCCAATTCCTCCAGCGCAGGCATGAAGCGGATGCACTCGGCTTCGGTCCAGCCCTGGTTGACGTCGACGATCAGGCGCACCTCGCCGCCGAGGCCGGCGCGCAACGCCTGCAGCCGCTTCAGATCGGCCTGCGGCGGGATGAAGCCGAACTTGATCTTGAACTGGCGGTGTTCGCGGCGCCGCAGCTTCTCTTTGGCTTCCTCCAGCTCCTGGCCGCTGTCGCCGGAGGCCAGTGCCCAGATCACCTCCATGCGCTCGCGCACCGCGCCGCCGAGCAGCGCGCTGGCGGGGAGGCCGAGCGTCTTGCCGGCGGCGTCGAGCAGGGCGGACTCGATGGCGCCCTTGGCCGCGAAATTGCGGGTGGCGGCCTTGCCCATGCGGAGCGCATTGGCCTCGAAGGCGAGGGCAGGCTGCCCGAGCAGCGTCGGCCCCAGATAATTCGTGACCGCGGCCTTGATCGACTCCACGCTCTCCTCGGCCCAGCGCGGCCCGCCGAGCGTCGAGGCTTCGCCGATGCCCGTCACGCCGTTGTCGAGCAGGACGCGCACCAGCACGTAGCCCTGATGCGTGACTTCCGTGTTCGAGAGCTTGTGCCGACGGCGGGTCGGCGCCTCCACGATGGTGGCGCGAATGCTGCGGATCGCGGTGTCCTTTGTGCGAGCCTGCACTCGCTCCACAGGCTCGGCGACTTCGATCACGGCACGACTCATATATCCTCGCAGATCAGTTCAAAATGAGCCCTGCCAGGCTGCTGGGAGCCTGGCAGGACATTACGGGTATCACTCTGCCGCGACGAGCCGTTCGACGGCCGCCTTCTTTAGCTTGAAGTCGAAGTTGAGAACCAGATCGGTGTCGGCGCCGGCCGGTGCCTTGTTGAACTTGCCGATCAGGCTCTGCTTCACGGCGAACACCGAGTCGTTGTCGAGATACTTGGTCTCGGAATCGTAGATCTGCGAGATCAGCGATTGATAGCCGTCCTTCGAGAGCATGAAGTGGATGTGGCCCGGGCGCCAGGGATGGTGGCCCATGTACTTCAGGAGCTCGCCGCCCGCGCCGTCATAGGGGATCGGATAGGGCTCGGGGCGAAGCGCCACGAACGCATATTCGCCGTTGGCGTCGGTGGTGAACCGGCCGCGCAGATTGTAGGCCGGCTGCTCCGGATCCTGCAGATCGTAGAGCCCGTTCGGCGCGTCTTCCCAGACGTCGATGGTGACGCCCTCGATCGGCTGCCCTGCGGTGTCGTTGATGCGCCCGCTGACCTTGACAGTCTGCGCATTGTCGAACGTCTTCTTGATGATGGAGGCACCCTTCGGCAGTACCGGCGGGTTTTCCCGGTAGAACGGCCCAAGCACGGTGGACTCGCTCTCGCCGTCGGTGACCCGGTGGTCGAGCATGTCGACCAGCACCTCGACGCCGAGGATATCAGCGATCAGGATGAACTCGTTGCGCTTCTCGTCCGAGATGTCGCCGGCGCGCCGCAGGAATTCGCAGGCGGCGAACCACTCGGCAAAGGTCAGGTCGACCTCCTTGCAGAACGCGTGCATGTGGCGGATCAGGCTAGTCATGATCTGGCGGTTGCGATCCGGAATATCCTTCGCGAGCGCGGCGATCACGTGGTCGGTGATGGTGTCCTTGGTGACGTTCAGCATGGTCGTTTCCTCCTCTTCTTGCAGTTTGATCCAACTTGCATCCCGTTTTCGGGAATATCGGTTGGTCGGCTTCACCACACAAATTCGTAAGCAGCATTCTCCAGCATCGCGGGCGCAGGGTGCGGCTCGGCAAGGCCGCCAAAGCGGCCGCGGAAGAACAGCAGCGGCTTCTTGCTGGGCTCCAGCGCCATCTCGCGGACGCGGCCGAGGAAGATGGTGTGGTCCCCGGCGACGATCTCGTCGGCGAGATCGGTCACGAAATAGGCTGCCGCGTTGGCGATCACGGGTAGCTCGTTGCGCCGTTCGAAGATGTCGCAAAGGTCGAGCTTCGGCTTGCCGGCGAAATGCCACGCGAAATCCTCCATCCCCTCGGCGAGGACGCTGACAGCGAAGCGGCCTGTGTTCTGGATGTTGCGAAGCATCTTCGCGCTTTTCGCGATCGAGATGGCGACCAGCGGCGGATCGAGCGAGACCGACATGAAGGCGTTGGCCGTCATGCCATGGTCGCGGCCCTCGCAATGCGTGGTGATGATGGTGACGCCGGTGCCGAACTGGCCACAGGCGTTGCGCAGCTCGCGCGGATCGATCGCGGTCATTGGCTTGCGGCCTCAGGTTGGGCCAAACCAGATCGATTGGCCGAGGGCGCGATGTCTCGCCAGTTTTCCAGCGTCGCCGCCGCCGCAGCAAGTCCGGATCGCCGCAAGCTCCGGATCCGGCTGCTGGAGACGATCTCGCCATTGCCGCAGCGCACCGGTGGCAGGATGCGGGTGTTGAAGTGTTGCCGCAACAGCAACGCCGTGCCGCCCTTGCAGGACCCGAAGCGGAAATCCTCGCCGACGACCACTTCACGCGGCTGCAGCCGCCGCAGCTCGGCGAGGAAATCCGCCGCTGTGCGCCGCACATAGATCCGGTTGAAGTCGGCGACGATGATATGGTCCGGCGCAAATGTTGCGATGCGCTTGAGCTTCTCGCGCAGCGATATCAACGCCTCGGCCTGGCCGAAGTACACCTTTGGCGGCGGATCGAAGGTGTAGACCACGGCGGCAACGCCGCGGCGTTGCGCTGCCGCAATTGTCTGCCGGAGCAGCTCCTGATGGCCGCGGTGGACGCCGTCAAACGCGCCGATCGTCACGACGCAGGCGTCGAGGGCCAGTCCTCCATCACGATGGAAAGCGACAGCGCTGCTGTCAAAACCCTTGCCCAAACCCGTGGCCATGGCTCGCTCCGGTTTTCGCTTCCTTGCCCTGCTGCGCGATGCTCCGTCAGCTGCGGCGTTGCGTCGGCCGGGCGATCATTGCCGTCCGGTCCGTGCCATCGAGTCATAGCCCGACCTGGGCCGGTCCGCGCGGTATGGTGTGATACCTTTCGCCCGCTCCTCGTGAGCGGGTAGCGTTTCGTCCGATGTCGCGCCGACCGAGAGCGTGACGGGATTGGTCTCGGGCCGGTGTTGCAACGCCGCCGGTCCAGCGACACAAACGGAGGAGAAGTGTCCATGACTACAGCAGCCGCCCTGCGAGCCGACATGCCTGCGTCGACCACCAGCGTCTATACCGGCGCGGAATTCCTGGACAGCATCCAGGACGGAAGAGAAATCTACATCTACGGCGAGCGCGTCAAGAACGTCACCCAGCATCCCGCCTTTCGCAATTCGGCGCGGATGGTGGCGCGCTGGTACGACCGTTTTCACGAGAAGAAGGATCAGATCGGCGTCCTGACCGACACCGGCTCGGGACAATTGACTCATCCGTTCTTCCTCGCCTCGAAGACGGCCGACGATCTGATCAAGGGCCGCGACGCGATCGCCGAACTCCAGAAGGTTGCGTTCGGCTGGATGGGCCGTTCACCTGATTACAAGGCATCGTTCCTTGGCACGCTGGGTGCGAATTCGAGCTTCTATGGCGACTACGCCGGCAACGCCAGGAAGTGGTATGCCCGGACCCAGGAACGGCTCGACTTCTGGAATCACGCCATCGTCAACCCTCCGATCGATCGCGATCGGGCGATCGAGGAGGTGCGCGACGTCTTCATGCATGTCGAGAAGGAGACCGACGCCGGCCTGATCGTCTCCGGGGCGAAGGTGGTCGCAACCGGCTCGGCCTTGACGCACTACAACTTCATCGCCCACTACGGCATCCCGATCAAGGACAAGTCGTTCGCGCTGATCTTCACGGCACCGATGGATGCCAAGGGCATCAAGTTGATCGCCCGCTCGTCCTACGAATTCACGGCGGCGGCGACCGGCTCGCCGTTCGACTACCCGCTGTCGAGCCGCTTCGATGAAAACGACTCGATCCTCGTGTTCGACAAGGTGCTGGTGCCCTGGGAAAACGTCTTCATCTATGGCGACGTCGACAAGATCAACCAGTTCTTCCCGGCGTCCGGTTTCATCCCGCGGTTCACGCTGCACGGCGTGACGCGGCTGGCCGTGAAGCTCGACTTCATCGCCGGCCTGTTTTCGATGGCCGTAGAGGCGACCGGCTCCAAGGACTTCCGCGGCGTGCAGACCGCTGTGGGCGAGGTGATCGCCTGGCGCAATCTGTTCCACGGCATTGCGGACGCGATGGTGAAATCGCCGATCGCCTGGCAGGGCACCGAGGGCTACAATTTGCCCAACCTAAACTACGGGCTGGCCTATCGTGTGTTCGCGCCGATGGCCTATCCGCGGATCAAGGAATTGATCGAGCGCCATGTCGCGAGCGGTCTGATCTATCTGCCGTCGAGCTCAGCCGATCTGGAGAGCGATGCGATCCGGCCCTATCTCGATCGGTTCGTGCGCGGCTCCAACGGCTATGCCGCGATCGACCGGATCAAGTTGCTCAAGCTGCTGTGGGACGCGGTCGGCTCCGAATTCGGTGGCAGGCACGAGCTCTACGAGCGCAACTATGCCGGCAATTACGAGAACCTGCGGGTCGAGACGCTGAACGCCGCGGCTGCCACCGGCGACCTCGGCGCCATGCAGGATTTCGTGCGCAACTGCATGAGCGACTACGACGTCTCCGGTTGGACGGCGAAAGATCTGGTTAATCCTGATGACATCAACCTCGTCAGCCGCGGACTGGTGCAGGGCTGAGGACAAGGCTGACGATCTGGTAAAGACGATCAAGGGAGCCGCCGCGATCGCGCCGCGGCTCCACGCCGTTTTCGCGCGGTCGCTTCATCCTTGCAGAAAGATTTCATCGTCATGCTGTTTCACGTCGAAATGGAGGTACGGATCCCGCACGATCTGCCGACTGAGCGAGCCGACACGCTGAAGCAGGCGGAGCGTGTCCGCGCCATGGAGCTGCAGGGCACAGGGGCCTGGCGCCATTTGTGGCGGGTGGCCGGGCGCTACGCCAATGTCAGCATATTCGACGTCTCGGGCGCGCAAGAATTGCACGACATCCTGTCCAGCCTGCCGCTGTTTCCATTCATGGAGATCCGGGTCGCGCCGCTGTGCCGGCATCCGTCGTCGATCCATGACGACGACCGGTAGCAGCGCTGCCGGCGCCGTTGCTCCAAACTAACATTACAGTTGCATTTTTTGTCTGAGATGGGCTCGTCTGGCATAAGAGGTATGGTCAGGTAGCGAATTGAAACCACTTCGAGAAGGCTCGGATCTAATAAGGGCTCGAAAATGTCGACTAAAAGCCATCTGGACGAACTGAGCCCCTACGCCGCACGGCCGTGGCGGGCCCTCTATGAAGCTAACCAGGAAGGCGGAGTTCCAAAAGCCTCGAATATCGTCTCGATCTTCAAGAAGTCGGTTCGGTCAGCAGCGGCGCAGCCCGCTGTCATCTATTTCGATCAGAAAATCTCCTACGCCGAACTCGACGCATCGAGTGATGCGTTTGCAACGGCACTCGCGGACGAAGGCTTCGGTCAAGGTGACCGGCTCGCGCTATATCTTCAAAATACTCCTGCGTTTGTCATCGCTGCGCTCGCGGCCTGGAAGCTGGGCGGGATCGTTGTCACCGTCAATCCGATGAACACCGCCCGCGAACTGGCGCTTATCCTCGATGACAGCTTGCCCAAGGCACTTGTCTGCCAAGACGAGCTGTATCGCGATGTCGTCAGTGGCCTCCGACGCACGTTGCCCGCAGTCTTCACGACATCTGCGTTCGATTTTCAATCGCGGAACGATCGTCGCATATTCGGCGGCCTGTCCAGGGGGAAGGTAGCGTCGAATTTGATTCAGCTTATCGAAGCCAGAAAGGGACGATCCGCTACGATCATTGAACCTGCGGCATCCGACCTAGCCATGTTGGTTTACACCTCCGGAACGACAGGCGTTCCCAAGGGCTCGATGAACACGCATGGCGGTGCCGTGATAACGGCGGAAAGCATTGCACGCTGGATGCATGTCGAAACGGGCACACCGGTCCTTGGCGTCGCTCCACTTTTTCATATCACGGGATTGATCGCAGGTCTCGCGCTGGCGCTCGTTCGCGCGGCGCCACTCATCTTGACCTATCGCTTTCATCCCAATGTGACTGCGGACGCGATAGAGGAACATGGCGCTGGCGTCGCGTTTTGCGCCATCACGGCTCTGATGGCCATGTTGAACGAAGGCACCGTGCGCGCCGACCAGTTGAAGAGCCTCACTACGATATGTTCGGGAGGCGCACCGGTTCCTGCGCAGGTGCTGAGGGACTTCAAGGCCAAGTTTGGGCACTACATCTATCACGGCTATGGCATGACCGAGACCAATGGGCCGGTCGTTCTTGTGCCTGCGGATCGCGAGGCACCGATCGACGAACTGACGGGAACACTGTCCATCGGTGTTCCGACGCCGCATACACAGGCCTGGATCGCCGACGAGAACGGCGCTCCCGCTGCCATCGGCGAGCAAGGGGAGATCATCATCAACGGGTCATCATTGTCCGCTGGATACTGGAACAATCCGGAGGATACCGCAAAGACGATGCAGCCGGATGGGCTGCGCAGCGGAGACATCGGTTTTATGGATGCGAATGGTTGGTTCTACCTCGTAGATCGCAAGAAGGACATGATCAACGCGGGCGGGTACAAGGTCTGGCCGCGAGAGGTGGAAGACGTGCTCTATACTCATCCCGCGGTCCGCGAGGTCGCTGTGGTCGGCACCCCCGACTCCTACCGCGGCGAGACCGTGAGGGCGGTCATTAGCCTCAAGCACGGCCAGCACGCCACGATGGACGAACTGCAGGAGTTCTGCCGCCAGCGAATGGCCGCATACAAATATCCGCGGATAATCGAGATCGTGGAAGAGCTGCCGAAGAACTCGAGCGGCAAGATATTGCGCAGGGCGTTGCGGGATGCGTTCAGCGCCGGCCAAGCCGCGCCGGCACCGAAGATTGGATGAGATGCACAGTCATTTTGACAAAGCCGACGCTGGTAACGCGACTTCCTACAACGCCGTGGCATGGGTCGACCGCAACGTTGAGCTTGGCAGAGGTGACAAGATCGCGTTCATCGACGTCGCGCCCACGGCTGGAGCTCGCTCTCAAGAATCACGTGAGAGCAACGGTTGGGCCTTGGAAATATCCGCGATGGATTGAGATCGTTGATGAGATTTCCGTGACCGTATGTGAGACAGCCAGCCGAGCCATACGTTACTTCAGAGCATAAAATTGCGGAGCTTCGTACGTTCCAAGTGGGTTGATCGGGCGGCTGATTGGGTCGCCGCGCGAAGCGCCGTCACAGGCGAAACGGTTGCGCTCGTCCCCAGCGGCGGCATCGGGAGTTCTGCTCCAGCGAATGGCTGCATACAAATATCCGCGGATCTCGAGCGGATAACTGTTTGATCATTCGACGGATCTTGAGATCGACCACACGCTTGGCATGCCGTTCTCTGGCGAGGCGCATGGCGCGCTGCACCGAAGCTTGGTTGTCGCGGCGGCGCGAGACGAGGCCACGAGCTCAAGCTCTGCAAGTTGGCGCTTCAGGTCGAACTCGGTCCCCTCATGGAATCGGTGGAGCATCGACGTCATCCACCAGGAGAAGTGCTGAGCGCGCCACACGCGCCGAAGCGCGGTGCGCCAATAGGCATCCAAAAGGTCGGTCGACCGATTGTCGTAGTACGACGCCAGCGCCCGAGCGAGGACGTGCGCGGCCAAATTCAAGCCCTTGGCGCCGGTCGGGGCGCGGCAAGCCGGTCCGCTAGGTGGAGGGCGAGTTCAAGATGCAATCGATTTTGCTTGAGCGGACGTCCAAGGAGTGTCTCCGCGCGATCGAGACGATAGCGAATCGTATTGTGATGGAGGCCGAGGCAGGCGCCGGCTGCGCGGAGATTGCTGTTGGCATCAAAGAATCCTTTGAGTGTGGCCCGCAAGCGACGTGCTTCGATTGTCTCGTCTGCCAAAGGCCCAAGCTTGTCGGCTATGAACGCGCGGCAGTACGCGGGATCGCTCCCGCAAAGAGCTGCAAGCTCCACGTGGTCAAAGTGAGTCACGGTCCCGGCAGGATAACCTGCAAGACGTGCGACTCGAATTGCGTCGCAGGCTTCTCTGTGGCTGCGGCGGAATCCGATGATCCCGACGGCTGGCCGACCCTGACCGACAAGTACCGCAGCTTGCGGTGGACGAGCTTCATGCCCGACTTGTGCTGGGATCCAGCACCAAACCGTGTCGATGTCGGGACGGACTAGCAGTGGCTTTGCTTGGCTCAACGAGCCGGCAATTTCATGTGCGGTTGAATCGAGAGGCGTTTGATCCCCGCTTTGATGTCGGTGCAAAACGAGCGCAACATGATGCCCTGCAAGGTTATAACTCAGGCGCAGGCCTGCATCGCGCATATTGACATCGTCTTCGGTCAAAATACGCTGGACGAAGGCCGCCCACGCCAGCGAGCCCTCCCGCGCAACGCGCTCGGCTTCATCTCTATACTCGGCACTCAGCCGGTGAGTGATCAGATCTAACCAGCCGATCAAGAATGTCGTCCCATAACTAACAACCGAGACGGCAGTAGACGTATCGCGGCAATGCTGCTCGACAGCATCGGACCAGCGCTTGCACCAATAGATCAGTCCCACTCGGTAAGCCCGCATAATTGCGTCATAGCTGAAGTTGTGCTGGACCATGGCGCGCGTGGACTGCACCACTTCGGCGGGGGGAGCGATCTGTTCGAATGGGACTGAATTGATCAGCGCGTGCAGGATCGCCTTGCTGTTTGCGTGGCAGCTCGCCCGCGCGAGGTCGATCATGCCGCCCTGGGGGATTTCTGGCATCGCCGCCAGAATGTGGGAAAGGGTCCCGTCACCAATCGAGGGCAATTCGGGCACCAACGCCGTGGCGATACGGCGAACGGTTGCGAGGATCAATTTTTCCGAAGAACGTGCCATAGGTCGAGCATATCGCCAAATGGTCAATTTTGCTCCAGAAATTTGAGCGTTTAGCCGAAGACAGCCGATGTCGGTCGGGTCCAAGCTCTGTGCTGGCAACGCAGGAAAACCTGGGGCCGCTTCAGATGGAGGATACGCTGATGGGATCGCATTACGATGTCGTTGTGGTCGGCGCAGGTTTTGCCGGTTTGTACGCAGTGCACAAAATGCGCGACGAGCTTGGGCTGGATGTTCAAGCCTTTGAGGCGGCCGGAGGAGTGGGCGGTACATGGTGGTGGAACCGGTATCCCGGTGCCCGCTGCGATTTCGAATCGATCCACTACAGCTACTCCTTTTCCGAAGAGATACAGCGCGAATGGGAGTGGTCGGAGCGCTTTGCCGGGCAGCCGGAAATCTTGGCCTATCTGGAATGGGTGGCTGACAAGCTGGATGTCCGCCGCGCATTTCGTTTCAATACGCGCGTGACGTCGACAACGTGGGATGACAAGGCCGCGCGTTGGATAATCTGTACCGATGACGGAGCCACCTGCACGGCACGCTTTGTGGTGTCTTGTGTCGGCGGCCTTTCTGTCGCGAAGGAGCCGGAGTTTCCGGGCTCAGAGACATTCAGGGGCGAACTCTACCGGACGAGTAGTTGGCCGCACGAGCCCGTGGACCTCACTGGCAAGCGGGTTGCGGTGATCGGCACGGGCTCGACAGGCATCCAGGTTATTCAAGAGATTGCGAACGAGGCGGCGGAGCTGACCGTGTTTCAGCGGACGCCCAATTTCGCCGCTCCCCTGGGCAATGAACCCGTCGATCTGGCGCAGCGGCGATGGAATGCAGAGCA
>Ga0070671_100003291_pt1 | contig 12605 bp, 12 predicted proteins | sample KBSS73metaG_FD_65341 | JGI IMG/M metagenome (GOLD analysis project Ga0070671, IMG submission 65341) | Switchgrass rhizosphere microbial communities from Kellogg Biological Station, Michigan, USA - KBS S7-3 metaG | ecosystem: Host-associated > Plants > Roots > Rhizosphere > Soil ...
GATGTGAAACGGCTGCGGTCTCATCAGGACTCCTCTCATGAAAGCGGACGCGAGACTAGAAACGGAACGTGGCGCCCACCGAGCCTCGCCAGAAGTCGAAGCTGCCGAGCTCGAGGTCGACCGCGTCGCCGTTGTTCCGGTCCCGCACGCCGCGGAAGTAGCGGAGGTCGCCGCGGATGCCGACGTGCTCACTCACGAAGACGTGGATGCCGCCGCCGACGTTGATGCCGAAGCTGTTCTCGTCGATGTCGAAGAGGTCGCCCGCGTCACTGACCCGCGATCGGATCAGGCCGGCGCCGGCCACCACGTACGGCCGCACGCCCGGCTGGCCGAACGGCGCGCCGATCACGACGCTGCCCATCGCCGTCGTGACGTTGCTGTCGGCGATGCCGAGCACCACGCCGTCGTCCTCGTCGAGCAGGTCGGGCGCGATGCTGCCGTCGAATTCGACGCCGACGATGCCGTGGGACATCCACGCGGCCGAGGCGCCGTAGGTGACGTGCTGCGAGCTGGTATCGCCGCCGAACGCACTTCCGAGATACGGCGAGATGAGCCAGTCGGCCCGGGCCGGGGCAGCCGTCAGAACGAGCAGGAGCGACGCCGAGACTGTCGAGCGCGCGAACCGGACCATGCTGCCTCCGCCGACCAGAGAGCCACGACGCGCGAGCCATCGCCGGATCGACGCGCCACCGTCGCCTGGAGCAGTACTCGTGCCGATGTCCGGGCGCCGCGGCTTCTTCAAACGACGAGCGGCTCCGCTCCGCAAGGTGGCAACGGGCGACCGAGGTACGGCAATGTCCCGGCCGGCCGATCGCCCTTCGAGCGAGGTCGTGTGCGAAGGGCCCCGATGTCGAGCTGGTAGGGGTCTTGCACGGGGCGGGGCCGGGGGACTCCACTAGATGCAACTGGCCACTCGCGCGTTGGAACGCGTGCCTTCACCCGCCGCGACGCTGTCGCAGCGCATCCGTGCCGACTACGCCGAAATGCCGTGCCTGCGGCTGACGCTGCCGCAGGCGTCCCGTTTCTGGAACGTGGACCGGGAGACGTGCCTCACCGCGCTCGATCAGCTGGTGGCCGACGGCTTCCTGGTACTCGGGCGTTTCGGTTACATGCGGGCCTGATGCGGCGCGAGGCCGGCCGGCACGCGCCGGCCGGCCCCGTGCATCCGGCGTGCCTGGGATCCGCTAGCTGCGGCCCGCCGCGCGGGCCCGCCCTGCGGTCGGCGCCGACCCGCCTGCCGCCGCGTTGATGCCCGCCTCGGCCAGGCCGGTGAGCGTCTCGTCGGCGGTCTTCTCTTCGTCCAGCGTTTCGCGCAACAGTTCCGCCGCGTCCGTGTAGCCGAGGCCTTCCGCCCAGGTGGCGACGGTGCCATAGGCGGCGATCTCGTAGTGCTCGGCCCGCTGCGCCGCGGCGATGATCATCGCGTCCAGCACCGGGCTGGCGTCTTCGCCGAGGGCGTCCGATCCTTCTTCGATGATGCCGGCCATGCCGGCGCAGGTCTTCGTTTCCGGCTTCTCGCCGACCAGCTCGAAGACCTGCTCGAGGCGGCTCACCTGGTTCTCGGTCTCGGCCAGGTGGTTCTCGAGCGCCTCGCGGAGCTCGCCGTCGGACGCGGCCTTCGCCAGCTTGGGCAGCGCCTTCAGCAGTTGCTTTTCCGCGTGATAGATGTCGCGGATCTCGTCGAGAAATGCGTCGCGCAGGTTGGTGATGTCAGCCATGGTGGAACTCCTGTGACTTTTTGGGGTGTGACGCGCCGCGCGCGTCCGGACAGCCCCGAGAAAGTGCAGGAGTCGTTCCAGCCGACCCCCGGGCCGGGAGGGCTACGAGGCCCCGGCCGGCTCGGAGATGCCGCACTCCTTCATCTTGTTGAGGAGCGTCTTGTAGCTGACCTTCAGGTAGGCGGCCGCCTTGCGGCGGTTCCAGCGGAACTTCGCCAGCGCCTGGTCGATGGCCTCGCGCTCGGCCTTCATCGCCGCGTTGCGGGCCAGCACCTGAAGGTCGACGCCGTCCGCGTCCATGGCCTTGTCCTCGATCACCTGATCGTCGGGATCGACGATCGGCGCCGGCGGCGGCACGACGATCGGCGGCGGTGGCGCCATGACCGGCGGCGCGGGCGGCGCTGCGACCGCCACGGCTCCGCCGGCGGCCATCGCGGCGACGGGGGCCGGCACAGCCACGGCAGGCGCCGCCTGCTGGGCCGCCTGGGCCACCTGCTGCAGGCGCACGAGCTCGCCGATCAGCAGCGACTCCTCCTGCAGCACGACGTAGCGCTTCATCATGTTCTCGAGCTCGCGGATGTTGCCCGGCCACGGGTAGGCGAGCAGCGCTTCGAGCAGCATGCGGCTGGGCCGCACGGGAGGCCGGCGGTAGACGGCCGCGTACTTCCCCAGGAAGAACTCGACCAGCGAGGGGATCTCCTCGCGCCGCTCGCGCAGCGGCGGGATGCGCAGCTCGATCACCTGCAGCCGGTAGTACAGATCCTCGCGGAAGGTGCCGCTCCGCATCATCGCGTCGAGGTCGCGGTTCGTGGCGGCGAGCACGCGGACGTCGACCTCGATCTGCCGATTGCTGCCCAGCCTGGTGAGCTCGCGATCCTGGAGGACGTGCAGCAGCTTGGCCTGCAGCGCCGCCGGCATCTCCCCGATCTCGTCCAGCATGATCGTGCCGCCCTGCGCGAACTCGAACTTGCCGATGCGGGTCGTGCCGGCGCCGGTGAAGGCGCCGCGCTCGTGGCCGAACAGCTCGCTCTCGAGGAGGTCGGCCGGCAGCGCCGCGCAATTGACCTTCACGAACGGCCTGGTGCGCCGCGGCGAGCGACGGTGCAGCTCGCGCGCGATCACTTCCTTGCCGACGCCGCTCTCGCCTCGGAGCAGCACGCCGACGTCCGAGTCGGCGACGCGCTCCACCATCGCCAGCACCGGCTGCATGGCCGCGCCGGAGCTCCACGACAGCTGGGTGCCCTGCGGATCCTCGGCGGCCTGCGCGCTGAGCCGCGCCACTTCCGCGCTCAACGACTCGCGTTCGAGGGCATTGCGGATGGCCGCTTCCAGCGCCGCTTCGCCGACGCCGTCCGGGTCGCCGGGCTTGAGGACGTAATCAGCCGCGCCCAGCCGGACCGCTTCGACGATGGTCTGGGGCGCCTGCCGGCCCGACAGCATGATCACCTGGGCCGCCGGCCGCGCCTGTCGGATGGCCCGAAGTGTCTCGATACCATCCAGGTCCGGCATCAGCACGTCCAGCAGGATGACATTCGGCGCCGAGCCGGCGCGCAGCCCCTCGAGCAACGCCGTGCCGCTGTGGAACACTTCGATGCCGTAGCCCTGGGCCGCGAGCAGCGTGTGCAGATAGCCGGTGAAGGCGGCGTCGTCGTCGACGATCGCCAGACGTGCGGTCATGCGTTTCCACTCTCCATGGGCATGGCTAACGCAAGAGCTAGGCCATTCCCTCCCGTCCATACCCGTCCGCCCAGCCCGGTGACCAGACGGTGGGCCAGCGCCACGCCCAGTGCCTGCGGCGATTGCCACGGATCGAAGGGACGTTCCTCGCCGTCCAGCGCGGGGACCGTCGCGCCGTCGCCGGCCGGGCCGCACGTGAAGCGCAACGCCGCCCCGCCGGCCTCGATCCTGGCCACGATACCCGGTGTCCGCCCGGCCCGCACCGACAGCAGCGTCGCAATCGCCTCCGCGGCGCGATCCATGCTGGTGCCGACGTTGATCGATCCGTCCGGCGGCTCGAGTGCCCCGACGGCGACGCCGCGCTCGGCGAGCACCGCAGCGACGCGCTCGGAGAGCTGCCGCGCCGAGGCCCTGGCCGTGCCCGGCCGCGGATCCTCGAGGAACCCCCCCGCCTCCTGGCAGAGCCGCGAGATCTTGGCGAGCGCGTCCTGCGTGCCGGCCAGGGCGCGTTCGCGATCTTCGGGCGACGGCAGCTTGTCGGCGCGAACGAGACGCAGGTAGCCGTGTGCGACGCCGAGCGGCGTCCGCACATCGTGAATCAGCACGGCGAGCACCCGTTCGGCGTCAGTCATCGAGGAAGGGCTGGCACGTCGCTTGTAGCAGGTACGCGCAGCAGCAAAACGTGCAAGAGTGTCTAGTATCACAATGCCCGCTGCCGCCACCATTCTGATCGTCGACGACTATCCCGACTCGCTGGACGTGTGGGATTTGTATCTGAGCGCCTCGGGTTTCGAGGTTCTTCGGGCCGAGGACGGCCCGCAGGCGCTGCGTGCCGCGTGCGAGCACGTCCCCGATCTGGTGGTGATGGATCTGGAACTGCCAGGCCTCTCCGGCTGCCAGGTGGCGGCCGCGCTGCGCGAGCGCCCCGAAACCCGCCACATCCCGCTGATCGCGTCGACCGGCCATTCGCTGCCCGCCAAGCTCGAGGAAGCCCGCCGGTCCGGTTTCGATCTGGTGCTGATCAAGCCCTGCGACCCGGCCGAGCTCGTCGATGCGATCCGCCGCCATCTCGACGCTGCGCCCGCCCGTCACAGCGCCTCACCTGAGCAGTGACCTGCCCCTTTGGGGCAAACCTCTTCCGCCAAACCTCCCGTCGGGGCTGGTACGAACCATGCTCAAGGGGGAGCGTGTGGCCGGCCGTCGCCGGCCGGCAAAGGGAGAGAACCATGTTGAACGTGATTCTGGTGCTGCTCGTGCTGATGTGGCTGGCGGGGATGGTGACGTCCTACACGCTGGGCGGCTTCCTGCACATCCTGCTGCTCCTGGCCGTCGCCGTGTTCCTGATCCGTCTGATCCAGGGCCGCAACCCGGTCGTCTGATGTCGGCCGGCACCGCACCCGGGCGCCGTGTCTTACACGGTCGGCTCGGGCGTGGTGCGGACTCTGCCACGCGATCGCGTGCGCCGGGCGCCGCGACTCGTTGGCGCATCGGTTGCACAGTCGTAGCGCGGCGCCGCTCCTGCGAGACGTGGAGCGGCGGTCGCGGGTGCGGCGGAAGGAGCGTGCATGGTGCGAGCGCCGTTCTACGCGCTGGCGATGCTGCCGGCGATCGCACTCGGCGCCGCGACCCTGCAGGCCCAGGCGGTGGCGGATCCCGGGCGATCGGCAGACGCCGCGTTCGTCGCCAAGGCATCGGACGCGACCGCTGTCGGGGCCGAGCTGGCGACACTCGCCGCGGCGCGCGCACACGCGACCGAGGTGAAGGCGCTCGCGAAGCGGGTGCTCGACTCGCACACCGCGCTCGAGCGTGAGCTCGCGGCCATGGGACGCACGGCGCCGATTGCCGGCGCGCCTCACGCCGAGCCGCCGGATGCGGCGTCCGCGGCTGCCACGGCGAGCGGCGCTGCCGTGAAAACGGAGACGCCGCCGGACGGGATGAAAGCCGTCGCGGCCCTGCGGGCCCACCCGTCGGACGGCTTCGATGCGGCGTTCGTCGACGCGATGATCGCGAGCCGCGAGGCGGTCGTGGCCCTCTTCGAGGCCGAGTCCCGCGACGGCCGCGACGCCGAGATCAAGGAATGGGCAGCCCGGCAACTGCCGGCGCTGCGCGACCAGCTCGTTGCGGCCCGCGCGCTGCGGCGACTCCCGAGTTCGTAGCCAGTTCTTCCGGCAACCGTCGTCCCCAGGGAGGAAACGACATGAAGAAGCACATTCTCGCCGCGTGCAGCGTGATCGCGATTTCCGGCGTCAGCCTCGCGGCGCAGCAGCCGCCGACCCAGACGCCGCCGACCCAGCAGACGCCGCCCACCCAGCCGGCGCAGCGGCCGCCCGATCCGACCACCGAGCCGCCGACGCCGAGGCCGACCGGCCCGCCGCCGACGGACCCGGCCCCAACGACGCCAAGTCCGACCACGCAGGCGCCGTCGACGCGCGAACCGTCGCCGTCGTCCGACATGGCCCGGACCGCCACCACCGTGACGGGCTGCCTGAAGACGTGGGACAGCCGGACGATGGCGCCGGCAACGGGCAGCGGCAGCGGCGCGGGCAGCGCCGCCTCGCCGGTCTCTTCGGCGCCGAGCTCGACCGGCGCGACGTCGCAGTTCGTCCTGACCAACATCGATCGCACCGGTGCGGCGTCCCGCGCGACCGCGTCGTCGTTCCTGCTGAAGACGTCCGATTCGAGCGTGTCGTTCACCCAGCACCTGAACCACAAGGTCGAAGTGACCGGGACGCTGTCGGACAGCGCTACTCCGACGAGCAGCGCCGAGCTGCCGTCGGCGGACAAGCCGGCCGACGCGTCGGCCTCGGGCCGCGTGAGCGCCGAGGACATGAAGCTGCCGACGCTGAACGTGACCGCGCTGAAGATGCTCTCGCCGACCTGCGGCACGGGCTCGAACTAGCTCGCGTCCCGCTCGCGTCGATTCCCAGGTGACGGGCGGCCTCCGGGCCGCCCGTCGTGCGTACGCCGCGTCACGGCAGCGCCTTCTGCACGGGCTCGAGCCAATGGAGGATCGTGCCGCCGAGGCTCGGGAACTGCGCGGCGAAGATGGTGGCGAGCGGGACGATCACGAGCATGGCGACCTTCAGGACCAGGGCGATGTCCCAATGCGCCACCTCGCCGCGGGCTGGTGACGCCAGCCGGGCGATGATCTCGTTGCGCTTCATCTGCAACAGCGCGACGAGGATCGTGAGGAACGCGACACCGAGGTAGCTCCACCCGAGAATGGCAAGGCGCTGGTGCACCTGGAAGGGGAACAGCGTCTGGCTGCGAGAGAGGATCAGGGTGCCGATCGCGACGAACGCCGCGTTGTAGTTCAACCGCGCGAGCCCGTCGCGCACGACGAGTGCCATCGCCATCGCGATCAGGGTCTGGTGGGCGGCCGACGGTGCGGGCAGCACCGCCGGGACCGGCGCGGCCGCTGGCGCCGCGCCCACCGCGAAAGGACTGCTCACCCGACCGCCGGCCGTGGCCGCCACCGGTCGCAGCGGCGGCGTCGCGGCCGGCGACCGTGCTCCCTCGGGATGCGCATCCGCGATCGACGTCCACGTCTTCGAGCCGGACCACGGTTCCCCCGGATACACCTTCATCTCGTGTTCGAACGTCGTGCGCAGCGCAGGGCGGTGCGACAGCAGCGCCGCCGCATTGACCCGTGCCCACGACCCCGAGGTGGCGCAGCGCTGCCACTGTGTGACGAGCGTCTCGAGTTCCATCAGCCGTGGCGTACGCGGCAGCACGCCGCTCGGGAACAGCCGGCGCGGCACGCGTTCGTAGGCGTCCGCCATCGGGTGCCAGGCCATCGCGCGCAGCAGCGCCCGCAGCCGGCTCCAGAGATGCACGTACTGGAGCAGCGCCAGCGTGACCAGCAGCTGCAGGCCGAGCAGCACCGCCGTGATCGCGCGTCCGTAGGCGCGCCCCTCGATGGTGACGAGCGGCCGAACGAAGGGATCGCACGTCGACACGATTGTGACGATCAGCGGCACCGCAGCGACGGCCAGGAGCCGTGGCGGCAGCGCCAGCAGTGATTGATTGAGGTACTTCCAGCCGGCGACCATCTTCGTGACGTCGCCGTTCACCGCCTGGGCCAGCAGCGGCTCGCAGTCCCTCGAAGCGAGCGCGACCGGCGGCCGCAGCGTGCGTGCGCGCTCGACGAACGCCCACACCACGAAGCCGGCGAGCAGGAGCAGCAGCGGCACTGCGGGCGACACACCGCTGCCCAGATCGAGCGTGCGGGCCAGGAAGCCGAGCGAGTCGGCGCGCGGCTCACGCGCGTGGTGGACGGCATAGACGACGAAGCTGGCGATCGCCCACAGCGCAAGACCAGCCACCGCGAAGCCGGTGGCGGCGAGACTGGCGGCGTGCATCGATGTCCGCCGTTCGCGCCATGCGCGGCTGCCCGCACGCACCGTCTGCTTCACCAGCGGCACCGAGAGCACGACTTGGGCAACCAGCGACACCGCGAGGGCGAGGCTGGCGGTCACCACCGACACCTCCGGCCCGTTGGCGCGCCAGCTCGCCGCTGCCAGCGCGAGGGCGAGCACGTGCAGCGCCGCCACGCCAAGCAGGGCGGCCAGGTGATAGCCGGACGCCTGCTCGCGCCGCGCCGCGACTCCCGCGAGCACGGGGACGAACCGCAGGCCGAGCAGGTGAGCGAGCGTGCCCACGACCAGCACCGCACACAGCGCCGCGAAGACCGCCGGTCCCAGCGGCTGGCTGGAGACGGACGGCGCGGGTGACGACGGGACCCGGCGGACGTGAAATACGTACGGCCGCGACTCGTGGCCGTCCGGTGTCGTTGCCCGCACCACCCACGGGCGGCTGTAGCCGATCGTGCTGATCCAGATCGCCGGGGCGCATGCGGCGCAGCTCTGGAGCGGCGGCCCGTACTCGAGCAGCGGCGGCGTCTCGCCGTAGGCCTTCAGCCGGGGCAACGGCTTGCCGTCCGCCGTGTAGTCGAGCAGCGCCAGGACCGCGTTGTAGATGCCCTGCGCGCTGCCGTTGGCGAACTGGCGGCGCTCCTCGCCGCCTTTGAAGCCGTAGGTGAGGCGCTGGTTGTCGCTCCACAGCGGGTAGCTCGAGACGACCAGCGCGCCGTGCAGATACGACGCGTAGTCGGGATGGGTGTAGATCGAATCGCTCTCCGCCGTCACGATCGAGACGTCGGGGCTGTAGCGCGCGATCTGCTGGGCGAGGAACAGCTTGTCGCGCGGATCGGTCGCGAGGAGGGCCACCGTGCCGATGCGTTCGCGATCGATCGTGTCGAGGAGGTCCGAGAGCGCCAGCTCCATGTAGGTGGCGGTCGTCTCGGGATGGAACTGGTGAATCTGGTCCGTCGCGCTGCGCGGCGCCTCCATCTCGAGATGGCGGAACTTCGACGGCGCGCTGAACGAGCCCTTTTCCGGCTCCGTCGTTGCGGGCGCGGTCGTGCGCAGGCGCGAGATGTTCATCGGAAACGGCAACCGCAGGATCGAAAGCTCCTTGCTGGTGCGCAGCGTCCGGTCCATCAGCTCGCCGACCTGCCGCCCGTACTGCGTGTTCGCTTCGAAGAGCACGGCGACGCGCCCGCGCCAGCCGGCGTCGCGCACGTGGGCGAAGAGTGCCGGGATCAGTTCGGTGTCCGGCTGCACCGTCGCCTGGAAGGTGACCAGGCCGTCTTCGGGCAGGGCGGCCTCGATCACGTCCTGGTTGAGGGCATCGGTGGCGCTGCCGGAGACCACCCGGACCCGGAAGCCTTGCCTGGCCAGCGGGCGACGGCTCATGCGGAGCGCGCGTGCGATCGATTCGCTCGAGCCCGAGAACGTCGGGCCGAGGATGCGGATTTCGCCCTTGCCGCCGGCCGGCAGCGGCCAGGAGGCGACCAGGCGGATGGCGTTGGCGAGGGCGCGATCGTGCACGCCGGCCGCAGGGTTTTCGTGGACCGTCAGCAGCACCAGGCGATCGGCGTGCGCATCGGGGCTCGACGTCGGGACGAGCGTGCGCCGGCGGAAGATGACCACGCCCGGCTCGATGTCGTGCGCGTGGGAGCTGGCCGCCGCATGTGCCGACGGCTCCAGCTCCTCGTCGACGTCGGGAAAGTGCGAGCGATCGAGTACGTACTCGTCGGTGGTGATCGCCTGCGTGATCGCGTCGAGCATCGGATCGAACTGCCACCCGGTGAACGAATCGATTGGATCGGGCAGCGTCGCGATGAGGAAGTGGACGTTGATCCGCTGCTGGTCGGCCGCCTGCTGCAGCATCTCGAGCTCGAGGGCGCGGCGATTCAGCGTGCGGAAGTCGTTCGCCAGCAGCACGGCCCCGGCCGGTGCCTGGCTGAGGGTGAGGACGTCACGGTTGAAATAGCCAGCGATGAAGCGCTCGATGGTCGTGGCGTTGCCGTCGAAGAGCTGGTCCGAGGCCGGAATCGGTCGATCGCTGCGGCTCGGGTCGATGGCGTCCAGCGCCTTCCGGGCGTCCGCGAGGCCGGGCGCGGTGGTTCTGAGAGGCAGGGCGAAGAACGCGCGCAGGAACGCGGTGCTGCGTGTGCGCGAGCTGGCATCCTGGTCCGCGCGAAGCTGGCGCAGGCTGGCCCGCGTCCGCCGGATCAGCCCCTGCTCGCTGATGTCGACCCCCAGCGATGCGGCGAGCACGTCGAAGGCGTCGATGCGATCGTCGTCGTCGCTCGCGCGCGCCGTCGCCGTGGCAGTCTGGGCGGGCGACGCCGCGGCCTGAGGCGCCACGACCTGCGTGACGGCGGCTGCCGGCTGGTTCGCGAGGGCGGCGGTGACGAGGGCGGCGAACCCGGCCGGGACCAGGGCATGTTGCTTCTGCACGCGAGCCCCCGGGGCGGTCGAACGCGTGACGGACCGGTCACGAAACCTTCGTGCCGGGAGCCTCGCGCGACGCCGTCGACCGCGGTGACGCGCGCGATGCGCCCGCAGCAACCGGCCGGCGGCCGGCCCCACAGATACTCAGATAACGTGCTCGGACCGCCGGACGTACGACATCGACGGGCAGACGGCCGTTCGGCGATCCGCCAGCTCAGCCAAGCGCCGCGCCACCCCGAGGCAGCCACCGCGCGATCCAGCCGATGCCGCGGAAGAGCAGCGGGTTGACGATGATCGAGGCGATGGCCGCGGCGATGAGGACGTTGCTGGCATCGGCGGTCAGGACGCCGTAGTCGCTGGCGACCGTCGCGAGGACGAACGAGAACTCGCCGATCTGCGCCAGCGCTACCGCGACCGACAGTGCCACCGTCATCGGGTAGCCGGACAGCGCGACGATGGCCAGCGCCGCCAGCGGCTTGCCGATCAGGACGATGGCCAGCGTCGCCGCCAGCATCTGCGGATCGTCCAGCAGCGTGCCGGGATCGAGCAGCATCCCGAGCGACACGAAGAACAGCACGGCGAACGCCTCGCGCATCGGCAGCGCATCGGCGGCCGCGCGGTCGCTGAACCCGGATCGGCCGAGGACGAGGCCGGCCAGGAAGGCGCCGAGCGCCATCGACACGCCGAAGAGCATCGCCGAGGACACGGCGATCCCGAGGGCGATGACGAGGACGGCCAGCGTGGTCAGCTCGCGCGACTGGGTGTGCGCCACCTGCCGCAGCACCCACGGCAGGATTCGGCCGCCGGCGACGATGACACCGGCGAGCGCGACGACCTGCACCAGCGCCAGCCCGATCGCGGCCGGCACGGTACGGCCGCCGGGCTCCGTGACGATCGCCGGCATCAGCACCAGCACCATCATCGTGACCAGGTCCTCGACGGCCAGCCAGCCGATGGCGATCTGCCCGGTCGGCGTGTGCAGCTGGCGGTTGTCCGACAGCACGCGGACGAGGAGGGCCGTGCTCGCCGCCGACAACGCGACGCCGTAGACGATGCCGGCGCCGAGGCCCCAGCCGGCGCGTTCGGCGACGAACGCCCCGATCGCGGTGGCGACCACGCTCTGGACGATCGCGCCGGGGATCGCCACCCGCTTCACCGCCCGCAGATCATCGAGGCGCAGCCGCAGGCCGACGCCGAACATCAGCAGGATGACGCCGGCTTCGGCCAGCTGCTCGGCGACGTGGCGATCGGCGACGAAGCCGGACGTGTACGATCCGATGACGAGCCCGGCCAGGACGTAGCCGACGATGGGCGTCAGCTTCAGGCGTCCGGTGAGATAGCCGCCGACGAGGGCGGCGGCCAGGGCGCCGGTCAGCGTCACGATCAGATCGAGGCCGTGCACCCGGCATTATGCCCTGCACCGCGCGCTACCATGGGCGGGCGGCAGCGCGAGGGCGCCGCGTCTCACTTCAGGAGGATCGCGTGCGGCAGCTGTTGACGTGGACGGTGACCGGGCTGGGCGCGGGGTGGTTCGTGCTCACCGTGATGCGCAGTCGACGCGAGTTCGGCGTGGTGGGCGATCTCGTGATGGGGTGCCTCGGCGCCATCGTCGGCGGCTGGCTGTTCCGGCGCCTCGGCATCGTCGCACCGGACCACGTCGGCGGGCAGGTGGTCGTCGCGCTGGTCGGCGCCACCGCGCTCCTCGCGTCGGTGCGTGCGCTGCGCAGTGCGATGCAGGTGACGGGCGTCGCCACCGTGGCCGCGACCGCCGTCGCGGCCACGACCGGAGACCTCGAAGACCGGCTGAAGCGCCTCGGCACGCTGGAGCGCAACATCGTCCAGGCCTGGTTGAGCCGGCAGGTCCGGTCTCGCGACCCCAACCTGACGTTCGACGCGCAGAGCACCTTCGGACAGCGGGTCGCCGACAAGGTCGCCCTCGTGGGCGGCAGCTGGGCGTTCATCGGGGTGTTCGGGATCATCCTGGTGGCCTGGATGGCGATGAACCAGGAGATGGACCGGCCGTTCGACCCCTATCCCTACATCCTCCTGAACCTGGTGCTGTCGTGCCTGGCGGCGCTGCAGGCGCCCGTGATCATGATGAGCCAGAACCGCCAGGCGCTGAAGGATCGCTCCGACGCCCGGACCGACTACGAGGTCAATGTCCGCGCCGAGATGGAGATCCTGTCCCTGCACACGAAGCTGGATCTGCTCCGGGAAGAGGATTGGCGCCGGCTGTCCAGCGCGGTCGAGCGGCAGCAGGCCTCGCTGGCCGCCATCGAACGCCGCCTCGAGGTCCTCGCCCCGGCCGAACCGCCGCGCTGAGGCGCGCTGAGTACGGGGGCGCTGCACTTCCGGCGGGTTCCGGCCGACATATAGTCGAGGGTTGCGGCGGCCCCGAGGCCGTTTCCTC
>Ga0070671_100003298_pt1 | contig 12593 bp, 4 predicted proteins | sample KBSS73metaG_FD_65341 | JGI IMG/M metagenome (GOLD analysis project Ga0070671, IMG submission 65341) | Switchgrass rhizosphere microbial communities from Kellogg Biological Station, Michigan, USA - KBS S7-3 metaG | ecosystem: Host-associated > Plants > Roots > Rhizosphere > Soil ...
TGATCCTGGCCGGCGTCGCCACCGCACAGGCCCAGGCCGTCCCACGGCAGCCTCCTCCGCCCAACTCGCCGGCGCCCGCGAGCCAGCCGCCGCAGCCGGCAACCAACGCGCCCGTGACCGCCGGACAGCCGTCACCGGGCGGCGCGGCCAATATCAGGCCCGTCTCCGAGGCGGTGCCCGTCGAACAGGCCCCCATCCTCAACTTCAGCGCCGAGGGGGTCAGCCTCGAAGAGGCGCTCCGCCTGACGCTGCGCCACGCCCCGGACATCCACTTGAGCGCGGCGAGCGCGGACCGTGCCGCCGGCTTCGCCCAGGAGCAGTCCGGCATCTTCGACACCGCCATCACCGGCGGCGTCGAATACAGCTACCGCGTCCAGGAGCTGACCGAATCGCGCAAGGAAGACGAGCGCAACAAGCGGCGCAAGCTCGATGACTTCATCGGCCAGGCCGGCCCCGACGTCGCGACGACGCGCAGCACGGTCAATCTCCTGAAGCAGATCCTGACGCTGCCGGCGGGCAGCGAGAGCCAGCAGGTCGATCAGCTGACCGCGCTCAGCCCGAACCTCGGCTCGCAGCTGAAGGTGCTGAACGCGCTGATCGCCGGCAACCCGTCGCAGGCCGCGCAGCTGCGCCAGATCCGGCAGGACTTCCTGAACGCCGCCTTCACCGGCTTCGATCAGAGCCTGACCGACCAGGAAGAGCAGCTGCGCCGGGCCCGCCTGAATCGCGCCGACCTCGGCGACGCGCCCGACGACGAGGTGTTCCAGAACACCCGCGCCAAGCTGCAGTTCTCCAAGTTGTTCCACAACGGCATCCAGGTGGCGCCGTTCGTCGACTTCACCTCCGAGGGCTCGAACTTCCGCGGCAAGGAGCGCAAGGCGGAGTTCGGCGGCAAGGGCATCAACGACCTCTACACGACGCGGTTCGGCTCCGACTTCCTGCTGCCGCTGATGCGCGGCCGGGGCTCGGACGCGCTCGCGGCCGGTGAGCGGGCCGCCACCATCGAAGCCCAGGCCGGCAATCTCGACGTCGAGCACCAGCGCGCCTCCAGCGTCCTGCGCACCGCGCAGGCCTACTGGGAGCTGCGGGCGGCGCAGGAATCGCTCGCCATCCTCGAGCGGTCGGTGACGCGCCAGGGCGACCTGCTGCGCGCGACGACCGCCCTCGTCAACGGCGGCGAGCTGGCCCGCGTCGAGCTCGCGCGCTCGCAGGCCGGCGAAGCCCGCGCCCGGGCCCGGGCCCTCGACGCGCGGCAGCGTGTCTACGACGCCCGCGTCGAACTGGCCGACGCCCTCGGCATCGCCAGCAGCGGCGCCGACGCCACCCTGCCGACCGCGGCCAAGGATCCGTTCCCGATCGCGCCGGACCCGGCCGCCCTGCAGCCGTGGGTCGCCGCCACCGCCGCGCCCGGCCAGCGCCGTGACATCGAAGCGGCGGCGCGCCGCGAGGAAGCCGCCGTGATCCTGCAGCGCGGCGCCGAGACCGACCTGCGCTCGCGGCTCGACCTGTCGGCGTCGCTGTTCTACACGGCGCTGGGCGAAGTCGGCGACGTCGCCACCGAAGACCAGGACGGCAACGGCCGCCCGATCTACCGCCGCGACGGCTACGGCGAGGCGCTCGATCGCTGGGTCGGCCCGAGCTTCACGCTGACGCTGAACTACGAGAAGCCGCTCGGCAACAACGCCGCGAAGGGCCGGCTGGCGGCCCGCGAGGCCGAGCGCCGGACCCGCGCCATCGAGAGCGGCGACCTGAAACGCCAGGTCCGCCTCAACGTCGGCCGCACGGCGGCGGCGCTGATCGAGACGATCGGGCGCCTGAAGCAGACGCAGGCCGCCTCGCAGTACTACGATCAGACGATCACCGCCGAGCTGAGCCGCTTCCGGGCCGGTGAAGCGACGCTGATCAACACGATCACGACCGAGCAGCAGGCGACCGAGACCGACCTCTCGACCATCGCCGCGCAGCAGGCCGTGGCCAACCTCCTGGCGGAGCTGCGCTTCGAGAGCGGCACGCTGGTCACGAACTCCAGCGTCAGCGCGCCGACGCTGATCTCGCTGCCCACGGCGACGGGGAGCGTGCGATGACGTCAACGCCCAACGCCGCTGCGCTGGGCCTGGCGCTGAGCCTGGGGCTGGTGCCCGCCATCGCGGGTGCCCAGGCGGCGCCGCGGCAGCCCGCGCCGCCGACGAGCACGCGTCCGCAGCCGGCGCCGGCGCCCGGATCCACGCCGCGCACCCAGACGCCGACCCCGGCTCCGACCCCCGCGCCCGCCCCGCCGGCGACCGCGACCCCGCCGCCCGGCACCGTCAATCCGACGAGCGGCCAGCCGCGCCCCGGCCTGTCGCCGGTCCAGACCGCGCCCGGCGCGGCGCTGCCGCCGGTGACCTCCAGCGTCGGCACCGACGCCGTCGCGGCCCGTCCGATCGGCGCCGTGAAGACGCCGGGCCCGCAGATCACGCTCGGGCAGGCCGTCGATCTCGCCCTCACCTACCAGCCGCGAGTGGCGCTGGCGGCGCAGGACACGCTGACCGCGCGCGCCCAGCTGCGCGAGGCCCAGGGTCTGTTCGACACGACCTTCACGTTCGCGCCGGGGGCCGACTACACGCAGCAGCCGGTCGCGCCGGGGTTCCTGAAGCAGCAGCTGAACAACCGCACGCTGATGAAGCAGCTGCACCTCGGCTTCACCCGCGCCAACCTGCAGCTGCGTGACATCCTCGTCAACTCGAACGCGCCGCTGCCGCGCTGCCCGCTCGACTTCAACTTCCAGTTCGCCACCGATGCCATCACGCTCGATGGGCTCGACAAGGGCGAGGTCGCGGCGCTCGGCATCAACCAGGATCAGTTCCCGTTCGTGATCGCCGACCTGGAGCAGTCGCTCGGCGTCGACCTGCGCACGTTCTGCAACGGTCCGCTGAACCAGAATCCGCTCGACGCGGTGCTGTTCGACCTGAGCTACGGACGTCTGGTCGCGATCGATCAGGGCCGCCCGTTCGGCCTCGAAGGCATCCTGCTGAGCGGCGTCGAAGCGCCGAAGGAAGCCGTCCGCCTGCTCGCCGAGATCAGCGAAGCGGTCGCCGCCCGTGCCCGCCTCGCGCTCGAACGGCTCGGCCCCCTGCCGCAGGATCAGTACACCCGCCACGTCAGCCTGCGCACGGCGCTCAACAAGCCGTGGCGCAACGGCATGGTGACCGGCGTGGAGCTGCTGCTCGAGAGCGAAGAGAACAACTTCCGCGACAAGATTCTCGACCCGACGTTCGGCGGCGCCGGCTTCCCGCCGCGCTTCCCGTCCAGCCTGACGTTCAGCCTGCTGATGCCGCTCGGCCGCGGCCGCGGCAACACCAGCGTCGCCGCGCAGGAGCGCGCGTCGGTGTTCACGGTGCGGGCGCGCGAGGAGCAGGGCCGCCAGGTCGCGACCGAGGAGGTCTATCGCACCCTCCTCGCCTACATCCGCCTGATCGCGGCGCAGGAGAACCTCAAGCTGGCGCAGGCCTCGTCGGAGCGCCAGAAGGTGCTGGTCGGCCTGACCGATCAGCGGGTCCGCGGCGGCGAGGCGGCTCGCGTCGAGGGCTTCCGCGCCCAGGCGCGCGCGGCCTTCGTCGAATCGTCGGTGGCCGGCGCGCAGGCCGAGCTCGTCGACGCGCGGATGAGCCTGGCCGAAGCCATGGGCATCGACGCGGCGACCCTGGGCGAAGCGCCGGGTGCGGCCGATCGGTTCGCCGACGTGCGCGTCGATCAGGAGACGGTGGCGCAGCTCATCGCCTCGGCGATGGAGTCGCGGCGCGACCGGCTGGCGCTCGACCAGGCCCGCCAGGCCTCCGCCGCGCTGGCCGCCGGCGCGCGCGACGATACGCGGCGCGTCTACGACCTGAACTTCAGCGGCGGCCTCTCGCAGGCCTACGAGAGCGAGATCTTCCGCTTCCTGCCCGACGAGCAGAACCCGATCTTCAGCGAGCTGAACCCGCCGAAGCAGTTCGACGAGACGCACCGCTACTACTCGCCGCGCGGCTACTGGCGCGGGCTGAGCGGCCGCTGGGAGCCGTTCGTCACCGCCTCGATCTCGTTCGAGATCCCGCTCGGCAACAACGCGGCGAAGGGCCGGCTGGCGGAGGCGCAGGCGACGCTGCGGTCGTCGGAAATCCAGTACCGCGATCGCACGCGGCTGATCACCGACAACATCACCGGCGTCGTGCAGACGCTGCGGGCGGCCGCCGAGGGCGTCCAGCGGGCGCGCGAAGCGGTCGATCGGACGACCGCCACCTACGAGGGCGCGCTGGCGCAGCTGCGGGCCGGCGAGCTGACGCTGATCGACACCCTGACCACGGAGGAGGAGCTGCTCGGCGACCAGACCGAGCTGCTGCGGCAGCAGCAGGTCTACCTGAGCACCCTCGCCCGGCTGCGGTTCGAGTCCGGCCAGCTGGTGACCTTCTCGGGCGTGGGCGACCCGTCCGAGTCGCTGCGGTTCATGCCGACCGAATTCGTCGTACGCTGATACGGCCTGCCGGGGACGCGGCCGGACACCGGCCGCGTCGTCCGGGTGTCGCGTTCGGGAATCGTCGTTCATCCAGAGTGTGCGGCCATGTCAGAAAACCCCCTGTTCCGCAAGGCGGCGCTCGACAAGCTGGCGTCGCCCGAGCGCCTCGACGTCCTCATGCGGGTCACCTCCCCGATGGGATGGCTGGCCCTGACCACCGTCGGCGGCATCCTCGTCGGCGTCATCGTCTGGAGCATCCTCGGCTCGATCCCCGAGCGCATCGACGGCCAGGGCGTGCTGCTCCGCGGCGGCGCCAACAAGGAAGTCCGCTCGACCGGATCCGGCACGCTGACCACGTTCGACCTCAAGGAAGGGCAGATGGTCAGCGTCGGGCAGGTGCTCGGCACGATCTCGGCCGCCGGCAACAACGAGGAAGTGAACGTCGCCCGCACCAAGGTGCAGCAGCTCGAGCAGCAGCGCCTGACCACCGATCTCGACGCCGGCCAGAACGTGGCCGCGGCGCAGGCCCAGATCGCCCGGCTGCGCGGCGACCTCGACCTGAAGCGCCTGGACCTGCAGCGGGCCCAGGCTGAAGTGGCGCGCCTCGAGCCGCTGTTCAAGGAGGGCGGCATCACGGCGCAGCGCATGGAAGGCGCGCGCAGCCAGGTCAGCGCCGCGCAGTCGCAGATCACGAGCCTCAACGGCCAGATCTCGGCCGAGGAGAACCGCGCCCGCTCGGCGCGATCGGGCGGCGCCGGCCTCGAGACGCAGATCCAGATCGCCCGGGCCGAGCTGAAGCGCGTCCTCGCCCGCGTCGGCTCGCAGGAGTCGCTGACCAGCAGCGTCTCCGGGCGGGTCATCGAGATCCGCAAGAACGTCGGCGACACCGTCGCGCAGAACGACGTCGTCGCCACGCTCGAGGACGCCGACGCCACCGTCCAGGTGATCGCCTTCGTCAACGCCGACGTCGGCAAGCGGATCAAGATCGGGATGCCGACCGAGGTCTCGCCGACCGAGGTCAAGCGCGAGGAATACGGCTTCATGCTGGCCAGCGTCTCGGAGCGCGGCGACTTCGCCGCCAGCGACGCCTACGTCATGTCGCGGATGCGCAACGAGGCCATCACCAAGAAGCTGACCGGCCAGGGCACCGTGGTCGAAGTGCGCGCGTCGCTCCGGCCGAAGTCGGCCACGCCGAGCGGCTTCGAGTGGTCCACGTCCGAGGGCCCGCCCTTCAAGATCGGCGGCGGCACCCTGGTCTCGATCAACATCGTGGTCGATCGCAAGGCGCCGATCACGATGGTGATGCCGTTCCTGCGCAAGACGTTCGGCGTCGCCTGATCCAGGCCCGCACGAGCCAGAACGAGCCATGTCGGACGACGCCGTCGTCGAGGCTGAAAAGCCCAAGGTCCTCCCGCCGCCGCCGCGCAAGCGCGTCAAGACGCCGACCATCCTGCAGATGGAGGCGGTCGAGTGCGGCGCCGCGGCGCTCGCCAAGATCCTCGCCCACTACGGCCGGTGGGTCGCGCTCGAGGAGCTGCGGCACGAGTGCGGCGTCTCCCGCGACGGCAGCAAGGCGAGCAACGTCCTGCGCGCCGCCCGCAAATACGGCCTCGACGCCAAGGGCTACAAGTACGAGGAGATCGAGAAGCTCTACACGCTCCCCTTCCCGGTCATCCTGTTCTGGAATTTCAACCACTTCGTCGTCCTCGAAGGGTTCGGCAAGGGCAAGGCCTACCTGAACGATCCGGCGCAGGGGCCGCGCGAGATCTCGATGGCCGAGCTCGACGGCTCCTACTCGGGCGTCGTCCTGACGTTCGCCAAGGGCGCCGAGTTCAAGAAGGGCGGCCAGGCACCCAACATGCTGCCGGCGCTGCGCCGGCGCCTGATCGGCTCGGAGGGCGCGCTCTTCTACGTGATGATCTGCGGCCTGCTGCTGGTCATCCCGGGCCTGGTCATCCCCACCTTCACGCGCATCTTCATCGACGACTACCTGGTCGGCAACCAGGAGTGGATCGTGCGGCCGCTGCTCTGGTTCATGGCCGCGACCATCGTCATCCAGGGCGTGCTGACGTGGCTGCAGCGCTACTACCTGCTGCGCCTCGAGACCAAGCTCGCGCTGGGCACGTCGAGCCGCTTCTTCAACCACATCCTGCGCCTGCCGGCCGCCTACTTCGGCCAGCGCTTCGCCGGCGAGATCGGCTCGCGCGTCGCCATCAACGACGACGTCGCCAAGATCATCGGCGGCCGCCTCGCCACCACCACCATCGACAGCGTCCTGACGATCTTCTACGCGACGCTGATGTTCCTCTACGACGCCAAGCTGACGCTGGCGGTGCTGGTGCTGTCGGCGTTCAACATCGCCGCCGTCAAGGCGGCGAGCCGGGCCCGCACCGACGCCAGCCGGCGCCTCAAGCAGGACCTCGGCAAGCTGCAGGGCACCGCGATGAACGGTCTCAAGATGATCGAGACCCTCAAGGCGACCGGCTCCGAGGGCGAGTTCTTCGGGCGCTGGGCCGGCTACTACGCCAAGTCGATCAACACGACGCAGCAGCTCGGCGTGCTCGGCCAGATCGGCGGCGCGGTGCCGCCCTTCGTGCAGACCGCGACGACCGCCGCGGTGCTGGTCCTCGGCGGCATGAAGGTGATGCGCGGCGAGTTCACCGTCGGCATGCTGGTGGCGTACCAGACGCTGCTCGGCAGCTTCACGCGTCCGCTCGCCAGCTTCGTGAACTTCAGCTCGTCGCTGCAGGAGCTGCAGGCCGACATGAACCGCCTGGACGACGTGCTGCGCTATCCCGCCGACGCGCAGTACCGCGACGACTCGGCGCAGCCGGGCGCCGGCAAAGACGGCAAGAACGGCAAGGACGCCGGCGCCGACGGCAAGGCGGCCGCCGCGCCGGCCATCATCCGTCCGCCCGGGGCGCGCGTGAAGCTGTCCGGGCGCGTCGAGCTGCGCGGCATCACGTTCGGCTACAGCCCGCTCGACAAGCCGCTGATCTCCGACTTCAACCTCGTCGTCGACCCCGGCCGCCGCGTGGCGCTGGTCGGCGGCAGCGGCAGCGGCAAGTCCACCGTCGCCAAGATCATCTCGGGCCTCTACGAGCCGTGGGGCGGCGAGATCCTGTTCGACGACGTGCCGCGGCAGAGCCTCCCGCGCGACCTGATCGTCAACTCGCTGGCCGTGGTCGACCAGGAAGTGTTCCTCTTCGGCGGCTCGGTGGCCGAGAACGTCACGATGTGGGATCCGACCATCGCCGGACCGCGTGTCGTCACGGCGGCCCGTGACGCCGCCATCGACGAGGTCATCGCCGCCCGCGAGGGGGGCTATCAGTCGCGCATCCAGGAAGGCGGCGGCAACTTCAGCGGCGGGCAGTGCCAGCGCCTGGAGATCGCGCGGGCTCTAGTCGGCGAGCCCACCATCGTGGTGATGGACGAGGCGACCAGCGCCCTCGACCCGACCACCGAGATGCTGATCGACGAGAGCATGCGCCGCCGCGGCTGCACCACGATCATCATCGCGCACCGCCTCAGCACGATCCGCGACAGCGACGAGATCATCGTCATGGAGCGCGGCCAGATCGTGCAGCGCGGCACGCACGACGACATGAAGGACATCGAGGGCCCGTACAAGCACCTCGTGGGCCACCAGTGATGCCTGCCTCCTCTGTCCGCGCCTTCGTCCTGCGCGTCGTCGCCTCGGAATCGCTCAAGCCGGGCGACGAGATCCGCCTCGAGATGCCGGTCACGGTCGGCCGCGAGCGGACCGCCGGCCTGTGGCTCGACGACCGCAGCGTGTCGCGACAGCATGCCCAGCTCGAGCCGGTCGCCGACGGCGTCCGCGTCCGCGATCTCGGCTCCGGCAACGGCGTGTGGATGGGCGCCGAGCGCATCTCCGATCGCCAGATCGCGCCCGGCCAGCAGTTCCGGATCGGCGCCACCGTGTTCGAGGTCCGCTCCGGCCCGGGCGAGGTACCGTCGCTGGCGCCGGTCGGGCCGACCGCGCGCGGCGCCACGCGCCCGCCAGAGGCGCCCCCGCGCGCCGGCGGCCTGGGCCTCCGCGTCGTCGAGGGCAGCGCCACCGTCCCGCTCGGGCACGTCTACGCGGTGACCGGGGAGCTCGCCACGCTGGGCCGCTCCGAGACCTGCGACATCGTCGTCGGTGAAAAGGACGTCTCGCGCCGGCACGCCCGGGTCGAGCGCACGCCCGAGGGGCTGCGCATCGTCGATCTCGACAGCGCCGGCGGCGTGTGGGTCGGCACGGAGGCGGTGAAGAACCGCGTCCTCAAGCCCGGCGAGCGCGTCCGGCTCGGTCGCGCCATCGTCCTCGAAGTGGTGGCGGATGGCGCCCTCCGGCCCTCGGCGCCAGCGGCCCCGGCGCCGCCGGCCGTCGCGAGGCCGGTCGTGCCGCCCGCCGCGCCCCCTGCTGCGCCGCCGGCACCGCCGCCGCTGGCCAGACCGGTGGCTCCCCCGGTCGCGCCGCCGGCACCGCCGCCACTGGCGAAGCCGGTACCGCCGCCGGCGCCACCGACGGTGGCCAGGCCCGTGGCTCCTCCGGCTGCCCCGCCGCCACCGCCGCCGGTGGCGAGGACGCCCGTGCCTCCGCCGCCTCCGCCGGCTCCGGCTCCGCCAGCCGCCGCGCCGCCGCCGGTTCCCGCGCCGCCGATGGACCCGCCGTCGGCGGTCACCCGGGTCGTGCCGTCCGCGGCCCCGGCCGCGCCCGACGTGCCGATCGCGGTGACGAAGCCGCACGCGGCCGCGCCACCCGCGCCACCGAAGCCGCCGCCTCCGCCGCCTGCGCCGGCCAGCGACGCGACGCAGTACATCGTCGCGCAGGGCCACACGCCCGCACCCGATCGCACGCAGCAGATGCGGAAGGTGGTCGGTCCCGGCGTCGACATCGAAGGCACGCAGGTGCTGTCCCGCGACGCGCTCGACGCGACGCGCATGGGCGGCACGGGCTTCTTCAAGCGTCCCGACGCCCTCAGCTCCGGCGAGCACGAGGTCGGCCACACGTTCGTGATGCCGGCCACGGCCGGCATGGCCGAGAAGGCGCGGCGGATCGAGGAGGAAGGCGAGCCGATCGAGGTCAGCGCGCACCGCCCGTTCCTGCTCGACGACGCGGACTCGGTCTACTACGTCGTCGAAGGCGGCCTGCTGATCTTCACCGTCGCGCTCGAAAAGGGCGCCCCGGTCGGCCAGCGCACGCACTTCCTCGGCATCGGCCCCGGCCAGTGCTGCTTCGGCTTCGACCTCAAGGGCTACGCGCTCGGGTCCGGCTTCCTGGTGGTGCCGAAGCAGGGCACGAAGGTGCGCCGGATGCCGGTGACGCGGCTGCAGCAGCTGGCGCGCATGCCGCAGCAGGGCGAGGGCGTCGCGGCGCTGCTCGACACGTGGGTCGGCGGCCTGTCGAAGGCGCTGACGCCGTCGACGGCCAAACGCGTCAACGAACTGTCGCTGAAGGCGGGCACTGAGCTGAAGCTCGATCGCACCAACAAGGCGACCAGCGCCGATGGCGTGGTGTGGGTCGACCTGTGGAGCGGCAGCGTCCTCTACGACGACGTCAGCACGCTGGTCTTCCCGCGCAAGCGCGCCTTCTTCCCGATCACGCCGGACTCGTGGATCCGGCCGCTCGGCGACGAGTTCGGCGAGCTGGTGCTGACCCCGAAGAAGACCAACGAGGTGGTGGCCGACCCCACCTTCTGGCTCAGCCTCCAGGTCTTCCACCGCGCGCTGTGCGAGTGCGAGTTCGTCAACAAGAAGCTCGCCAACGTCGACGAGTACGTCCGCCTGCAGGCCAAGGCGCACCACAAGGAAGCCGCCGAGGAGGCCGCTTACGACGCCATCGGCGCCGTCATGCGGACGGAGAGCGACACGCCGCGCGAGCTGCTCGACGCGGTCGGCTCGGAGCCGGTGCTCAAGGCGTGCGCGCTGGTCGGCCACGCCTTCGGCATCGAGGTCCGCGGCAACCCCGGCGCGACCGAGGATCTCGCCTACGAGGAGCAGGTCGCGGCCATCGCCGCCTCGTCGGGGTTCCGGACCCGGCTGGTCATGCTGCGCGACGACTGGTGGAACTACGACCACGGTCCGCTGCTCGGCCAGCACGCCGAGACGCGCCTCCCGGTCGCCCTGCTGCAGACCGGGACGCGGTCCTACGAATACATCAACCCGAAGACCGGCGAGCGCGGCAAGGTCAACGCCCGGATCGGCGAGACGCTGACGCCATTCGGCTTCACCTTCTATCGTCCGTTCCAGGACGGATCGCTCACGGTCCGGCAGGTCATCGCCTTCGCCGCGCGCGGGCTCGGCAGCGACATCAAGTGGCTGCTGTTCACCGCCGTCGCGATCGGCATGTTCGGCTCGGCGACGCCGTACTTCACCGGCAAGATCTTCGACGAGGCGGTACCGCAGGCCGATCGCCAGACGCTGTTCGTGTTCGGCGTCGCGCTGATGCTCTCGGCGCTCGCCACGGCGGCCTTCAAGTTCGTGCAGGGCGTCACGACGATCCGCATCCAGTCGCGGATGCAGAACAGCGTCCAGGCGGCGGTGTGGGATCGCCTCCTCAACCTGCCGGTCAACTTCTACCGCAAGTACGCCGCCGGCGATCTGTCCGACCGGGCCAGCGGCATCGACCAGATCCAGGAGCTGATTGCCGGCGCCGGCGTCGCGGCGATCCTCGGGTCGCTGTCCGGCCTGTTCTACGTCGTCCAGATGACGACCTACAACGGCACGCTGGCCATGGTGGCGATGGCGCTCACGTTCACCTACGTGAGCATCAACATGATCTGCAACTACCTGCAGCTGCGCTACCAGCGGCAGGAGATCCAGTATCGCGGCGCCATCGCCGGGCTCGTCCTCAACCTGATCAGCGGCGTCTCGAAGCTGCGCATCGCCGGCGCCGAGAACCACGCGTTCAAGGTGTGGGCCCGCGAGTTCGCCCAGCAGCGCAAGATCAGCTTCACCGTCGGCAACATCCAGAACCTGGCCGGCGTCTTCAGCGCCTGTTTCCCGGTGCTGTCGTCGATCGCCATCTTCACGATCATGATGTCGGAGCAGGCCAAGGCCGCCGAGACCGGGCAGCCGGGGCTGTCGGTCGGCGCGTTCATCGCCTTCAACTCCGCCTACGGGCTGTTCCTCGGCGCCATGCAGGCGCTCGGCGACGCCTCGCTCAACCTGCTGCGCATCATCCCGATCTACGAGCGCATCATCCCGATCCTCGAGACGCCGCCCGAAGTCGATCGGTCGAAGGGCTTCCCCGGCCGGCTGTCCGGCGCCATCGACATCTCGCACGTCACCTTCCGCTACACGCAGGAGGGGCCGGCCATCGTCCGCGACCTGTCGCTCAAGATCAAGGCCGGCGAGTTCGTCGCCTTCGTCGGTTCGTCGGGCTGCGGCAAATCGACGCTGATGCGCCTGATGCTCGGCTTCGAGGCGCCGGCCTCGGGCACCATCTATTTCGACGGGCAGGACCTGTCGTCGATCGACGTGCGCATGCTGCGGCAGCAGATGGGCGTCGTGCTGCAGGTCAGCCGCGTCATGCCGACCGAGATCTTCCGCAACATCTGCGGCGCCAGCGCCCGCACGCTCGAGGACGCCTGGGAAGCGGCCGAGAAATCAGGCCTCGCCGAGGACATCCGCAACATGCCCATGGGCATGCACACCTACGTGTCGGAAGGCGGCGGCACGCTGTCCGGCGGCCAGCGCCAGCGCCTGATGATCGCCCGCGCGATCGTCAACAAGCCGAAGATCATCTTCCTGGACGAGGCGACCAGCGCCCTCGACAACCGCACCCAGCAGATCGTCTCGGAGAGCATGGATCGCATGGAGGCGACGCGCATCGTCATCGCGCACCGCCTCAGCACGATCATCAACGCCGACAAGATCTGCTATCTCGAGGCCGGCCAGATCATCGAGCAGGGCACCTACCAGGAGCTGATGGAAAAGGACGGCGCCTTCGCCGCCCTCGCGAAGCGGCAGATGGTGTAGCCCCTGTGACAGTAGCCGTGACCGCCGCCGCTGCTCCATGACCGACGCCCTGCGCGCCTACCTCGAACACCCCTATCGCAGCGACGACGCCGTCCTCGCCCGGCTGGCGCAGGCCCGCGCCGAGGAGCCGCACGTCAGC
>Ga0070671_100003299_pt1 | contig 12592 bp, 6 predicted proteins | sample KBSS73metaG_FD_65341 | JGI IMG/M metagenome (GOLD analysis project Ga0070671, IMG submission 65341) | Switchgrass rhizosphere microbial communities from Kellogg Biological Station, Michigan, USA - KBS S7-3 metaG | ecosystem: Host-associated > Plants > Roots > Rhizosphere > Soil ...
GTCGGATTGAACCACTTCACGGTACCCGTTGCCATTGTCGGTCTCTCCACTGTTCAGCGCGCACCATACGGGTCGCGCCCGAGAACGACAAGCACCGTGACGGGCCTGGCCGCCGCCGCCGGCTTTCGAGCGCTGCGGGGCGCACAACATGATTTATGGGCATTCCCTGCGATCAGACCGATTTTTCGGTCGTTATTAAGAACCGCGCACCGCCTCCGAAACCATGAAAACGGCAGATATGTCGGGCCGGTCGAAAGCGCCCGATAGAATGTTCGCCGGTGCCGTATGAAACCATGCGCGTGCGCGCCGGGCCGCCCTCTTCCGGCCACCCCGGGCCAACCCGCGGTAAAGCCAAGGCCGGTCGGGCCGCCTTCTGCCGCTCGGCGGTTAGCTGCGGCGAGGCCTCAGCGAAGCGACGATGGAGAAATCATTGGATCGCAACATCACGGGTCGGTCGACCCTGACCTCGCCTTCGAAGAACTTGTGTGATGCTTGCTCTTCGATTGCTTCGCGCAACCGCATGAACTGGTCAAGGCGCTGGTGTGGCTTCACGCCACGTTTTCCTTCGAGGTCGTCCATTGCCGCGGTGCTGATCGCGCACTGAATCACCTTGTCCTGATTGAGCATCGTAAACTCGACGACCATCCTGTTGAAGTCATAACCCTGCACCTCGCCCCGCTGCAGCGGCATGGGAGAATTCTCCATATCGAAAGGAATTTGACTCTATCACCTTGATCGGTCGATGTCATTTTTACCTTCGATGAGCTCGGGCGCATCCGAAGCTGGACCATTTTGCCGGGGAGGGGCATGGATCCAAACGAGCTTCGCTCGCAAAATCCGGGGGGATGTCGTCGCCATATCGGACCCCGAATACGAAGAGGTTCGCCGCAACCTGGTCTGGAATGAGCTCAAGCCGCTGCGCCGTCCGGCGTTGATCGTAAAGGTTTCCAGTGAGCAGGATGTCGTCGAGGCCGTGCACTTCGCGCGTGGGCATCGACTGCCCGTGGGCGCCGCCTTGCGGGCCGAACGGTCGTATGCGCCGCAAGCTGGAAGCGCCTCCAGTTGCTGCATGAAGTACGATCCCGGCCGCCTGTTTCTTGGTCACTTTCGATAGCAAGGCGCTCTTATCGGGTCGATGGCGAACCCGAACTGACACGCGAGTCAGAGGCAAATTTTGATTCCGATTACCGTTGCCAATACGGGGATGTATGATCACATTCCATCCCTCGGTATCCGAAGCGGTCTTTCGATCGGCCACAGGCACATGCCCAAGTTTCTTCGCATCGGAGTCCATCAGTCGAACGTGTCCGGATACACGTCAAAGGCATGGTGGGTTCGCCGGGTCGGCTCGACGGTTTTCCTGAAGTGGGGCGCCGTCGAGGTTCTAGGCGTGGGAGATGGGCGAAAGATTTACTGGACGCTTCCGCCACGGGCGAAAACAATTCGTTGCGGCACGGTGCAGCGTGCCAAAGACTATGCAAAGGCCGCAATCGCGCGGCGACGCAGCCATCGCTATGAACCGTTGGCTGGAAATATCGTGATCCGCCGCCGGCCTGCCAATCGTGGCGCCGAGCTCGAACGGGCGCTCGCCACGATCCTGGTCGTCGATATCGTCCGCTCTACCGAGAAAGCCGCGCGGCTCGGCGATGCGCGTTGGACGCAGGTGATGAATCACTATTATGCCGCCGTCCGCAGAGAGCTGAAGACCTTGTGCGGAAAGGAAGTCGTGACCACGGGGGACGGACTGCTCGCGACGTTCGATGCGCCCGCTTCCGGAGTCCGCTGCGCGACCGCAATCCGCGAGGCAGTACGCACGCTGGGGCTGGAGATCAGGGTGGGGCTGCACGCCGGCGAATACAAAGTGAGCGGGGCTGACGTGGTCGGTCTCGCTTTTCATGTCGGCGCGCGCGTCGCCGCGAAAGCGCGTGCCGGCGAGGTCCTGGTTTCAAGCGCCGTCAAGGACCTGATGTCGCAGTCTGGAATCCGCTTCAAGGATCGCGGCGTTCACCGGCTCAAAGGCGTGCCGGAGCGGTGGCGCCTGTACCGGGTCGAACACTAAAAGGTGCCTCCCGCATTGGGGCCAAGTAATTAATTCTGGGCCAAATATCCCCGGCCAGCCATGCAACGGGCGTAGGCTTCTTTCCAGGCAAGCTCGGCTGCGGCAATATTGCTCGCGCCCAACACCCCCTGGGAAGGCCCAGTATGCGCTGGCGGGACCTCGCTCTTACAGTAGGTTTCATCGAGTTGTAGTTGATTGACCGCGATTGGTTGTCCGTCCGCTCTGATCCATGACGCGGCATGCGAACAGCCTGTGAGAAGCACGAGAACGACGCAAAACCGCTTCATCTATGTCCCCCACGGCGTCCTCAACTCCTAGCGTAGCCGACTGTGGCGGTGGTGGCCATCGGTCATGCACGTTTCTCCGGAAGACGCCGATGTCCGAGGTCTAGTCTCCTACGGACCTGATGCCCTCCGACAGGTGGGCACAGTCGGCCGACATAGTGGAGAAGATTTTGCGCGGTAAGAAACCGACGCACATCCCGATTGAGGAGCCGACCAAATTCGCGCTGGTTGTCAACCTCAATACGGCGATGGCATTTGGTTAGAAAATCCCCGAACCTTCCTCACGCGTGCCGACAAGGTGATCGAATAAAAGACGGCGATGTTACCTGCTGGCACGATGCGAAGTCGGCGCATGTGCCGCCGATGACGTTATGGGGGCTGAAGCGGAAGTCGGCCGCGGGGAGCGAAAATGACGTTCGGGGCACATCGGCCCGGATTTTGCGAGTGCGCGGCTAGCTACGCGCCGCCGTTGATCTCGGCGAGGATTTTCTTGATCTCGGAGCGGAAGCCGGGAGCGATGTCCTCGCGGGCGAGCGCGTAGGAGACGTTGGCGGCGAGGAAGCCGATCTTCGAGCCGCAATCGAAGCTGCGGCCGTCGAACTTGAGGCCGTAGAACGGCTGTTTCTTCGCGAGCGCGATCATCGCGTCGGTGAGCTGGATTTCGCCGCCGGCGCCGCGTTCCTGCTTTTCCAGGAGTTCGATGATCTCCGGCTGCAGGATGTAGCGGCCGGTGAGGATCAGGTTCGACGGCGCCCGTTCGCGCGGCGGCTTCTCCACCATGCCGGTGATCGCGAACATCTTGCCCTTCTTGGCGCCGACGCCGACGACGCCGTATTGGTCGACGCGTTCCGGCGGCACTTCCTCGACGGCGACGATGTTCGCGGGCTCACCGAGCTCCTGGGCGGCGTCGATCATCTGCGCCAGGCAGCCGCGCTCGTGCTGGACGAGGACGTCGGGAAGGAGCAGCGCGAACGGTTCATTGCCGACGAGCTCGCGTGCGCACCAGACCGCATGGCCGAGCCCGAGCGGCTCCTGCTGGCGGGTAAAACTCGTGGTGCCGGGCTGCGGCAGTTCCTGCTGCAGGAAATCGAGCGCCGTGTGCTTCTGCCGTTCGAGCAAGGTCATCTCCAGCTCGAACTGCCGGTCGAAATGGTCCTCGATGACGCCCTTGTTGCGGCCGGTGACGAAGATGAAATGCTCGATCCCGGCCTGGCGCGCCTCGTCGACGACAATCTGGATCAGCGGCCGGTCGACCACCGGCAACATCTCCTTCGGCATCGCCTTGGTGGCCGGCAGGAAGCGGGTGCCGAGCCCGGCCACGGGAAAGACGGCTTTGCGGACGAGTTTCATGCGTTGGCGCGCCGTGAGAATTTATGATGACTTGATGAAGCGGTCCGCGCCGGATTCTTGGTCCAGGCGCGATGCGGCGAGGCGACGAGAAACGCTCAGCACGCGATCGTCACCTCTTCGGCGGCAGGCGCGGGACAGCGGCACGCGGGATCGGGTCGCGCGCGGCATCGCCACAGACGAGGCTGCCGGGAATGCGGAGCGCGGGCGCAGGCCGCGGTCATCACTTAGCCGCATCGTGTTGCTGTTATGTGAATCCATGCCGGAAGCGAGCTTTCGGGGGGAACGCCTAGGAATCGCGGATTAATTGTTCCGTAACATAGCAGGTGCCCATTCCTCCGCCTACCGATCGAGACCGTCCGCCATCGAGGCCACAAGCGATGCCTGTCTCTGCGCCGATTCTTTCCCGGGCCGCGGCGATTCTCCTTGCCGCAGCCTTTGCCGACACCGCTCTGGCCCAAGACAATGCGGACAACTGGCTCACCCGGTTGTTTCAACCCCCGGCAGCGAACTCGGTTCCCGCGCCCGGCGGCGCCCCCGCCGGCGCGCGCGAATGGAGCGGGCAGTCCGGCGCCTCCGGCCATCCGCTGATGACCGCCGCGGCAATTCGCACCGCCGCCGCCGAATTCGGCGATTGCCTCGCCGGGCTGTGGCCGCTGGCGGCGCGGCGCGGCGTCGCGCGCGAGACCTTCGAGCACTTCACCCAAGGCCTCACGCCGGACCTGCGCCTGATGGATCTGCTCGACGCGCAGCCGGAATTCACCAAGTCGACCTGGGACTATCTCGATGCGCTGGTCAGCGAGGAACGCATCGCGCGCGGGCGCGAGGTGCTGGCACAGAACGCGACGACGTTTGCGGCGGTCGAGCGGGCCTACGGCGTCGACCGCCATGTCATCGCGGCGATCTGGGGCGTCGAGTCGAACTACGGCACCATGGGCGGCGACCGCTCTGTGATCCGCTCGACCGCGACGCTCGCCTGCGTCGGCCGCCGCCGCGATTTCTTTCGCGAAGAGTTTTTGTCCGTGCTCGAGATCCTGCAGCGCGGCGACGTCAAGCCGGAAAGGCTGATCGGCTCTTGGGCCGGCGCCTTCGGGCCGACGCAGTTCATGCCGACCACCTTCAAGCGCTACGCGGTCGACTTCGACGGCGACGGACGGCGCGACGTGGTCGATTCCATTCCCGATGTGATTGCCTCGACGGCGAACAATCTGAAAACGGACGGATGGGCGAGCGGCGAGGGCTGGGGCTACGAAGTCGTCCTGCCGCAGAATTTCGATTTCCTCCTCGCCGACCGTTCGCGGCAGATGACGCTGCATCAATGGCAGGCGCTCGGGGTCGCCCGCACCGGCGGCCAGGCATTCCCGCGCCCCGCCGATCGCGCCTATCTGCTCGTGCCGGCAGGCGCGCGCGGCCCGGCGTTTTTGATGCTGCAGAATTTCCGCGTCATCATGAAATACAATCCGGCAGAGGCCTACGCGCTCGCCATCGGCCACCTTGCCGACCGCATGCGCGGCGGCGGCCCGCTGCTCCAGGCGTGGCCGCGCGAGGAACGTCCGCTGACCGTCGCCGAACGCTACGAGCTGCAGCAGCTCCTTGGCCAACGCGGCTTCGATGTCGGCGACCCGGATGGCCGCATCGGCCCGCGCACCCGCATCGCCATCCGCAACTTTCAGGTCGCGACCGGGCAGACCCCGGACGGATTCCCGTCGAGTCACGTGCTCGACCGTTTGCGCCAGCCATGACGTTCTTGTGCGAGAGCCAATCCGGCCGCGCGGCGACCGGATGCTAACGATGGATCGATCCTCAAGTTGACATTTTTTGGGTACTATGGGGGTTGGAGTCGAAAGGCGGGCGTCCCAAACGCGTTGTGCGCGAGAAGCTTGCTTGCAGGTCGCTTGGCGGAAACTTGCAAGTGGAAGAAAAGAAGGCCGCGTCGATGATGGCACATAAGGCAACAGGGATGCGGAGGATCGCGAGCGTGATCCTCCTGGCGGCGACGGGCATGCTGTCTGCCGCACCGGCCGATGCACAGATCTTCGAGCGACGCCAGGACTTCTTTCCGTTCTCGCTGTTTGGCGACCGCGGCGGGCCGCCGCCTTCGGGCTATCCCCGTTTTGGCGGGGTACCGCAGCAGCCCATGGAATCCGCCAAGGCGCCGCCGCCGCGCAAGCCGGAGACGGCGCCCACGAGCACGGTGCTGGTCGTCGGCGACTCGCTCGCCGATTGGCTCGCCTACGGGCTCGAGGAGGCGCTCACCGACACGCCCGAGATCGGCGTGGTGCGCAAGATCCGGCCTTTTTCCGGTCTCGTCCGCTACGACCCGCGCAACGAGAACCTGGAATGGTCGCAGGCCGTCAAGGAGATGCTGGCGAGCGAGCAGCCGAGCGTCATCGTCGTGATGCTCGGCCTGAACGATCGCCAGGCCTTGCGCGAGCGCATCAACCTAAAACCGCAGAAGCAGGAAGCGGCAGCGCCGGCCCAAGGGCAGGGGCAGGGACAAGCTCAAGGCGAGGCGCCCGCTACGGCGTCCGGCTCCGAGCCGGGGCAACAGCCGGCGGCTGAAAATGCCACCCCTGCCGCGCCGCCCGCTGCGCCGGCCGTCCCCGCGAACGAGCCGCCGCAGCGGACGCAGATGGTGAGCTACGAATTCCACACCGACAAATGGGGCGAGGCTTATGCCAAGCGCGTCGACGAGATGATCGCGGCGCTCAAGGCCAAGAACGTCCCGGTGGTATGGGTCGGACTGCCGGCAATCCGCACGCGTACGACGAGCGACATCACCTACCTCGATGAGATTTACCGGACGCGGGCGGCGCGGGCCGGCATCGTCTACGTCGACGTCTGGGATGGCTTCGTCGATGAACGGGGAGGGTTCGCGGTGCAGGGGCCCGATTTCGAGGGCCAGATCCGGCGACTACGCACCGGCGACGGCATCCATTTCACCAAGTACGGCGCGATCAAGCTTGCGCATTATGTCGAACACGATCTGCGGCGGGTGATGACGAACCGCCCGGTGCCGGTCGCGGTGCCCGGCACGGACGACCAGGCGCCGAAAGCCCCAGGCACCGGAACGCGCGCCGCCGTCGGCGCGGTCGTACCGCTCAATGCCGGCGCCGTCGAGACCGGCGATCTCCTCGGCGCCGGCGGTACTCCGGCCGCGGGCGGGGCTGCCGCCGATCCGCTCGTCGCACGCGTGATCAGCCGCGGCGATGCCATTGCGGCGCCGCCGGCCGGCCGCGCCGACAATTTCTCCTGGCCGCGCGCCGGCGCCACCGCCAACATTTCGAACGAGGTTGAGATCGTGCCGGCCGCTGCGCCAGCGGCTGCGGCGCCCGCTGCGCCGCCTGCTGCCGCCGCAAAGGGCCCGCCCGCAAAAGGTGCGGCGACGGTCAAGAAGCCAGAGGCCAAGCCTGAGACGAAACCCGACGCCAAGAAGGAAGCCACGCCCGAGACGCCGCCATTGCGGTCGCCACGCCGAACGCGGGTGGAGCTCGACGGCGTAGTGCGGCCGCCGGCACCCGTCGGGCCAGGACCAACAAACGTTCGCTGATTCGGCGCGCAACGCGTAGCCCGCATGAAGCGAAGCGAAATGCGGGATTCGACGGTGGGATTGCGCTGCGCTCCATCCGGGCTACGAGCTCCTCGCAATGACGCGCTTCGGATTCACCGCGGCAGCAGCGTCGAGCCCATGAGGAATTTGTCGACCGCGTGCGCGGCCTGGCGGCCTTCGCGGATCGCCCAGACCACCAGCGACTGGCCGCGGCGCAGGTCGCCGGCAGCAAACACCTTGTCGATCGAGGTGCGGTAGTCGTCGGTCGTGGCGCTCACATTGCCACGCTGATCGAGCGCGAGGTCGAGGTCCTTGACCAGCCCCTCGTGCACCGGATGCACGAAGCCCATGGCCAGCAGCACGAGCTCGGCCGTGATCTCGAATTCGCTTCCCGGCACGGCTTTCATCTTCCCGTCGACGTGCACGCAATGCAGCCGGTTGACGAAGCCGTTGGCGCCGGAAAAGCGCGTCGTCATCACGGCGAAATCGCGCTCGGCGCCTTCCTCATGGCTCGACGAAGTGCGCAGCTTCAGCGGCCAGTTCGGCCAGGTGAGCATCTTGTTCTCTTGCGCCGGCGGCTCCGGCATGATCTCGAAATTGGTCACCGACAGCGCGCCCTGCCGGAACGACGTGCCGATGCAGTCGGAGCCGGTATCGCCGCCGCCGATGACGACGACGTGCTTGCCGCCGGCGAGAATAGGCTCGCCGGCCACGGCCGGCTCGCCGCTGACGCGGCGGTTCTGCTGCGGCAGGAAGTCCATGGCGTAGTGGATGCCCTTGAGCTCGCGGCCGGGCACCGGCAGGTCGCGGGCCTTCTCGGCGCCGCCGGCGAGCACCACCGCGTCGTGGCCGGCAACGAGCTTGTCGGCGGCAACGTTCACGCCGACATGGGCGCCATAGTGGAAGATCACGCCCTCGGCCTGCATCTGCGCGACGCGGCGGTCGATGTGATGCTTCTCCATCTTGAAGTCGGGAATGCCGTAGCGGAGCAGGCCGCCGGCCTTGTCGTATTTTTCGTAGACGTGGACTTCGTGGCCGGCGCGGGCGAGCTGCTGGGCGCAGGCGAGGCCCGCCGGTCCAGAGCCGACGATCGCGACTTTCTTACCGGTCCGCTCCGCCGGCGGTTCGGGCTTGAGGCCAGCGGCGATGGCGCGATCGGCGATCGCGCATTCGATCGATTTGATGGTGACCGGGTTCTCGTCGATGTTGAGCGTGCATGACGCTTCGCACGGCGCCGGACAGACGCGGCCGGTCACTTCCGGAAAGTTGTTGGTCGAGTGCAGGTTGCGGGCGGCCTCATCCCAGTTGCCCGTGTAGACGAGGTCGTTCCAGTCCGGGATCTGGTTGTTGACCGGGCAACCTGGCGTTCCGGGCATGAGCGAACCGGTGCCCATGCAATAGGGCACGCCGCAATTCATGCAACGCGCGGCTTGGGTGACATAGTCCTTTTCCGGCAGCGGCAGCACGAATTCGCGCCAATGGCGCACGCGCTCCTCGACCGGCTCGTAGTCGCGGTCGTTGCGTTCGTATTCGAGGAACCCGGTAACCTTGCCCACTGCGCGTCCTGGAGCGTGATCCGATCGAGTTAAGACAAGTCTCCCCGCTTTCGCGGGGACGAGCGGATGATGACACGAATTCGTCTGATCGGCATCCGCTCGTTGCGCTCTATTCGGCCGCCTGCATGGTGGCCTGCGCTTTGAGCTCGTTGAGCGCGCGGCGATATTCAACCGGCATGACCTTGCGGAACAGCGGACAATAGGTCTTCCAGTCCGCCAGGATCTTCGCCGCTAGCCGGGAGCCGGTGAAGCGCGCGTGCCGCGTGATCAGTAAGTGCAGCCGCTCGGCATCGTGCCGGCTCAGGTCGTCGAGCACTTCAACGCGGCCGTGCGCCTGCAGGTCGTGAGTGTGATGATAGATGCGCTCGGCCACGGCTTCCTCGTCGGGCACCGGCTCCAGCTCGACCATCGCCATGTTGCAGCGAGTCTCGAAGGTATCGTCCTCGTCGAGCACGTAGGCAATCCCGCCCGACATGCCGGCGGCGAAGTTGCGGCCGGTGCGGCCGAGTACGACGACCACGCCGCCGGTCATGTACTCGCAGCAATGGTCGCCAGCGCCCTCGATCACCGCGATGGCGCCTGAATTGCGCACCGCAAAGCGCTCGCCGGCGACGCCGCGGAAGTAGCACTCGCCTTCGATGGCGCCGTAGAGGACGGTATTGCCGACGATGATCGATTGCTCGGGCACGATACCGGATTTCTGCGGCGGGCGGATCACCAGGCGGCCACCGGAAAGCCCCTTGCCGACATAGTCGTTGGCGTCGCCGTCGAGTTCGAAGGTGACGCCGCGGGCGAGGAAGGCGCCGAAGCTCTGCCCGGCGGTGCCGGCGAACGCGGCGATGATCGTATCGGGCGGCAGGCCGGCGTGGCCATGGCGCTTGGCGATCGCGCCGGAGAGCATCGCGCCGGTGGTCCGGTCGGTATTGCGGATCGGCAGGCTGATGCGCACCGGCGAGCCATGCTCGATCGCGGCCTGCGACTTGGCGATCAGCTTGCGGTCGATGATGTCGTGGATCTTGTGGTCCTGCTCCTCGCAATGGAAGATCGCGACGCTTGCCGGCACGTCGGGCTTGGTGAACAGCCGCGAGAAGTCGAGGCCGCGCGCCTTCCAGTGGTCGACCAGCGTGCGGGCATCGAGCATCTGCATCTGGCCGATCATCTCGTCGAAGGTGCGGTAGCCCATCGCCGCCATCAGCTCGCGCACTTCCTCGGCGACGAAGAAGAAGTAGTTGATGACGTGCTCCGGCTGGCCGCGGAAACGCTTGCGCAGCACCGGGTCCTGCGTCGCCACGCCGACCGGGCAAGTGTTGAGATGGCACTTGCGCATCATGATGCAGCCGGCGGCAATGAGCGGCGCGGTGGCGAAGCCGAACTCGTCGGCGCCGAGAAGCGCGCCGACGACGACATCGCGGCCGGTGCGGATGCCGCCGTCGACCTGCACGGCAATGCGTCCGCGCAGCCGGTTGGCGACCAGGGTCTGGTGCGTCTCGGCGAGTCCGATCTCCCAGGGCGAGCCGGCGTGCTTGATCGAGGTGAGCGGCGAGGCGCCGGTCCCGCCTTCGAAGCCCGCAATGGTGACATGGTCGGAGCGTGCCTTCGACACGCCGGCAGCGACCGTGCCGACACCGACCTCGGAGACGAGCTTGACGGAGACATCGCCGTCGGGATTGACGTTCTTCAGGTCGAAGATGAGCTGCGCCAGATCTTCGATCGAATAGATGTCGTGGTGCGGCGGCGGCGAGATGAGGCCGACGCCGGGCGTCGAGTGGCGCACCTTGGCGATCGTGCGATCGACCTTGTGGCCGGGCAACTGGCCGCCTTCGCCCGGCTTCGCCCCCTGCGCGATCTTGATCTGCATCATGTCGGAGTTGACGAGATACTCGGCGGTGACGCCGAAGCGACCCGAAGCCACCTGCTTGATCGCCGAGCGCATGGAATCGCCGTTCGGCAGCGGCTTGAAGCGGTCGGATTCTTCGCCGCCCTCGCCGGTGTTCGACTTGCCGCCGATGCGGTTCATGGCGATGGCGAGCGTGGTGTGCGCCTCGCGCGAGATCGAGCCGAACGACATGGCGCCGGTGGAGAAGCGCTTGACGATGTGCTTCGCCGGCTCGACGTCCTCGATCGGCACCGGCGCACGGCTCTCATCCTCGGCCGACTTGATGCGGAACAGGCCACGAATGGTGAACAGGTGCTCCGACTGCTCGTTGATGATGCGCGCGTATTGCTGATACTTTTCGTAGGAATTGCCGCGCACCGCGTGCTGTAGCGCGGCGACCGTCGCCGCGTTCCAGACGTGGTCCTCGCCGCGCACGCGCACGGCGTAGTCGCCGCCGACGTCGAGCATGCTGCGGTAGATCGGTGCGTCGCTGAAAGCGTCGCGGTGCCGGCGCACCGCCTCTTCGGCGATCTCCCCGAGGCCGACGCCTTCGATGCGCGTGGCCGTGCCGGTGAAGAAGGTGCCGACGAAGTCCGACTTGAGCCCGACGGCGTCGAAGATCTGCGCGCCGCAATAGGACTGATAGGTGGAGATGCCCATCTTCGACATCACCTTGAGCAGTCCCTTGTCGATCGACTTGATGTAGCGCTTGAGGATTTCCTTGTCCTCGAGCTTCTGCGGCAGGTCGCCCTTCATCGCGGTCAGCGTCTCGAAGGCGAGATAGGGATTGATCGCCTCGGCGCCGTAGCCGGCCAGGCAGCAGAAGTGATGCACCTCGCGCGGCTCGCCGGATTCGACGACAAGCCCCACCGAGGTGCGCAGCCCGGCGCGGATCAGATGATGATGCACGGCGGCGCAGGCGAGCAGCGAGGGAATATGGATACGGTCGGCGCCGGCGCGCCGGTCGGAGAGGATGATGATGTTGATGCCCTCGCGCACCGCGGCCTCGGCCTCGCGGCAAAGCGCAGCGACCGCGCCCTCCATGCCGGCGGCGCCGGCCTCGGCCGGCCAGGTGGCGTCGAGTGTCAGCGACTTGAAGTGCGACTCGGCGACGTCGGAGATCGAGCGGATCTTTTCCAGGTCGGCATTGGTGAGGATCGGCTGGTGCACTTCCAGCCGCTTCGTGTTCGACATGCCCTCGAGGTCGAACAGGTTCGGCCGCGGCCCGATGATGGACACGAGGCTCATCACCAGCTCCTCGCGGATCGGGTCGATCGGCGGATTGGTGACCTGCGCAAAGTTCTGCTTGAAGTAGGTGAAGAGAAGCTTCGGCTTATCGGACAGCGCCGAGATCGGCGTGTCGTTGCCCATGGAGCCGACCGCCTCTTCGCCGGTCGTCGCCATCGGGGTCATCAGGAGTTTCAGGTCCTCCTGGGTGTAGCCGAACGCCTGCTGGCGATCGAGCAGCGACAGGTTGGAGATCGGCGCTGCTTCCGGGGCCGGCGGCAGCTCCTCGACTTGAATCTGCGTGCGGTCGAGCCACTCCTGATAAGGATGGCTGCGCGCGAGCGTCGCCTTGAGCTCTTCGTCGGGAATGAGCCGGCCTTCGTCGAGATCGACCAGCAGCATCTTGCCCGGCTGCAGCCGCCACTTGGTGACGATCTCCTCTTCGGCGATCGGCAATACGCCGACCTCCGACGCCATGATGATGCGCTCGTCGCGGGTGACGACATAGCGCGCCGGACGCAGCCCGTTGCGGTCAAGCGTCGCGCCGATCTGCCGGCCGTTGGTGAAGGCGATTGCCGCCGGCCCGTCCCACGGCTCCATCAGCGCGGCGTTGTATTCGTAGAACGCGCGGCGCGATTCATCCATCAGCGGGTTGCCGGCCCAGGCTTCCGGAATCATCATCATCACGGCGTG
>Ga0070671_100003300_pt1 | contig 12592 bp, 8 predicted proteins | sample KBSS73metaG_FD_65341 | JGI IMG/M metagenome (GOLD analysis project Ga0070671, IMG submission 65341) | Switchgrass rhizosphere microbial communities from Kellogg Biological Station, Michigan, USA - KBS S7-3 metaG | ecosystem: Host-associated > Plants > Roots > Rhizosphere > Soil ...
CCATTCCCAAGGGGAAGCCCGTGGCACGCGCCTCGCTCGCCGCCCCGGCCCGCTCCGCGCAGGACGTCGTGGGCCGCAAGAGGGACCTGCGTCCGCTCGAACTTCCCGCACCTCCCGATCCTCCGCCCCGAAGCGTCTGCTGACGCCCTCCGCTTCACTACGACATAACGCTCGCCGCGCGCCTCGTTGCGTCCGGCGAGCCTGCTCGGAGCCCGTCGTCGCGCGGCGGCCGTTTCGCCGCGCGCGGTGCTCATGGAGAGGGATTCATGCACACGCACGCGCACTCACCTCCGCACCCGCAGCCGCACCTACGTCCGTGGCCGGGGCCGCGGCCGCATCCGCAGCCGCAGCCGCACCTGCACCCGACCGCGCACCCGCGCCGCGCCCGCCTCCGAGGCTCGCGCGCGCTCGGTCTCGGGATCGGCCTCGCGATCGCGGCGGCGACCGCCGCGCCCGCCCGCGCCACCTGCGGCTCCGCCACCTGCTTCCTGGTGACGGGGACCCAGGAGGGCCTCGCCTCGGCGGGGACCTTCCGCGCCGACCTCTCGTTCCGCTACATCGACCAGGAACGCAAGCTCTCCGGATCCTCGGAGACGGACACGGTCCTCGTCCCCAAGGTCGACTTCGAGGGTGGGGTCCTCATCCCCGCGCATCACCGCGAAGAGCGCACACGGGTGACGTCGCTCCAGCTCGATCTCGGCTATGCCGCCACGGAACGGCTCACGCTCCTCGCGGGCATCCCCCTTCTCATCGACAAGGACCACGAGCACTTCGACGACGCGGGAGGGCCCGACGAGCACTTCGTGGGCACCGACGGCACGCGCGGGTTCGGTGACATCGCCCTGGGCGCCCGCCTCGGCCTGCTCGTGGCGCCGAAGGACCTGCTGACGGGGGACCTCGCGCTGAAGGTCCCGACGGGGGCCTACCGCCTCCTCGACAGCGAGGGAGACATCAACGAGCCCACCATCCAGCCGGGGAGCGGCTCCTACGATCTGCTCGGCGCGGTCCACTACGCGCACCACCCGTTCCCCAGCCCCTTCGAGTGGTTCCTCACGGGCTCGTACCGCGTCAACGGGGAGAACAACCTCGACTACAGGATCGGCGACGAGGCGATCCTGAGCGCGGGGGTCGATCACGGCAGCGGAGGGAGGCTGCAGTGGTCGGTGCAGGTCAACGCCCGCCGCTCCGCGCGCGACGCGTTCCATGGAGATGATGTGCCTTCGACGGGATCGACCTACGTGAACCTGACACCGGGCCTGGGGATCACGAGCGCCGCGGGAACCCGACTCTACGGCTACGTGCAGATCCCGGTCTACCAGGACGTGAACGAGGAGCAGCTCGCTCCGAGCATCGGCCTGGTCCTGGGGGTATCGAAGACCTTCTAGCGTTCTTTCGTGGACGCGACACGAGCGGACAGCAGAGGGACCCGTCGCTTCTCGAGCGCGATCATCGCGCTGCCGGCGCGCGCTTGAGAAGGATCGGGCCGGAGAGGGTCGTGAAGAGGTCGTCCATCACCTTGAGACGTGTCTTACGCTCCTCGCTGGGCCAGCTCCCGTGGGGCAGCTCGAGGTGGAGCTTCCCCTCGTACGTGTTCGGCTGATCGCCGGAAGCCCACGTGAGGCTCGCGCGGACCCAGGGGCGCTCCTCGCGCTTCGGCGCGGGCGGAGTCCAGCTGAGCGTCGGCGGCAGGGCCAGCGTCACGGTGGCGTCGACGACGATGGAGGGGCCGAAGGTGTTGCGCTTGGCGTCCCAGGGAGCGACGAGCGTGACGGCATCGTCGGCGCGCGCGGGAGCCGCCGGACGCAGGCTCTGGGGGAGGCCGCAGATCGCCGCGGCCAGGCCGAAGGGGCTCGGCAGGAGCGCGCTGGTCTCCATCAGCTGGAGCGCGTGGGGCGCGATGATCTGCAGCTCGAAGCGGGGCGGCGCCGGAGGATACACGGGGGCGGCGCTCACCTCGAGCTTCTGGATCTCCGCCCCGGGAAGGATCTCGTCCAGGGTCGCTTGCGCGAGCTCCTTGTGATGCGCCGCGGTGCCTCCGCCGAGGAGCCCGCCGAGCAGCGGCGACGCGCCGCCGTCGCTTCCGGCGACGGTGATGCCCGCGAATCCCGTATCGGTGAGGCGGACATCGACCCGCAGCGACGTCGAGGCGGAGGACGGAACCGTCGTCCGGATCGTGAAGAGAGGGTCGGCGGCCTCGCCCACGAAGAGCGCGCGCGTCCCCTCGTAGCCCGGCAGGGGCGCGCCGAAGGGGCCCGCCGACCACGTGGGATCGACGAGCAGCATGCCCTTGCCCGGACCCTCTTCGAGCACCGCGACGCAGGCCGGATCCCTGGGAAGGGACACGGCGAGGATGACGTGATTGAACTGGAAGTTGCCGGCCCACTGAGTCGGATCGGAGAATGCGTGCCCCACGTGGAGCAGCACCGGCGCGCTCTCGAGATCGATCGCCCGAAGCAGCGCCTGCAGCAGCATGACCTTGCCCTTGCAGTCCGCCTTGAGGGAGCGCAGCGTCTCGGCGGCGCTGAGCGGCATCCACGCCTCGAGCGACTGCTCGTTGGTGTCGTCGTACTGGACCTCGCGCTGGACGAAGGCCGAAAGACGCGCCGCTTTTTCGGACACGCTCGCCGCGCCGGCGATGAGCGCCTCCGCGCGCGCCTTCACCTGGCGCGCGTCGATCGAGGCGACCCGGCGATTCCATTCGGTGCGGTAACGCTTCGTGAAGCCCGCCAGCGACTGCTCGGTCGAGTCCGCGTTGCGGACGACGAAGTAGGGATAGAGCTCGTGGGACTCCGGCTGGTAGATCAGGTCCTTGCCGGCGATGCGCTTCCAGGCGGGGACGGACGTCACCGTGAAGGATCCGTCGGCTTCGCGCACGAACCCCGGGGGGAGCGGCCCGCCTTCCGGAGCGCGTAGATCGAGGACGAGCCCGCTCCGGGCCGAAGCGGGCTCCACCGAGTACCGGACCTTCGCCATCGGCTCCTCGCGCGGAACCGCGCCTGCCCAGGCGAAGTATCCCAGCTTGTCCACGAGCGCGTACTCCATGACGACCCGCTTGTGGGGCTCCAGGGACTCGACGCTGGTGTAGAGCATCCGAACGCCGCCCTTCATGTTCAGGTTGGCGCTCTTCTTGGTGACGTCGATCCGGTGCCAGATCGTCCGCTGGGCGTACAGGGCGGGATCGTGCATGTCGTGCTCGAGCTCGTCGTCGTAGAGAACGAGCGTGAACGACTCGGGGCGGTCGCTCAGGTTCTCGAGCAGAAGGTGATAGCGGGCCTCGATCGCCTTCGTCTCGGTGAGCGCGAACTCCACCTCGCCGTAGACGACCGCCCAAACGTCGTTCTTCGCGATATAGGGACCAGCCGGCGTGGGCATGTCCAGAAAGGGCTTCGCCCACTCGGGCTTGGCCGCCGCGGGGAGAGGGGCCAGCGCGAGGAGCCCGAAGAGGGCGATCGCGTCTGCGCGTCTTCGAAACCGCATGCGGCGCCTACTCGAGCTCCTTCGTCTCGGGAAGGGTGATGATGCAGCGCTCCGACGCCAGGGACGCGAGACTCGCCTGGAAGGTCATCCACGCGCCGTACGATTCCCGCGACACGATGTAGGGCTTGTCGTATTCGACCCGGCTCTTCAGGTACAGCGCGCCGCTGCGCTCGAGCTGGGTCACGCTCGACGTCGCGTGCGTATTCTCGGGACCGTCGATCGTCGTCGGCTTGGGCAGCTCGACGATGGTGGCGCCCGGGGGGAGCTTGATCTCCCCTTCGAAGACGATGCGCCCGCCCGACGGGTGCCACACGGGCTGCATCCGCGTCTTCTTGGTGAACGGGCTCGTGTATCCGGCAAGGAGCGGATGCGCGTAGAGGAGCCAGCGCTCCTCGGCCTTCTGGGCGAGGCCCTTGGCGTGCGCGCTCGCCGAGAGCTTCACGGGATCGTCCGCGACCACCGGGGCGGCGACGATCTTCCACGCATCCAGGAGGAGCTTGTCTCCGGGGACCACGAGCTCCTCCTTCAGCGTTTTCTCCATACCGGCGTCGCGCTCGCGGATCGCCGCATCGGACTTGCTCGCGTCCTTCTTGGGGTGCGCGTCGCGAAACGCATGCGAGCGGTTCCAGAGCGCGAAGTCGGTGGCCGGCGCTCCGGCCTCGTCGAGCGAGACCGTTCCGGATGCGTCCCCCGAGGCGCTCAGGTCGAGGCTGTAGCCGTACCTCTTGAGGTCCACGCCGGGCGCGTTGGGCGGCGTGAAGGTGCTGGTGATGCCCTTCTCGCCGGAGGGGAGCAGAACGATCCCCTCCTCGTAGACATCGGGCATCGCCCCCGAGGGGAGCGCCGGCATCCCCGCGGAGAGAAAGAGGGGCGGCTTGCCGGTCACGTCGACCTTCAGAACGAAGTTCGCGGGGAAGAGATACTCGTTGAAGAGGACCGGCGAGAAGCGCAGGCCGTAGCGATCCAGCACCAGCCCCGCCTGCCGGCCGATCCCCGCGCGCTCCAGAAGGTAGGAGAGAACCATCGTCGCCTGCCAGTGCCGGTTCATTCCCTTCTTGACGACGTCGCCGACTCCTTCGATCCCCTCGGCGTCGGGATCGAAGGCGACGTGCTCCTGGACCCATCCGTACAGCCGCCGGACCCTTTCTTCCGTCGAGAGCTCCCTGGGGGCGATCGTATCGACCTCGATCTTCTTCGCCGGACCGGGATCCTTCACGTAGCGGTCGTGCACCTTGAGGTAGTCGTCGAGCACCGAGCGCCAGTAGTTGCGCTCGATCTCATCCGAGAAGTCGATCTGCTTGACGAGACCGCGCCCGCTGGTCTCTAGGGTCGCCGACCGGTGCTGTCCCTTGGGCAGTGTCTGTCCGTGGAGCGTCGCGAGGTTGAGATAGCAGAGCACGATCGGCTCCCAGTGGTACGAAGGAAGCCCCAGCGGCTCTGGATCGGGGGGCCTGTACGAGCCCATGTGCGTGGCGACCCGGCCGGCGGCCTTGTATTCGCTCGAGACGGCGCCGAAGGTCTCTCCGAGCGTCATGACCGACCAGCCCACGGCGGGCAGGCCGCCGAGGAGCGTCACGTCGAAGTCGGTCGAGAGGGCCGGCAGCCGCTCGAAGAGAAGCGAGCGGTAGTAGAAGGTCGTGGGTCCCCTGGTTTTCGTGATGAAGTGGAGGTCCAGGATCGCGCCCTTGACGCAGGCGGGAAATCCCACGGTCGCGAGGTCCACGGAAGTCACGCGAGAGCGCGGCGCCGAGACGGACACGCGCACCACGTCCTTCTTTTCATCCACCGGTGTGATGGTTCCGTCCGGAGCGATCGTCCGGCCCTCGAGCTGCTCGATGGAGGCCTGGTTCTGATCGCCGATCGGGATCTTCGCGTTGCGGGCCCCGTCGTCCGAAGTCACCAGCAGGCGGACGTACTCCTCGCGGGTGACTCCCGGTCCGATGGTGTTGTAGCTCCGGATCTCGAGGACGCAGCGCCTGGCCAGGACGACCAGTCCGCGTTCGCCCCCCATCGCCTCCGCCTTCTTGAGGATCTCGTCCGCAGGCTTCGACGGCCACACATAGGCTGCCGGCGGCTCATTGCCCGCCCGCGACGGCGACGCTCCCACACACGCGAGCGCCAGCACACCTAGAGCGAGCCTCACCCGATACGCGCGCATCCGCTGCCCCTCCCCGCGATCATGTTACACGGGAGACCCGCGGACCTATAAGGACACAAAGGGGGACGACCGGCGAAGAGAAGACGCGGACGCCGCCCAGGGGCGCGACGTGCGCTTCAGGACTTCCTGCGACTCGGCTGCGTCAGCGGAGGCTGGCGCCGTTGACCAGATTGGCCTCGAGCCAGGCCATGAGCTCGGACTTCTTGTAGCGAAGGTCCGAGGTGCGTCCTTCGCCCACCCTGTAGGCGGGAATCTTGCCGCTGCGCGTCAGCTCCCAGAGCTTCGTCCGGCCGATCTTGACCAGGGACCTCGCCTCGCGACTCGTGAGGATCTCGTCGCCGGTGGCGGTGGACATGCTTTCCAACACGGCGCTCAGCACGTGCTCACTCATTTTTTGACCTCCCCGTCCTTTCATCGCGTTCGCCCGACCCACACCGGGAACGGCCACGAACGGAGTAATGCAATAGCAACTGCCGGGCCCGACCATCCGACATTTGTGCTAAGGGTTTCTACTGGTCGTCTATCTTACTGAAAAAAAAGCGCTTGTGTCCGATCAGGTAGAGCCCGCCGCCGTGAACCCAACGAACAAGAACGGACGGGACAGGCCGAAAGCGGCCCATTGAAACAAGACAACTCTCGACCGAAAGGGTCATGAGTGTCTGTTTTCCCACATCCAGGAAGCCGCCGGCCGGCGTAGAAAGTGGTAGGACGGCGGCCCAGGACGCCCGGGAAAGTGACCGGAGCTCGGCCGGCGGCATCCCACAGGACGATGGATTCCACCGGAAAGCCGATTCGAGTCAGCGAAATCACCCCCGAGGGCACCTACCTGCGGCGTCGTGAGTTCCTCAAGAACTCTCTGCTGGTCGCCGCGACAGGGACCGGCGTCGGTGCCAGCCTGCTCTGGCTCATGAAGGGCGGGCGGATGGGGGGCGCCGCCGGCGGATCCGCCGTGGGGATCCCCGCGGCCGTCCCCGTCTCCTCGCCGGAGGGTCCCGCCGGGGATGGTTCCGTCGCGGACGTCTGGAGCGATATCCGGAAGAGCCCCCTGAGCGTGACGGAGGCGCAGACCCCGCCGGACTCCGTCAGCGGCTACAACAACTTCTACGAGTTCGGGCTGGACAAGAGCGACCCCGCCCGTAACGCCGGGACCCTGCGGCCGCGTCCCTGGACGGTGGTCATCGAGGGGGAGTGCCACAACCCCATGACCGTGGACATCGACCGGATCCTGCGGTGGGTCCCTCTCGAGGAGCGCGTCTACCGCATGCGCTGCGTCGAGGCCTGGTCGATGGTCATCCCCTGGGTCGGCTTTTCGCTCGCCGAGCTCCTGAAGCGGGTCGAGCCGAAGATCAGCGCGAAGTACGTCGCCTTCACGACGCTTCTGGATCCCCAGCAGATGCCGGGACAGCAGCGATCGGTCCTCGACTGGCCGTACGTCGAAGGCCTGCGACTGGACGAGGCCCTGCATCCTCTCGCGATCCTCGCGGTGGGCCTCTACGGCAAGCCGCTCCCCAACCAGAACGGCGCGCCGCTGCGCCTGGTCGTGCCGTGGAAGTACGGCTTCAAGGGAATCAAGTCGATCGTCAAGATCCGCCTGACCGAGGAGAAACCGCAGACCACCTGGAACGAAGCCGCCTCGAACGAGTACGGCTTCTACGCGAACGTCAATCCGGCCGTCGACCATCCGCGCTGGAGCCAGGCGACCGAGCGCCGCATCGGCGATATCCGGCGCCGTCCCACGCTCCCCTTCAACGGGTACGCCGATCAGGTCGCGCACCTGTACTCCGGCATGGACCTGGCCGCGAACTTCTGACGATGGGCGAGATCACCCAGGCGCCCTCGGCGGGCGCGCCCGCGATCCCGCGCCCCCGCGTCCACCGTTCGCCGCCGACGCCCTGGCTCAAGCCCGGGGTCTTCGCCGGCGCGCTCGCACCCCTCGCGTACCTCCTCGTTCAGGGCGCGCGCGGCAGGCTCGGAGCGAACCCCATCGCGGAGGCCCTCAACAACCTCGGATTGGTGGCGCTGATCTTCCTGATCGCGTCGCTCGCCTGCACGCCCCTCAAGACGCTCTTCGGATGGGGATGGCCGATCCGCCTGCGGCGGATGCTCGGGCTCTTCGCGTTCTTCTACGCCGCGCTGCACCTCACCACGTACTCGGGGCTCGACCAGGGGCTCGACTTCCGCGCGATCTGGCGGGACGTCACGAAGCGCCCCTTCATCTTCGTCGGGGCGGCCGCCTTCCTGCTGATGGTGCCGCTGGCGCTCACGTCCACGGCCGCGTCGGTGAAGCGGCTCGGCAACGTCGCCTGGAAGCGCCTCCACCGGCTGGTCTACCTCTCGGCCGCGCTCGGCGTGATCCACTTCTTCCTGCGGGTCAAGAAGGACGTCCGCGGGCCCGCGATCTACGGGATCGTTCTGGGCGTGCTCCTCCTGGTGCGCGCCCTAGCCTTCCTGCGCAAGAAGATGATCCTCCGCCGGATGCACGCGGGCGCCCCCGTGGCGTCTCCGGCGGAGTAGCGCTTGTCTTTAGGTTCCTAGAAGACGATCTGCGCCTGCAGGCGGTACTGCTCGTCCTGGAAGGCGGTATCCGTGCTCAGGCGCGTGCCCAGCGCGGGAACGATGTTGCGCTTGGCGATCGCGGGGACGCCGGCGTAGCCGGCTCCGTAGGCGACCTGCCCGCCGTCGAGCTGGAGCTTCACGTTGTGGCCGGAGAGGTAGTACGTCACCGCGAGACGCCTCTCGACGACGTCGGCGTCGTGCGCGTCCTCGTCCGGATTGATCAGCGCGTAGCGCCCGGCCACCTCGAGATGCTTGGGGACGACCATGATGCCGAACTGCACGTGCCAGCCGTCGGAACGCACGGTGGGGTCCGGATCGTCCTGCTCGTCCGACATCTTGAAGTACTCGGCCGTTCCGAAGCAGCGCCAGAAGCGGACCGCGGTCTCCACGTTCCACGCGCTCTCGTCGTTGACGTCTTCGAACTGCCCCGCCGTCACGGCGCCGCGCACGGGCTCGCCGGTTCGATAGGCGGCGCCGACGTGGAGCACGAACGTGTCCGCGTTGTCGACAGGCCCCTCGGACAGCTTGTACTCGCCCAGCGGGGCGGTCCAGGCTCGCACCACCTTCAGCAGGCTCTGGTCGTCCTGGTTGCGCCCCTCGCCCCCGCCGTTGAACACGCCCGCCTGATAGCCGAAGCGCTTGTCCGCGGTCGCGCCCCAGAGCATGAGGCCCTGGTCGCGCCCGGCCGCGAACTTCGTGTTGGTGATGGCCCGCTCGATGAATTCCTGCCGCTGGTCGGACGTCAGCTCCTGAAGGCTGAAGGGCACCTTGTACTGCCCCATGCGCACCGCGGCCATGCGCACCTTCGTCACTTCGACGTAACCGTCCTTCACCTTGCTGGCGCCGTCGCTGTTCGTCGACGACACCTCGTACTCGAACTTGTACCCGATCCACGTCCTGAAGATCGTCCCCTGCGCGTAGAACCGTATCCTGGGAATGCTGAAGGAGTTCGAGAAGCCGTCCTCGTGCCCCACGCCGCTTCCGCTCGAATCGGCGTCGAAGTCCTCCTTGTCGTCCCCCGTCCATCGGAACTGCCCCCACACGCCGAGGTTGATGCTGCTGTCCCCGTATTTCAGGCTCACGCCCCCTCCCGGCGCGTCCAGGCTCACTTTCACGGGCTCCTTCACGGGCTCCTTCACGGGTTCTTTCGCGTCCTCCGCGAGCGCGCTCCCCATGCCCAGAAGGACCGCCATCACGACCGCCGCCAGCCGTACTCCGTTCGCCTTGTTCATCTTCTCTCCCTGGCTTCGATGCCCTTCGTCGTCCGTCCCGCGTGCCGGCGCGTCCCGCCCCATCCGGGGAACGCCGGCCCTTCTAGTGCTCGACCGCTGCGCCCATCGTGATGAACCCGAAGCGTTCGAAGACGGCGCGCGCCTCGGCTCCTCCCAGGTATTCCGCCGCAGTGCGGGCCGCCTTCGCGTGAGCGCTGTGCGCCATGACGGCGATCGGGTAGGAGATCTTCGGCGTCTCGCCCTCGGGGACCTCGTAGAGCACCTTCACCTTCGGCGAGATCGCCGCGTCCGTCCTGTAGACGACCCCCGCGTCCACGTTCCCCGACGCCACCGCGGCGAGCGCGGCGCGCACATCGGCGGTGGACAGGATCCTGGCCTTGAAGGCGTCGCTCCACAGGCCCTTCTTCTCGAGCCACGCCTTCGCGTACTTGCCCGCGGGGACCGACTCGGGATCCGCCATCGCGATCCTCGCGAGGGCCGGTTCCGCCAGGTCCTCTGCGGACGCGATCTTCAGCGGGCTCTCCTGCGGCGCGATGACCACGAGCCGGTTGGAGAGAAGCGCGCGGCGCGTCTCCTTGTCGGCGAGGCCCGCCCCGGCCACCTTGTCCATCCAGCCTTCGTCGGCCGAGATGAAGAGGTCCGCCTTGTCGGCCGCCAGAATCTGGCGCGCGAGGTCGTTCGATCCCGCGAAGTTGAAGACGAGCGTCGCGCCCGAGGCCTTCTCGAGGCCGGGCTTCAGCTCGCCGAGGACGTCCCGCAGGCTCGCCGCCGCGTAGACCGCAAGCTCGGGCCGCGCGCCGGCTTCGACCGCCGGCGCCTTGTCGCTCGCCGCGCCGGTCGCGGGGGCCGCGAGCAGGTCCCCCGGCACCGCCGCGCTCATCACCACGATCGCACCGGAGGCGAGGATGCCGGCGAGCGCCGGGCGGACGAGGCGCGCGCGCCTCGGCCCCCACGTTTTGCGAAGCGTCGTCGTGCCGTTCTCCTGCATCGCCATCTCCTCCTCGAGCCGGCGGATTGTAGACAACGGGGCGGGTCGGACAAAATGCGCGGGGGACATCCCGGTTCAGGCCCATCGAGGACCCTCGCCAGGAGATGTTCCCTTCCGTCCGCGTGCTACCCTTTTTTTCGTGAAGGACGACAACCGCGAAACGCAGGTTTTCGGGACGGGCGAAGCGCCCGCGCCGATCGGGCCGGGCTCGGTGCTTCGCGGGCGCTATCGGCTCGACAGCGAGCTCGGCCGCGGCGGGATGGGGGTCGTCTACCGCGCCGAGGATCTCGACCTGCGCCGCGACGTTGCCGTGAAGGTCCTGACGGACGCGGCCTCGACCCCCGACGCGCGCGAGCGCCTCATGCGCGAGGCGCGCTCCGCGGCGGCGCTGAACCATCCCCACATCGTCGCCGTTCACGACGTCGGCGAGGACCGGGGCGTCCCCTTCTTCGTCATGGAGCTCGTCGGCGGGCCGAGCCTGGGCGCCGCGCCGCCCTCGGCCTTCCCGGAGATCGTAGCCGTCGCCATCGAGATCTGCGAGGCCCTGACCCACGCCCACGACCACGGGATCGTGCATCGCGATCTCAAGCCGGAGAACGTCCTTCTCGCCGGCGGCGGTCCGGGCGGGCGACGGGGCGTGAAGCTCGCCGACCTCGGCCTCGCGGTCCCCACCTCGGGCGTGCGCCTGACGCAAGACGGCGCGATCGTCGGCACGGTCGCGTTCATGGCGCCCGAGCAGGCGATGGGCCAGTCGGTGGACGGCCGCGCGGATCTCTACTCGCTCGGCGTCGTCCTCTACGAGCTCGCGACCGGACGGCTGCCCTTCACGGGCGACCATCCTCTCGCCGTCGTCTCGCAGCACGTCAACGCTCCTGTCGTGCCCCCGAGGGCGGTGCGCCCTTCCGTCCCGCGCGGTCTCGAAGCGGTGATCCTGCGTCTTCTCTCGAAGGACCCCGCGCAGCGCTATGCAAGCGCCGCCGAGACCGCCGAGGCGCTGCGGCGCGCTCTCGATGCGCCGGCCTCCGCCGCGGACGAGGAGGCGCCGGGCGCCGCGATCGCGCTGCTCGACGCGCTCGCCCGCGGGCGGCTGGTGGGACGCGCGGAAGAGCTCGCCGAGGCGCGCGAGCTGTGGCGCCGCGCGCGCGAGGGGCGCGGCCACGGGGTCCTGGTGAGCGGCGAGCCGGGCGCCGGCAAGACGCGGCTCTCGCGCGAGGTCCTGATCCAGGCGGCGCTCGACGGGGCGATCGTCCTCTCCGGGGCCTGCTACGAGTACGAGGCCGCCACGCCCTATTTGCCCTTCGCGGAAGCGTTCCGCAGGTGGGCGCGCGAGCAGAAGTCCATCGATGCGCTGCGCGCGATCCTGGGAGACGCCGCGCCGCAGATCGCCAAGCTCGCGCCCGAGATCGAGACGCGGCTCGGCCCTTTTCCCGAGCGACCCGTGCTTCCGGCCTCGGAAGAGCGCCTCCTCTTCCTCGATGCGGTCACCCGCGTCTTCCGGGCGATGGCCGGAGCGCGCGGCCTGCTCTTCTACGTGGACGACCTGCACTGGGCGGACGGCGGGACGCTCTGGCTCATGGGCCATCTTCTTCGCAGCCTGCGCGAGGAGCGCGCGCTCCTCGTGGCGTCCTATCGCGAGATCGAGCTCGACCGCGCGCATCCTCTCTCGAAGGCGCTCGTCGACTGGAACCGCGAGCGGCTCATGACACGGATCGTCCTGCGCCGCTTCAAGGTCGAAGAAACGCGCGCCCAGCTCTCCTCTCTCCTGGGCGAGGAGGTCGGCGAGGAGTTCGCCCAGGCCCTGCAGCGCGAGACCGAGGGGAACCCGTTCTTCATCGAGGAGGTCCTCAAGGCGCTCATCGAGCAGGGCGCGGTGCGCCGCGAGAGCGGCCGCTGGAAGCGCGAGGAGATCGGCGATCTCCAGATCCCGCAGAGCATGAAGGAGGCGATCGGCCACCGCCTCGACCGCATCAGTCCCGCCTGCAACGACGTCCTGCGCGCCGCGGCGATCCTCGGCAAGACGTTCGACTTCCAGGAGCTGGTCGCGGCGGTCGGCGACAAGGGCGAGGACGCGCTCCTCGACGCCCTCGACGAGGCCGCGTCCGCGCAGCTCCTCGCGGCGGGGCGCGAGGACTCCTTCGCGTTCACGCACGACAAGATCCGCGAGGTCCTCTACGAGGAGAT
>Ga0070671_100003301_pt1 | contig 12587 bp, 10 predicted proteins | sample KBSS73metaG_FD_65341 | JGI IMG/M metagenome (GOLD analysis project Ga0070671, IMG submission 65341) | Switchgrass rhizosphere microbial communities from Kellogg Biological Station, Michigan, USA - KBS S7-3 metaG | ecosystem: Host-associated > Plants > Roots > Rhizosphere > Soil ...
GCGCCGAATGCCGCTTTTGCGGGCCCGCAGGGCGACGTGAGCGAGGCGCGATAACCGACCGCCGCGCTGCTTGAGCATATTTATTTCGACGTTTCAAGCACTTGCGTTCCGCCGGACGACAGTTCTCCTTAACTCGGACACGGGTATAATGGCGGGGTCGCCAGCGACGCGGTGCCGCGTCCGCGACAAGTGACGGAGTCTCCGCAGCCCACGGCAAGGCTGCGAACAATGCACGGCGGCCACAAGATCGCCGCAAACCTTCGAAGTCGCGCCCGGCAGCGGGCGCGTTGGAGTGTTCATGCGCGATCGAGCGTTCGCCCGGATTTTTCGCCGCATTTGCCGCCGATCCATGATCGGCGTGTGCGCAGCCGCCCTGCTTTCCTTCAGCGGGTGCGAGCGCGCTCCCCCCCATCCTGACCGGGGCCCGCCGGGAATCAACGTGGTGGTTCTGCGGGGACCATCCACCTGGTCTACCGCCGCCAACGGCCTTACGTCCGGCCTGGATCACGACCTCCTCACGCGCTTCGCCCGCGAGCGGGGTGTCCCGCTCAATGTGATTTTCGCCGATGGTCCATCCGACCTGTTCGCAAAGCTTCGCCGCGGGCAGGCTCAATTGGGTGCGGGCGGGCTCTTCCAGGCGGCCTCCGGCAAGGATGGCGAGCCGGATGCGAGCGCGGCGCTCGCGTGGAGCACCGGGTATCACACGGTCGAGCCGGTCCTGATCTACAACCAGGACGGCTTCCGTCCGAGGCGCTGGTCCGACCTCGACGGAGCAATCGTCGCCTACCAGGCTCATACGGGTCTCGACGCCCAGCTCGCCACGGTCCGCGTGACCCATCCCGAGGTTCGCTGGCAAGCGACGGACGTCGCCTCGCCCGACGCGCTGATTGCGCAAGTCGCGGAGGGCACGATCAATTACGCGGTCGTCGCATCGAGCGACGCCGCAATCGCGCGCAACATCTATCTGGATTTCGACGTGGCGTTCGCAGCCGGACCTCGACGCGAGTTCGCGTGGGCCGTGGCGTCGGGCTATCCCGAACTGCGCAACGCGCTCGACGCGTTCTTCGCTCGACTCCGCAAGGATGGCACCCTGGCGCGCCTTGCCGATCGCTACTTCGCGGGACCCGAACAGGTCGATCGCGTCGACGCCGTCGTCTTCCAGGACCGAATTCGTAAGGCACTCCCCGAATGGCGCAAGACGTTCGTCGAGGCGCAGGGGAAAAGCGGTGTCGAATGGCGTCTGCTCGCCGCGGTCGCGTATCAGGAGTCGCAATGGGATCCGGCAGCGACGAGCGAGACTGGCGTGCGCGGCCTCATGCAACTGACCGAGGAGACGGCAAAGCACCTCGGCGTCGCCGATCGGCTCGACGCCCGGCAATCCGCGATCGCCGCCGCGCGCTACCTGGCGGATCTGAAGCGCAAGCTGCCGGCCAGGATCCCTGAGCCCGACCGGACGTGGTTCGCACTCGCTGCGTTCAATATCGGTGTGGCGCATCTCGAAGACGCGCGCGTTCTCGCTCAGCGCCAGAAGCTCGATCCCGACCTCTGGAGCGACGTGCGCAAGGTCCTGCCGCTTCTCGCCGAGCCCGAGTACTACGTCAATGCGAAATACGGCTATGCGCGAGGGGGAATGCCGGTTGCATTCGTCGGTCGCGTACGCGCGTACTACGACATCCTGTTGCGCGCCGAAGCGCCGAGACAGCCGCAATTGCAGGCCGGAGTGGCCGTGAACTAGCGAAGCTCTGCAATGCTATGGCAAGAGCCGCGCCATTGCAGGCCGGACTGGCGCTGGACTGGCGAAGTTCTGCAGTGCTCTCGCGGCGGCCCCTCAAGCCGCCGTAACGAATCCGAACATCGACGCGTCCATGTCGACGCGCGCTCTCGCATCACGGATTTCGTCGTTCCTGCACGCACAACGGCCCGGGTCGCGTCCCGATCGCCTAACATAGCGGCATGTTCGCGCGTGCCATACAAACGACGCTCGCGGCGCTCGTTGCGAGCGCGTCTCTCGCTGCACATGCACAGAACAGCGTCTTCATCGACGAGCTCACGTCGCCCGAGCTGCAGGCGCGCGTGCGCAGCGGCAGCACGATCGCGCTCGTGCCGATCGGCGGAACCGAGCAAAGCGGTCCGCATATCGTGCTCGGCAAGCACAACGTGCGCGCAAAGGTCCTGGCGCAAAAGATCGCGGACAGGCTCGGCAATGCGCTTGTCGCGCCCGTGGTTGCCTACGTCCCGGAGGGCGACATCACTCCCCCGACGGCGCACATGCGGTTCCCCGGCACGCTCACGGTGCCCGCCAAGACCTTCGAAAGCGTTCTCGAGTATGCCGCGCGCAGCCTCCGGGCCAGCGGATTCATGGACATCGTGTTCCTTGGCGATCACGGCGGCTACCAGCGGAATGAAGAGAGCGTCGCGCAGAAGCTCAATCGCGAATGGGCGCACGCGCCCGTACGTGTGCACGCGCTCGTCGACTATTACAAGGTTGCGGATACGCGATACCCCGCGGCGCTGAAGGCGCACGGCTTCACCGATGCCGAGATCGGCGCGCACGCGGGACTTGCCGATACGTCCCTTGCGCTTGCCGTCGATCCGCGCCTGGTTCGCAGCGACCAGCTCCCGAATGCGGCATCCCGCGAAGCGGCCCATGGCGTGCAGGGCGATCCCCGGCGAGCGAACGCGGATCTCGGCGCGCTTGGCGTGGAGACCATCGTTCGCGAATCCGTCCTGTCGATCCAGCGCGCCGTCGCACGGCACTGAAACGATCCGCCCGCGACGTCGCTTCCAACAAACTCACTCCAAGATCATTCCCGTGAAGTCCTCGCTCGCTTGCGTTTCGCTTGCCGTTGCCACAACCCTCTGCTTCGAGGCGGCCGGCCAATCGCCCGTCGCTCCTCCTGGCACGTCGGCGCCGCCCACTGCGACGCCCGCGATCGTCACCGTGCCGGGCATGCCTCCGGTGCGCGATCGAATGAATCTCTACAGCGAGACGACCTCGTCGCACTTGAGCGATGTGGCGCGCGGCGCCCTCCCCCGCGTCTATGTTCCCAACATCGTGTCGAACGATGTGTATGTGATCGATCCGGCGACGTTGAAGGTCGTCGATCGCTTCAAGGTCGGTGTCAATCCACAGCACGTCGTGCCTTCGTGGGACCTGAAGACACTGTGGGTGGCGAACAACGCCGAGAACACCTCCAAGGGAAGCCTGACGCCGATCGACCCGGCGACCGGAAAGCCGGGCAAGGCGATTCCGGTCGACGATCCCTACAACATGTATTTCACGCCCGACGGGCGCTCCGCGATCGTCGTGGCGGAGGCGTTCAAGCGGCTCGATTTCCGCGACCCGCACACGATGGCGCTGCAATCATCGCTTGCGACGCCGGAGTGCGGGGGCATCAACCACGCGGACTTCTCGATCGACGGCCGCTATGCGATCTTCACGTGCGAGTTCAGCAAGAGTCTCGCGAAAATCGACTTCGTCGAGCGCAAGGTCGTCGGCTATCTGAAGCTCTCCAAAGGAGGCATGCCGCAGGATGTCCGCATCAGCCCGGACGGCAAGGTCTTCTTTGTCGCCGACATGATGGCGGACGGCGTCTTCGTCATCGACGGCGATGCGTTTCGCGAAATCGACTTCATCGCGACGGGCAAAGGAACGCACGGTCTCTATCCGAGTCGTGACGGTCGCAAGCTCTACGTAACGAATCGCGGCTCGAACCGCATTCACGGGCCGGCCAAGGGCAAGGGCAGCGTGTCCGTCGTCGACTTTGCCACGCGCAAGGTCGATGTGACATGGCCCATACCGGGCGGCGGCAGCCCGGACATGGGCAACGTCAGCGCCGACGGCACCCAACTGTGGCTTTCGGGCCGCTACGACAACGTCGTCTACGTCTTCGACACGACGAGCGGCGCCGTGCAGCAGATTCCGGTCGGCAAGGAGCCGCATGGACTTGCCGTGTGGCCGCAGCCCGGGCGCTACTCGCTCGGACACACTGGAAACATGCGGTAGCGGCGAGTCCGCATCTGCGCGGTAGCCTGGAACGCCGTAGCGGCGGCTCGGCGCATGCATCTTGGCGAAGTCACGCGCTGTCCAGTGCGCAGTGAGGATGCTTGTTCCCGCGTGCTTCGCGCCGTAACGCGCCGAGCCGTTGGCTACGCGCGCCGCGCAATCACGTCCTGTCCGTTCATGTACGGACGCACAGCGGCCGGAACCTCGATCGAACCGTCCGCGCGCTGGAAGTTCTCCATCACGGCAACGAGCGTGCGTCCGACCGCGAGCCCCGACCCGTTCAGCGTATGCACGAGTTCCGGCTTGCCCTGCGCATTGCGAAAGCGCGCCTGCATGCGTCGAGCCTGGAACGCCTCGCAGTTGGAACAGGATGAAATTTCGCGGTACGCGTTCTGGCCCGGCAGCCACACTTCGAGATCGTAGGTCTTCGCCGCGGCGAACCCGATATCGGCCGTGCAGAGCGCCATCACGCGATATGGCAGCGCGAGCTTCTGCAGGATTGCCTCGGCGTTTCGCGTCAGCTCCTCGAGCGCCTCGTACGACTGGTCCGGTCGCACGACCTGGACAAGCTCCACCTTGTCGAACTGATGCTGACGAATCATCCCGCGCGTGTCCTTGCCGTAGCTGCCGGCTTCCGAGCGAAAGCACGGCGTATGCGCAGTGAGCTTGATGGGCAAGGCATCGGCGGGAAGGATCTCGTCGCGAACCGAGTTGGTCAGGGTGATCTCCGACGTCGAGATCAGGTACAACGTATCGTCCTCGCCTTCCGGCTGCCCGCCCTTTCGCACCGAGAACATGTCGGCCTCGAACTTGGGCAGCTGAGTCGTACCCACCAGCGTCGGCGCGTTCACGATGTACGGCGTGTAACACTCGGTGTAACCGTGCTCGCGGGTGTGCGTGTCGAGCATCAGCTGCGCGAGTGCGCGATGCAGTCGCGCGAGGTCGCCCCGCAGGAACGTGAAGCGCGCGCCCGATAGCTTGGCCGCCGTGGCGAAATCAAGGAAGCCGAGCGCTTCGCCGAGATCCGTGTGGTCGCGCGGGGCGAAGTCGAACTTCCGAGGCTCACCGTGCCGGCGCACTTCGACGTTGTCGGCCTCCGACCGCCCCACGGGCGTCGTCGGATGCGTCACGTTCGGCAATTCGAGGAGGAAGTCGCGGAGCTTGGCCTGCACGTTGTCGAGCTCGCGCTCGAGGTCCTTCAATTCGTCGCCGAGACCCGCAACTTCACCAAGAAGCATCGACGGGTCCCGACCCGACCCCTTCGCAATGCCGACCTGCTTCGAAAGCGTATTCCGCTTCGCCTGCAGCTCCTGGGTTCGCGTCTGAATGCGCTTGCGCTCGCGCTCCAGCGCTTCAAAGCGTTCGCTGTCGAGCGTCACGCCTCGCTTGGCCAGCGCAGCCGCAACGCCTGGCAAGTCGTTTCGCAATGCGTTGATATCGAGCATCGAACGATTCTAGCAGCCGCAGTCGCTGCTACTCGTCGTCGGATGGCGGTGCGCGTTTGCCTCCCGCAGCCTCGTCCTGCTCGCGCAGCGTGCGCAGTCGCTCGGCGATCCGCGCTTCGACACCGCGGTCGGTCGGCCGATAGAACGTTACGTCGGGCATGCCGTCCGGCAGATACCGCTCTCCCGCCGCGTAGGCATCGGTTTCGTGGTGCGCATAGCGATAGCCCTTGCCGTAGCCCAAGCCCTTCATCAATCCGGTCGGAGCGTTGCGCAGTCGAAGCGGAACCGGCCGCGACCCGTCTTCGCTGATGAATTCTCGTGCGGCGCCATACGCGGTGTAGACCGCGTTGCTCTTTGCGGCGCAAGCGAGGTAGACGACGCATTGAGCGAGCGCGAGCTCGCCTTCGGGCGATCCGAGGCGCTCGTAGGTGGCAACGGCGCCGAGCGCCTGCGTCAGCGCATGAGGATCGGCGAGCCCGATGTCTTCGCTCGCCATGCGGATGAGCCGCCTGCCCACGTACAGCGGATCGGCCCCGCCGTCGAGCATCCGACACATCCAGTACAGCGAAGCGTCGGGATCCGAGCCGCGGACGGCCTTGTGCAACGCCGAGATCTGGTCGTAGAACGCGTCACCACCTTTGTCGAAACGGCGCAGGCTGCGCGCAATCGTCTCCTCGACGAACACGACGTCGATCGTGGTCCTGCGCGCCTCGCCCGCCGCCGTGGCGAGTTGTTCGACGAGATTGATGAGCCGACGGCCGTCGCCGTCCGCGTAGTTGACGAGGGCATCGGCAGCAGCATCGTCGACGATCGCGTCGGGCATCGCGGCCTGCGCGGCGCGCTCGAGGAGTTGGCGGAGCTCCTCGGGCTTCAGTGGATGCAGCACATAGACGGCGGCACGCGACAGCAATGCGCTGTTCACTTCGAACGACGGATTCTCGGTGGTCGCGCCAATGAACGTCAGCACGCCGCGCTCGACGTAGGGCAGGAACGCGTCCTGCTGCGCCTTGTTGAAGCGATGCACTTCGTCGACGAACAGGATCGTGGCCCGGTCGTACTGATCGCGCGCGAGCTCGGCGCGGGCGACGGCATCGCGAATGTCCTTGACGCCTGCAAGCACCGCGGAGATCGCAACGAAGTCGGTGTTGAAGGCGCTCGCCATCAAGCGGGCGAGCGTCGTCTTGCCGACGCCGGGCGGTCCCCACAGGATCATCGAGTGCGGCTTCCCCGCGGCGAAAGCGACGGCGAGCGGCTTGCCGGGACCGAGCAGATGCCGCTGGCCGATCACTTCGTCGATCGTCTTCGGCCGCAGGCGCTCCGCCAGAGGCGTCAGGGGTCCGGCTGCAGGCGAATTTGCAAAGAGATCGGCCATTCGGGGATCGGGACCGGGGCTTCCGGATCAGCACCAGCATATCGCGTTATGCGCGGCGCGCCTGATTCGGGATTCGGATGCCTGTACCGGTGTCCGATGCCCGGTGCCTGCTGCGGGACACCCAACCTGATACCCGATACCTGATACCCGATACCTGATACCCGATACCTGATACCTGATAGCCTGATACCTGATACCTGATACCTGATACCTGCTGCTACTGCCCCACGACGTCCGCCCCTTTCGGCGGCTTGAACTCGAACGCATCCGCGGTGATCTTCGGGTTGCGTCGAACGTCCGAAAACGTGAGCTCGGTCGTCTGACCGAATGCGTCGGTGAGCTGCATGCTGCGTGGCAGTTCGTCCACGAAACCAAGGCGAATGCGCGTGAACTGCGATTCCGCGGACTTCGGCGTCGCGGCCACGTATTGCACGCCGTCCGATTCGCCGCCCGCAAGGAGCGTGAAATTCTTCTCGAGCGCGTTGTCGCCAGCCAGCAGCGCGGCAGGCGTTGCGCCGAGCGCGGCATCCAGCTTGCGCACGATCACCTGATTGAGGTCGCGGTCGTAGACCCACACCTTCTCGCCGTCACCGACGATCAATTGATCGAACGGCTTCTCGTAGGTCCACCGGAACTTTCCCGGGCGCTGAAACGCGAACGTTCCGGAAGTCGTCTGGGTCGTCCGACCGTCCTTGTTGACGACCACCTGCTTGAACGCGCCCTGCGCGCTCTGCGTGCCGGTGAGGAAGGCGTGCAGCTGATCGAGGCCCGAAGCGGCGCCGGGCGGCGAAATCAGTCCGGCGATGATTGCAAACAGCGCGGGGACGAACGAACGAACGGGCGCAGGGTGCGCCAAGCGTGAAGTGCGCCTGTCGCTCGCCGCAAGTCGCACAAACGAATCGCCCACCGGGACCGCCGTCATCTCGTTGCGCCTTGCTCCGTTCCGGGTATGTTCGCGTAGCAGTTGCCCACGGCGTCGAGCACGACGTACGTGTGCGTCAACCCTGACCAATCCCGATGTCCGCTGCGCAGCTGATACTGGTGAAAGTAGATCCGCCATGAACCGAGCGCATATTCCGGCACGACGTCGCAGCCCCCGACGAAGGTCGTGGGGCCGCAGAAGTCGGGGGGAAGCAGCGTTCGTGCGCGCTCGATCGCCTTCGCTTCGGTCAGCACGGGAGCGTTTGATTCCCGGTCGCGTGGGCAATATTTCGGGCCTTCGCGAAGCACCTCGACGGGCCCTGCGAGGGCGAATTCTGCGAGCGCTGCCATTGCGAGCGCCGCGAACCGCTTCACCTCGGCCTCCCTGCGTCGCGAGCGTACTCGCTACCCGAACGTAGCCGCCCGCGCGCGCTCACGCGTCCTTGCCGGCGGGCACGAGAACTTCGCGGTTGCCGTTCGTTTGCATCGCAGACACCATGCCTGCTCTCTCCATCTGCTCGATCAGCCGCGCCGCACGGTTGTAGCCGATGCGCAGATGACGCTGCACGAGCGAAATCGAGGGACGCCTCGTCTTCAGCACGACGGCAACCGCCTGGTCGTACATCGGATCCGACTCGACGTTGCCGCCTTCGACACTCGCGAGCTCGTCGCCTTCGCCCCCGACACCGCCTTCGAGAATGCCCTCGATGTATTGCGGCTCGCCTTGCGCCTTCAAATGCTCGACGACCCGATGCACTTCGGCGTCGGAAACGAAAGCCCCGTGTACGCGGAGCGGATGACCCGTGCCGGGCGGCAGATACAGCATGTCGCCCTGTCCGAGCAATGCCTCGGCGCCCATCTGATCGAGAATCGTGCGCGAATCGATCTTGCTCGCGACCTGAAAGGCGATCCGTGATGGAATGTTCGCCTTGATGAGTCCCGTGATGACGTCGACCGACGGACGCTGCGTCGCCAGGATCAGGTGAATGCCCGCCGCCCGCGCCTTCTGCGCGATGCGCGCAATGAGCTCCTCGATCTTTTTTCCCGTGACCATCATCAGGTCGGCGAGCTCGTCGACGACGACGACGATCAGCGGCATTTCCTCGAGCTGCTCGGGCGACTCGGGCGTGAGGCTGAACGGATTGGTCAGCGGCGCACGCGCTTTCTTCGCGTCGACCACCTTCTGGTTATAGCCCGCGAGGTTGCGCACACCGAGCTGCGACATCAACTTGTAGCGACGCTCCATTTCCCCGACGCACCAGTTGAGCGCGTTGGGCGCGAGCTTCATGTCGGTAACGACCGGTGCGAGCAGATGCGGGATCGCCTCGTACACGGAAAGCTCGAGCATCTTCGGATCGATCAAGATGAGCCGCACCTGCCGCGGCTCCGCCTTGTACAGCAGCGACAGGATCATCGCGTTGACGGCGACGGATTTGCCGGAGCCCGTCGTGCCGGCGACGAGCAGATGCGGCATGCGGCCGAGATCGACGATTGCGGGCTTGCCCGAGATGTCCTTGCCGAGGGCTAGCGTCAGCACGCCGGGCGCGTCGTTGTACGTCGTGGACGCGAGGATCTCGACGAGCTTGACGACCTGCCGGCGCGCGTTCGGCAGTTCCAGCGCCATGCATGACTTGCCCGGAATGGTTTCGACGACCCTGATCGAGACCACCGACAGCGCACGCGCGAGATCCTTGACGAGGTTGACGATCTGCGCGCCCTTCACGCCGACGGCCGGTTCGATCTCGTAGCGCGTGATCACGGGGCCCGGATACGCTGCAAGCACCCGGACGGATACGCCGAAATCGGCCAGCTTGCGCTCGATCAGGCGGGACGTGAATTCCAGTGTCTCGGCGCTTACGGTCTCCGTGCTCGGCGGCGCATCCTCGAGCAGTGACAATGGCGGTAGCGGCGAGTCGGGCATGTCGGTGAAGAGTGGCCGCTGCTTCTCGCGCGTCGCTCGCTCCGATTTCACGACGGACGTAGCGGCCGGGACGACGACCACGGGTTCGCGAATGGCGGGATCTTCACGGAAGTGCTCGAGCGCCAGCTCGCGCTCGGCCACGTGGGCGAAGCCGATCCGGCGCTCGAGCGCTTCCTCGCGGCGCCTCCGCGCCCGCGCGATCAACATCTCGACACCCGTCCCGATGCGCTCCATCGCGCGAAGCCAGGACACGCCGAACAGCAGCGACGTGCCTACGGCGAACAGCGCAAGCAGAACGAGCGTTGCGCCATTGAAGCCGAGCGCGCCCTGCAACGCGCTTCCCAGCGCATCACCCAGCACGCCCCCGTGCTTGTCGGGCAGCACGACCTGCAATCGATAGAGGCGAATCGCCTCGAGCGACGCGCTCGATATCAGGACGACGACGAAACCAACCGCGCCGAGGACGAACGGGTGGTCGCCGGGGTCGTCGGGCCGCACGACGCGCCGGTAGCCGGCGATGACGAGGACGATGCCCGCAACGACGAGCCACCAGGCGGAAAGGCCGAACAGATAGAGCAGCAGATCCGACAGCCAGGCGCCGAGCACTCCGCCGCGGTTCACGATCGGCTCGCCGACGCCCGTCGTCGACCATGCCGGGTCGCGCTTCGAATACGTGGCGAGCGTGAGCGCGAGGTAGAGGAAGCCAGCGACGATCAGCAGCCACCACGATTCGCGCAGCAGTCGCGCGAATTTCGGCGAAAGCTCGCGGGCCGGCGGGGCGGCCCGACGGCGCGCATTCCCGTTCCTCTTAAAAAACATGAGATTGGCGGCAGAACCTCATTTGGTTCATTATAGCGGGCGCCGCCCGGTCGCTGCAAATGAAATCCGCGAGAGAATGCAATCCTTGCGGTGCGGCGTTGCGTCCCCATCTCGAATCCACGCGCTGCGATGGTGCGCGTGCCGCTGTTAAACTTTTTGGTTTTGCCTCGACGAGAATGCGATGACTGCCAAGCACGCCCGCCTGCTCATCCTGGGATCCGGTCCCGCCGGCTACACGGCGGCAGTATACGCGGCGCGCGCGAATCTTCGACCGGTTCTTGTCACCGGGCTCGCCCAGGGCGGCCAGCTGATGACGACGACCGAGGTCGACAATTGGCCCGCCGACGTCGACGGGGTGATGGGCCCCGAACTAATGGCCCGCTTCCAGAAACACGCGGAGCGTTTCGAGACCGAAGTCATCTTCGATCACATCCACTCGGTGGACCTCAACGTGCGGCCATTCCGGCTCGCCGGCGACAACGACAAGTACACGTGCGACGCGCTGATCATTGCGACCGGCGCTTCGGCGCGCTACCTGGGCCTGCCGTCCGAGCAGGCGCATCTGGGTCGTGGCGTATCCGCCTGCGCGACGTGCGACGGATTCTTCTACAAGGGGCAGGACGTCCTCGTCGTGGGCGGCGGCAATACGGCTGTCGAGGAAGCACTCTACCTGTCGAACATCGCACGGAGCGTCACGCTGATCCACCGGCGCGACCGCCTGCGCGCGGAAGCCATCCTTGTCGATCGGCTCCTGGCGCGAACGGGCGAGCGCGGCAACGTGCGTCTCTTATGGAATCACGTCCTCGACGACGTGCTCGGTGACGACACGGGCGTGACCGGCGTACGCGTCAGGAACGTGCAAAACGGCGCATCGCAGGACCTGCCCGTGCACGGCGTGTTCATCGCGATCGGCCACACGCCGAACACCCAGATCTTCGAGGGACAGCTGCAGATGACCGATGGCTATATCCGCGTGCAGGGCGGATCGGAAGGAAACGCGACCGCGACCAGCGTGCCGGGGGTGTTCGCCGCCGGGGACGTCGCCGATCACGTCTACCGCCAGGCGGTGACCTCGGCGGGAACCGGCTGCATGGCCGCGCTCGACGCCGAAGTGTTCCTCGAAGAGCTGTCCACGCTCGGCGCCCAGCACGTGCCGGGCGCAACGAGCATGAGCGCGGCGCCCGTCGTCTGAGCGCTGCGATGGCGAAGCTCTCCGATCTTCGAACGCTCCTGACCGCCGCGCGCAGCGAAGCCGATGCATCGTCGGCCGTCGAGACGGCTCGTTCGACGCGACCGTCGATACCGTCCCAGCACGCTCAGCCCCTCGTCAAAGAGCCGCGCGGCGCGCACGGTGGACGCGCGCACCGCGGAGATTCAACCGCTCCGCAGCGTACGCACTCGGCGAAGAGCGCCGTTGTCCGGCAGCACGTCTCGGCCACCAAGCACGCGGACAGCGACATCGACATCGCGAAAGCCTTCGCCGATGTGACGCGCCTGCCGCCGCGCAACCAAGCGGCTTCGACGCGACCGCGACCCACGACGATCCCGCGTTCCCGGATCGAAGACGAGCGGGACGCGCTCGAGATGTCGAAGTACGGCGTCGAACCGTCGCCTGATGCATGGGATATCGGGCAGGAGCTCGAAGGGGAGCAAACGTTCCTGCGACGGGGATTGCGCAGCGATATCCTCGTCAAGCTGCGCCGCGGTCACTGGGTCGTTCAGGCCGTCGTCGACCTGCATGGCATGACCGCCGACGAGGCGCACGATGCCGTCGCTGATTTCCTGCTCGAAGCGCGCGGCCGCGGCGCGCGCTGCGTGCGCATCATTCACGGCAAGGGCCTCACGTCACCAAACCGCGAACCGGTGCTGAAAGGCAAGGTGCGACGCTGGCTCTCGCAGTGGGACGACGTGCTTGCCTACTGCGAGGCACCACCGCACGCAGGCGGCAGCGGCGCTGTCATCGTACTGCTGCGCGGGCGCTGATAACCGTGTGCGGGGGCGTATCGCTTCGCAGGTGAAGCGAAGCCGGGGCGTCCGACGTTCGATCGACTGCTTCGTCACAGAAGCGTGCGATGGGCAAGCGCGGGCAAACGCTTGCGCACA
>Ga0070671_100003305_pt1 | contig 12584 bp, 12 predicted proteins | sample KBSS73metaG_FD_65341 | JGI IMG/M metagenome (GOLD analysis project Ga0070671, IMG submission 65341) | Switchgrass rhizosphere microbial communities from Kellogg Biological Station, Michigan, USA - KBS S7-3 metaG | ecosystem: Host-associated > Plants > Roots > Rhizosphere > Soil ...
TAGTCGGCGAGCTTCTGGATCGTCGCGAGCTGCACGCCTTGCGATGCATCGTCGACCAACTCCCTGTCGGGCCATCGCGTGGCCGCGATACGGCGCTTCATGTCGGCAAGTTCATCATCGGACGCGTGGAAGCTGAAGGGCCGTATGGCTGTGTCTGATGCGGATCCGCCCAAGATGAACGAGGTGTCGGGTTTTGATTCTCGGATGGGGCTGACCGGAGTCTGGGGCCGGTCAGGCGCGAGTCTATCTTCGCCGGCGGCCGGCGTCGTGTCTGTCATGATCTCATCCCCTGGGGTCTAAAGTTGGGAGAGACGCGTGTGCAACTTGGAAAACGGACCGCGGTCTATGCGGGTGCGCGACGGCCACTAACGGCCCTGGGCGGCACTGCTCCCGCGGCTCCGAGTCGGTCAAGCCGATGGAGTTGTTTGCGTGGCTGCATTCATCCCGTTCCACGAAACGGTGGCGATTCCGCACTCTGAGGCTTAAAGAGGGCGCGACCCTTAGACTCTCGCGTTTGTGAAGGACCCGCTCGTGGCGACTGCCACTCATCTGCTCACCGAAAAAGAAGCCACGGCGCATCCGCCGCAAGAAGCCGTCGTCGTCCGTTTCGCGGGCGATTCCGGCGACGGCATGCAGCTGACCGGCGGCCAGTTCACCCTGTCGACGGCGCTCGCAGGCAACGACCTCGCGACCTTCCCGGACTTCCCGGCGGAGATCCGCGCGCCGCAGGGGACGACCTTCGGCGTCTCTGCTTTCCAGATCAATTTTGGATCAACCGCGATCGACACGGCTGGCGACCAGCCCGATGTCCTCATCGCGATGAACCCGGCGGCGTTGAAGGTGAATGCCGAGGCGTTGCGCGAGGGTGGCCTGATCATCGCCGACGAAGGCGAGTTCACGGCGCGGAACCTCGCCAAGGCCGGCTACGAGCAGAGCCCGCTGGAGGACGGCAGCCTGTCGAAATGGCAGGTCGTCTATTTCAACATCTCGCAGCTCACCGTCGATGCCGTGAAGCCGTTCGGCCTCGGCAACAAGGAAGCGCTGCGCTGCAAGAACATGTGGACCCTGGGCCTCGTGCTCTGGATGTTCGACCGCGACCGGAAGCCGATCGTCGACTGGCTCAACACCAAGTTCGCCAAGGCGCCTGAGCTCGCCGAAGCCAATATCGCTGCTCTCAATGCCGGCCACGCTTATGGCGAAACGGTCGAGATGGGCGCGCCCTTCAAGCAGCACCATATCGCACCCGCGCCTGCCGAACCCGGCCTGTATCGTACGGTCACCGGCGCGGAGGCGCTGGCGCTTGGCCTCGTCGCAGGATGCCAGCTCGCCAACGTGCCGATGTTCTTTGGATCCTATCCGATCACCCCGGCGAGCCCGCTGCTGCACCATCTGGCCCGGCTCAAGGAGTTCGGGATCACGACCTTCCAGGCGGAGGACGAGATCGCGGCCATTTGCGCCGCGATCGGCGCGAGTTACGCGGGGCAGCTTGGCATCACCTCTTCATCGGGACCGGGAATTGCGCTGAAGACCGAAGCAATCGGCCTTGCGATCATGACCGAGCTTCCGCTCGTCGTCGTCAACTCGCAGCGTGGCGGACCGTCGACCGGCCTGCCGACCAAGACCGAGCAGTCCGACCTGTACCAGGCCGTTTATGGCCGGAATGCAGATTCTCCGGTTCCGGTGATCTCGGCGCGCTCGCCGGCCGATGCCTTCGATTGCGCCATTGAGGCTTGCCGCATCGCGACCAAGTTCATGACACCCGTCATGCTGCTCACGGACGGCTATATCGCAAATGCCGCGGAGCCGTGGCGTGTGCCGGACATGAGCGGCTACCAGCCGTTCCCGGTCACTTACTTCGACACGAAGCCGGCCGAAGGGCAGGGGGTCATGCCTTATGCGCGCGGCGACGGCCTCGCCCGCCCGTGGATCAAGCCCGGAACGCCAGGGCTCGAGCATCGCATCGGTGGAATCGAGAAACAGCCGGGCACCGGCAACATCGATTACTCCCCCGCAGCGCACCAGGAGATGACCGACACACGCCATGCAAAGGTGCTCGGCGTCGCCAATTCGATCCCGGATCAGGATGTCTGCGCCGGCCGTGAGGGTGCCGAGCTTGCGGTCGTCGGCTGGGGCTCGACCTTCGGGCCGATCCACCAGGCGGTGCGCCGTGCGATCGCAAAGGGGCAGGACGTCGCCCACGTCCACGTCCGTCACATCTGGCCGATGCCCAAGAATATGTCTGTCCTACTCAAGGGCTTCAAACATATCCTCGTGCCCGAGATGAACATGGGGCAGTTCAAGACCGTGCTTCGGGACCAGTTCCTCGTCGATGCGCAACCGCTCACCAAGGTCAGCGGCCACCCGTTCCGCATTGCCGAGATCGAGGCCGCGATCGATTCCGCTCTTGGAGCGGACCTGCATGCGCACGCGTAGGAGTGCGGCTTTTGGGACGTTTCGAATGAAGCAGATCAGTGTCTTCCCGATGGTGATCATGCTGATCGCGATCATCCTGCTAATTATCTGGCTGAGGCCCCAATGAACGAGATGACCACCGTCACCACCGCCAAGGACTGGGCGAGCGACCAGGAGGTCCGCTGGTGCCCGGGTTGCGGCGACTATGCCGTATTGAAGGCTGTGCAGCGGACGATGCCGGACCTCGGCGTCGCGCGCGAGAAGACCGTCTTCATCAGCGGCATCGGCTGCTCGAGCCGATTTCCTTATTACATGGCGACCTACGGCTTCCACACCATTCACGGGCGTGCGCCAGCGGTTGCGACGGGCGTGAAGCTCGCCAATCCCGAGCTCGACGTGTGGATCATTACCGGCGACGGCGACGCGCTCAGCATTGGCGGCAACCACACGATGCACGTGCTCCGCCGCAACCTCGACTGCCAGATCCTGCTTTTCAACAACGAGATCTACGGCCTGACGAAGGGCCAATATTCGCCAACCAGCCGCGTCGGCACACGCTCACCGTCGACCCCCTTCGGGTCCGTGGACCGGCCCGTGACCCCGTGCATGTTCGCCCTGGGGTCAGGCGCCCGGTTCATCGCCCGCGGCATCGACGTCCACAAGAACCTGCCCGACGTCCTCAAGGCCGCCCATGCCCACAAGGGCGCCAGCTTCGTCGAAATCTACCAGAATTGCGTCGTCTATAACGACGACGTCTTCGCCGGTTTCACCGAGCGCGAGGTCGCGGCCGAGAAGCAGCTTTGGCTGAAGCCCGGCGAGAAGATGCTGTTCGCCGGCGGCGCCAAGGGCCTTGCGCTCGACGTCGACCGCCTGTGCCTGAAGGTCGTCGACGGCGAGGATCCGGCCGTCATCGTCCACGACCCGAAGAACAAGGGCATCGCCGCGATGCTGATCGAAATGCCGCAGGGCTTCCCGGTCGCGCTCGGCGTCATCTACGAGGATCCAGCGCCGACCTTCGAAAGCGCCGTCAGGGAGCAGAACGAAGCGGCAGCGTCTGGCAAGAAGGCAGACCTCCAGGCTTTGGTCAGCAAGGGCCAGACCTGGATGGTCGACAAGGAGCCGAAGCCGCTCTGACCCGCCTCGATTAGTGGACAACCTAACGCACAGCCTGGTCGGCGCCGTGCTCGGACGCATGGGCCTCAAGCGCCTGACTCCGCGCGCCATGCCCGCGCTCATCATTTCGGCGAACCTCCCCGACATCGACAGTTTCGTCGCGACATGGTTCGGCACGAATGCCCGGACCTTTCACCGCGGCTTCACGCACGGTGTGGGCGGCCTCGTCGTCATGCCATTTTTGGCTGCCGCAATCATTCTGATCTGGGAAAATTTGCGGCAGAGCAAAGAAGGGCCTGTCAAGCTCGGCGGCCTGCTTACCGCCTGCTTTATCGGCACGCTCAGCCATCCTTTGCTCGACTTCATGAACACCTATGGCGTGCGATGGCTGGAGCCGCTGTCCCACCGATGGTTGTACGGCGACACCTTGTTCATCATGGATCCGTGGATCTGGATCGCGTTGATCCTCGGCCTGGAGTCTTCCTGGCGCGCCGAAAGGCTGGGCCGAAACTGGACCCATCCCGCCATCGCGGCCTTCTCGCTTGTCCTCGTCTACATCGGTGCCAACGCGTTCATCTCGTATCGCGCCGTCGCGGCGACCCGGCCGCTTGTAGAGCGCTTGGCGCAGCCGAACATGATGGTCGCGGGCGAATTGCCGCTGACCTTCTGGAAGCGACAGGTCATGTGGCGCAGCGATAAACTTGGCGGAACGGCGGACTATGACCCATTCAGCGGGGCGAGGCTCAGCGGCAAGGTCCAGCCGCTAGGACTTGATGACCCCCGGCTCGCTGTGGCCGCGCGGAGCAATCCGGAAGTCAGCAACTTCCTCTTCTGGTCGCGAATGCCGGTCGTGGTTCATGTCGACGGCAAAGCCTATCTTAGCGACCAGCGTTTCCCGGCACTTCGCCGAACGACCTTCATGGTCCCGCTCGACAAGCGATAAGCTAATTCATAACTGGCTTTCCATGAGCACGCGCGGCGAGCATCTGGTGCGCGCCGACCGCCGTTTCGCCACCGGCGGCGGACTGTTGGCGCGATTTGTTGCTCCGGCGATCGCGAAGATCCTGGACGAGATCGATGCTCGTCTCGTGCGCGGCGGGATCGAGCTGACCATCCCCGATGGCTCGATGCGCCGTCTCGGTTTCCGTGCCGAAGGCCCGAAGGCTGTCGTTCGCCTCTCGAGTTGGCTCCCGCTCGTTCGGCTCGCCGCGTCGGGTTCGGTCGGATGGTACAAGGCCTGGGCCGTAGGAGAATGGTCGAGCCCCAATCCGGTCGCGGTCTTCGAGATCTTTTCCGCCAATGCCGTCCAATTGGGTGAGGTGGGCCGTGCCAAGGGTCCGTTCCGCTGGATCAACGCGCTCGCCCATCGCCTCCGCGACAATGCGCCGCGAAAAGCCAAGGCGAACATCGCGGCCCACTATGATCTCGGCAACGATTTCTATTCCGCCTGGCTCGACCGGACGATGACCTACTCCTCGGCACGCTTCGAAACGCCGTCCGCCAGCCTCGAGGACGCCCAACTGCACAAGATCACGACCCTGCTCGACCGTCTTGAGCTGAAGTTTGGCGATCGCCTGCTCGAGATCGGATGCGGCTGGGGAACCCTCGCCATCGAAGCGGCAAAGCGTGGGGCGTCGGTGGTCGGTCTCACCCTGTCTGCCGAGCAGAAAGCCTGGGCGGAACGCAAGATTGCTGAGGCCGGCCTTAGCGACAGGATCGAAATCCGGCTGCAGGATTATCGCGAGACTGACGAATGTTTCGATGCGATCGCGTCAGTCGAGATGGTCGAAGCTGTCGGGCATCGCTGGTGGGGTGCCTATCTCGATTGCATTGGGCGAAACCTCAAGCCGGGCGGCAGGGCCGCGCTGCAGTTCATCTCCATCGATCACGGGATCTTCGATCGATATGCGCAGAGCGCCGATTTCATCCAGACCTACATCTTCCCCGGCGGCCTGTTGCTCGATGAGCCGGAGTTCCAAAGACTCGCGCTGGAACGCGGCCTGGGCTGGCGCGATCGAGAGGGATTTGGCTCCGACTACGCGGAAACCCTGAGGCAATGGCATGAGCGCTACGATGCGGCGGTAGCGCGCGGGGCTCTCCAGGGGTTCGAGGAGCCCTTCCATAATCTCTGGCGCTATTATCTTATGTATTGCGAGGGCGGATTTCGCGGCGGCGCGATCGATGTGGCGCAAGTCACGATGATGAAGGCAGCGCCCAGTCCCGAGGTCGGGTGAGCTCTACCGGCCTGAAAAGCTTGGCAGGGCTCACCCGTGCTCGGCACAGGGGCAACGTTGCACCGAGCAATCTCGATTACTCGAATGGCCCCCGGCCCGGCGCTCCAATCCCCCCTACGTTCGACTGAAGATGTGCGTACATCTGGCTCAATTTGCAGCCGCTCTCTTCATAAGGATTAACCTTGAGTCGGGCAATGTCGTTTAACGAAAAATAAAAGTGAGGAATTGCCGCGCCATACGGGCAAAACGACAGAAGGCTCGCCTCCGTTGAGAAGCGAGCCTTCGCATCGGGAGCTTGCCCCAACTCCCTGCGGCAATTTTTAAACCTCTGCCGGCCCAGGCGCAACCTTAGGCGTCGACTCGCACTTTCTCGCCGGTCGGCGCCTCTGTGGTCAGGCGCTCCACGATCGCAGAAGCTACCACCTCCGGTGCCTTCACGCTCTCCGGCTCTTCGCCGGGAAAAGCGAGCGCACGCATTCGGGTCCGAGTCGCGCCGGGGTCGATGATGTGCACTCTGAGACGGCCCATATATTCGGTCTCGTCAGCATAAGCCCCCAGCAGCGCCTCGAGCGCTGCCTTCGAGGAGCCGTAGGCGCCCCAGAAAGCACGAGGCTCGCTGCCGACGGACGAGGTGACGGCCACGATCTCGGCTTTTTCGGCTCGCTTCAGGAGCGGATCGAACGCCGCCACCAACGCCTGGTTGGCGAGGAGGTTGAGGCTGAGAAGTCGAGAATATTCCTTGGGGTCGATGTCCTGCACCGGTGTGAGGGATCCGAGCATCGCCGCGTTCAGGATCAGCAGGTCCAGCTTCTGCCATCGCTCGGCGACTGCGGTCGCGAGCTTGCCGATGTTTTCGCCGTCGGTGAGGTCCAGCGGCGCAATGGTCGCGGTCCCGCCGGCGGCATGAATGCGCTCCTCAATTTCCTCGAGCGCGGATGCGGTGCGCGCGACGAGGATCACATGGGCGCCGGCTGCCGCCAGCGCTTCGGCCGTCGCAGCACCGATCCCGCGGCTCGCGCCCGTCACGAGCGCAATCTTGCCGGCAAATTCTTTCGAAGTTTCAGTCATGGACGCCGCCCTTAGCGGCTTAGCGGCTCGCGACAAGCGACAGCGGACTGCCGCCTTCCTTCTCCGACAGGTCGGTCAGCGTCGTCGGATAGGCGCCGGTGAAGCAGGCGTCGCATCGCTGCGGCTGCGTGCCGTCGCGGTCCTGGCCGAGCGCACGATACAACCCTTCGATGGTGATGAACGCCAGGCTGTCCGCATTGATATAGTCGCGCATCTGATCGACGTTCATCTGCGCGGCCAGCAATTTGGCTCGCTCCGGAGTGTCCACGCCATAGAAGCAGCTGTGCTTGGTCGGCGGAGAGGCAATCCGCATGTGCACCTCGCGCGCGCCGGCATCGCGCATCATCTGCACCAGCTTCACGCTGGTCGTGCCGCGAACAATGGAATCGTCGACGAGGACAATGCTCTTTCCGTCGATCAGCGCGCTGTTGGCATTGTGCTTGAGCTTCACGCCCTGAAGGCGAACATCCTGGCTCGGCTGGATAAACGTGCGGCCGACATAGTGCGAGCGGATGATCCCGAGCTCGAATGGAATGCCGCTCGCCTGCGCGTAGCCGATCGCTGCCGGTACGCCGCTGTCGGGCACAGGCACAACATAATCCACCTCGACCGGGGCCTCACGCGCCAGTTCGGCCCCGATGTTCTTGCGAACCTCGTAGACCGACATGCCTTCGGCGATTGAATCCGGACGCGAGAAATAGACGTGCTCGAAGATGCACGGCCGCGCCGCAACCTTCTCGAACGGGCGGAAGGAGCGAATGCCGGCGTCGTTGACGAGGATCAGCTCGCCCGGCTCGACGTCGCGGAGGAAGCTTGCGCCGATCACGTCGAGCGCGACCGTCTCGCTCGCGAAGATGGTGGCTTCGCCGAGCTTGCCCATGACGAGCGGACGGATTCCGAGCGGGTCGCGGCAGGCGACCAGGCCCTCGTCGGTCAATACGACAAGCGAATATGCGCCCTCGACCTGCTTCAGGGCATCGGTGAGGCGGTCGAGCATGCTCGAGCGCTCCGACGTGGCGACGAGGTGGATGATCACCTCGGTATCGCTCGTGGATTGGAAGATCGAGCCGCGGCGGTTGAGGGTGCGTCGCACCTTCATCGCATTGGAAAGATTGCCGTTGTGCGCGACCGCGAAACCGCCCTCGGCAAGCTCGGCGAATAGCGGCTGAACGTTGCGGAGCGCCGTTTCGCCTGTGGTCGAATAGCGCACGTGGCCGATACCGGCCCGGCCGGCGAGCCGCCGGATGATGTCGTCGCGATCGAAATTGCCGGCGACATGCCCCATTGCCCGATGCGAATGGAAATGCTTGCCGTCGAAACTCGTGATGCCCGCCGCTTCTTGGCCGCGGTGCTGCAACGCATGCAGTCCAAGAGCCACGAAGCCCGAGGCATTGTCGGCGCCCCAGATGCCAAAGATGCCGCACTCCTCGCGCAGCTTGTCGTCGTCGAACGGATTGGTTGTCAGCATGCCGATTTCCGGGCCCCTGCGTCGCGCGATCGCCATATAGGATGTGGAGGCGATCTTGTCGCCCCCAGCCTGAATAAAACGTGAAATCTTAACGGTTTACGCGGCCTTAGCCTTTGTAAAGCGCAGGAAATCTCTTCTGTAGCGCCTCGACCTTGGGACGGTCATTGACGACGATATAGGGGTAAGAAGGATGCTTGCGGGCGAAGTCCTGGTGGTAGGCCTCCGCCGGATAGAAGCCGCCGCTTTCAACCCGTGTCGCGATTGGCGCCTTGTAAAGGTGTGCCGATCCGAGCCGGGCGATGAAGGCCTTGGCGAGGCGCGCCTGATCGGGATTCTGGGGAAAGATCGCGGAGCGGTAGCTGGGACCGACGTCTGGCCCCTGGCGGTTCACCTCCGTCGGATCGTGGGCGACGGTGAAGTAAATCTGTAACAGCTGGGCGTAGCTGATCTGGGTCGGGTCGAAGGTGATCTTCACGGCTTCGGCATGTCCCGTGCCTTCCGTGCTCACATCCTCATAATGCGCGTCCTTCGCGGCGCCGCCTGCGAAGCCGGAAACGACGTCGGTCACGCCCTTCACATGCTCGAAGACGCTTTCCATGCCCCAGAAGCAGCCGCCTGCGAGCACTGCGGTCTCCGCTTTCGGGGCAGCAGCCGCGCTGCCAGTCAGGGCCGCCAATGCGATGGTGGCGAATAATGCGCGTTTCATGTCGCTTGTCCTTGTCCTTCAATGACCATCGCAGGCAGTCGGTCATCTAGTGTCGCGCACCTCACTTTAACAGCGGCTGGACGGCTCTTGAGATGCAGCATAGGGACGCTGCTGACACGGAGGTAAGCAAATGCCCACCTACAGCGCGCCGGTGCGCGACACACGGTTCATCCTGGACGACGTCCTCGACGTATCTCGCTACTCGAACCTTCCGGGCTTCTCGAGTGCAACGCCGGACCTGATCGAAGCGATCCTCGAGGAAGCGGGGAAATTCGCTGCCGAAGTGCTGCAGCCTCTGAACCGGGTTGGCGACGAAGTGGGGTGCAAACGCAACGACGACGGCTCGGTCGTGACGCCTCCCGGATTCAAGGAGGCTTACAAGCAATTCGTGGAGGCCGGCTGGCCGACCCTGACTGCACCTGAGGAATATGGCGGACAGGGCTTGCCCCAGGTCGTCGGCACTGCGGTGACCGAATATATCCTCTCGGCCAATCACAGCTTCGAAATGTACCAGGGACTCACGGCCGGTGCGATTGCCTCACTGCTGATCAAGGGCAGCGACGAGCTCAAGCAGCGCTACGTGCCCAACATGGTGACCGGAGTTTGGACGGGGACCATGAACCTCACCGAGCCGCACTGCGGAACCGATCTCGGCCTCCTGAAGACTCGCGCCGATGAGAATGCGGACGGCAGCTATTCGATCACCGGCACGAAGATCTTCATCTCGTCCGGCGAGCATGATCTCAGCGACAACATCATCCACTTGGTGCTCGCGAAGCGCGCCGGCGCGCCCGACAATGTGAAGGGCATCTCGCTGTTCGTCGTCCCGAAGTTCCTCGTCAACGACGACGGATCGCTGGGCGAGCGCAATGCCGTGACTTGCGGCGCGCTCGAGAAAAAGATGGGCATTCACGGCAATGCGACCTGCGTTCTGAACTATGACGGCGCGAAGGGCTGGCTGATCGGCGAGCCCGAGAAGGGTCTTGCGGCCATGTTCATCATGATGAACGCCGCTCGTCTGGGCGTGGGACTGCAGGGCCTCGCGCAGGGTGAGGTCGCGTATCAGAATGCGGCTGCTTATGCGCGCGACCGCAGGCAGAGCCGGGCCCTGAAGGAAGGCGACCGCGACGCGGGCGCCAAGGCCGATCCGATCATCGTTCATCCCGACGTCCGTCGCATGCTGATGGAATCGCGTGCCTGGAACGAGGGCGGCCGCGCGCTCGTGCTGTGGGGTGCATTGCAGGTCGACCTCATCCGACGCTCGCCCGACGAGGCCGAGCGTGAGCAGGCGGACGACCTGCTCGGGCTGATCACGCCAGTTATAAAGGGATATCTGACCGACAAGGGTTTCCAGGCAGCCGTCTATGCACAGCAGGTCCTCGGCGGCCACGGCTATATCCGCGAGCATGGGCTGGAACAGTTCGTGCGCGATGCGCGGATCACCCAGATCTACGAAGGGACGAATGGCATCCAGGCGATGGATCTGGTGGGCCGCAAGCTGCCGAAGGACGGCGGCCGCGCGGTCCGCGCCTTCTTCGAGCTGGTGACCCGCGACATCGCGGATGCCAGGTCGGTGGACGACCCGGCGGGAGTCGCCGCCGCGCTCGATCCCGCGCTGAAGGATCTTCAGGCGGCCACGATGTGGCTGGCGCAGAACGGCATGGCCGATCCGAATAACGCTGGTGCCGGCGCTTACGCCTACATGGATCTGATGGGCCTCGTCAGCCTCGGTTGGATGTGGCTGAAGATGGCAGCCGCTTCCCAGCGAGCCCTGAACGAAGGCGCTGGCGACACGGCCTTCCATGAAGCAAAGCTGGTTACGGCGAAATTCTACGCACAGCGGGAATTGCCGATGTCGTCCGCATTGCGACGGAAGATAGAGGCTGGCGCCGAAACGCTGATGAAGATTCCCGCCGAGGTCTTCTAGGCGGGAAGTCGGCTCAGTCGCCGAGGCGGGCCAACGGTGCGGAGGTGGCCCACATTTCCAGCATCTTGCGATCGGCGGCGCTGAGCGGCTCGCAGGTCAGCCCGGGGCGTCGATATTGCTGCTCGAACCTTTGCTTGGGTTTCGGGACCTGGCGCAGCAGCTCCGCGGGCTCCAGCTGGCGGTCGAAGGCCAGTCCGGCGAACTTGCCGTGAACCCAGGCTATCCGGCCGGAGACCTCAAGATCCTTGCGCTTGAATGTCGTCTCCGTATCGACTGGCGGCAGCTTTGCGCCCTCGATCAGTGCGCCAGTCGCCGAAAGATTCCGAAGTACGACGGCCGTATCGGCCCCTTCGATGACTATCTGTGCACTGAGCAGTACGGGCGAGCGCCGCGACTGCCGGTTTTGCGAGATGCTGCTTTGGTCCATGCGGCCTGAATAACCGATATGCGTAAACGCTTTGTAAGCATCATAGAAATTGACGCTCAGCCTTACCGATCCCTTTACTTTCAACGATTTGACTTAGGTGAGTCAGTCGACCTCCGAATTGATGATATGTAGATTAGTCCGGTTCGGCGACTCGCTTGGGGCGTGTCGTTTAGCCGTTGCCATCGGGGGGTGGCCGCAATGGAAGCTGACCTTCTTTATTACGCGCGTAGATCTGCCGAGGAGAGGGCGGCTGCGGCACTCACGCCAAATGAAAAGGCACGTTTGGCGCACTTGGAGCTCGCGCGCCGCTATACCGAGCAGATCGCCAGGATCGAGGTGGAGCGCCGTCGCGCTGAGTTCTACGTCGTCACTGCTGCTGAGGCCTCGCTTTAGTCCGGGGACCGCGGCCATCGGACGTGGCTCACGACAAAAGTAAATTTTACAGCAACCAAAAGCCTTCAATCGATGTGAAGGCGGCCTAGCGCATTGGGGGCTCCTCGAACTTTGAAAGTGGGGAATCAAGATGCGTCTCAATATCTGCCTTGCGGCTGTCGCCGCGACTCTCGTTGCGGCCACGCCGGCCGTTGCTCAGCAGGCCTCGGCCACGGCCACGGCCCGCGGCGTCGTCCTGTCGCCGCTGACCCTGACCAAGGTCTCTGACCTCGACTTCGGCACGGTTGCAGCCAGCGCCACTGCCGGCACCGTCACGGTCAATGCCGACACCGGCTTCCGTACCGTCAGCGGCGGCGTCACCGCCGTTCCGAGCACGCCCTCGCACGCGCAGTTCGATGGCCTGGGCCAGGCCGGCCAGACGGTCCAGCTCAGCCTCGTTCCGCCGACGGGCGGCTTCCTCGTGAGCGGTTCGAACTCGATCACGGTGAACTCGCTGTCGTTCGACAGCGCCGGCACGAGCCGCACGCTCGGTGCGGGTGGCAACTTCACCGCATATGTCGGAGGCGTCTTCGCCATTGCGGCGAACCAGCCAAACGGCACGTACAGTGCGCTATTCCAGGTTACCGCCGACTATCAATAACCCACTGCTTGTCGGTGGACAGGGGCGGCCCCGCGACTTCGGTTGCGGGGCCGCTTTTCTTTTGGCGTTTAACCGTTGTTCAGCTTGGCACGACGACCTGCCCCTTCGGCACGATGAATGCCGCCGTCGCAACCGTCCCCGGGGCGTTTTAACGGCAGCAACTCTAATTCATCGGACGGGAGTAAAAAGTCATGTC
>Ga0070671_100003306_pt1 | contig 12582 bp, 11 predicted proteins | sample KBSS73metaG_FD_65341 | JGI IMG/M metagenome (GOLD analysis project Ga0070671, IMG submission 65341) | Switchgrass rhizosphere microbial communities from Kellogg Biological Station, Michigan, USA - KBS S7-3 metaG | ecosystem: Host-associated > Plants > Roots > Rhizosphere > Soil ...
ATGATCCCGGTGAGGATCAGGAATTGGGCTGCGATGACGATTTCCTTGACGTCGACGCCGCGCGCAAGCGTGTGCAGCCTGTCTCGGCTGGTGAGGAGCAGAACCACGGCGACAGTGGTGCCGACTGCCATCCAGTGCGGCAGCGCGAGCGTGATCGCGCCGAGCAGATAGGCGTGGATGTTTACCAGGGGGACGACCAGCCCGACATTCGGTTCGCCGGTCTCGTCGTGCTGGCCCACATGGTGGCGATAGAAGACTACCAGCCAGCCGCCGAGCACCAGAAGGCCGGCCGTGAAGGGGATGAAATGGACGGGATCGAACAGGTAGAGCACGCCGCCGCCGAGCGCCAACATCGGAAAGGTGCGAATGCCGCCCGGGCGCCTGGTATCGGTGCGGGCGAAGAAATCCTCGAAGGCGAGGCCAAGAAACAAGCTCAAAGCCAAAAGCAGCGCGACGCTTGTCACCGGAGGCGCAGAGATCATGGGCTTGCCCGCAGCTTCGCCGTGGCGCGTTGGGCGGGCGTATCATACATAGCGCTGAGGCGCGACCTCGCGCGGAGCGGGCGGTGGTGGCGGCGCCGATGCGCTATAGTGCGCGGCAAAGGTCTCACTGATCGGAGAAGGTCATGAGCTGGCTACCTGACAAGGACCCTGTGCTTGGCGACAAGACGTCCTGCGACGCGCTCGAATTGATCGTGGTGCCGCGGGTGCGCGACCTCGGCGACGGCTTTTCGGTGCGCCGCGCGTTGCCGCACGCCAAACGGCAGATGGTCGGGCCGTTCATCTTCTTCGACCAGATGGGGCCGGTGCAGCTCGTGCCCGGCCGCGGCATGGATGTGCGCCCGCATCCGCATATCGGGCTCGCGACCGTGACCTACCTGTTCGACGGCCGCGTCATGCACCGCGACAGCGAAGGCAACGCGCTCGAGATCACCCCCGGCGCCATGAACCTGATGACCGCCGGCCGCGGTATTGCGCATTCCGAGCGCACGCCTTCAAGCACGCGCGCGAGCGGCGGCGGCATGTTCGGCATCCAGAGCTGGATTGCGCTCCCGCAGGATCACGAGGAAATGGCGCCGTCGTTCCAGCATTTCGACGCGGCGGTTCTGCCCACCGTTGAGGACGGCAGCCTGCGGGCGCGGGTGATCGCCGGCTCCGCGTTCGGCCAGAAATCGCCGGTCGGGATGGTGTCGGAGTGGCTTTACGCGGAAGTTCTGCTCGACGCGGCCGGCGCGACCGCGCCGCTCGATGCCGACCAGGAGGAGCGCGCGATCTACGTGACCGAGGGCGAAGTCGACATCGCCGGCGACCTGTTCGAGGCGCCGCGACTCCTGGTGTTTCGTCCCGGCGACCGCATCACGGTGAAGGCGACCCGCCCGTCGCGGCTGATGTTTCTCGGCGGCGCGGCGCTCGAGGGCCCGCGTTATCTGTGGTGGAATTTCGTCTCTTCGCGCAAGGAGCGCATCGAGCAGGCGAAGGATGAGTGGAAGAGCGGCCGCTTTGCCCTCATCCCCGGCGACGAGAAGGAGTTCATCCCGCTGCCGGACGCTTAAGTTCTTCCAATGGCGAAATGAGTGCGCCTCTTCCGTTACCTTGAGGTGCGAATGAAACGAGCCTCGAAGGGCGACGGCCTGGGCGCCTCAGCGACATCCTTCGAGGCCCGCGCTTCGCGCGGGCGCCTCAGGATCACGTCGACATTGAGTTCCTCTGGCATACACCCTTCCGCTTCGGCGGTACTGGCCGGGCCAGTATCCGCTTCGGCATTGCGAACAAAACCGGAATCATGATTCAGTCGGCGTTAGTGCACACCGGTGATTCGAGCCGATGGCGGCGGGGCGCTCCGAAACACTCAATCCGCAGCAGCGCCGCGCTGTCGAGCACGGCGGTTCGGTCGTCGGCGATGCCGGTCCGCTGCTGATCATCGCCGGCGCCGGCTCGGGCAAGACCTCGACACTCGCGCATCGGGTCGCCTTCCTGATCGAGAACGGCGCCGATCCGCGCCGCATCGTGTTGCTCACCTTCTCGCGCCGCGCGGCTGCGGAAATGACCCGGCGGGTCGACCGCATCCTGAGCGGCCTCGCGCGCGACCGCGCATCCGCAACGACCGAGGCGATGTGGGCGGGAACATTCCACTCGGTCGGCGCGCGGCTCCTGCGCGAGCATGCCGAGGACATCGGGCTCGCCCGCGCCTTCACGATCCATGATCGCGAAGACTCCGCCGACTTGATGAATCTGGTCCGCCACGATCTCGGATTTTCCAAGACCGAGAAACGCTTCCCCACCAAGGGCACGTGCCTCGCGATCTACTCGCGCGCGGTCAACAGCGAGGCCGCGCTTGAAGAAGTGCTCGGCGCGTTCTTTCCATGGTGCGCCATGTGGCTGGACGAGCTGAAAAAGCTGTTCGGCCAGTATGTGGAGATCAAGCAGCGCCAGCAGGTGCTCGACTACGACGATCTTCTGCTCTACTGGGCGCACATGATGCAGGAGCCGGCGATCGCGCAGCAGATCGCGGAGCGCTTCGATCACGTCCTGGTCGATGAATATCAGGACACCAACCGGCTGCAGGCTTCGGTACTGCTGGCGCTGCGGCCGAATGGGCGAGGGCTCACCGTCGTCGGCGACGACGCCCAGTCGATCTATTCGTTTCGCGCCGCGACCGTGCGCAACATCCTCGACTTTCCCGGTCATTTCCGTCCGCCCGCGGATGTCGTCACGCTGGAGCAGAACTATCGCTCCACGCAGCCGATCCTGAGCGCGGCGAACGCGGTCATCGGCCTCGCTGCGGAGCGCTTCACCAAGAATCTCTGGTCGGAACGAAAGTCCGCCGAGCGCCCGCAGATCGTCAGCGTGCGCGACGAGGCGGACCAGGCGCGCTACGTGGTGGAGACGGTCCTGGCGAGTCGTGAGGCGGGGCTAGCGCTCAAGGCGCAGGCCGTTCTGTTCCGCGCGTCGCACCACAGCGGGCCGCTCGAAGTGGAGCTGACCCGGCGCAACATCCCTTTCGTCAAATTTGGTGGACTGAAGTTTCTCGAGGCCGCGCACGTCAAGGATTTGCTCGCGTTCCTGCGCTGGGCGGAAAACCCGCGCGACCGCCTGTCCGGCTTCCGCGTGGTGCAACTCTTGCCCGGCGCGGGACCAGCAACCGCTGCCAAACTTCTCGACCGCATCGCCGGACCCGCAGACCCCGTCGAGGCCCTCGGCGAATTCAAGCCGCCGGCGGCAGCGGCCGAGCATTGGACGTCCTTCATCGAGGCGGTCCGCCTTGTGCAGGGCGCCGTCGCGGGCTGGCCGGCGGAAATCGACCTGGTACGACGCTGGTACGAGCCGCACCTTCACCGCATCCACGACGATGCGGTGTTGCGCGAGGCCGATCTTCTCCAGCTTGTGCAAATCGCCGCGACCTATCCGAGCCGCGAGCGGTTCTTGACCGAGCTGACGCTCGATCCGCCGGACGCCACCAGCGACCGCGCCGGCGACCCGCTGCTCGACGAGGACTTTCTGATCCTTTCGACCATCCACTCGGCGAAAGGGCAGGAGTGGAAGTCGGTGTTCGTGCTCAATACCGTCGACGGCTGTCTGCCCTCCGATCTCGCCACCGGCTCGAGTGCGGAGATCGAAGAGGAGCGGCGGCTCCTCTATGTGGCGATGACGCGGGCGAAGGATCACCTGCACCTTATCGTGCCGCAGCGGTTCTTCGTGCATGGGCAGCGCACGAACGGCGATCGACATCTTTACGCGGCGCGCACGCGCTTCATCCCCGCCGCGCTGCTCGAACGCTTCGAATGCCGCGGCTGGCCGCCCGCCACGGTGACAAACGTTTCCGCCAGGGGAGGGCGTGTCCAGGTCGACCTGAAGGACCGCGTGCGCCGGACTTGGGGATGATGGTCCGCGCCGGCGGGGCTCGGCCGGCTGTTGACCGATTGGGTGCGCGCCGGAGTCTCAGAGCGCTGTAAATCGCAGGCGCAGCGAATTGCCGATCACCGACACCGAGCTCAGGCTCATCGCCGCGGCCGCGACGATCGGGCTGAGCAGCAGGCCGAACGCCGGATAGAGAATGCCGGCGGCGAGGGGAATGCCGAGCGCGTTGTAGACGAAGGCGAGCACCAGGTTCTGCCGGATGTTGCGCATGGTGGCGCGGCTGAGCGCGCGCGCCCGGGCGATGCCGGCGAGGTCGCCTTTCACCAGTGTAACGCCGGCGCTCTGGATCGCCACGTCGGTGCCGGTGCCCATGGCGATGCCGACATCAGCCGCGGCGAGCGCCGGGGCGTCGTTGACGCCATCACCGGCCATGGCAACGACTCGGCCTTGCCCTCGCAGGCGCTGCACGACGGCGCCTTTTTGCTCGGGCAGAACCTCGGCCTCGATGTCGCTGATGCCGAGCTTGGCGGCAACCGCCTGCGCCGTGGTGCGGTTGTCGCCCGTGAGCATGACGATGCGGACGCCGTCCGCCCGCAGGCTCGCGAGCGCTCCCGGAGTCGTGGCCTTGACCGGATCGGCGACGGCAATGATGCCGGCCGGCCGGCCGTCAACGGCGACGAACACCGCGGTGGCGCCGTCGCGCCGCAGCTTGTCGGCGCGCGATTCAAGCTCAGCGCTCGCAACGCCGATATCCTTGAGGAGCGTCGCGTTGCCGACCGCGACCGCGCGACCGCCGATCGTGCCGGTGACGCCCTTGCCGGTGATGGAGGCGAATCCGGCCACATCTTTGAGTTCGACGCCGCGCTCCTTGGCGGAGGCGACGATCGCGGCGGCGAGCGGATGTTCGCTCGACCGTTCGAGGCTCGCCCCGAGCGACAGCACAGTCGCCTCGTCGAAACCGTCGGCCGTCACTATCGCGACCACGCGCGGTTTTCCTTCGGTCAAGGTCCCCGTCTTGTCGGCGACCAGAGTGTCGATCCTCTCCAGCCGCTCCAGCGCCTCGGCATCCTTGATCAGCACGCCCGCTGTCGCGCCCTTGCCGATGCCCACCATGATCGCCATCGGCGTGGCGAGGCCGAGCGCGCAGGGGCAGGCGATGATCAGGACCGAGACGGCTGCCACCAGCGCATAGGCAAAGCCCGGCGGCGGCCCCCAGATCATCCAGGCGACGAATGTCGCGATCGCGACGAGGATGACCGCGGGAACGAACCAGGCGGAGACGGTGTCGGCGAGCCGCTGGATCGGCGCGCGGCTGCGCTGTGCCTCCGCGACCATGCCGACGATGCGCGCGAGCATCGTGTCGGCGCCGACCTTTTCGGCGCGGATGACCAGGCTTCCGGTCCCGTTAATGGTGCCGCCGATGACGGTCGCGTCCGGCGCCTTTTCCACCGGGAGCGATTCACCGGTCACCATCGATTCGTCGACCGCGCCGCGGCCCTCGATAACTACGCCATCGACCGGGATGCTTTCACCCGGCCGCACGCGCAAGCGATCGCCAACGTGCACCTCATCAAGCGGCACCTCTTCGTCCTGACCGTCGTCGCGGATGCGCCGCGCCGTCTTGGGTGCGAGATTCAACAAGGCGCGAATGGCGCTGCCGGTCTTCTCGCGCGCCCGCAATTCGAGAACCTGTCCGAGCAGCACCAGCACGGTGATGACCGCGGCGGCCTCGTAGTAGACGGGGACGATTCCGCCATCCTGCAGGCTTGCCGGAAACAGCGCCGGCGCGAAAGTTGCCGCGAGGCTGTAGAGGTAGGCGGCGCCGGTGCCGAGCGCGATCAGGCTGAACATGTTGAGCGAGCGGTTGCGCACCGAGGCCCAGCCGCGCTCGAAGAACGGCCAGCCGGCCCAGAGCACCACCGGGGTCGCGAGCGCGAATTCAATCCACCGCGAGATTTGCGGCGGGACGTAGTGGTGGAGATTGAGGCCGGGGACATGCGCGCCCATTTCCAGCACGACCACCGGCACGGCAAGTGCGGCACCGATCCAGAAGCGCCGCGTCATGTCGCGAAGCTCTGGGTTCGGTCCGGTGTCGTGGGTCGGATCGACCGGTTCGAGCGCCATGCCGCAGATCGGACAGCTTCCCGGTTGGGTTCGGCGAATCTCCGGGTGCATCGGGCAGGTGTAGATAGTGGCCGCCGAAGCTTGCGGCTTTGATGCCGGCTTGCGAGGCGTCAGATATTTGTCCGGCGCGGCGGCAAATTTGTCCTGGCATCCCGCGGAGCAGAAGAAATAGCCATGCCCCGCATAAGCGAGGCGGTACCGGCTCTTATGCGGATCGACTTTCATCCCGCACACCGGATCGACCGCCGCGGCGGCGTCGGCGCAGTGCGTGTGCGCGGAATGATCCATCTTCGCTCCGGCTTGAAACGGGTACCCGGTAGGGGTATATAGCGGTCATGCGCGCCTCTGCCAAGGCATCGGTGATGAAGCGGCTCAAGCGGATCGAAGGCCAGGTCCGCGGCCTCGCGCGCATGGTCGACGACGACCGCTACTGCATCGACATCGTGACCCAGCTCTCGGCGGTGCGCGCTGCGCTACGCCGCGCCGAGGAGGAGATCCTCGCCGACCACGTCGCCCATTGCGTCGAGCACGCGATCGCGTCCGGCAACAAGGGCGAGCAGCGGCGCAAGGTCGGCGAGCTGATCGAGGTGCTCTCGCGCAGCGACCGCTGAGTGCGTAGAGCCTGCCTGAATGCAATTTCGCGAAAATCCGGCATTTGGGATGGCCGCACTTTCTTCGTTTTCACGCCATTGTTTGTCGGCGAGTCAGCAGACCCCCACTCCAACTCTCCCCCTTGCAGGCGGAGAGAGGAGCTATCGGCGCGAACAGTGTTTTTTCGTCGAGACCGGGTGTTGTTCGTTGATATCAAAACAAGCCGGGATCTCGTTCCTCCCCCTAGAAAGGGGGAGGAGCGAGGTGGGGGTCGCGGGCCGCTCGCGCAGGGCCGGAGTGCAGGCAGGGGGCGGGCCGTCTCAACCGCTGCATTCGCAGTAGCCGATCGGCGCCCGTAGCAACGGTCAGCTAAACTTTTTCCGCGCCAGCGCCGCGCCCTGGGCGAGCGCTGCGAGTTTCTTCTCCGCGATGTCGCGCCGCATCGGCGCCATGCCGCAATTGGTGCAGGCGATGATCCGCTCCTTGGGCACGTGGTCGGCCGCCTGTACGATCACCGCGGCAACTTCTTCGGGCGTCTCGATCCTGTCGGTCGCGACATCGATGACGCCGAGGAGCACGTCCTTGCCGTCGAGCAGCTTGAGCACGCTCATCGGCACGTGCGAGTTGATGCATTCGAGCGAAACCTGATCGACGCGGCTCGCCGCCAGGGCCGGAAAAAATTTCTCGTACTGCCGCCATTCCTCGCCCAGCGTCGCCTTCCATTCGATGTTGGCGGGAATGCCGTAGCCGTAGCAGATGTGCACGGCGCTCCTGGCGCTGACGCCCTCGATGGCGCGGTGCAGCGCCGCGATGCCCCAGCCGGCAGCGTCGTCCATATAGACGTTGAAGGCCGGCTCGTCGAACTGGATCACGTCGACGCCGTCGGCGGCAAGTCCGCGCGCTTCCTCGTTGAGCAACGCCGCGAACGCCATCGCCATCTTGACCCGGTCGCCGTAATGCGCGTCGGCAATCGTATCGACGATGGTCATCGGGCCGGGGAGGGTGAATTTGAGCTGCTTGCGCGTGTGGGCGCGGGCGAGCCGCGCCTCGCGCGCATGCACCCGCGAACGCAGGCGCAGCGGCCCGGTGACGGTCGGACACATCGCCTTGTAGCGGTCGGCGCGGATGCCCATCTCCACGCGACGGTTGAAGTCGATGCCCTCGACCGCCTCGAGGAAGCCGTGCACGAAATGCTGGCGCGACTGCTCGCCGTCGGCGACGATGTCGATGCCGGCGTCCTCCTGGAGCTTGAGCGCCAGCAGCGTGGCGTCGTCCTTCGCTTCCGCGAGCGCATCGCCCTGAAGACGCCACGGCGCCCACAGCTTGCTCGGCTCCGCAAGCCATGGCGGTTTCGGCAGGCTGCCGGCGATGCTGGTCGGAAACAGCGGGGTGGCGGGGCTGGGCGACAACGGGAGAATCTCCTGAGTTGGTGTTTAATGGCGGTGGAAAGTCTGCGATGCATCAAATCCAGACGTCATTCGCGGCCGTGCGCTCGCCGCCCGCGTGTCCGGTATTGCGGACGCCGCGCGGCTCGATGAGCAGCAGCTTGACCTCACGTTCGGCAAAAGGCTTGTGCTCGACTCCCTTGGGGACGACGAACATCTCGCCGGCCGACAGGTGAACGGCGCCGTCGCGAAAATCGATCCGCAGCGAGCCATCTAGGACGATGAACGCCTCGTCCGTGTCGTGATGAGCGTGCCAGATGAAGTCGCCTTCCAGCTTCGCCAGCTTGAACTGATAGTCGTTCATCTCGGCAATGACCTTTGGCTGCCATTGCTCGGCGAATAGCCCGAACTTTCTTCCGAAATTGATCGCTTGATGGTTCATTGCTATCCGTCACACGCGCCGGGCTCGTTGCGCATTCGCCAAAGCCATTGCGGCGCGCCACCGATTATCGGCAATCTTGCCCCCGTTGCGCAATCGCCAGGAAAACAGGTCATGAGCGACGCAGAATTTCCGCCCACGCTCGAATTCGTTTTTGCTGCGCGGGTGACCGTCGACCGTCCGCTCGAACTCGGTGACGTGGGCAAGGGTGGGCGGCGCATCGTGCCCATCACCGGCGGTGAATTCGCCGGCCCCAGGTTGCGCGGCAAGGTCGTCCCCGGAGGTGCCGATTGGCAGATCGTGCGCCACGATGGCGTGGCCGAACTCGAGGCGCGCTACACGTTACAGACCGACGACGGCGCGTTGATCTATGTCCGCAACCACGCGCTCCGCCACGGCCCGCCGGAGGTGATAGCCGCGCTCGCCGCGGGCCGCCCCGTCGAAGCCTCAAGCTACTACTTCCGAGGCGCGACGTTCTTTGAGACCGGCGCGGCCGGCTACGCGTGGATCACGCGGCAGATCATCGTCTGCACGGGAGAACGCCAACCGGCGGGCGTAAATCTCAAATTCTATCAGGTCCTGTGAGGGCGACGAGCGGCGCGCGCTCACGCCTATCCGGAGGACGCTCCGCCGGCCGCCTTGTTTGCAATCACCATGATGGTCGAGGTGCCGTGCGCCAGGACGCGTCCGCGCGCATCGAGGACGCGCGCCTCGGCAGTGATGATCTGGCGGCCGCGGACAACGACACGCCCCTCAGTGCGCACCTGTCCGGTGTCCTTCGAGATCGGGCGGGTGAAATTGACCTTGGTCTCGATGGTGGTGATCCCGAACCCGGCCGGCAGCATGGCGTGCGCCGCGCAGCCGGTGGCGCTGTCGATCAGGGCGAGCACCCAGCCCCCATGCACCGTTCCCAGAGGATTGAGCAGATGCGGCCCGGTCTCGCCCTCGAAGACCGCGAGGCCGTCGCCGATCTCGACCAGCCTGAAGGACAGCGTCTGCGCAATCGACGGCGGTGGAATCTTGCCGTCGATCATCGCCTGCATGAACTCCCGGCCGGTCATTCCGGCCGCGGCTTCCGGCTTGCCGGCGTCAGGACTGTGGGCGACTGCCACGGACATGATGTCGTTTCCTTGTAGCTGCAGCGGTCGGCAAATCTGATTGGGAACGAGCGGGGAGGGCGTCCAACCGAACTAGCCCGTCTTCGGCTGCAAAACGAGCTGCGTCTGCGTGACCAGCGCGCAGAGCCGGCCGTCGGCGCGGGTGATCTTGGTCTGCCACACCATCGTGGTGCGCCCGCGATGCAACGGAGTGGATTCGGCATGCGCCGTTTCGCCCACGGGAATGGAGGCAAAGAAATTGGTCTTGCTCTCGATCGTCGTCGTGCTGGCGCCCTCGGGCAGATTCACCACCGTCCCGACGGCGCCGACATTGTCGGCGAGCGCCATGATGGCGCCGCCGTGAATGATCGCGGGCATCGTCGCGATTTCTTCGCGGACCAGAAGCTCGGCCGTGACCCGCTCGCGTGAAACGTGGGTCAGCTTGATGCCGAGGAAATCGGCAAATGGCGGCTGCTTCAATTCGGCCATTTGGCTCATGGTCGTTTCCTTGCTCATAAGCTTGCGCTAGTTCCGCTCACTTCCGAAACAACGGCAGGGTCGATCTAATAGACTACGACGCTGCGGATGCTCTCGCCATTACGCATCAGGTCAAATGCCGTGTTGATGTCGCCGAGCGGCATCGTGTGGGTGATCATCGGGTCGATCTGAATTTTTCCCTGCATGTACCAGTCGACGATCTTCGGCACATCGGAGCGGCCGCGCGCGCCGCCGAAGGCAGTGCCGCGCCATACCCGGCCGGTCACGAGCTGAAACGGCCGCGTCGCAATCTCCTGGCCGGAGCCGGCAACACCGATAATGATGCTCTCGCCCCAGCCACGGTGGCAGCTCTCCAGCGCCGCACGCATGAGCTTGACGTTGCCCACGCATTCGAACGTGTAGTCGGCGCCGCCGATCTGGTCGGCGCCGCTCTTGGTCATGTTCACGAGATGGGCGACGAGATCGCAGCCGACTTCGTCCGGATTGACGAAGTGCGTCATGCCGAAACGCTCGCCCCAGGCCTTCTTGTCCGGGTTGAGATCGACGCCGATGATCATGTCGGCGCCGACGAGGCGCAGCCCCTGGATGACGTTGAGACCGATGCCGCCGAGACCGAAGACGATGCATTTCGCGCCCGGTTCGACCTTGGCGGTATTGATGACGGCGCCAATGCCGGTCGTCACTCCGCAGCCGATGTAGCAGACCTTGTCGAACGGCGCGTCGGGGCGGATTTTCGCCACCGCAATCTCCGGCAGCACCGTGAAATTGCTGAAGGTCGAACAGCCCATGTAGTGGTGGACCTTCTTGCCATCCAGCGAAAAGCGCGACGTGCCGTCGGGCATGACGCCCTGGCCCTGCGTGGCGCGGATCGCGGTGCAAAGATTGGTCTTGCGCGACAGGCAGGAGGGGCACGTCCGGCATTCCGGCGTGTAGAGCGGAATGACGTGATCGCCCTTCTGGACCGAGGTCACGCCGGCGCCGACATCGACGACAATGCCGGCACCCTCGTGGCCGAGGATCGCGGGAAACAGCCCCTCGGGGTCCGCGCCCGAAAGGGTGAACTCGTCAGTGTGGCAGATTCCCGTGGCCTTGATCTCGACGAGCACCTCGCCGGCGCGCGGGCCATCTAGCTTCACGTCGGCCACTTCCAACGGTTTGCCGGGCGCGAAGGCCACGGCGGCACGAACATCCATGTCGATCCTCAAAATCGCAATGTGGGTGCGGCGAAGGGCGCCAAGGTCTGCATGCGCGGATTGCAAAAGCAAGGGCGCGCCAGGACGCTCGTGACGATGTATGCTCGCGACACATAACTGAGCGATGCGCGCTTGCGCGCCGAACCGGGAGGCCAGTGCCATGCGGCAGATCTGGATCACGCGTGCCGGGGCGCCCGAGGTCCTTGCTGTCAAGGAAGCGCCGGATCCCGAACCCAAGGCCGGCGAGGTCCGCGTTCGTGTCGAGGCGAGCGGCGTGAACTTCGCCGACATTCTCGGCCGCATGGGCCTCTACCCTGATTTGCCGCCGCTTCCGGTCGTTCCCGGATACGAAGTGAGCGGCCGCGTCGATGCGGTCGGCCGAGACGTCGAGGGCGACTGGACCGGCCGTGACGTCATCGCCATGACCCGCTTCGGCGGCTACGCGGACACGGTGTGCGTTCCGAAGAACCAGGTGTTCCGACGCCCGCCGGGTATGTCCGCGGCGGAGGGGGCCGCCATTCCGGTCAACTATTTCACCGCGTGGCAGCTTGTCGTCGTCATGGGCGGCTTGAAGCGCAACGAGACCGTGCTCGTCCATTCGGCCGGGGGTGGCGTCGGCATCGCGGCGACGCAGATCGCCAAGCACCTGGGCGCTAAGGTCATCGGTACGGCGTCCGCTGCAAAGCACGCCGAATTGCGGGCGCTCGGCGTCGATCACCTCATCGACTACCGGACCGAGGACTTCGAAGCGCGAACGCGTGAGATCACCGGCGGCCGCGGGGTCGAGCTCATTCTTGACGCCGTCGGCGGCGAGTCATGGAAGAAGGGCTTCCGCGTGCTCGCCCCGACCGGACGGTTGGGCGCGTTCGGCATATCCGCGGCGGCGACCGGCAAGGAGCGCAACCTGCTCGGAATGTTTTCGATGCTCGCGCGCACGCCATGGATTGCGTTCAATCCGCTCTCCCTCATGAATGCGAACAAGGGCGTGTTCGGTGTCAATCTCGGCCACATGTGGGGCGAGGTCGACCGCATCCGCGGATGGGCCGGTCAATTGTTCGAACTGTGGGTGCAAGGCGCCATCAAGCCGGTGATCGCGCGCAGCTTCCGCTTCGACGAAGCAGCGGCCGCGCATCACTTCATTCAGGACCGCAAGAACATTGGCAAGGTCGTGCTGGTGCCGTAGCGCCGCGCTGATTTTCTGCCGCAGTCAGGTAACTCTACGTTCCTCAAAGAAAGAGCGCGGCCGAAGCCGCGCTCGCCGTTGATTGTTCGGGAACAGAAGTAGGTCTGGCTACCGCGGCTGCGGGACGACGCGGATATAGGGTTTCGGGGTCTTCCAGCCCTGCGGATAGAGCTTCTTCGCCTCATCGTCGGTAACCGCGCCGGTGAGGATCACGT
>Ga0070671_100003309_pt1 | contig 12580 bp, 12 predicted proteins | sample KBSS73metaG_FD_65341 | JGI IMG/M metagenome (GOLD analysis project Ga0070671, IMG submission 65341) | Switchgrass rhizosphere microbial communities from Kellogg Biological Station, Michigan, USA - KBS S7-3 metaG | ecosystem: Host-associated > Plants > Roots > Rhizosphere > Soil ...
TCGCGGAGACCCGGCGGAGCTCGATCGAATCCTTGCCGATGGCGCTGCCCGCGCCGCGGAGCTTGGTGAGCCAACACTGGCCGACGCCAAGGCGGCCATCGGCCTGACCCGGTAGCGCGGCTTGGCCGACATGGATCAAGCCGACGGCCATTCGCGCCCACTGGCGCTGTCGCAGAGGCTCGCCCAGATCATCGAGGACACTAAGGACGAGCGGCTGTCCTTCACCGAGCTCGCCGCGCAGCTGCATTCGCGCGCGTGGGGCGGACTGCTGTTCATATTTGCGGCGATCAACGTACTTCCGCTGCCGCCCGGGACGAGCGTCTTCTTTGCCATCCCGCTGATGATCGTCTCGGCGCAGATGGTGCTGGGCCGCTCGAGCCCGTGGTTCCCGGGACGGATTGACCGTCGCGGCGTCAAGAAGACGGAACTGGAGCGGCTGATTGCGAAGATCACTGGACTGGAAGCGCGGATCGAGCGGGTGCTGAAGCCGCGGCTCGCCGGCTTGACTGCGCCAACAGCGACGCGGCTCATCGGCGTCGTCTGCTTCCTTCTGGCAATCCTCGCCGCGATCCCGATCCCGCTGTTCCACATGGCGCCAGCCGCGGCGATCCTATTGTTCGGACTTGCGCTGATTTACCGGGACGGTGTGCTGGTCATCGCCGCGGCAATCGCGGCGCTGCTTAGCCTTGCGGTCAACGCGCTTCTTGTAGGGTCAGGCGTGGCGTTCCTGAGCTACGCGGCCTCGTGGTGGGTCGGTCGATAGAGCGGATCATCACCGCTCGTCGACCTCCACGCACGCTTCATCGACGGTTCACGCCGCGCCGTGCTATGCCGCCGCATCAGTGTTTTCAGTTGGCCCGCTTGAGGGGAGTAATCATGCGTATCCATAAATTGTCCGCCGTGCTCGCGCTCGGCGTCGCCGCTCTCGGTCTGTCCGCCTGCGCCGAGCAGCTCAACACCACGGTCTCGCGCTATCAGGCCATGCCTGCGCCGCAGGGCCAGACCTTCTACGTCGTCCCCGCCGGCGGCATGGCCAACAATGGGGGCCTGGAATTCCAGCGTTACGCCGGGATCGTCGCGCAGCAACTGCAGGCGCGCGGCTTCCAGCCCGCGACCGACGCCCGCAGCGCCAACATGCTCGTGCAGTTCGGCTACGGCGTCGACCGAGGCCAGGTGCGCTATGTCGAGGACCCGTTCTATTATGGCCGCTTCGGCTATGGCGGCTGGGGTTCGCCCTATTACTCGCCATTCTACCGGTCCCGCTTCGGCTACGGCTATGGCTGGGGCTGGAACGATCCCTTCTGGTACGGTGGCGGGATCGACTCCTACGTCGAATATCACAGCCAGATCGACCTCCACATTCGCGCCGCGGGAACCAACGCGCCCTTGTTCGACGGCCGCGCCCAGGCGCGCTCGATGACCAACCGGCTGGATGTCGTGATCCCGAGCCTGGTCGACGCCATGTTCACGGGCTTCCCGGGACACAGCGGCGAGACGGTGAAGATCACCATCCCGAGGAAGCAGGCGGCGCACTCCTAACCGTTACCATTTCGGTTTGGAAAGCCCGCTGCGTACCCGCGCTGCGGGCTTTTTCTATGCGCTGAGCCGGTAGCCGACGCCGGGCTCATTGACGATCAGGCGCGGAGTGGACGGGGTCTCCTCAAGCTTCTGGCGCAATGCGCGGATCGCGACCCGCAGATAGTCGGTCTGGTTCTCATGGGCCGGCCCCCACACCGTCCGGAGCAAATGCGGATGGCTGATGACTCGGCCGCGATGCTTCGCCATCTCGGCCAGTACCGCGTATTCCTTTGGCGTGAGCCGGACAGCCTCCCCATCCTTCGTCACTCGACGGTTATAGAGGTCGATAACCACCCCGCCGGCCTCTATCGGTACGTCGTCGGGGCCTTCGTCCAGCTCGACCAGGTTGGCAAGATAGCGATCGAGTTGTGACGCTTCGCTGCCAATAGACGAGATCAGCTGGCGGTCGCCCTCGCCGCTGCGCCGAAGCTCGCGAACGGCAGTTCCGATTGCAGTGAGGCGGGGACGCAGGTCCTGGCCAATCGATGAAAGAAGTGTCGCTCGGAGTCGGTCGCGTTCGCGCGTCGCGGCGAAATCCCGAGCTTCGGCCTCCAGCCGCGCACGTTCCAGCGCCAATGCAATCTGGTCGAGCAGGCTGTTCAGAAGCTCGAGATTATCCGGCTCAACCACCGGAGCGCCATCGTCACGAGCAAGACCCGCGGCGGCGAGCGTCCCCTCGCTGGAACGTATTGGATGAAACACCCATTCCGCCGGCTGGACACTTCCGGTTCCGCGCCCGGTGGGTTTCGAGCTATCGATCGCCAGCGCCGCGGCCGCGAGGTCACTCGGCGTCAAGCGATTGCCATCAGGGGCCATGGCAATGACTTCGGGCGTCGTGGCATTGCTGACGACCACTGCGTTGCAATCGAACAGCCGGCGAAGTTCTTCGCAGCTGATCCGAGCGATTTCCTCTTCCGTGCTGCTGGACAGCAAGCGCCGCGCAAATCCCGCAATGACCGCATTGCGGGTCGCATGCGCGTCGGCGATCCGCGCTTGCTCGCGAATGCCCGCGGCGAGGCGCCCGGTGACCAATGCGACAATGAGTAGGATGCTGACTGTGACAATGTCGGCAACGCGGTCGATCCGAAGCGTATGGACCGGCGCCGTGAAGAAGAAATTGTAGGCGAGCGCGGATGTCACGCCGGCGATGAAACCCGGGCCTAGCCCCCACAACGCGGCTGCCCCGAGCACGGCAGGCAGGTAGATCATGTCGACTGGCGCGGTTCCCCAGCGCGGAGCGATCCAAAGTCCGACGAGTGTCGATCCCGCGACCATGGCGATCGAGCCGGCGTAAGCCCGGATCAGGTCCGTTATTGTGGCTCCCGGCAGCGATCGGGACTGCGCAGAGAATTCTGTCAAAGCCATGTCCGGCAGATGCTCCTGCCGATGCACATCGTCGAGAGGGTGCGGCGTATCTTAATGTGCTCTCCTCTCAGGAGCGTATTAGAATCCACATGGAATCTTTATGCGACCCAAGCCCACATCGCGGCGATGAACGACCTCACCGCTGACAACCTGATTCCGGCCGACGACGTCGGCACGCACCATGGCCCGAAGGAAGCGCTGCCGAAGCTAATGCTGGGCGCCATCGGCGTGGTTTACGGCGATATCGGCACCTCCCCACTCTATACAATGAAAGAGAGTTTCCTGGGGCCCCACCCGCTCGCGGTCGACCGGCTGCACATCTTCGGCGTCCTCAGCCTGATCTTCTGGACGCTGATGATGATCGTCACGTTCAAATATGTCAGCATCGCCATGCGCGCCGACAACAAAGGCGAAGGCGGGTCGTTCGCACTGTTGTCGCTGATCGCGCGCAATCTCGAGGGTAAGAAGAAGTGGACGCCGACGCTGGTGCTGCTCGGAGTCCTCGCGACCTGCCTCTTCTACGGCGACGCCATGATCACTCCGGCCATTTCCGTACTATCCGCGGTCGAAGGGTTGGAGATTGTCCAGCCTTCGTTCCAGCCGCTGGTCGTGCCGATCTCCATCGGCATCCTAATTGCGCTCTTCCTCGTCCAGGCCCGAGGCACGGCGAAAGTCGGCAACATCTTCGGCCCAGTAATGCTGGTCTATTTCGGCACGCTTGCAGTGCTGGGGGCGATGAACATCACGCATCACCCCGATATAATCGGGATCCTCAATCCGCTCTGGGCCGCGAGGTTCTTCGCCTACAATCCGAAGCTGGCCTTCCTCGCTTTGGGCTCGGTGTTCCTGTGCGTAACAGGCGCTGAAGCGCTCTACGCGGACATGGGTCATTTCGGGCGCAACGCGATCAATTTCTCCTGGCTAGTGCTGGTCTACCCATGCCTGGTGGTGAACTACATGGGACAGGGCGCGCTGCTGCTTGGCAACCCCGGGGCGGCAATCAATCCCTTCTACCTGCTCGCGCCCGACTTCCTCCGGCTACCCTTAGTCATCCTCGCGACGATCGCGACCATCATCGCTAGCCAGGCGGTAATCTCGGGCGCCTTTTCGGTCACGCATCAAGCAGTCCAGCTCGGCTTCCTCCCGCGCCTGAAGACCGAGCACACCAGCGAGAAGGCGCGCGGCCAGATCTACATCCCCGCGGTCAACTGGGGCCTGCTCGCAATGGTGATGATCCTCGTCCTCGGCTTCCGCGAATCCGGCAAGCTCGCGTCGGCCTATGGCATCGCTGTTACCGGAACGATGCTGATTACCTCGGTCATGCTCGGCGTGATGATGGTCTATGTGTGGCGCTGGAACCGGCTGCTCGCTTACAGCGCGACCGCGCTCTTCCTGCTCGTCGACGGTGCCTATTTTGCATCGAACATCACTAAGATCCCAGACGGCGGTTGGTTCCCGCTGCTAGTCGCGGCAATCAGCTTCACGGTGCTGACCACCTGGGCGAAGGGCCGCCAACTGATGCGCAATCGGCTGTCGGAAGCCGCCCTTCCGCTCGAAGTCTTCATCAAGTCGGCGGCGACATCCGTGCACCGGGTCCGCGGCACTTCGGTGTTCCTGTCGACCTCCGCCGCAACCGTACCTGCGGCGCTGCTCCACAACCTTAAGCACAACCAGGTGCTTCACAGCCGAGTGCTGATCCTCAACGTCAAAGTCGAGGAGGTTCCGCATGTGGGGCCGGGCAAGCGGCTGGAGGTCCACGACGCAGGCGAAGGCTTTTACCGCGTCATCCTGCACTATGGGTACATGCAGGAGGTCGATATCCCCCGCGACCTTGCCCAGATCAGAACCTGTGGCGAGCCGTTCAACATGATGAGCACCAGCTTCTTCCTCGGCCGCCAGAAGCTGATCGCCTCGAAGCGGCGTGCTGGCATGGCGCTATGGCGTGAAAAGCTGTTCGCTTGGATGCTCAAGAACAGCGAAAGCGCGATGGAGTTCTTCCGGCTCCCGACCAATCGCGTGGTCGAGCTGGGCAGCCAACTTCAAATTTAGCCCTCGAGCTGCCTCGTCAGCAGGCGGATGTCGGCGTCGAGCTCGGCATCGCTAGCGCGAAGCTTTTCGATCTGGCGGACGGCGTGGATCACGGTCGTGTGATCGCGGCCGCCGAAGCGCCGGCCGATGTCGGGCAGCGACTTGGGCGTCAGCTGCTTCGACAGATACATGGCGACCTGACGCGGGCGGGCTACTTCGCGGGCGCGGCGGGCCGACGTCATCTCCGCCTTGCGGATGCGATAATGCTCAGCGACCTGGGTCTGAATTTCGTCAATTGAGATACGCCGCTGGTTTGCGCGAAGAACGTTGGCGAGCACCTCCTCCACGAAGGCCACATCGATCTCGCGTCCCGTCATCATCGCATAAGCGCCGATGCGGTTGAGAGCGCCTTCGAGCTCGCGGATCGAGCTGGTCACGCGGCGAGCAAGGAAGTCGACCACATTGCGCGGCATGTTCACGCCGGGCAGTGCTTCGAGCTTGGCAATGATGATGTTGAAGCGGAGCTCGTAATCCGCCGGGTTGATGTCGGCGACGAGGCCCCACGACAGGCGCGACAGGATGCGCGGAGCTATGCCGTCGAGGTCCTGCGGCGCGCGGTCCGAGGTGATCACCAGCCGGCGCCCGGCACCGATGATCTCGTTCATCGTGTGGAAGAATTCTTCCTGCGTCGAATCGCCCTTGGCGATGAACTGGACGTCGTCGATCAGCAGCAGGTCCGCGTTGCGCAGCCGTTGCTTGAAGCTGATCGTGTCGTTTTCCTTCAGCGCACGAATGAACTCGACCATGAACTTTTCGGCCGACATCGAGACGACGCGGGCACCGGGGTTCCGCGTCAGGAAGGCGTGACCCAAGGCATGCAGCAGGTGGGTCTTGCCGCGCCCGGTGCCGCCATGGATGAACAATGGATTGAACTCGGGCGTGTCCTTGCCGCCAAGCGCCACCGTGCGCGCAGCGGTTGCCGCAACCTCGTTCGCCTTGCCGACGATGAAGGTCTCGAACCGATAGCGAGGGTCGAACTTGGGAGCGTTGGGGTCGCGCTCGGCCGGCGCCGGAACTTCTTCGAGAATCAGCAATGGAGCTGGACGAGGCGCATCGGCAGCCGCGATCACGCGAACATCGCGTACGATCGGCAATACCGTCTTCCAGGCAAGCGTCAGGCGCTCTCCGAAATGCGAACGCACCCAGTCGGCCATGAACTGGCTGGGCATGACAACGTCGAGCGTGCCGCTGTCAGGCTCGAACCCGCCAAGCTCGGCCGGCTTTAGCCAACCGTCAAAGGTGCGTGCGCCAAGATCGCGGCGAAGGCCGTTCCGGATCGATTCCCAGGCCGCTTCGAGTGGCGCTGTGACGGGCGCCCCGGCCGGGTCCAGTGACACATTCGCCCCACCCGCTTGCACTGCTCCGCGCCTCCCTGTCCAATTCCCCCTGACGAGAGACAAAAGAATGTCGCTGCCTGCGAACCGAGTCGCACGCCCCGCTTCTCTTTTCTCTCTAGCTCGGGTGCGGATTCGCGCCCCGAAAGGCCTTTCTGTGACTGTCTGCGGCACGTTGCAAGTGCCGTTTTTTCATAAAAGTGAAATTATGAGACTTGACAGAGGATTCAGGCCAAATGTGAAAAAAAATGGCGAAAAACTGCCGTTTTTGTGGTTAGTGCTGCGTTAACGGTTTCGCGAATCGCGGAAATTGCTGCATTTTTCTGACATTCCAAAAACGGGACGAGCCGCCGGTTTCCCGACGGCCCGCAAGGTCCCCTTTTTGGATCGGGTTTCAGCCGAGCGATGCAACCCGCTTTGTCAGGCGGGAAAATTTCCGGGCGGCCGTGTTCTTGTGGATAACACCACGGGCAACGCCGCGAGCAATCTCCGGCTGAACCTGCTTCAGGGCCTCGTTGGCCTCTTTCTTCTTGCCCGACTCGATTGCCGACTCGACGGCCTTGATGAAGGTCCGGATTCGGCTCACGCGCGCGTGATTGATCGTCTGGCGCGTCGCGTTGCGACGGATGCGCTTTTTGGCCTGCGGCGTATTCGCCATTGTCGTCCTCTAGCTCGAATGAAAAACGGCGCGGCCAAAGGCTCGCACCGAAGCGGCGCGTCCCCTACCCCGAAGAGCGAGCAAGGTCAACGCTGGCAGTGCGGGCAATAGAAGGTCGACCGGCCGCCCTGGACGATCCGCTTCACCGTTCCACCGCAAGCGCAGGGTCGCCCCTCCCGATCGTAGACAGCGAAGCTCTTCGAGAAATAGCCGAGATCGCCTTCGGGCGAGGTAAAATCGCGCAAGGTCGAGCCACCGGCGGCGATGGCCTCGGCCAGCACGTCATGGATGGCCGGCACGAGTCGCCGCAGTCGCTCCATCGATATCGCCCCGCCAGCGCGCTTCGGATGGATGCCGGCGCGGTACAGCGCCTCACACACGTATATATTACCAAGGCCCGCGATAATCCTCTGGTCGAGCAGCAGCAGCTTGATCGACGCGGTACGGCCGGCCAAGCGGCGCTTCAGCTCCTCCACCGTGATCTCGAGAGGCTCGGGCCCGAGCGCAGCGAGGGGCGGCCACTTGGCCAGCCCGTCGCTGCGGACGAGGTCGATCGAGCCAAACCGCCGGGGATCGTTGAGCGCGACCCGCCGTCCCTTATCCGTGTCGAGGATCAAATGATCGTGCTTTTCGATTTCCGGGGGATCAACCCGCCATCGTCCCGACATGCCAAGATGGAAGACAAGCGTATCGCCTCGGTCGGTGCCGATCAGGCCGTATTTGGCACGGCGGCCGAGCTCGATGATCCTAGCGCCCGTCAAGCGCTGGCCCAGGTCGACTGGAAGCGCGCGGCGCAGGTCGGGTCGCCGGGCCTCAACGCGAGATATCCTATGTCCTTCAAGCACACGCTCAAGGCCGCGGACGGTCGTCTCGACTTCGGGTAGCTCGGGCATTGCGCCGCGCTATGGCGAAGGTCGGCCAAGCTCGCTAGAGCCGCGCACCCATGACGGATCAGGTGAATTTCGGCGACGAGCTCGTCAGCCCCGAGGAGAAGACGCGCCGCGTCGGCCAAGTCTTCAGCTCGGTCGCGCGCCGCTATGACGTGATGAACGACCTAATGTCGGGCGGTATGCACCGGCTTTGGAAGGGCCGCTTCGTCGCCCGAGTGAAGCCACGCCCTGGCGAGGCGATCCTCGACATGGCCGGGGGCACCGGCGACGTCGCCTTCCGAATGGCCCGGCGCGGTGCGCTGGTGACAGTCGCCGACATCAACGCAGACATGCTTGGCGAAGGACAGAAGCGCGCCGAGGCGAGCAGCCTCTCCGGGCTGAGCTGGAGGCAAGAGAATGCCGAGAAGCTGAGTTTCGTGGACGCGACGTTTGACGCCTACACGATCGTCTTCGGGATCCGGAACGTCACCGACATTCCTGCTGCCCTCCGCGAAGCGCGCCGCGTGCTCAAGCGCGGGGGACGTTTCTTCTGCATGGAATTCTCGTCGAGCGACTGGCCCGGCTTTGCCAAGCTCTACGATTCCTACGCATCGAACGTCATCCCGAAGGTCGGGAGGGTCATTACTAATGACGAGGAGAGCTATCGCTACCTCGTCGAAAGCATCCGCCGCTTCCCCCGGCCTGCCGCATTCAAGGCGATGGTCGCGGACGCCGGCTTCGTCCGCGCAGCAGCCGAACCAATGCTCGGCGGCCTTGTCACCATCCATTCGGGCTGGAAGATTTGACCACTAGCGTCACCCATTTGTGGCGTCTGCTGAAATGGGGCCGGACACTGGCCCGGCACGGCGCATTGCGGGGGATCGAGGAAGACCCGCTGACTCCGCCGCCTGTGCGGCGCCTGGCCCGAATTGCCCGCTTCGGCGCCCGCATCCCGCCGACTCCCGACTATGCCGCGGCACTGGTCGCGATCGGCCCTGCCGCCGTGAAGCTCGGTCAGGCATTGTCGACCCGGCCGGACCTGGTTGGCGACAAGGCCGCCGAGAATCTGTCACAGCTTCAGGACGACCTGCCCCCCGCGCCCTTCCCGAAGATCAAGGAGACGATCGAAAGCTCGTTCGGCGCTCCCCTCGAAAGCCTTTTCTCCGAATTCAACGAAAGACCGGTGGGCGCCGCTTCGATCGCACAGGTCCACCGCGCCGTGACAACCGAAGGCCGCGAGGTTGCCGTCAAGGTGCTTCGTCCCGGCATCGAGGAAGAATTCGCCAAGGCGCTCGAAACCTATGAATGGGCCGCCGCCCACGTCGAGCGCTATGGTGGCGAAGCCGAGCGGCTGCGCCCGCGTCTTGTCGTGGCTCACTTCCGGCAATGGACTGCGCGCGAACTGGACCTGCAACGCGAGGCAGCCTCAGCCTCCGAGCTGCGCGAGAACATGGTCGCGGAGCCTGGCTATTACATCCCTGAAATCGATTGGCGGAGGACTGCCCGCCGCGTCCTGACGCTCGAATGGCTCGACGGCATAAAGCTCAGCGACCGCGATGCGTTGATCGCAGCCGGTCAGGATTGCGAAGCGCTCGCCGCGATCCTCGTCCGCGCCTTCCTTCGCCAGGCGGTGATCGACGGCTTCTTCCATGCCGACCTTCACCATGGAAACCTGTTCGCGCTCCCGGACGGCCGCATCGCGGCGATCGACTTCGGAATCATGGGCCGGATCGACCGCCGCGCGCGAATGTGGCTCGCCGAAATCCTCTATGGCCTCATCACCGGCAATTACCGCCGCGTCGCCGAGATCCACTTTGAGGCGCAATACGTCCCGGCCCATCATAACGTGCAGGAATTTGCGACCGCGCTCCGCGCCGCGGGCGAACCGATCCGCGGCCTTCCGGTGAAGGACATCTCCGTCGGCCGGATGCTCGAAAGCCTGTTCTCGATCACCCGCGACTTCGACATGCCGACCCAGCCGCACCTGCTGCTGCTGCAGAAAACGATGGTGATGAACGAGGGCGTCGCCACCGCGCTCGATCCGGACATCAACATGTGGGAGACGGCCGAGCCGTTCCTCAAAGACTGGATGCGCTCCGAACTCGGGCCGGAAGCTTATTATGCCGACCGCATCATTGATCTGGTGCGGGCGTTCAAGAAGATCCCCGAACTGATCAACCGGATCGACGAATATTATCCGCCGCGCGGTGCCGCACCACCCGCGCCGCCGTTGCCCGACATTGCCGTTATCGAGCATCGCCACTGGCCGAGCTATGCAGTGGTCGCTGCCATCGCGGCAGCCGTCGGCGCGCTGGCCACGCTTGTGCTAAGATAGCGAAATGGCTCGTGTGCTCCTCATCGTCGGTGGCGGGATCGCCGCATATAAGTCGCTGGAGCTCGTGCGCCTGCTGAAGAAGGCGAGCCACGAAGTAACTCCCGTGCTGACCAAGGGCGGCGAACATTTCGTCACGGCGATGAGCCTTGGCACGCTGGCCGAAAGCCAGGTCCATAGCTCGCTCTGGGAGCTGAAAGATGAGGTCGAGATCGGCCACATCCAGCTCAGCCGAGCGGCGAATTTCGTGCTCGTCTGCCCGGCCACCGCTGACCTGCTCGCCAAGATGGCCGCGGGCATCGCCGACGATCTGGCGACCACCCTGCTTCTCGCGACTGACAAGCCAGTCGTGATCGCACCGGCGATGAACGTTCGAATGTGGCTTCACGCCGCGACGCAGCGCAACGTCGCGCAGCTTAAGGCCGATGGCGTTCGCGTGATCGAGCCGGCCGAAGGCGAGATGGCGTGCGGTGAGTTCGGGCCGGGGCGCTTGCCCGAGCCGCAGGCCATCATGGACGCGCTCGCCGACCTGCTGAAGTGACTCTGGCGAGCAAGCATATCCTGGTCACCGCAGGGCCGACGCACGAGCCGATCGACCCGGTTCGAGTGATCGCCAATCGCTCATCGGGCCGCCAGGGATTCGCCATCGCCGCTGCAGCTGCCGAAGCTGGGGCACGAGTGACATTGGTTGCGGGACCGGTCTCGCTCGAAACCCCACCCGGCGTCAACCGGATCGACGTCGAGACTGCCGAGCAGATGGCCGAAGCCGTATTCGCGGCGCTCCCCGCCGACGCCGCGATCCTGGTCGCCGCCGTCGCCGACTGGCGGGTCGTTTCCTCACCGACGAAGCTAAAAAAGGGCGATGGGCCGCCCAAATTAAAATTCGTGCCAACGCGCGACATCCTCGCCGAGCTTGGTGCGAGTGGCGAGCGGCCCAGGCTCCTCGTCGGCTTCGCCGCCGAGACCGAGAGCGTAATCGAACACGCCATTGCCAAGCAGATCGGCAAGCGCGCCGACTGGATTGTGGCGAATGATGTCTCAGGTGATGTCATGGGCGGTCACCGCAACCGCGTCCACCTGGTTACCGCCGACTCCGTCGAAGACTGGCCCGAAGCAGCGAAGGACGAAGTGGCGCGCCACCTCGTCGATCGCGTTGCGCAGGAGCTAGGCTGAACCGCAGGCCCTGCAGCTGGGGTCGGGCGGGATCCGGATTGTGCGCCACTCGAGCTTCTCACCGTCGAAAAGGTGGAGCTTGCCGGCCTGCTCCTCGCCAACGCCTACGATCCGATTGACTGCAAGCAGCGCCGCGAGGCTGCCCACCGTGGCCGTCAAAGCGCCTAGAACGCCGAGCTCCGCGCAATTGTCGCAATCGTCCGTGTCGAACGCGTCGCCGACGAAGCAGCGATAGCAAGGCTGCGACCGGAACAACCCGACCTGCCCCTGAAACTGCATCGCTGCGGCGGAGAGGAGCGGTATACCCAGGGCGACGCACGCGTCACTTACGGCCAGGCGCGTCGCGAAATTGTCGCTACCGTCGATTACTAGATCGTGGCCGTCGAGGAGTGTGGCTGCATTGTCCCGGTCGATCCGCTCCGGCAATGGCCGAGCTTCGACAAGGCTATTCAGGCGGTGAACGAACTGGAGTGCGAGCTCTGCCTTCGAGTAACCGGCGTCGCGTTCACGGTAGAGCGGCTGCCGATGCAGGTTGGCTACGTCGACCGTGTCTGAATCGACGATCGTCAGCTTGCCGACTCCGGCGCCGGCCAGCGCCGGGATCACCGCGCTCCCGATGCCGCCTGCCCCAACAACCGCAATCCGCGCTTCTTTGAGCCGCCGCTGCCCCAATCCGCCGACCTGCGGCAGGACGATGTGCCGCGCGTAGCGCTCAAGCTCGGCGTCGGTCAGGCTCACCGGCCTGTCGAGCCGAAGCCCCCCGCTCCGCGGCTGGTCTCGCTCAAGGTCTCGACCTCGCGGAACGCAGCCCGAAGCACCGGTGCGGGAACGAGCTGGGCGATGCGCTCGCCGCGGCGAACCTCGAAGGGCTCGCCGCCAAGATTGGCAAGAATGACCTTCACTTCACCGCGATAGTCATGATCGATGGTTCCCGGCGTATTGAGGCAGGTGACGCCATGCTTAAGCGCGAGACCCGAGCGCGGACGAACCTGGACCTCATATCCTTCCGGGATCGCAATCGAGAATCCGGTCGCGACGGCGTGACGCTGGCCCGGCGCAAGAGTGACGTCCTCGGCGGCCACGACATCCAGCCCGGCGGCGCCGTCCGTCGCATAAGTTGGCGCGGGTAAACCTTCGCCATGGGGCAACCATTGCAGCTCGATATCGATCATTTCGCTTTCAT
>Ga0070671_100003313_pt1 | contig 12563 bp, 12 predicted proteins | sample KBSS73metaG_FD_65341 | JGI IMG/M metagenome (GOLD analysis project Ga0070671, IMG submission 65341) | Switchgrass rhizosphere microbial communities from Kellogg Biological Station, Michigan, USA - KBS S7-3 metaG | ecosystem: Host-associated > Plants > Roots > Rhizosphere > Soil ...
GAACGTGATCGTGTGCCCGCGCAAGCGAGATGAGTACGATGTCCTCAGTTACCTGCTGATCACCTGTGGCAGTCCCGACAGCAGCTCGTGTTGTGTCATCAGCGCTGAGCGTTATGACCTCGTGCGCAAGGCGTGGCTGTCCTTCAAGATCGTACGTCGGGAGATTGTGACCGATCGGCGGCAGGCGGCGGCGGTGCCGATCGATCTGTTCCTGTAGATTCGGCACTGGGTCCGACGCATCGCAGCCGGCAGTACGGCGGCTGGTCGCAATCAGACAGACCGCGCATCGTATCCGCCAGTGATGGCCGCCAAACGCTTTGATTTCGTTACAGGGTGCGGTCCTAACGCATCAGCGCGCCACCATTGACGTGATAAACCTGCCCATTTACCCACCGTCCGTCATCGGACAAAAGCATCGCCACGACGCCGGCAATATCCTCCGATCTACCCAAACGTCGGGCCGGTGTTTTGGCAAGCATGTCGTCGATCAAAGCTTTCGGGACATATCCACCCGCCTGCATCTCGGCGGTGAGTGTGAATCCCGGCGCGACACAGTTGGCAGTAATCCCCTCCCGCCCCCAGCGGGAAGCAACATGCCGCATAAGGGCGTTGAGGCCGCTTTTGGCCGCAGCATAGGCCGGACGGGTGGGCTCACCGCTGTCGCATGCGCCCGAGCTCGTGTAGACGATTGCGCCGTCCCCGCTCCTTAGCAGATGTGGCAGTACCGCGCGTGTACAGAGCAGGTGGCCGCGTAAGTTGACGGCGAGAGTGCGATCGAATACGTGCAGCGATTCGGCAATCGCATCGCTGTCCTCCATGATAATGCGGAGGTCGGCAGCATTGATGTGCGCGCCATCGAGGCCACCGAGTCGTTTGACAGCGGTATCGACGAGGCTATTGACCGAGGCCTCATCGGCAATATCGACAGGGTGCGCGAATGCCTCGGCCCCCTGGCCGACAACTTCAGCGGCTACGGCTTGCGCAGCAGGCAAGTTGATGTCCGCCGCGCACACTCGTGCGCCTTCGCTCACGAGGCGTCGAACGGTGGCAGCCCCGATTCCGGTGCCTGACCCGACAACGATGATCGACTTATTCTTCAGTCTGCTCATGCGTCTCCCCCCTCCTGCGCAGGCACCCTTACTGCGCTTATAGCTTATTTTAAACCATATTACCAGTGCTTTGCGTAGCGATGAAGACAGACTAATACGCATACGAGCCACATTTGGGTGTTTTGGCGGTGCCGATCCATCTGTTCCTGTAGATCCGCACATCAATGCATCAGAGCCAGCCAGTCGCGTGTTCGGTCTGCAAAGACTACGAAGGAAGGATTGAGCAGCTCATCCTTCGTGTTGTATTCGAGCGGTAGACCGTTTAGCTCGGTGACACAGCCACCTGCGCCCGTTACGACAGCCTGCGCCGCCGCGGTGTCCCACTCGCAGGTGGGACCCAGACGCGGATAGATGTCGGCTGCGCCTTCCGCCACCATGCAGAATTTGAGAGAGCTGCCCACCGGCAGCATCTCGTGCGGTCCCAGGCGAGTGAGAAACGCGTCGAGTGAATCGCCACGGTGAGATTTACTCCCAACCACCCTGATGGGGGAGGAAGCACGGTCTTGCACGGATATCTGCTCGGTGCGATTGCGACGCAAGCGCCAGGCACCCTTGCCGGCCAATCCCCAGTAGGTCGTGTCGGTGACCGGTACGTGCACTACTCCGAAGACGGGTGTGTGCCCTTCGATCAGGGCAATGTTGACTGTGAACTCGCCGTTGCGAGATAAAAACTCTTTCGTGCCATCCAGCGGGTCGACGAGCCAGTAGCTGTTCCAGCGGGATCTCGTTTCATAGGGGATCTGTTTCGACTCTTCGGACAGCATGGCCATTCCAGGAGTGAGGTTGCGCAGACCTCCTCGATCAATTGATGCGAACGCAGATCAGCGAGGGTCAAGGGGGATTCGTTCTCTTTGAGCTCGACTGCGATGTTCTCGGAGGAATACACGGAGAGGATTTCCTGTCCGGCCGCGCGCGCCAGTGCCAGAACAGGGGCGATCAACAGATCGAGATTCTGTGAGCTCATCCTGCACCTACCACGCCGGCTGTGACGAGGTGTGCCACGATCTCCTCGGCGGCTTCCATCGGGGACACCTGGGTCGTGTCGATGCGAATTTCGGGCCGTTCCGGTGCCTCGTAGGGTGAGTCGATGCCGGTGAAGTTCTTCAGCTCACCTCTTCTGGCTTTCTGATACAGACCCTTCACGTCGCGCCGCTCAGCTTCCGCAAGCGGGGTGTCGACGAAGATCTCCAGGAACTCGCCCGGCTCAAACAGGTCACGGGCCATGCGGCGTTCCGAGCGGAAAGGCGATATGAAGGAAACCAACACCAGCAGACCGGCGTCGGCCATCAGCTTGGACACTTCCGCAACGCGCCGGATGTTCTCGACGCGGTCCTGGGCCGTGAATCCCAGGTCTTTATTCAGCCCGTGGCGCACGTTGTCGCCGTCGAGCAGATAGGTGTGCCGCCCCAGAGACGTGAGTTTTTTGTCCACCAGGTTCGCAATCGTGGACTTGCCGGCTCCTGACAGGCCGGTCAACCACAGAACGCAGGGCTTCTGGCCTTTGAGCCCGGCCCGCACGTGTTTGTGTACATCGAGTGCCTGCCAATGCACGTTCTGCGAGCGACGCAGGGCGAAGTGCAGGAGTCCCGCGCCGACCGTACTGTTGCTGATGCGGTCGATCAGAATGAAGCCGCCGAGCGCTGCATTCTGCGAATAGGGCTCGAAAGGGATGGGTCGATCGAGCTCGAGCTCGCAAACGCCGATGTCATTGAGCTCCAACCGCTCGGCGGCGGTGTGCTCGAGGGTGTTGACGTTGATCTTGTGCTTCAGTGGCGCCACGGTGACGGAGACCGTGCGAGCGCCGATTTTCATCAGGTACGAACGGCCCTGCAGCATCGGCTCGTCGTGCATCCAGATCAGTGTGGCCTCAAACTGTCCGGCCACCTGCGGCGGGGCGTCCCCGGCCGCAATCACATCGCCACGGCTGATGTCGATCTCGGAATCCAACGTGAGGGTGACGGATTGACCGGCCACGGCCGCCTGCAAATCGCCGTCGCTGGTGACAATCCGACTCACGCGGCTCTCGCGGCCCGAGGGCAGGACGCGAATGCGATCTCCCGGACGAATGACACCTGAGGCAACCTGGCCGGCAAATCCCCGGAAATCCAGGTTGGGCCGATTTACCCACTGCACCGGTAATCTGAACGGTTTGTTGGAAGTGTCCGGCGCCACATCGACGGTTTCGAGGTGCTCCATGAGCGTGGAACCGCAATACCAGAGCGTGGCTGTCCCGCGTTCCAGGATGTTGTCGCCGTACACGGCCGAGATCGGAATGGCGGTGATGTCGGTGAGTCCGATGCGGGCGGCAAATTCCCGGTACTGCGCCTGGATGGTCTCGAATGTGTTCTGGGAGTAACTCACGAGGTCCATCTTGTTGATGGCGAGCACGATGCGCCGGATGCCGATCAGGGAGACCAGGTAGCTGTGCCGGCGGGTCTGCGTCAACACGCCCTTGCGGGCGTCGATCAGGATGACGGCGAGATCCGCAGTGGAAGCACCGGTTACCATGTTGCGGGTGTACTGTTCATGACCCGGCGTGTCGGCGACAATGAACTTGCGCCGCTCGGTGGAGAAAAAGCGGTAGGCGACATCGATGGTTATGCCCTGCTCCCGCTCGGCGGCCAGACCATCGACGAGCAGCGCGAAATCCAACTCACCGCCGCGCGTGCCGACTTTCCTGGAATCGCGCTCCAGTGCGGTCATCTGGTCTTCGAAAATCATTTTAGATTCGTACAGCAACCGTCCGATCAGGGTCGACTTGCCGTCATCCACCGAGCCGCAGGTGATGAAGCGCAGCAGACTCTTGAATTGGTGGGCCTGGAGGTAGCCCTCGATGTCGCTCGCAATGAGGGCGGATTGATGCGCCATCAGAAGTATCCTTCCTGTTTCTTCTTTTCCATGGAGGCGGCGGCATCGTGGTCTATGAGCCGACCTTGCCGCTCGGATGTTCGTGTCAACAACATCTCCTGGATGATCGCGGGAAGTGTGTCCGCGCTACTTTCGAAGGCGCCGGTGAGCGGATAACAGCCAAGGGTGCGGAAGCGGACCTTACGCATGACGGGCTTCTCATCGGCCTTCAGGGGCATCCGTTCATCATCAACCATGACCAGGACACCGTCCCGTTCCACTACGGGCCGCTCGGCCGCGAAATACAACGGAACGATCGGTATTTTTTCGAGATAGATGTATTGCCAGACATCCAACTCGGTCCAATTCGACAGAGGAAAGACGCGGATGCTTTCGCCCGTGGCCTTGCGCGCGTTGTAGAGCGACCAGAGCTCCGGACGCTGCTGTTTCGGGTCCCAGCGATGCTGGGCGGACCGGAAGGAGAATATGCGCTCTTTTGCGCGGCTCTTTTCCTCGTCCCGCCGCGCGCCACCGAATGCGGCGTCGAAGCGGTATTTGTCGAGCGCCTGCCTCAGACCCTGCGTCTTCATGACATCGGTGTGCACCTGCGAGCCATGAGTGAACGGGTTGATACCCTGGGCGAGTCCAGCCTCATTGATGTGAACGAGCAGTTCCATTCCCGTTTGTTTGGCGACCGCATCCCGAAACTCGTACATCGCCTTGAACTTCCACGTCGTATCAACGTGTAACAGCGGAAACGGGGGCCGGGCCGGATAGAATGCCTTCATGGCCAGGTGCAGCATGACGGCGCTGTCCTTGCCGATGGAGTACAACATTACCGGTTTGTCGCACTCCGCGACCACCTCACGCATGATGTGTATGCTCTCTGCCTCGAGGCGTTGCAGATGAGTCAACGTTCCGGGGGTGGGTGCGAGGGACGGAGCTGCGCCAGGCGCAGCCACTGCGGATGGGATCGCGGCCAAGCTCATCAAGGACCTCCAGCACCGGGTTCAGGCGTGTTCGGGAGTGTGTCGGCCCACGCCCCGGGCAGCATCCTCAATACGGATTAGTCCGCCTGCGGGGTCGGACCGAAGGTTTTCAGCAGGTGTGCGCTGAGATCCCCGAACAAGTCGCAATCGATGCGCCGCTCCTTGAAGCGCCATCGGCCATCGAGCCGTACAAAACGGTCGAAATAGCGCCCTCCAATGATAGGTTGGAGGGGCGCGCGATCGGTCGCCTGGAACACGATGAAATACGACTGCGTTCGCGCCGCGTCAGGGCCGTCGGACTCGATCATCACGTTCGTCGTGATGTGGCGGGTTCTCGGAGTGCCTGTTTGCGGATAAATGCGGACATTTTCCCGGTAGGCAGCGACGATCTCAGCGGGGCCCGCCAGGGGCTGCGGATGTGAGGGAACGTAGAAATCCGCGTTGGCAAACAGGTTGGCCATCCCGTTGAAATCACCCCGATCGAGACAGTCGCAGTACGAATAGATCAGGTTGTGGATCGCGAAGAAGTCTTCGGCGTTCATGGTTCTGGTTTAATCCCGGGGGTGATCAGGTGGGCAGGTACTCACCGCCGTTCACATCGAGACTGGCACCGGTAACGACGGATGCGAGATCTGAGAGTAGATAGATCACCGACTTCGCACAGTCGCGATCTTCGGGAATGAAGCCCAGGGGGATGTTTTCCGCCACATTGCGCTTGAGGTCGTCCACTGTTGTTTTGAGCTCCCGGGCCATTCCTTGGAAGTAGCCCGCCACAGCCGGGCCCCACATCCATCCCAGGAAGACGGAATTGACTCGAATACCGTACTGGCCGCACTCGAGTGCCAGGTAGGACGTGGCGCAGGCGAGCGCGGCCTTCGAAGCCGCATAGCCGCCCTGGCCTGCCAGCGGCTTGTGCACGACCTGCGAGTTGACATTGACGATGGAGCCGGCAAGTTGGTATTTCATGTGCGGCAATACCGCCTGGATGAGATTCAGTGTCCCGAAGACGTTGACCTCGAAGGTGGCGCGCCAGTCCTGCAGGCTCGCTGTTTCCACCGGCCCGAGGGTGCCGGACACATAGGCGCTGTTGACGAGCCCATCTATGCGTCCGAAGGTATCGACTACGCGGGACGCCAGCCTTTCGCAGTCACCCGGTCGCGTGATGTCAGTGGGTACGCTGAGAACGCGGGCGCCGAGATCGAGCTGCTCGATCGCTCGCTGCGCCACCTCGAGCCTGGTTTCAGTACGCCCGGAGAGGATCACTGCCGCGCCCTGTTGCGCGGCCACCGTCCCGAGGTGAATGCCCAGCCCAGGGCCCACTCCGGATACGACGATGACCTTGTCCTTCAGCAGCATTGGGTGCGTCTCGCGAGGGTCTTCGAAAAGCATCGTAACCGCTGGAGCGCCACCTCAAATAGTCAAAACAGAGTAGTTCGCGGGCACCACGCTGTTGACTTATCAATCGATAAGTCGCAAGCTCGGGCCATGGCTCGTTCCACCCCCGCTACCGCCGCCGCAAAGAACCGCCCGGAGGAATCGGGACGGGAGGCGATCATGGATGTCGCAGAACGGCTGTTTGCCGAGCGCGGTATCGATGCTGTGTCACTGCGCACTATTAATAGCGAAGCCGGCTACAGTGTGGCTGCGCTCCACTATCACTTCGGCAGTCGTGACGGCCTGGTGCGTGCCTTGCTGGCCAGAGCACAGCCACCCATCCTGGCAGCGCGTAATCGCATGCTGACGGCGCTTGCTGCCAAGAGGGCGCCTACCCTGCGCGAAGTCGTCGATGCGCTGATTCGGCCGCTGGCGGTGGGAATGCCGGAAAACGTGTCCGCCAGTGCCTATCGGCTGCGATTTCTGTCGCGACTCTTCTTTGATCGCTCGCCTTACCTCGCCTCCACACTGGAGGAAGGGTTGCAGTTGTTCATGCCGCTGCTCGCCCGGACATTGCCGCATCTGGATGCCGGCATGCTGAAGCGGCGCTGGCTGTTTGCAATCGAGATCGCGCAACACGCCCTGGCGAACTCGCTGGAGCTGCATTTGCAGGCACCGCAGGGATCGCGCTCGATTCCCGCCACCGCGGTCGAGAGCTTCCTGTGCGAGCTGGCCGATTTTATTGCGGGTGGCCTCGATCGGCGTGCCGGGTGACAGACTGAGGGGGAACTCATTGGACACACCCACACTATCGGCAAGGAGCGAAGCAACCAACACCCCGGCGGCGGCGCAGGGCACGCGCACCGCGATGGCACTGGAGCAATTCAACCAGCTGGCTCAGCTCATTCACGAGGGGGCATTGAAGCCCGCGGCGTGGCGGGAGTTCCTCGCGCTGATCACGCAGTGCCTGCAGGGAAACTGCGCTGCGCTGATTTTGCGGGTACCGCAGCTCGGGGAGATACCGCTCAAGGTGACTTTTGGCGGCTCCCCTGAAAGCGAAGGGCACTATTTCAAACACTATCTCGCTGTGGATCCCTTCGTGCAATTGCCGGACGGCCGCGCTGTTACGCTGCATGACTTTGTGAATCCGGTAGAGCTCGAGGCGAGCGATTATTTCCGTGATTGGCTGCAGCCGATTGATGCCGTCTACGCGCTCGGTGTCGACCTGCGAGACCGCGGGCGCTATCACGTGCGTCTGCGAATCTGCCGTCCGCGGCGTGCGGGCAACTTTTCTCCCGAGGACTGCAGGTTGCTGGAGATGTTCGTACCGCATCTGCGCACGGCAATCCAGGTGTTTTCTGAGTTGGATATCGTGCGCTCCGAGCGCAGTGTGTACGCGGAAGCGATGGACCAGCTGACCCTTGCCACTCTCGTGCTGGATGAGCACGGCAAGGTACTGCATGCGAATCGCTTGGCCGAATCCATACTGGGCGAATGCGATGGCATGCGGATGTCAAACGGTTCGTTACAGCTCGACAATCATGAGGACTCGAAACGATTCCGGGAGTTGCTCACACACGCGATCGAGGCACAGCGCACATCCAAACAGGGAATCGTAGAGGTCATGCGGGTGAGGCGCAAATCCGGCCGGCCCGACATCGGCGTGGTGGTGCGGCCCTCTTCCTCGCAGGTTGACAAGCGCACCGAGCGGTTAACGACCTCCATCGCGGTTTTCCTGAGCGTGGAAACTCCGGAGAGCTCGCAGGAACCGGCGGTTCCTTCGGAAGTCATACAGAAACTGTTCGGGCTGACGCCGAAGGAGGCCACACTGGCGCTGCGATTGGCGGCAGGCGAATCGTTGTTGGAAGCATCGGAGCGGCTCGGCATCAAGCCGAATACGGCGCGCACCCACCTGCGCTCGATCTTCACTAAAACAGGAGTTGACCGTCAGGCGAAGTTGGTTCGGGCGTTGTTACGCAGTGTGGCTATGTTGGGACAGGAGTCAGTGCCGTAAATGCGATACTGCGGATGATCTCCTCAACGCGCTGATCCGCGGCTGCCTCGAGCGTGCTCAGGGTCCGGGCCGCGATTACGACCGAAACGCCTTCGGCTGCCAGCTTGCGCGCAGTCTCTTTGCCGATCCCGACACTGCCGCCGGTGATATCAAGCCCCTTCAAAGGTGAGCCGGTCGACCCGGATGGGCGCCGACCCGGTGTTGACGAGGCACAAATCCTCCGTGGCACGGGCGCCAGCCAGTGCAACCCGCCCCTGCCCGCGCCCTAGCAGGCGCCCCTGCGCGTTCCCGCGCCGGATTTCCAGCGGCCCGTCCGCCAGGATCGTGAGCGCGCCGGTGACCCCGCGCACACCAGGATAGCGGGCGAGCCCGCCGGGAGAGAGTTCGAGCACGAACGTGTCGCCACCGCGATGCGCAACCGCGCCACCGCGCGCGTCGAAGAAGTCGGCCGCCGCTATTCCTCGGCGCGCGTCATACTGGCCGACCCCGACCGTATCGAGCCGGACCGGAGCGATCGTCCCATCGGCTCGGTAATGGACGTAGGAGATCAGGCTGTTGCGGTAATGCTCGGTCGCCCCCGGCGTCGCCTGGTCGTTGCACGCGAAATAACATTGACCGTTCAATTCGAAGAAGCTGCCGTGTCGGTCGTAATTCAGCAGGTTGTAACGTGCGCCCGGGCGCACGAGGCGCAGTTCGGGGTCGGTCGTCGCTTCGCTCAGTATCGAGCCTTGCGTCTCGAACGGGCCGTAGGGGCTGCGTCCGATCGCATAATAGCTTCCCCACGAGAGATAGTAGATGTCGCCGCGGCGGTGGAGGAACGGCTTGTCGTCGGTCAGCCCCTTGGCATATGGGCCAACCGCATTCTCTACCCTCAGCCGACGCGGCGGCTCAGCCAGCGAGACCATGTCCTCCCCAAGCCGCGCGATGAAATATCGAAACGTACCGAAGACGAGGTAGTTAGCACCATCCGCGTCCTGGAGGATGCCGGGATCGCGCGCCTCGGTCGCAACCAGCCCTTCGGCGATCAGCGGCTTGCCAATCGGGTCGCGCCACGGCCCCGCCGGATGGTCGGCGACGACCACCCCGATCTCTTTCGGACCGCGCGAGAAGTACAGATAGTAACGCCCATCCTTACGCGCCGCGTCGGTCGCCCAGCACTGGTCGCTGGGCCTGCCCCAATAGGTCTGCTCAGGCCTCAGCGTGCCGGCATGGCGCCAGTCGACCAGGTTGCGCGAACGCCAGACCTGCCAGTCGCGCATCACAAAACCCTCGGCGGCCGGATCGGCGTCGTGTGTGGCGTAGAGCCACGCCTCACCGTCCCACACCCGGACCTGCGGATCGCAGACGCCGCGGCCGGTGATGATCGGGTTGCCGGCGGCGCGGACGTGCTCGCCGCGCGCCAAAGCGGACACGAAAGAGGTAAGGCCGAGGCCGGCAAGCCCAATACCAGTCAGGGCATCGCGACGCGTGAGGATCATGGACGTCACGTCAAGGGGTCTTGACCTAGGATCTTGCCTCAACTCGCCTCTCCGAAATCTTAAAGAACGTATCATGCGCAGTCGATTGCGAGGTCAGTCGCCGGCGCCAAAGACCACGGCAATCACACAAACCAGGCTGAGTACAAATACCCCGAGCGCGCGCCGTAGCGACACGAAGCGCATGTCAGGGGCGGGAGGACTGCTCGAGAAGCGCACCCCGGTGAGCATGATCCGTACGAGTGATTCCCGCTTGTGGACCCGGTAGTACACCAACGCCGCCAAATGCAGTCCGATCAGGGCTAACAGAGCGTTGAAAATAACATGATGCAGGCCCGCCGCCCGGCGGCCTGCATCGAAACTCACCCACCGGGACAGCGGGCCGGATGCAACACCGTCCACATCGACGGTGAATAGACCCAGTCCCACCTGCAGGCTGAGCAGCAGCAACAACGCGACAACATTCCAACCACCCAGTGGGTTGTGACCTGCGCTGAGGGAGGCGCGGCGGACCAGAAGCTCTCGTCTAGCATAGGTCCACAGGGCGTGCGGGCCTCGAACGAAGTGGGCAAACCGTGCGGTGGTGCTGCCCACGAAACCCCATAGCAACCTGAACAGTACCAGCGTAGCAATCGCGTAACCGACCGCACGGTGCCATTGGATGGCCCGGATCTGCGCGGTGTACCAGGCGGCAGAAACGAGTACGACCAGGCACCAGTGGAACAGGCGAACCGGCAGATCCCAGATTCGTACCCGGTGCGACTGCGGATCCCGACTTCCCTCCCCGGCTGTCATTGCACCGAATGCCTGCACGAGTCAATCAGGAACTCTGAAGCGGTCGTGACAGGCTTTGCAGGTCTCCCCCAGTGCCGCTGAACGCTGCGACAACGCGGTTCGATCTGCGCCCGCCGCGAAGGCGTCGGACAACTGCTGTGCGCTGCTGACAAATTTTTCATGAGCCTGGGTGAACGCCGTGAAATCTGCCCAGATGGCCGGTTTGGCACGCGTCTTCGCATGCGACTCCGGACCGCTTCCGGCGGGGAAGAATTGCAGTTGGTTCTGGGCGCGTGCGAGGATTTCCCGGGCCGCCGGGCCGACACTATTGATATCCGGCACGGCCGACTTCAACTCATCGCTGATGGACTTGAAGGCGCCACCGATTTCCTTGTAGTTGGATTGACGAGCCTTGATCGCCTGCAGGATCTCGGGTGCAGGTGGGGGACCTTCCGATGCGGTGCCGCTACAGCCGGTAACCGCGATCGCAAGGACAGCGCAAAGCATGCCGACCCGCGCTCGGGCAGGACTGGGATCCCACCACATCGAGCCACTACACTGATGTGCCACTAAACAAGCAGCTCCGCAACAGGCCTGGCGCTGCGAAGCGACTGAGATCCCCAACTCTCGACTGCAGCTCCCATCGCCTGCAGTACCGTCAGGCCGACTCGTGTTACCGGATCGCCGCTGCCGCGCACGTGAATACCGCTGCGAATGCGTCCGCCGGCGCGCCCCGCGAGCATCATGGGGATGCCATTGACGTCATGGTTCTTCGCATAGGACACATCGGAATGCGCCAGCACCAGGCAGTGATCGAGTAAGGTGCCGTCACCTTCGCGGACGGCGGCGAGTGCGGCGACAAAATCCGCCCAGGCCTCCATGCTGCGGGTGGTGAAGTAGTCGGCAGTGGGTTGATAGCCCAATGTCGGATCAATCAGTTCTTCATGCGTGCTCTGGTGATGACCGGTCGTATGTCCCGCCCGGCGCAGATCCGATGCAGCCACCGAAAACACCATATTGAAGACTCGCGTCTGATTGCATGCGAGGGCTGTCGACAACAGCTGCGCCATCAGCTTGTGCTGACCTTTGCGCACGTCAACGTCCGTACCCGTCTCGCTCCTGGAGGGCGCGGACGGGATCGCACAGGCCTCAGCGGGCGGGGGCTTCTGAAGTTGCAGGGCGAGCTTCTGCTCCACCGCGCGCACTGAATCGAAATACTGATCCAGGCGTGCCCGATCCGCGGCACCCGCCTGCTGCATTAACTTCCGCCGCTCGGCGGAAACACCGGACAGCACACTGCGCCTCACCATGTATCGCGGATCCGGCTTGAATTCGGCCGCATTCGGATCCTGGAAGTCAGGACCAAACACTTTACGATAAAGCTCCAGCGCGGACGGGATGGAGGCATTCATTGCACTGGCGCTGCTGAAGGAATAACTGGTCCTGGGATCACCGTCCGCGGCGAGATCCAGGGACCTGAAATAGGCACCGGCGCCCACCGCCCCAGCCACCACCACGTCCAGTGTGGGGGCCGTGATTTGTTGCCAACTGTCCGCGACAGCGCCGGTTCGCAGCGCCGTGTTGCCGGATATGTGGGGCAAGTTGCCTTTGCCGTCGAGCGGGACGCTGAATCCAGACAAGACACTCACCTGGGAATGCACCGGCGCGATGGGCGCGAGCTGCGGCGGCAGCTCGTAACCAGGGCCTACCGTCTTCGGATCCCAGCGCGACGGAATCGTTCCACAACCCCAGAACCAGGTGCCGAAGCGCAGCGGTAGCGGGCCCCCGCCGTAGCCGGCCGCAATTGCGGTGCCATTGTCATTCAGGAAGGCATCCAACAACGGCAAACCTACAGTCACCGCGGCACCGCCCAGCATGCCGCGTAAAGCGAAGTTGCGACGGGTCATCTGCAAGTGCTTCATGATCTGTTTTCCTTGATCGGCGCAGCCACGGCGTAGAAGTTGCGACTGGTTGCGATGAG
>Ga0070671_100003320_pt1 | contig 12556 bp, 10 predicted proteins | sample KBSS73metaG_FD_65341 | JGI IMG/M metagenome (GOLD analysis project Ga0070671, IMG submission 65341) | Switchgrass rhizosphere microbial communities from Kellogg Biological Station, Michigan, USA - KBS S7-3 metaG | ecosystem: Host-associated > Plants > Roots > Rhizosphere > Soil ...
CAGGGCCTGACCCCGCGTGCCCGCATCGTGGCGACCGCCACCAGCGGCGCGGATCCCGTCATCATGCTGACCGGCCCGACGCCTGCCACCCGCAAGGTGCTCGACCGTGCCGGCCTCACCGTCGATGACATCGACCTGTTCGAGCTGAACGAGGCGTTCGCCTCGGTGGTGCTGAAGTTCCAGAAGGACCTGAACATCCCCGACGAAAAGCTCAACGTCAACGGTGGCGCCATCGCGATGGGGCACCCGCTGGGCGCCACCGGCGCCATGATCACCGGCACCATGGTCGACGAGCTCGAGCGTCGCAACGCGCGTCGCGCGCTGATCACGCTGTGCATCGGCGGCGGCATGGGCGTGGCCACCATCATCGAGCGAGTCTGAGAGGCCTGAGAACACATGGCAGAGAACACAATCCAGTGGGACAAGGATGCCGACGGCATCGTCACCCTGACGCTCGACGACCCGACCGGGTCGGCGAACGTGATGAACGAGCACTACCGCGAATCCATGCACAAGACGGTCGAACGCCTTGTGGCCGAGAAGGATTCGATCACCGGCGTCGTCATCACCAGCGCCAAGAAGACCTTCTTCGCCGGCGGCGACCTCAATTCCATCATCCAGGCCGCCCCCGAGAACGCCGGCGAGTTCTTCGATGAGGTCGAGGGCATCAAGCGCGATCTACGGGCCCTCGAAACCCTCGGCAAGCCGGTGGTCGCCGCGATCAACGGCGCCGCGCTCGGTGGCGGGTTGGAGATCACTCTCGCGTGTCACCGCCGCATCATCGCCGACGTGCCCGGTGCGGTCGTCGGCTTCCCCGAGGTGACACTGGGCCTGCTTCCCGGTGCCGGCGGCGTGACCCGCAGTGTGCGGATGTTCGGCATCCAGAACGCGTTCATGAACGTGCTGAGCCAGGGCACCCGCTTCAAGCCGGGTAAGGCCAAGGAGATCGGCCTGGTCGACGAGGTGCTGCCGACCGTCGAGGAACTTGTGCCCGCCGCCAAGGCGTGGATCAAGTCGAACCCCGAGGCCCACACCCAGCCATGGGATGCCAAGGGCTACAAGATGCCTGGCGGCACCCCGGCCAGTCCCGCGCTGGCAGGCATCCTGCCGTCGTTCCCGGCGCTGCTGAAGAAGCAACTCAAGGGTGCGCCCATGCCGGCACCGCGCGCCATCCTGGACGCGGCGGTCGAGGGCGCCCAGGTGGACTTCGACACCGCCAGCCGCATCGAGAGCCGCTACTTCACGCAGTTGGCCACCGGCCAGGTCGCCAAGAACATGATCCAGGCGTTCTTCTTCGACCTGCAGCACATCAACGGCGGCGGCTCGCGGCCCGACGGCATCGCCCCGGTGAAGATCAACAAGATCGGCGTGCTTGGTGCGGGCATGATGGGCGCCGGCATCGCCTACGTGTCGGCCAAGGCCGGATTCGACGTGGTGCTCAAGGATGTCAGCATCGAGGCCGCCGAGAAGGGCAAGAACTACTCGGAAAAGCTTGAGGCAAAAGCGCTTCAACGGGGTAAGACCACCTCGGAAAAATCCAGTGAAGTCCTCGCTCGCATCACGCCGACGGCCGACGCCGCCGACTTCAAGGGCGTCGACTTCGTGATCGAGGCCGTGTTCGAGAGCCAGGAACTCAAGCACAAGGTGTTCGGTGAGATCGAGGACATCGTCGAGCCCAACGCGCTGCTCGGCTCGAACACCTCCACGCTGCCGATCACCGGTCTGGCGACCGGCGTGAAGCGGCAGGAGGACTTCATCGGGATCCACTTCTTCTCACCCGTGGACAAGATGCCGCTGGTGGAAATCATCAAGGGCGAGAAGACATCTGACGAGGCGCTGGCCCGGGTGTTCGACTACACGCTGGCCATCGGCAAGACCCCGATCGTCGTCAACGACAGCCGTGGCTTCTTCACCAGCCGCGTGATCGGCACCTTCGTCAACGAGGCGCTGGCCATGCTCGGCGAGGGTGTCGAACCGGCCAGCATCGAGCACGCGGGTTCGCAGGCCGGCTACCCGGCGCCGCCGCTGCAGTTGTCCGACGAGCTGAACCTCGAGCTGATGCACAAGATCGCGGTCGCCAGCCGCAAGGGTGTCGAGGATGCGGGCGGCAAGTACGAGGCGCACCCAGCCGAGGCGGTCGTCGAGAAGATGATCGAGATCGGTCGGCCCAGCCGCTTGAAGGGCGCCGGCTTCTACGAGTACGCCGACGGCAAGCGGACCCGGCTGTGGCCGGGGCTGCGCGAGACGTTCAAGTCGGGCAGTGCCGATATTCCGTTGCAGGACATGATCGATCGAATGTTGTTCGCCGAGGCGCTGGAAACCCAGAAGTGCCTCGACGAGGGCGTGCTCACGTCGACCGCCGACGCGAACATCGGTTCGATCATGGGCATCGGCTTCCCGCCCTACACCGGCGGCTCGGCGCAGTTCATCGTCGGCTACCAGGGCCCGGCCGGCACGGGCAAGGAAGCCTTCGTCGCCCGCGCCAAGGAATTGGCGGCCCGCTACGGCGACCGCTTCACCCCGCCGGATTCACTGACCAGCTAGCAGTAGTACGCAACGGCCCCTGGCACAATGGAGTGCCAGGGGCTTTTGCCTATTCAGCTGGTGGCCACCGCCGGCCCGACGGGCAGCGGCATCGTGTCATAGAGCCGAACGCCCCTGTCGTTGAGCCGGGCCAGCGCTTGCGTCGCGCCCAGCGGCAGGAGGGAGATCGCGCGGGCTGTGGCTACCAGAGCCCTTAACCGCCAACGGCTTTTGGGCACAATCGTCTTGGCGTTGAACCGCGCCAGTGAACGACTGCCGAGGACCGAGGGCATCATCGTGCGTTCGTATGCCGCGAACGCCGCGGTGTGATCGCCACGCGCATCGGCCAGCGCGGTGGCCAGAACGTAGGCGCCATACACCGCCAGGCTGGTGCTACCACCGACGGCCGGGCCGGGGCAGTACCCCGCGTCGCCGACCAACGTGACACGACCGCGTGACCAACTTGTCGACTCCAGTTGCGTGATGGCGTCGAAGTAGAACGTGGGCGTGCGGTCCAATTCCGCGAGCCAGACATCGACTTCGGCTGCCATTCCGCTGAACGCGGCGCGCAACTGGTCGCGCTGGCGGGATGTGTCGCGGTGGTCGAAATCCAGCGGATGTTCGGGCCGGAACAGGAACACTGCGCGCGCGTCGTCGAGGTGGTCGGCTGTGTACACCATCGCCACCCGGCGCGGCTCGAAGTACGAGTTCATCAGGCCGTCGCGGGCAAGCGATTTGGGCACCGACACCACCGAGATGTAGCTGCCGAGAAACCGCTCGCCGAAGCTGTCCCCGAAGACGATCTGGCGCACGCCGGAGTGCAACCCGTCGGCCCCGACGACGATGTCGAACCGCCGCGGGGCGCCGTTGCGGAAGGTGACGTCGCCGTCGTCGGAGATCGCCGCGATCTGGTCGCCGAACACATACTCCACGTCATCGCGGCCTGCGTCGTAGTAGATCTCGCTGAGGTCGTCGCGCATGATCTCGACGTGGCGGTCGGACATCATCTTCTCGAGCTTGAGGTAGTTGATCCGCGCGGGCCGCGACGACCATGGCCGGTTGACAGCGAGCACCGTGGTTCCGGTGGCGCGCGCTTCGATTCGCGGTAGCACGCCCATACGTTCGGAGATCTCCATCGCGGGCCGGAACAGGTCGATCGCATGTCCGCCGGTCTTACGCAGTGCGGGGGCGCGTTCAACCACGGTGACCTCGAAGCCGACCCGGCTCAGCCAGTACGCCAGGACGGGTCCGGCGATGCTGGCGCCGGAAATGAGAACTCGCATGATGTCACCCACTTACTTAACGGTCGGTAAGCTACCCGCATGAGCATACCGACCAACCGCCCCGCCGGGTTGGCTACGTGACGAAGCCCCCGTCCGAGACCCGGCTGCGCATCCAGGACATCGCCAGGGAGCTGTTCTCGCAGAAAGGGGTGCAGCGGACGAGCCTTCAGGACATCGCCGATCGGTTGGGCATCACGAAACCGGCGCTGTATTACCACTTCAGTTCGCGAGAAGACCTGGTGCGCAGCATCATCCAGCCACTGATCGACGAGGGCGAGCGCTTCGTCTCCGAGCACGAACGACGGCGCAAGTCATTGCGGGCGACGCCGCGCGAATTGCTCGAGGGCTACTTCGACTTTCATTTCAATCACCGCGCAGATCTGCTGCTCGTCGTGGCCGAGTTGACGACCTTGGCCGACCTGGGTCTGATCGACCGCATGCTGGCGTGGCGGGAGCGGCTGACCAAGTTGGTGTTCGGCAGCAGGCCCACCCTGGAGCAGTCCACCCGTGCGGTGATCGCGTTCGGCGGGCTGCAGGATTGCTGCTTACAGTTCCCCGACACGGCATACGACGACCTTCGAGTGGCCACCGTCGACGGTGCCATGGCTGCGTTGGGGATCTGAGGGTTCTGCTATGCGACCAGTTCCTCGTCGTGCGCCAAGGGGTTCGCCGCCGGATTGCTCGCGAGGGCGTCCAAAACGACCGACCACACCTGGGGGCTGAGGACGATGCCCTCGTGGCCTGCCAGGACTCCCGGATACAAATCCTGAATGACGATGTTCGTCACATTGGGGCCGTCGAGTGCCTGCTGGGTGTACGGCGTGACGACCTCGTCATGCGTTGAGGTGATCGTGGTGTACAGGACACCGGGTCGGGTGTCGCCGTTGCCGTACACCTCTTCCTGAAATTCGTTACCCAGTGCCTGCTGTTCCAAGGCCGGGCCCAGCGCGTTCGCGAGTCCCATCATCAGCGGCCCGAAGATCGGTAAACCCTGTAAGCCAACCAAACCCATGACATCGGTGCCGTGATTACTCGGGGCGAGGCCGATGAGCTGTGACACCTTGGCTGCGCCGCCCAGATTGTTGATGTAGTACGCCGGCAGAATCCCGCCGCCTTGCGAATGCCCGATGAGGATCACCTTTGGCGCACCGGTTTCGGCGAGGACCCGGTCTATCTCGGCGTCAAGCTCTTTCGCTGACTGCCTGATGTCGTCGGTCGCCTGGATCGGGAAGTTCGGATCATTCGTGACGTTGCCGTAGTTGAACGTGTAGACCTTGTAGCCGGCATTGGCGAGGACCGGCGCTCCGACAGTCCAGTTGGCCCCCTGGGTTCCCGTCGTCCCGTTCAGCAGAATGATCGGCAGCGGATGCTCTGGGGTGACGGTGATCGTCGGATCGTTCGCCCCGGGCGGCGGCTTCTGCGGGTTGAAGAAAGCCAAGCCGTCGATGATCCCGTAGGTGACTTTGAAAGGCCCTGTGCTGACGGCCCCTGCCGGCGCGCCGATCAGGGTTCGGCTAACGGCCGCAGCGGAATTGGCCACCGCGGTGGCCAGTGCATACGGCGCACCGAAAAATGTGTGCGGCCCGAAGGCCTCGGCGAAGGTGTTGGCCACGGTGTACACCGCCGACGCGGCGACGACCCCGACGTCTGATATCAGCCCGACGACCTCCCGAGGCTGCGGGGGTCTGATCGTGGTGCCGACAGACGGCGTGCTTGACACCGAGGGTGCGACGGCGGCGACCTTCGCGGTCACCGGCTGTGGGTCGGGAGCTGACGGCGTGGACGCAACTGCGGCCAGCTTGGCCGCCACGGGCTTCGGGTCGTCGGCGACAGGCTTCGCGGGTTTCGCGGGCTTCGTCGACGCCGTGGTCGAGCCCGGCCGGTGAGCACTGTGGCGCGTACGTGGCTTCGGCGGATCGTCCTTGTCCGAAGCCGCGGCTGTTTTCTCGGCAGGGGTGCTGGTGCTCGCGTCCGCTGGCGGTTCGGATGAATCTGGTTTGGAAGCCTTCGGGGCCTGCGAATCCTGCGAGGTCGAAGCGTCGCCCGAAGCGGACGGTTCATCGGCGTGGGCGATACCGCTGTTGAAGCCGACCGCGACCCAGGCTGACAGCACGAGGGCGGCAACGGTGAGCCGCAACCACCAGTAGAGGGACTTCGTGGACACTCGCTGACCTCCCGAGCCGACTGGCATGCAATGTATCCAGACCACGGGCGCGCTTGTCTCGATTTTGGCAATGCTCGTTGTCGGTTCACCGGCAGGCGGGTGAGATCCGCAGCATCACCACGTCGTGGGGCGCGACGGTTCGGGTGATCTCGCCGGCAGTCGTGGTGTCGGTGTGCGTCCACAAGTCGCGCACCGCGTAGCAGGGCGCATCCCGCAGGCCGGCCGCGTGTGCATCCGTGGCGACTTCGGTGGGCTGGTCGGCGGCATTGAACAGGGCGACCGCCACGTCCCCGCCGGAGAGCGGCTTCACCAGTACCCGGTTGTCCCGCGGTGCCGCCGTTGCCTGCGCGGCGAGCAGGTCCTGGTCGACTGCGATGACATCGCGGTTGGTCAGGATCGCGCGCGTCTGATCGCTCATCGTCCGAAGGTCATTGCCCGCCAGAAGCGGCGCCGCCAACATCGCCCACAACGAAAAGTGGCTGCGCTGTTCGGATTCGGTCAGGCTCGGCTGCGCGTTGGCACGCCACGACACCTCAGCATCGGACAGCGCAAGCTTCACACGCAGCTTCTGTAAGCGTTCGGGTGTCAGCTGGTCCTGCGAGACGATGAGCCGGCTGACGTCGAGGTGGTTGACGAAGAAGTCGCTCCACGACAGCCCGACGACCATCATGTCGGGGTCGTTGAAGTAGCCTGCACGGCTTCGGGACACGACGGGTGAGGACGCCCGGAACTCGTCGGGCACGCCGAGGTAGGTGCCGGTGAGGAAGGCATCAGAGCTGTCCAGCGGCGGCAACGTGTTGCGCCACACCGGAACCAGGTCGGTGGTGTTGCGGGCCATGTCGGCGATGCCCGACCAGTCGTATCCGGTTCCCGCGTGATGATTGTCGGAGCTGTTCGGGTTGATGCTGTAGAAGATGCGACGACCACTGGCGCGTAACGCATTTCGCATAGCAGTGAAGAGCCTGACCTGATTGGCATGGTCTGCATCGGTGTGGCACCAGTCGTACTTCAGGTAATCGACGCCCCAGGCTGCGAACGTCCGGGCATCGGTGTTCTCATGACCCGCGCTGGCTATCCGGGGGTCCTGACCGCACGTCTCGTCGTAGGGGCTGGCATAGAGGCCGAGCAGCATGCCGCGGTCGTGGAGATAGCGCGCCAACGCCGCGATGCCGTGCGGAAACGTCTTCGGGTCGGCACGCAGTTTGCCGTCGGGGTCGCGCGTCGGCGCCGCCCAGCCTGCGTCGAGGTTCACGTAGCGGTAGCCGGCGTCGCGCATGCCCGAGGACACCATCGCGTCGGCGGTGGCCCTGACCGTGTCTTCGGTCAGCGGGATACCCGAGTTCCACGAGTTCCAGCCCATCGGGGGCGTGAGCTGTTGCGGCGCGCCAGCGTCGGGCGTGGCGGCGCACCCGGTCATGCCCGCACCCACCAAAAGCGCGAGCACGATCGACCACAGTCGCACGCCCACCGGCCGAGGATCGCCGACCAGGGTGTGCATGCGCTGACAATGCGCTGCGTGGCCGCTGTGCATGGCCCCGTTGCGTATGGTCTAGGCGTGCCCGAAGGCTTTACCGAAACGTTCGCGGCAGGGCTCGCGAGCTATGGCGAACAGCCGTGCATCGAGTTCGAGGGGCGCTGGTACTCCGGTCACGACATCACCGCATACGGCATCGCCATCGCCTCGCTGCTGCGCGATGCGGGCGTTCCGGACGGCGCGCCGGTCGGACTCGTTGTCCGCAACCGCCTCCCGCATGCCGCCGCGATCATCGGCTTCCTCGCCGCCGGCCGACCCGTCTCGATGATCTATTCGTTCCAGTCGCCGGAGGCGATCGGCCGCGACATCGAAAAGCTGAACCTCTCCGCGATCGTCGCCGACCGCGAGGACTGGACCGACGAAGTCGTCACCGCTGCCGGTCGGGCGGGCAGTGCAGGCATCGCCATCTCGTCGTCGCAGCCCGTCGTCGCGGCCGTAAACGGGCTCGAACAACGCGACGCCGGCCGTAAGCACGCCGACGTCGAACCCGGTGTGGCCCTGCAGATTCTGACCAGCGGCACCACCGGTCCGCCGAAACGCCAGGACATCAAGACCTCGGTGCTGCAGCGGACCGTTTTCAGCGTGACCAGCGGCGAGAAGGCCCCGCCCGACGCCCCGCCCGAATTCGCCTACTGGCAGTTCGGCGGCATCGGGGTGTGCCAATTGGTCGCTGGTGTGCACAACGCCCGCCGCATTGTGATGCTCGAGCGGTTCACTGTCGACGGCTTCGTCAACGCGATCAAGACTCATCGCATCAAACGCTCCGGCGTGCAGCCCGCCGTCGTCCGCATGCTGCTCGACGCCAACGTCCCCAAGGAGGACCTGGCCTCGCTCGAGTTCTTGATCAGCGCGTCGGGCCCGCTCGACCCCGAAACCCGCGACGAGTTCGAGAAGCACTTCGATATTCCGATCCGGTTGGCCTACGGCGCAACGGAATTCGCCGGTTCACTGTGTGCGTGGACACCGGCCGCCATCGCGAAGTTCGGTGCATCGAAGCGCAACAGCGTTGGCAGGCCGCTGCCGGACACCCAGGTGCGCGTCGTCGACCCGGAGACGGGCGCCGAGCAGCCCACCGGCGAGCAGGGCCTGCTGGAGGCCAAGGTCGCCCCGATCAGCCCGGACTGGATCCGCACCACCGATATCGCCTCGATCGATGCCGACGGGTTCGTCACGCTGCACGGCAGGGCCGACGGTGCCATCAATCGAGGTGGGTTCAAGATCCTGCCGGAAACCGTTCGGCGCGTGCTCATCTCACACCCAGCAGTGCGCGACGCCTGCGTGGTTGGAGTACCCGACAAGCGGCTGGGGCAGGTGCCATTCGCCGCCATCGAAGCCACGCCGGGTATCCCCGTTCCATCCGCGGACGAACTCAAAGACCTTGTCCGCCAAGCGTTGCCGGTGTACAACGTGCCGGTCGACTTTGCCGTCGTCGACGAACTCCCGCGCAACCCCGCCTTGAAGGTGAGTCTGCCCGCCGTCGCCGCGCTTTACGACTCGCGCGCGAACAGGTAGTAGCGCGCGTCGAACTTGTCGTTGATGGACAGTCCCGGTTCACGTCCGGCGGACAACAGCTCCCATCCGTGGCCGAACCGCTGTTCGACGTCGGCCGGCTCGATCCCGCGTACCGGAAAGGATCCCGGAGGGAACGCGACGATCAACAGCCGTGCCCCCGGTCCGGCGACCGCGGTCACCTCGCGCACATAGGCGTCGCGATCGTCGTCGCTCATGCCGTGCAGGCAGCCGTTGTCGATGATCAGCGTGAAATCCGCGCCGATACCTTCCGCGCGCAACCGCGTCGCGTCGGCATGGACGAAGTCGACGGCAACCTGCTTGGCTGCCGCCTTCGCCCGCGCCTTGCCCAGCGCCTTCGGCACGAAGTCCACCCCGGTGACACGCCAGCCGTGCTGCGCAAGGTAGATCGACGAATCGCCGGTGCCGCAGCCGATGTCCAGCGCGGTGCCCGTGGGCAGGGCATCGTCGCCCTCGACCAGATTTTGCAGGCTCGTCGCGAGCGGGTGTTCATCCCACGGGGTGAACCCGAGCCGGTACATCAGCTGGAACAGCAGATGCTTCGACGACATGGAATCAGACGGAGCCGAGGTCGGCCGACAGCCAGTGCTGCGGCTTCAGGTAGATGGCGACCATCGGGAAGTGCTCGCGGCGCGCGAACTCGAGATAGGCGTCGACCTTTTCCGGCGCGAGGTAGCGCTTGGTCATCTCGACGAGATGCTCGTCGGTGCCTTCTTCGATGCGGCTGACCGGACCGTCTACGGAGACATAGCGCACCGTCGGCTCGAGGCGCTCTGCCATCAACGTGAACTCACCTTGCGTCTCGATGAGGCGGTGCTTTCGCGAGCCGGTTCCGGTGATCACCCATGGCTCGCCACCGGGGCTGTACTGGTACCAGATCGGCACGGTCAACGGGCCGCGCTTATCACCTGCGCTCACCGAAAGCGCGGCGATGTGTGGCTCGGCCAGAAACTGTTCGCGTTCTTCCTTGGAGAGGGCCATGCGGCCCAGGCTAGTCGCGCGTTGTGACAGGGCCGTCGAGAAGAAGCTTCAGCACCAGGCCCTTGAGAAGAAGGCGAGCGCGACGATGCCGATAGCCAGCGCGGCCTGCGTCTGCCCCATCGAAGCCGTACTGACGATCCCTGCGAGCGCGCATATTGCGATGACGGCCAAGAGTGAGTTCTTGACCCAATGGATGCCCTCGACATGACCACCGGCGCCCGCCGGCCTGGCCTTGGGCCCGGGTACCGGACGACCATTATGACCAAGCACAGCAGCCTCCTCTGTGTCCTAGCTCACATTCTAGTAGTGGTGTGAGGCACACCATAGCTCATGATCGGGTTTCGCTGGTTAATTCAGGGTGTCGTTTGGGTCCCGCTTGCCTACAGGGCGATGAAGCGCTTGAGTTTGCCGCTCGCCCCATTGCGGGGGATGCGATCGACGGGCCGGATCTTGACGCTCGGATTCGACAGCCCGCAGCGCTGTAGCGCGGCCGCCACCGATGTCGCCAGATTGTCGATGTCGGGACGGCCGACAGTCAGGATGTCGGCGCCTCTGGTGGTCTGCATGACCTGGTACTCGGAGACGTGGGGATCGGTGCCGAGAACATGCCGAAAAGTGATGGCGGGCACCGTGATCGAGCCATAGCAGAAGTCGTCGTCGCGCCGCCCGCCGATGTCGGCGACGCGGGCGTATGCACTGCCGCACTCGCACGGACCCGGTAGCAGCTTGACTTCGTCGCCGAGGTCGTAGCGGATGAACGGAAACGTTCGGTTGGCCAGCCCGGTGGCGAGGGTGCGGGCGGCCGGCTGGTCGGGCCCCACCGGCGCGCCGTTCTCGTCGACGCGTTCGATCACCACCTCGTCCTCGCAGATGTGCAGGCCCTCGCCGATACCGCAACCAACCGCCTGCACGCCGATCTCGGTGGATCCCCACAGGTTGTGCACCGGCGCATGCCATGCCTCGGCGATCGCCTGGCGATCTTCGTCGAGAAGCGGCTCGGAATTGGTGCTGACCCGCACCGGATGGCAATCCAGCTCGCCGTCCCGCACCGCGCGGGCGAGCCGGCCGATGACAGACGGGTAGCCGACGAGGTGTGTCGGCCGGGCGGCGGCCACCGCGCTCAGCACCTCCTCGAACGGCCCTCCTGCCGGTATGACGACGGTCTCCATGCCCGCTACGGTCGGCACGTCGAACAGGGGCGTGCTGGCATGCGGCGGGGCGCCTGCCTCGAGGACCGCCATCCGGGTCGGCCCGGGGTGCGGCTCACGTAGCTCCGCGCGCGCCTGCGTCCGCCATGCCAGGCATGCGGCCGAGACGTACAACTGCCAGCTCCACACGTAGACGCCGCGCACCCCACTGGAGCCGCCGGAGCTGAATATCTGATACCCGTCAGGTGTGTAGGAATACCATTCCTGTTCTGCCAGAATGCGTTCCGCGCGGTCGCGGTTCAGCCTGCGGTCGGTGACGATGTCGTCCCAGCTGTCCTGCGCGTCGGCCTTCGTCATCACCGGCACCGACGCCAGGTCGGCGACAGTGACCGACGCCAGTTCGAGGGCGCGCAGGCGGCGGGCGTGAAACGGCGACCGTTGGCGTGCGAACGACAACAGCGCGCGCAGTTGATGTTCGCGGTAATGCTCAATCTGTTCGGGGGTCCAGTCAAGGCGCGCGCTGTGGTCGACCAGCGCAGCCTGGACCGCATTCAGATGGACCGCGCGCATGCGCTCGTACTTGGCTCGGGCCGTCATCGCGTCCTACATTGATCCTATTTAACGTTTCCGTAAATCAGCATAGGGCGACCATGACCGATGTTTGCCAATTACCGGCACACGAACTTGTGTGTCTCATGTCGAACAGGGCATTGGCGTGCCGCGAGGTGGTCCAGGCGCACCTCGCGCGCATCGATGAGGTCAACCCCGCACTGAACGCGCTTGTGGCGCCCGCGGACCCGGAAAGTTGCGCAGTGTCGCGGATCAGGACGCGACCGCGGTGTCACGGCTTCGGGCCGAGGGCGCCATCGTGCTCGGGTTGACCAACGTCCCCGAGATGGGCCGAGGGGGTGAGTCCAACACCAACCTCTACGGCCGCACCAACAACCCCTGGAGCGTCGGCTCAGACGGTGGCCGCAGCATCCGCCAGCCCTGTCATAACACCGGCATCGCAGGACTAAAGCCAACACATGGCCGAATTCCAAGGACCGGCAGTGTTTTCGCTGATGCACTCGGCGTAATCGGACCGTTCAACTGCTACGGACCGTTGGCCCGCACAGTGGCAGATCTCCACCTCGGCCTGTCGATCATGAACGGCCCGGATCTTCGGGATCCGCACGCTGTGCCTGCGCCGCTCGGCCGGCCGCAGGACGTGGACCTTGGATCCCTGCGTGTCGCAACATATCTCGACGACGGCATCTCGCCACCGGCCGGACGATGTCGCGACGGTCGTCGAAGCGGCGGCGCGGGTGATGACGGGGGTGGCGGCGGTGGTCGAGCGGGCGAAGCCAAGCTGCGTGGGCCAGACCATGAAACTGCTGTAGGAGTCTGGGAG
>Ga0070671_100003322_pt1 | contig 12548 bp, 10 predicted proteins | sample KBSS73metaG_FD_65341 | JGI IMG/M metagenome (GOLD analysis project Ga0070671, IMG submission 65341) | Switchgrass rhizosphere microbial communities from Kellogg Biological Station, Michigan, USA - KBS S7-3 metaG | ecosystem: Host-associated > Plants > Roots > Rhizosphere > Soil ...
AAAACGATCGAGCAGGCAAACAATAGCCTGCGTGATGCAGAGAGCAACGTCATGATTGAGGTCGGGGCAAAGATGCGCGACCTTCAACAAGCGGCGCAGACGTTACGTGTCGCGCAGCTCAGGCAGGAAACGTCGCGAGAGAACATGCGAGTTTCGATCAATAAATACAAGTTGGTAGCGACCCTGTTCTCGGATGTGTTGCAAACACAGGCCACCTTGGCCGATGCCGACTATGAATATCAAAAAGCGTTGCTGGCTTTCTGGACGGCCAAGGCTGAATACGAAAAAGCAATCGGAGCGGACAAATAAAGGAAGGAAGGAACTATGACTATGAGACTAACGATTCAGATGACATTGTTCGCAGGTTTCTTGTTCGTTGCGGCATGCGCATACGGCCAGGATGTTCACTACAACTACGATCGCAGCGCCAATTTCGCGGCATACAAAACCTACCAATGGGTCGACATTCCGGGCGGCGCAGTACCGGATCAGTTAATAGACCAGGCCATCAAACGCGCAGCAGAAGAGCAGCTCGTGCAAAAAGGTCTCACCAAGGTCGACAACAACGCTGACCTTTACATCGGTTATCAGTTTGTCCTCAACCTCGAGAAGAGCATCAGCCTAAGTGATACGGGCATCGCTGGTCCGGGCTGGGGATGGGATCCATGGGGCGGCAGCCGTAACGTGCAAGGCCAAACTTCAACTATTCCCGTTGGAATACTGTTGATGGATGTGTACGACATTGGAAAAAAGCAACTGATCTGGCGCGGTGACGCTGTCAAGACTATCGACCTTAAGACAGATCCAAATAAGAACTACAAGAACCTTCAAAAGGTGATGGCGAAGCTCTTCAAAAACTATCCGCCTACGCCTGGTAAGTGAGTGAGGAGAGCATTCGATGAAATGGTTGTGGAGTTAATCAAAGAGCAACGACGCGAAATCGTTGCGGCACCCTGGACCATGTGGGACGCGCTTACCCTGCTACTAACAAAATGCGTCCCACCAGGGCTGTTAAGTCGAAACACCGAGATGAATTGATGTGAAAAGCATGGGAGTGGACGGATGAAAAAGAAACGATTCGGAATAGTCGCAATGTGCGCAGTGCTGCTGTTGGCAATTGTCATAGTGGCGGGAGTGTTGAGATCCAAATCCAAGCCGGTAGAAAGAGTACTCGTACCGGTGAAAGTTGCGGCGGTCGAGTTGAACTCGGCTGAGCGCGGCGAGCGGTATTCGGCGACGATCATTCCACGCACTGAAGTCGAGTTGGCTTTTAAGGTGGGTGGCTATGTTGATGCGCTTCAACAGGTGCGTGGGATCGACGGAAAAATGCGTGACGTCCAGGAGGGCGATCGCATCAGCGTCGGCGCGGTTCTGGCCCGCGTTCGTCAAAGTGATTACCAGGTGAAGTTCAAGGAAGCAGAATCGCAGGCAAGCGAGGCGCAGTCGAGTGTCACCGTCAGCAAAGCGCAATACCAGGAAGCTTTATCGGGTATCTCATCGAGCAAGGCTCAACTCAGTGAAGCGGAGGCAGCTCTTGAGAAGGCCAGGCTCGACTTCGAGCGCGCCCAAAACCTGTTCGCCAGTCACAGTATGACCAAAGCGAACTACGACGGCGCAAAGTCACAGTTCGAAATGGCAAGTGCCAAGGTCGAGGCGGCCCGCTCGCAGGTGCGCATGTTAGAGGCCAAGGCCGATTCAGCAAAATCACAGGTCGACGTTATTCAGGCAAAGTCGACAGGTGCGCAGGCCGTTGTGCAGGAGACTGCAATTCCGCTCCACGACACTGCTCTTAAAGCGCCGCTGAATGGCGTTGTGCTGGAAAAATCGATCGAGAAGGGAACGCTGGTCTCATCCGGCACTAAAGCTTTCGTAGTTGCGGACACGTCAACGGTCAAAGCCGTGTTCGCGGTTGCCGATGTCGCGCTGCCGGAAATGAAACTGGGAAGTGTGTTGAGCGTCGAGAGCGAGACGATGCCAGGCACGGAGTTTAGCGGACATATCACCGCGGTGTTTCCAGCTGCAGATCCAAAGAATCGATCGTTCGATGTTGAAGTGACGATCCCTAATTCCGAGTATCGACTGCGGCCCAACATGATCGTCTCACTGCGTGTGAACACGCGCCAGGCTGCGTCGCCGCAGTCGGTCGTTCCATTGAACGCGGTGCTAAAAGCGAAAGACAACGCGACCGGCTATGCCGTGTTCGTGGTGTCAGACGAAGGAGGACGACAAATAGCGCGTCTTCGTGATGTGAAGCTCGGTGAAGCATTTGGCAACACGGTTGCCGTGACTGCCGGCGTGAAGTCGGGTGAGCTTGTAATTACGACAGGCAGCACGATGGTACTCGATGGCGTTCAGGTAAAGGTGATTCCATGAAGAAGAAATTTCAGGTTTTATTGTTAAAAGCGCGCCAAGTTGTGCGACGTATCAGGAAAAGGCGGAAGACTGCGGCGCAACATCACGCCAATGTCGCACCCGCTCAAGGTCATCACGATGTCGACAATAGCAAGAGCAACATCTCTCGCTTCTTCGTCGAGCAACGGCACATCACTTGGGTCATGCTGATCGGGGTCTGCGCGTGGGGCTTTTACAGTTATCGCAGCATGCCGCAGCGGAAAGACCCGGACACGCCGGTCAAAACAGCAGTCGCAATCACCGCGTGGCCTGGAGTGAGCGCAGAGAAGATCGAGCAACTCGTAACGCGCAAGATTGAAGAGAAGATTGCGCAGAACGCGAACGTGGAAAAGATCCGCTCGATCTCGCGTACCAATGTCTCAATCGTCTATGTGGACCTCGATGAGAACTTCCCCGGCAACCAAATCGCGAAGGAGTTCGATGACATCGCGCTGAAACTCGACTCGATCAAAGATCTGCCCGATGGTGCGGGACCCGTACAGTTCATCAAGGACTTCGGCGATACGTCGGCGCTAATGCTTACGGTCGCGAGTCCCAAGGTAAGCGAACCTGAAATAGACCTGCGCGCCAAAGAAGTCAGCGAAGCGATCACGCGCAACCGGGCAGAGTACACACCGGCGGTAGGTGGAACGCGCTTCACAGTTGTCAGCAACTTAACTCACCCAGTCAGCCCACGCGTCGTGCAGGAGCCACTTAATCTGTTCGTCGATTACCTGAAAGAAAAGGGCGTAGCTACCGATCTACACGTGATCACGGAGCCGGGCTTTGTGGGTGTTGACGGCGTGTCGGACGCGAGTGACGAAGCGCTGCTTGGTTACACGCGGCAGTTTATCAATGAGAAGTTGCAGGCAGCCGATTTTCATCCGGATAGCTGGCCGCCGGTGGTGGTCCGTGATGTTCAAGAGGTCCGCGCGAAACTTGGGATGGTCGCCGGCGACAAATATACCTACCGCGAAATGGATGATTTCACGGATGTGATTGAGAAGGCGCTCAAGAGTGTTCCGCAAGCGACGAAGATCTCGCGCGCCGGCATTCTCTCCGAACGGGTGTTTCTCCTTTATTCGCAGCAGCGCATCGCTTCATACGGTTTGCAGCCCGCAGACCTGCCGAAGATCTTGGGTGCGCGCAACATCACGCCGGCAGGCGGTGAACTGGAAGCTGTCGGTAGAAACTTTTCAATCGATCCGTCAGGCGAATTCAAAAATGAAAAGGAGATCGGCGACGTGGCGATCTCTCGTACCGAGCAGGGTGCGCCCGTTTATCTGCGCGACGTTGTCGATGTCGAGCGCGGCTATGACAGTCCACCGAGATACCTCAACTTCTACGACTCGCGCGACGCAAATGGAAACTGGCAGCGCAGTCGTGCGATCACGGTCGCAGTGCAGATGCGTAAGGATGGATTCATAGGTCAATTCGGTAAGAACATTGACGAGAAGCTGGCTGAGGTAAAGAAACAGTTGCCGGATGACCTGATCATGGCGCGCACCTCCGATCAGCCACGGCAGGTCACTGAGAATGTCAGTCTTTTTATGAACAGTCTCTACGAGGCCATCGTCCTGGTCGTGATCGTCTCACTCGTTGGTTTCTGGGATTGGCGTTCGGCGTTGCTGATGGGGTTGGCGATCCCGATTACGCTCTTCATCACCTTCGGCATGGCCCATATGCTTGGAATCGATCTCCAGCAGGTCTCCATCGCGACGTTAATCATTGCGCTCGGACTGCTGGTGGATGTACCCGTGGTCTCCGGTGACGCGATCAAGAACGCGCTGGGATCGGGTCTGCCGCCGCTCACCGCAGCATGGGTCGGTCCGACGAGACTAATCAAGGCGATCATCTTTGCCACCATCACCAACATAGTCGCTTACCTGCCATTTCTTACTCTACCAGGAGGAACAGGAGAATTCTTATACAGCCTGCCAATCGTGCTGACGTGCTCTTTGATCGCGGCGTTGATCGTGGCAATGATTTTTATCCCGTTCGTGGGCTACTTCTTGTTGAAGCCGGAACTACAACCATCCATGGAAGAACGGCGCAAGAAAGGGTTCCCGGCTTTTTATTACAGGGTCGGGGAGTGGGCCATCAATCACCGCTGGCGAGTGTTGCTCGGCTCGCTCGTTCTACTAATCGGGGGCTTTGTGATCGGCAGCCGGCTAAAGACGGACTTTTTTCCAAAAGACCTTTCTTACCTTTCATACCTCGACGTATGGCTGCCGGAAGACGCGCCACTTTCAGTTACCAACCAGGCTGCGCGGCGGGCCGAAGAAGTGGTCCGCGAGGTGAGTGAAGAATACGGGAAGGAGCATCCGGAAAAGGATGGCAAGCCGCATGAAGTTTTGAAATCTCTAACCACCTTCGTTGGAGGCGGTGGCCCAAGGTTCTGGTTTTCTGTATCGCCAGAGCTACAGCAGCTGAACTACGCCCAGGTCATCATAGAGGTGAACGACAAGCACGACACGAACCATTTGATCGGCCAGATGCAGACGGCACTCGACGAGCGGGTTCCGGGCGCGCGCGTAGATGTGCGACAGCTCGATACCGGCAAGCCGATTACTATGCCGGTCGAAATCCGCATCTCCGGCAGCGATATGGACGCATTGCGCCAGGAGGCAGAGAAGGTAAAGACAATCCTTCGCAACACACCCTACGCCCAACGTGTCCGAGACGACTGGGGCGAAGATATCTTCACGGTAAAACTACAAACCGATTCTGATCGCGCGAACGCGGCGGGCATCACCAATCAAGATGTGGCCGCTTCTTCGGCGACGGGTATCAGCGGCACCAAAGTTACGGTCCTTCGCGAAGGCGATAAGCAGATCCCAATCGTGGCGCGATTAAGAATGGAAGAGCGCGCGCAACTCGCCGACGTTCAAAACCTCTACGTATATTCCGCACAGGGATCAGAGAAGGTGCCGCTAAGACAAATCTCGTCGGTTGAGTACGGGATGCAGACTGAGAAGGTGCGCCGCCGGAATCAATTTCGCACTATCACTGTCTCTTGCATGGCTGAGCCGGGCCACCTGCCGTCGGAGATCGTGAGCGCAGCTCGGGCGCAGTTGAACGATTTTGCCACTCAACTCCCGTCTGGCTATCACATGGACATTGGCGGGTCGGAAGAGGAGCAGGTCAAAGGTTTCAAAAACCAGACGGTCGTGCTCGTGATCTCAGTGGTGGCGATTTTTCTAAGTCTGGTCTACCAGTTCAAGAATGCAATCAAGCCCTTCGTAGTTTTTGCGGCCGTTCCTTACGGAATAGCTGGGGGCTTGGTAGCGCTCTGGATTATGGATACGCCCTTCGGGTTTATGGCCTTCCTGGGGATCATCAGCCTCGTTGGATTGATCGTCAGTCACATCATCGTGCTCTTTGATTTTATTGAAGAGAAACATGCGGAAGGAGAGCCGCTGAAAGAAGCGGTGTTAGACGCAGGCATCATGCGCCTCAGACCAGTGATGATCACGGTGCTCGCCCTGGTTATCGCACTTGTTCCGCTCGCGATGCACGGCGGCCCGTTGTGGGAGCCGATGTGTTACGCGCAGATGGGCGGGATGATGGTCGCTACCTTCATCACGTTGCTGCTCGTTCCGGTGATCTATTCGATTTTCGTTCTCGATCTCAAATTGATTAAGTGGGATTCGACAGAGACCACCGAGACGGAGAAGAAGGTCTTGCCAGGAGTAGCAGCGCCGACTACTGCAGATGTAGAGGCAAGCGCATGAAGATTAGACGACGCAAGATTCAAGGTGCTCGTTTCAAGCTCCTGATATCCGCAGGTCTCGCCCTCGCGATGTCGCTAGCGGTTGCTCCAGCCAGTGCGCAGCATAGGTCAGATTCGAATCTATTGAATGCGAAGAAGAGTCAAACCTCTTCGCGGTCGACGCGTGGTGAAGAGCCCGTGCAACGCCAGGCCGACCTCAAGCACGCAAGCGGTGACTACAAGTCGAATGTCGAACAACTGCTCACTCTCTATGAAGCCGAGTCGAAACGGGCGGAGGTCCAGCTTACGAAGGCGAGAGAGTTGTTGGCGAATCGCCTCGTCACGCAGCCAGAGGTCGATAAAGCCGAACAGGCTGCGGCGCAAGCACGAAGGAAAGTTGCCGAGGCGCAGGTGCAGTTGAAGAGTGCCGAGCTACTAATCGCCGAAGCAATGGTTGAGGTCGAAGCGGAAGAGTCCACGCGCAACATCAGCTCAAGTTCCGCGCCGCGAACAGTCAACACGCTGGTACAGACCACAGCCTACATCCGCTACGGTGGTGCGCACACGTGGTCACTCTCGGACGCAGCCGTCATAAAACAGTTTTTCGCTCGCAGGTTCGGTCGCGCACTTCCTGTTGACGCTTTCGGTCAGTCAGCGCTGCACGATCGCTGGAACTACGACCATCGCAACGCAATGGACGTAGGCGTCAATCCCGGTAGCAACGAAGGCCAGGCTTTGATGGAGTATCTCCGTGCCAACGGTATTCCGTTCACTGCCTTTCACTTTGCGGTGCCGGGCAAGGCTACAGGTCCGCACATACATATAGGAATGCCTTCACACAGGATTGCGCCTACATCGTTAGCGGCCAATGTTGGCAACGTATCTCGACGATAAGGAAAAGAGGTTTTATGGCTGGTGAAATATCAAATGGATTGGCGGCCATCGCGGGTGCTTTAGTTGGAGGTCTTGCGTCGTTAGCGAGTACATGGGTAGGTGAACGAACCCGACATAGACGAGATGTGTTGCAACGAGAAATCGCCAAGCGCGAGACTAGCTATTCCGATTTCATCCAGCACGCTTCCAAACTCTACGTCTCGTCGGCCACCCACAACCTCAACGACGGTCACGCGACTCTAGAATCGGAGCTCGAAGGAGCGGTCTCGCTTTACGGAATCGCGAGCCGCATTCGATTGTTTGCTTCCGACCGAGTTATTAAGGAAGCAGAAGCAGTCCTCGACCTGATACTGATCCAGTTTGGAGCTGAAAACATCTCTGTCGAACAACTTCGTGAAAAGAAACTCAACGAGAGAGATCCGTTGAAGGCTTTCAGCGTTAGTTGTAGGCGCGAACTCAAAGATCTACAAAGAGTGATATAGGTTATCTACGTGATTCGAGGGGCTCAACAACATGCCTGAGAAACGAGCAAAAATAATCCTTGAAGTCGCGCAGGCGATTGGCAGCCATCTCGAAATGTTTGAATTGCTGGCATCGTTGAATGATGCGCTCACTCCGATTGTCCACTTCGACGCAATCGGTATCGTTATTCTGGAAGGTGAGACCGTAACAGCTCATTGGGCTCACGTTGAAGGTATTACTCGCCAGCCGGGAGAATCGGTTGAGAGTCTTCTATATCGCTACGCATCGCACATAAAGGTCGACTCGCCGCCGATGAATGTGCCAGTCAGCAAGCATCCGATCAGCGAGATCATGAAATCCGGCGCGCCGTATATAGCTACGGACCTGGAAACGGAAAGGCGTTTCGATAGCGACGAACCTTTATTAAGCGCCCGCTTCCGCAGTTATATCGATCTACCGTTGACCAAGCAGGGCAAACTCATCGGTACAATCAAGTTTCTGTCCAGGGAAAAAGGCAGCCAGACCGGGATGCAGGTGCCTCTCTTACAAGACATTGCCAACATAGTGGCGATTGCAGTGTCGAACGCGCTGGCCTATGAAGAGATCAAATCTCTCAAAGAACAACTCTTGCTCGAGAACCGAGTGCTGCAGGAAGACATCGTTCAGCGCTCGATCTATGAAGAGATCGTCGGCTCATCGAGTTCGCTTCAGAAGGTGCTCGCCGCAATTGAAAAAGTCGCGCTGACCGACTCCACAGTTTTAATCACTGGTGAGACAGGAACCGGAAAAGAACTGGTTGCGCACGCAATCCATCGCCGCTCGCCACGCTGTGATCGCGCCCTGGTGAAAGTAAATTGCGCAGCGCTGCCGGCGGAGTTGATTGCCAGCGAATTGTTCGGTCATGAAAAGGGCGCATTCACCGGTGCACTGCAACAACGCATTGGCAGGTTCGAGGCTGCAAACGGTGGCACGATCTTTCTCGATGAAATCGCGGAGCTGAGTCCGGAAATTCAAGTGTCACTTTTGCGCGTACTGCAAGAAAGAGATTTTGAACGCGTCGGTGGCAACCGAACGATTAAGACAGACGTGCGTGTGATCGCTGCCACGAACAAAGATCTCCGGCGCGAAGTTAACGAGGGCAGGTTTCGCATGGACCTGTTCTACAGGCTGAATGTTTTTCCTGTTACTGTGCCGCCCTTGCGTGAACGTGTGAACGACATTCCGGTGCTGGTTGATTACTTCGCCGCGCGTTTGGCGGCACGCACAGGCAAGAAGATCAGCCAGGTCGAGAAGCGGTCGCTTTGTGCGATGCAGCAATATTCCTGGCCCGGTAACATTCGCGAGTTGCAGAACGTGATTGAGCGGTGTGTGATTTTGGCTGACGGCGAAATTTTGCGAGTTGATCCCGGGATGTTGATGCAAGAATCGCAATCACTCGTGACAGCGCCAATTGCGACTGGCTTCGGATCAGATCGAAAAGCTCAAATCGAAGCGGTGCTGCGGGAGACGCGTGGTAGGGTTTATGGACCACGCGGCGCTGCCGCCCAGCTCGGCTTGCCTGCAACGACGCTTGATTCCCAAATCCGCGCGCTTAGCATTAACAAACATCAATTCAAATAATTGCGGGCATCCACAACGTACAGGATGCGCGATGCGCGACCGTTCAGTTAGCCAGACAAGCCAAGCTCATCACCTGTTTCAGCTCCAAGCTCATCTCGGCAAAAATAAATTTCAAACAGTTGTTTTGCTCACAGTACTAAGTCGTTGTGGGCCTCATGGTCCAGACCGATCGAGCGAATCCTTCCGCTGGCGACCAACTCGCGCGAAGATCGAAATACTGTTCGTAGTTCCACGAGGATCCTTCAAGGAAACATGAACAACCCTCATGGTTTCCGCCAAAATTTAATCGCTTTCGCTGGCATGTATGTTGCTCACACCATTGTTGAAGCATAACAGCATTGAAATAAGCCTCGAGCGGAGGCCACGCGTGTACTTCGGCTGGAGCAATAACAAAGGGAGCAGTTTTATGGAATTTAAGAATATGAAACCCGTGCTAATCGCGTTTGTGATCACACTGGCTATTTCCGGCGTCGCATTGGGCCAGGACAGCGTTGCTCTCAGTGTGGCGCCAAGCGCACTTCGTGCCCTTGAGACTGGCGGCATCGCCGAGGGACAAAAGGTAAGAGTCGAAGGCATCGTCATCAATCGGAACGAACAGTCGTTTACCGTCCGTGCCGCGAAAGGAACCGAAACAGTCGTCGTCGTGACTAATAAAACGGTGATCAAGAAAGAGCGTAGAGGCTGGTTTCATCGTGAGAAGTCATCCAGCGCCGATGACATCCGATGCGGTGTTGCATTGAAGTTAGAGGGCCAAGGTAACAGTGAAGGTCAACTTGTAGCGAAGAACATCACTATCGACGAACCGGATCTAAAAACGTCCGAAAACACTCGGGGCGGATCACTGGGAGCGAGATATGCCTGGACCATGCGTCAGTACCACCTCGCAGCTAAGCGGTGCACAGCCCAATTCTCAACTGGGTCCGAGGAGTCCTTTCAGGAAAGGATAGGGCAAGAAAATGTACGGTGATCCGTTTCTTTCTGTGGTAGTCGCGGTTTTATTTGCGATTGTCTTTTATAAACATTCGTCAATGCCTACGGCATAATCCTTCACAGTCAAAGTTGGGCTGCCACCCGTTATCACGGGTGGTACGGACCTTATTAGCCACTGCTTTGTATAGTCCCTTCCCGAAAGAGCTTTCCTCGCCACTCCAAAGAGGTCGCTAACACTTCCGATTTTGTCGAACCGCTCACACTATCGGCATAGTCCCTACAAGCAACCAGGCGGAGAATTGTTGCTAGTTAATCGACGGACAATTGAATCCTGATTTGATTTACAAAAGGAGAAACGTCATGGTTGCGGAAATACGAACACACCAAATAGCAAACAATTTCTTCCTGGATCCGAGAGTCAAGTGTGCGCAAGCTCAGGAATTTGACCAACAACTTTCGGCGCTAATTATCGGTCAGGAGAATGCGGTTGGTTGCATGGGCAATCTGTATCAACTGTTTCTGGCGGGGATGAACCAGAGCAACAAACCACTGGGAACTCTGCTTTTCCTGGGACCGACCGGTTCCGGCAAGACACGGGTGGTCGAAGCCGCAGCGGAGATTCTCTTTGGAGACTGCAATGCCGTTATTAAGATCGATTGCGCTGAGTTTCAGCACTCGCACGAGATCGCTAAGTTGGTCGGCTCCCCTCCAGGATATCTGGGACACCGCGAAACTTCGCCACTTCTCACTCAAGAAAACCTTGACCGTTTCCAAACCGAAGACATTCCGCTTTCGCTTGTTCTATTTGACGAAATCGAGAAGGCATCGGATTCCTTGTGGCGGTTGCTACTCGGCATTCTTGATAAGGCTACATTGACGTTGGGCGACAACCGGCGCGTCGATTTTTCGCGCTCCTTGATCATCATGACCTCGAACCTGGGCGCGAGAGAGATCTCCGAATTGATCGAAGGCCGTATAGGTTTTGCCGCACAGGAACTGAAGAAGGATGCAACTGACGAGAAGATCCAACGGACGGCCGTGCAAGCGGCCAGCCGGAACTTCTCTCCTGAGTTCATGAACCGGTTAGACAAAGTGGTGGTCTTCCATTCATTGAACGAACACCATCTGCGGCAAATTCTCGATCTTGAACTTCGCTCTCTACAAGAGCGGATCCTGCGCTCGGCTCGAACTAAGTTTTTCTTTAACTGCTCTGACTCAGTGAAGGAACTATTGTTACGTGAGGGAATGGATAGCAGATATGGAGCCCGCCACTTGAAGCGCTCCATCGAACGACTGCTCGTACTGCCGATGTCAAACCTGGTAGCGAGTGGCCAAGTACACGTAGGGGACTCGATCGATGTCGATTTGGACCAGAATGGTTGTGACATTTCGTTCGCAAGACGTGCGTGGCAAATGACGGTCGACAATTCGTTCCTTGCTGAACCTTCGATAGAGGAATTTGACGCGCCGTTGCATGCGGCACAGTTCAGCCAGCGAACAGTAGCTGTTGCATAGATCTCTGCTGGTTAATCCTTCGACGCTTCGCGCAGCGGTGAACCTTTTGCGAAGTTGTGACGGCGTAGGGTCCCAGGATGAACACGGTAAGCTCGGCCGAGATGGAATCCGATAGTGAGGATCCTACGAGTGGGTGTACGGATGTTCCGGATCACCCTTACGCCTTAGCAACCGCAGAAAAGTTTTTAGCTGCGACGTTTGCAGCCTTTTTGGCAAAGTCGTAAGTGGCTTTCAGATTCCCACCGAAGAACCGCACGTTGCCAGTGATATCCCGTTCCAGCAGCGAGTTTCCAGCCTTATCCTTGAATTCGCAGCGCAGCGTCAGCGAAGTCGCCCCCGCGACTGTCGTAACCTGGCGCATCTTTTCACTACCCTTTTTGAATTCTTGAACGGTGCATTGAAGCCCTATCAAATTAGGTTCTGCAGCTGCATTTCTGTCGCCATCACGATACACATGCTGGAATACGTTTTTCTTCCGAAGCTGATCTATCAGGTTCTCATACAGAGACACCTGGAATTCTGCGGGTAGCTGCGTTCCATCGGCCGGGATCATGATGACCTGGATTGCCGACGATCGCGTCGTCGGTTGATGTTCTTTCGCGTGCAAGTGCGAGCTTGCAAAAAAGATCGCGAGCAAGACAGAAAGAACTGCCGCATTTTTGAAATTGAGTCTCATGGTTTCTACTCCTTTGTTTTGGACACAGACTTTTTCGGATCTGGTTGTGGTGGAATACGCGTATGCGCACCCTGTGCAATGATCTCCTGCTTGATCATCTCCGCTTTACCGAGTGGCACCGTAAAGATGACGCCGTGCAGGCCGCCATCGGCGTCACGATATTGAATCGTCAGCGTGTCAAGCTTTGTACGAAACAAACTCAGGACACGTCCCGACCCGTACGGCGCAAGCTGTGTTAGCGTGCCCACCGTTCCGCCGATCGCGCGTTGACTGTCTGTTCCCGCAACAACGTTCTCGATGGATGTAGCTGCAACGTCGGCGTTACCCTTCGAGTGCGTAAAGTGGAGA
>Ga0070671_100003329_pt1 | contig 12537 bp, 8 predicted proteins | sample KBSS73metaG_FD_65341 | JGI IMG/M metagenome (GOLD analysis project Ga0070671, IMG submission 65341) | Switchgrass rhizosphere microbial communities from Kellogg Biological Station, Michigan, USA - KBS S7-3 metaG | ecosystem: Host-associated > Plants > Roots > Rhizosphere > Soil ...
GGCGCCTGGATCCGCCGATTCCGGCCCCAACGTTCCTGGACGAGGCACTAGGGCAGCGGCGGACCGGATCGGAAGGCCGGATCGGGCGGGTAGAGGATGGTGCGGCAGTCGACGAGGGGGGCGGGTGTGGAACCCGACGGCAGCGGGCGGATCCGGGTCGAGGGACTGGGCAAGCGCTTCGGGGCGGTGGAGGCGGTGCGCGGGCTGAGCTTCACCGTCGAGCCCGGCGCGGTCACGGGGTTCCTGGGCCCCAACGGGTCCGGCAAGACGACGACGCTGCGCGCGATCCTCGGGCTGGTCCGGCCGACCGCGGGCACGGCGCTGGTCGAGGGCCTGCCCTACGGGGCGCTGCCGAACCCGGGCCGGGTGGTCGGGGCGGTCCTGGAGGCACAGGGCGTGCACCCGGCGCGGACCGCGCGCCGACACCTGCACGCGGTCGGCGCGGCCGTGGGCGTCGGCGAGGACCGGGTCGAGGCGGTGCTCGGGCTCGTCGGGCTCGCCGACGCCGCGGACCGGCCCGCCGGCGGGTTCTCCCTCGGCATGAACCAGCGGCTCGCGCTGGCCACCGCGCTGCTCGGCGACCCGCGGATCCTCGTGCTCGACGAGCCGGGCAACGGCCTGGACCCGCAGGGCATCGCGTGGCTGCGGGAGTTCCTGCGCGGCTTCGCCCGGTCCGGTCGGACCGTGCTCGTGTCGAGCCACCAGCTCGCCGAGCTCGGCCAGATCGTGGACCGGCTCGTGGTGCTCGACGCAGGCACCTGCGTCTACCAGGGCGCCACCGACGGGATGCGGGGCCGCGCCGCCGTCCGGGTGCGCTGTGCGGACCCGGCGCGGCTCGCGGAGGCCCTGGCCGCCCGCGGGGTCCTGGAGATCGACCACGTCGCCGACGGCGGGCTGGCCGTCGCGGCGGACGCCGTGCTCGTCGGGGACACCGCGCTCGCCGCCGGGGTCGCGCTCTACGGGCTGACCGAGGAGCGCGGCGACCTGGAACAGATGTTCCTGCGGCTCACCGGGGGTGCGGCATGACGGTGGTCCTGCCCTCCGCGTGCGTACTCCGCGGCGAGGCGCTCAAGGTCCTGTCCGTGCGGAGCTGGTGGGCGCTCGCGCTGCCGGTGGCCGCGCTCGCCCTGTCCGTGAACGTGTTCGGCGGGTTGTTCGCCGCGGCCGTGGGCGGCGGGCTGGACGAGGGGCTGCCCGGCGTCCTGCCCGTCTCGCTCGCCTACTCCCTCGGCCTGACCTCGGTGTTCGCCGCCGTGCACGGCGTCGTGATCGCCACGGCGGAGTTCCGGCACCGCACGGTCAGCACCACCTACCTGGTCGGCGGCCGAGTCCCGGTGCTGCTCGCCAAGGCGGCGGTGGCGGCCGGGTTCGGCGGCGTGTACGCGCTGCTCACCGCGGTGGTGGGGCTGCCTGCCGGGCTGCTCGGCCAGGGGGCCGCCCGGCTGTCGTCGATCGGGGTGCTGCTCGGCGTCATCGGTACCGGGATCGTGGTGTGCGCGCTCTGGTCGGTGCTCGGTGTGGCGCTGGGGACCGTCGTGGTGAACCAGGCGGGCGCGATGGTCGGGTTGCTGGTGTACGTCCTCGTCCTGGAGAACCTGCTGTCGTTGGTGCTGCGCTCCGGCACGGACCCCGACCGGGCGCCCGGGGGCGTCGCGCGGCTGTCGTCGTTCCTCCCGGCGAACGCCGGTGACATCGCGCTCTACGACCTGCCCGCCCGCGAGCTGGGCGGGCGGTTCGGCGGCACGGTCGTCGAGAGCCTGGCCGGGGTCGCGGGCCCACCGCCCGGCTGGGGCGCGCTGCTGGTCCTGCTGGTGTGGACGGGCGCCGGGACCGCGCTCGCGTGGGTGGTCGGGGACCGGCGGGACGTGACCTAGCGGTGTCGGAGCCGAGGGTCGGCTCCGCAGGCTCCGCCTCCGGGTCCGGGCGTACGTTGGATCGGTGCCCGACGCTCCCCCCACCACCTCACGCTCGTCCTGGATCCGCAGGCTCACCCGCGAGTGCCTGAAGCACCGGCGCATCGCCGTCGGGGCGCTGGTGGCGTCCGTGCTGGGCGTGAGCCTCGACGCGGTGGGCCCGCTGCTCACCCGGGTCGCGGTGGACGACGCGGTGCGGGGCGTCACCGACACCCTGCTCGTCATCGTGCTGGCCATCCTCGGGCTGGCGGTGATCCGGTTCGGGGCGTCGTTCCTGCGCCGGTTCCTCGCAGGCCGACTGGCCCTGGACGTCCAGCACGACCTGCGCCGCCAGGTCTTCGCCGCCGTCCAGCGCCTCGACGGGCGCAGGCAGGACGCGCTGCGCACCGGCCAGGTCGCCTCACGCGCGATCACGGACCTCCAGCTCGTGCAGTCCCTGCTGTCGATGGTCCCGCTGACCGCGGGCACGATCGCGCTGGTCGTCGCCTCGGTCGCGGCGATGCTCTGGCTCTCCCCGCTGCTCACCCTGATCTCGCTGGTGATGCTTCCGCTGGCCGCGTTCGTCACCACGCGGGTGCGGCGCTCGCTGTTCCCGGCCACCTGGTCCGCCCAGCAGCGCGCGGCGGACGTCGCGCAGCAGGTGGAGGAGACGGTCACCGGCGTCCGGGTGGTCAAGGGCTTCGGGCAGGAGAACCGCGAGGTCTCCACGCTGGAGGGCCTCGCGCGCACGTTGTTCGGCGAGCGGCTGCGCGCCGCCCGGATGACCGCCCGGCTCAACCCGGTCCTGCTCGCGCTGCCCACCCTCGGGCAGGTCGCGGTGATCGGCGTCGGCGGCTGGATGGCGATGCGCGGGTCGATCACCCTCGGCACGTTCCTGGCCTTCACCACCTACGTCGCCCAGCTCGTCGGGCCCGCCCGGCTGGTCGGCTCGCTGGTGGTGTCCGCGCAGCTCGCGCGCGCGGGCGTCGAGCGGGTGTACGACCTGGTCGACGCGGAGCCGGACGTCCAGGACCCGGCAGCGCCCCGCACCCTCCCGGCGGGCCCGGTCGCCGTCGAGCTCGACGGGGTCCGCTTCGGCTACCAGCCCGGCCGCCCCGTGCTCGACGGCGTGTCCCTGCGCGCCGAGCCGGGCGAGACGCTGGCGATCGTCGGGACCGCGGGATCGGGCAAGTCCACCGTGGCGCAGCTGCTCCCGCGGTTCTACGACCCCTGGGACGGGGCCGTCCGGATCGGCGGCGTCGACCTGCGCGAGCTGCGGCTGCGGGACCTGCGCTCCGAGCTCGGGGTGGTGTTCGAGGAGGCCTTCCTCTTCTCGGACACCATCCGGGCCAACATCGCCTACGGCCGCCCGGAGGCCACGGAGACCGAGATCCGGGCCGCCGCCGAGGCCGCCCAGGTCGCGGCGTTCGTCGAGGCGCTGCCGGAGGGCTACGACACCGAGGTCGGCGAGCGCGGGCTCACCCTGTCCGGCGGGCAGCGCCAGCGGATCGCGCTGGCCAGGGCCCTGCTCACCGATCCCCGCGTGCTCGTGCTGGACGACGCCACCTCCGCCGTGGACACCGCCACCGAGGCGGCGATCCACGAGGCGCTGGAGATCCTGATGGCGGGCCGGACGACCGTGCTCGTCGCGCACCGGCGGTCGACCATCGCGCTGGCCGACCGGATCGCGGTGCTCGACGAGGGCCGGGTCGTCGACGTCGGGACCGAGGTGGAGCTGCGCGCGCGGTGTCCGCTGTTCCGCGAGCTGCTGGCGGCGGGGGCGGAGCGGCAGGCCACCGTCGAGGAGGAGGCCCTCCCCGAGCCCGCTCCGGCGGTCGCCGTGCCCGCGGCCGGTTTCACCGCCGCGCTCTGGCCCGAGTCCGCCGAGGTCGCGGCGGAGTCGGACCGGGCGTTGCGCACCGCCGCCGCCGAGGCCGGGGACGCCCGCGCAGGCGGCCCCGCCGCCCGCGGTGCGGCGGGGGCGACCGGCATGGTCGGCGGGATCGCCGCCACCCCCGAGCTGCTCGAGTCGGTCGCCGCGCTCAAGCCCGCCACGGACGTCCCGCGGCTGGGCGGGGTCGATCCCGCGGCCCCGGATCCCGGGTTCCGGCTGTCCCGGCTGCTCAGGCCGGTCCGCTGGACCCTCGGCCTGGGCATGCTGCTCGTCGCGCTCGACGCGCTGGCCACCCTCGCCTTCCCCACGGTCGCCCGGTTCGCGGTGGACGACGGGATCACGGCGGGTGTCGGGAGCGTCCTGCTGACCGCCACTCTGATCGGCGTCGGGATCGTGCTGGCCGACGCCGTGGTCGTCGGCTTCCAGACCGTGGTCACCGCCCGGGCCGGCGAGAGCCTGCTCTACCTGTTGCGCATCCGCAGCTACGCCCACCTGCAGCGGCTCGGCCTGGACTTCTACGAACGCGAGCTCTCCGGCCGGATCATGACCCGGATGACCACGGACGTCGACGCGCTGTCGACCTTCCTGCAGACCGGCCTCGCGCAGGCGGTGGTCAGCCTGCTGACCCTGGTCGGCGTCGCCGTGGCGCTGCTGATCACCGACCCGGAGCTGGCCATGGTGGCCCTCGCGGTGCTGCCGATCCTGCTGGTCTCCACCGTGGTGTTCCGGCGGCTGTCCTCGCGGGCGTACGCGGAGGCCCGCGAGCGGGTCAGCATCGTGAACGCGGACATGCAGGAGAACGTCACCGGCGTCCGCGTGGCGCAGGCCTTCGTGCGCGAGGAGCGCAGCGCGGCCGTCTTCGGCGAACGCAGCGACGCCTACCGCCGCACCCGCCTCCGGGCCCAGCGCTACATCGCGACGTACTTCCCGGGCGTCGCGTTCCTGAGCGACATCGCGCAGGCCGCGGTGCTCGGCGTCGGGGCGGCACGGGTGGCCACGGGGGACATCACACCGGGTGTGCTCACCGCGTTCCTGCTGTACCTGGCCCTGTTCTTCGCCCCGGTGCAGCAGCTCTCGCAGGTGTTCGACGGCTACCAACAGGCCCGGATCGGCCTGCTGCGGATCGCCGACCTGCTGCGCACCGAGTCCTCCATCCGCGACGACCCGGACCCCGAGCCCGCCCCCGCGCGGCTGCGCGGCGCCGTCGAGCTGCGGGAGGTCACGTTCACCTACCCCGGTGTCGACGAGCCCGCGCTGGCGGAGGTCTCGCTGTCCGTGCGGCCGGGGGAGACGATCGCGCTCGTCGGGGCGACGGGAGCGGGCAAGTCCACGCTGGTCAAGCTGCTCGCCCGGTTCTACGACGTCGGGTCCGGCGCAGTGCTCGTCGACGGGACGGACGTGCGGCGCTACCGGCTCGAGGACTACCGCCGCAGGCTCGGGTTCGTGCCACAGGAGCCGCACCTGTTCACCGGGGACGTCGCGGGCAACATCGCCTACGGGCGGCCGGACGCCACGCCCGCGGAGATCGAGGCCGCCGCCCGCGCGGTCGGGGCGCTGGACCTGGTCCGGTCGCTGCCCGCGGGGTTCCGCCAGCCCGTCGGCGAGCGGGGGCAGGGGCTCTCGGCGGGGCAGCGGCAGCTCGTCGCGTTGGCCCGCGCCGAGCTCGTCGACCCGGATCTGCTGATCTTCGACGAGGCCACCGCCGCGCTGGACCCGGCCACCGAGGCGGCCGTGCTGGCCGCGGGGGACCGGCTCACCGCGCGTCGGACGGCGTTCGTGGTGGCCCACCGGCTGGCCACGGCGGCGGCGTCGGACCGGATCGTGGTGCTGCACGCAGGCCGGATCGTGGAGGAGGGCCCGCACGCCGAGCTCGTCTCGGCGGGGGGCCGCTACGCCGCGCTGTGGCAGGCGGGCGAGCTCGAACCCGCCGCGGACGCCGAGGTCGAGGACGGATCCGTCGCGCGAACGGCATGAATTCTGCCCGGAACCGGGCAGGGATTTGGAGTTCCGGCCCCGGATCCGGCATCGTTCCCGCTGTGCGCACGCCTCACCCCGACCTGGTGACACACCTGGCGGGCACGACTCCGCTCAGCGAGGGCGAGGCGGCACGGGTGGTCGACGAGGTGCTCGCGTACTTCGCCGAGACCACGGAGGTGTTCGTGCGGCGCAGGCACACCGAGCTCCGGGCCCGCGGGCTCCACAACGACCAGATCTTCGACCGGATCGGCGCCGAGCTCGGCGCGCGGAGGGTGGCGCCCCGGGCGCTGTCCGCGCGGCAGCTGCGGCGGCTCGTGTACGGCTAGGGGGACTTTCATGTGCGGCATCGTGGGTTACGTGGGGAGCGCGGGGAACGGCACCGACGCGGCGCCCATCCTCATCGAGGGCCTGAACCGGCTGGAGTACCGCGGGTACGACTCGGCGGGCATCGCGGTGATCGACCGTGGGCAGCTGAAGGTGCGCAAGGTCAGCGGTCGGGTCGCGGACCTCGCCGACGAGCTGCCCAAGCGGTTCAAGGGCTCCGTCGGGATCGGGCACACCCGCTGGGCGACCCACGGTGAGCCGACCGTCGCCAACGCCCACCCGCACGTCGACACCGCGGGCCGGATCGCCGTGGTGCACAACGGGATCATCGAGAACGCGGACGAGCTGCGCGCCAAGCTGACCGCCGACGGGGTCGAGTTCGCCTCGCAGACGGACACCGAGACCGTCGCGCACCTGGTGGCCGCGGCGTTCGCGACGGGCGGCGCCGAGGACCTCGAGCAGGCCGTCCGGTTCGCGCTGCGGCAGGTCGTCGGCGCCTACGGCATCGCGGTCGTCGACACCGCGCACCCGGACCGCATCGTGGTGGCGCGCAACGGGTCCCCGGTGCTGCTCGGCGTCGGGGAGAAGGAGATGTTCGTGGCCTCGGACGTCGCCGCGCTCGTCGGGTACACCCGCCAGGTCGTCTACCTCGACGACGGCGAGCTGGCCACGATCACCCCCTCCGGCTACCGCACCTTCACCCTCGACGCGCGCAGCACGGCGAAGGAGGTCTCCGAGGTCGACTGGGACGTCGTCGGGGCCGAGATCGGAGACCACGCGCACTTCCTGATCAAGGAGATCGGCGAGCAGCCGCGGTCCATCGAGCGCACCCTGCGCGGCCGGATCGACGAGCGCTTCAACACCGCCCACCTCGGCGGGCTCAACCTGAGCGTGCGCGAGGCCCGCGAGTTCCGCCGGGTGAAGATCCTCGGCTGCGGCTCGGCCTGCTACGCCGGTGACCTCGGCGCGCAGCTGATCGAGGACCTGGCCCGGATGCCCGCCACGGCGGAGTCGGCCTCGGAGTTCCGCTACCGCAACCCGGTCGTCGAGCCGGACACCCTGTACGTGGCGGTGTCGCAGTCCGGCGAGACCGTGGACACCCTGGCCGCGGTGCAGGAGCTGCAGCGCAAGGGCGGCCGGGTGATCGGGATCGTCAACGTCGTCGGCTCGACGATCGCGCGCCAGGTCGACGGCGGCATCTACATCCACGCGGGCCCCGAGATGTCCGTGGCGGCCACCAAGTCGTTCACCTCCACCGTCGCGGCGTTCGCGCTGCTCGCGGTGCACCTGGGCCGGATGCGGGACCTCGCGCCGACCGAGGGGCGGCGGATCCTCGAGGGGCTCGCGGCGCTGCCCGGCCAGATCGAGGAGATCCTCGACGCGGAGAAGCGCACCGGTCTGATCGCCGAGGTGGCGCGGGAGATCGCGCCGCGCAACAGCGTGCTGTTCATCGGCCGCCGCCGCGGCTGGCCGGTGGCGAAGGAGGGCGCGCAGAAGCTCAAAGAGGTCTCCTACGTGCACGCGGAGGCCTACGCGAGCGCGGAGCTCAAGCACGGGCCGCTGGCGCTGGTCAGCCCGGAGCTGCCCACCGTGGCCTGCATCCCGGGGGACGACCTGCTGGACAAGAACACCTCGACGCTCGCCGAGATCCGGGCCCGCCGCGGCCCGGTGGTCGCGCTCGCGCACCGCGAGCTGCCCGCCGACCTCGCGGACCGCACGATCGTCGTCCCGCGCAGTGAGCCGGAGCTGGACAGCATCCTGATGAGCGTCCCGCTGCAGCTCCTGGCCTACCACGCCGCGGTGGCCCTGGAGCGCGACGTCGACCGACCCCGCAACCTGGCGAAGTCGGTCACGGTGGAGTAGCGGCGTCCTCGATCATGCGTCTCGGGCCTGCGAGCCACTCCGTCGTCGGGCTCTGCAGGGCGGTGGTCATCGGGACGTGCGGGGTGCCCACGTACGTCTCGATCCCGCCCGCCGTGCTCCAGCCGAGACGGTGGAAGAAGCGCTCGTTGGCCACCTGGACGTGCGCGTGCATCCGCCGCCCGTCCCGCGCGCCTGCGGTCTCCACCGCGAACCGGACGAGGGGGCCGCCGATCGCGGCCGCGCGGAACTCGGGGAGCACGGCCAGCCGGTCGCCGAGCCACTCGCCCGGCCCGACCGGGTACAGCCGGACCGTGCCCGCGGGGCGGCCCTGGTGCGTGGCGAGGACGTGGACGACGTCGTCGCGGGCGTCGTGCGCGTCGAGGTCCGAGCCGTCGAACAGGCCCTGCTCCGCGACGAACACGGCGTGCCGGATCGCGTGGTGCGCGGCCCTGGCCTCGGGGTCCCGCGCCGGCCGCACGGCCACCGGGTCCACCCCGACCAGCACGTTCACCGCGCGGACCGGGCGGATCCGGCCGACCGGTCGCTCCGGCACCGTCGCGGTCATGCGCCCGGCCGCTTCCCGATCTGGAACAGCCCCGGGGTGCCGCCGCCGGACCCACACGGTGTCGCCCCGCCGGACTGCTGCACCAGGTTGAGCGACGAGCAGGCCTGGCACCGCGCGCAGCCCGCGACGGCCGTGTCCGCGCCCAGGCCCTTGGCCTCGAGGAACCCGGCGACCTTGCGGTAGATCGGTTCGGTGTACTCCCGTGCCGGCGCCGGCACGTTCTCCATCAGCGACCCCGCGACCGGCCGCAGCGGCACGACGAAGGGGTACACGCCCATGTCCACCGCACGCCTGCACATCTCGACGGTGAGGTCCGGGTCCTCGCCCATCCCGAGGATCACGTAGGTCGACACCCGGCCCTCGCCGAACAGCGACACGGCCCGCTCCCAGGCGCGGAAGTAGGTGTCGATGCCGGTGCGGAACTTGCCGGGCGCGACCCGGGCCAGCACGGCGGGGTCGAACGTCTCGATGTGGATGCCGACGGAGTCGATGCCCATGTCGTGCACGCGGTCGATGACGTCGAGGTCGCGCGGCGGCTCGAACTGCACCTCGACCGGCAGCCCGGCCGCCTCCTTCACCGCCTGCCCGCACCTCGCGACGTACAGCGCACCGCGGTCCGGCGCGACCGACGAGCCGGTGGTGAGCGTGGCGTCGACCGCGCCGTCGAGATCGCGAGCGGCGACCGCGACCTCGGCGAGCATCTCGGGGGTCTTCTTCGCGATCGTCGCGCCCGCGGCCAGCGAGAGCCCGATCCCGCAGAACCCGCACTGGTCCGAGTTGCCCCAGTAGTTGCAGGCCTGGACCACGGTGGACGCGAGCGAGTCGAGGTGCAGCAGCGCGATCCGGTGGTAGGGCACGCCGTCGGCGGTCTCGAGGTCGTAGAAGCGCGGACGCTTCGTCCCTGAGACGGCGGCGACCTTCACGCCGTCGCGGAAGATGGCCTGGCCCTCGTCCTCGGCGCGCAGGGCGTAGGGGGAGGTCGAGCTCGGCGGCACCGTCACCGGCACGCCCTCGATCCACAACATCCCGGAGTCCGACGGGCCCGCGCCGCCCTTGCGGGAGGTCTCCAGCGCCGTCTCCATCCGCAGGCCGACGGCCTGCAGGTCCATGATCAACGCAGCCGTGTCGCTGGTGGTGCGGTCGTCGGTCACCGTCATGGCGCGAGGGCTCCTCCACTATCCGACACGGTCGTCTCCCATCAGAGAATTCACTATGGTGGACGAGTGCGCAACATCGGAAACCCGGAGCTTGCCCACCCCACCGGCTCCGCCGGCTGCCGTCGCCGGGCGCGGGTGGCGCTCCTGACCCACTCGACGTCACCGCGCGGCGGTCACGTGCACACCCTCGGGTTGGGGGAGGCGCTGCACCGCGCGGGGGAGTCGGTGCATCTGTTCGCGCTGGGTACGCGGCTCTACCGGGAGGTCGAGCTGCCGCACACGCTCGTCCCCGGACCGCGGCGCGAGGGCACCACCTTGACCGAGCGCACCCTCGACGGCATCGAGCGACTCGCCACCGCTCTTGCGGCGAGGATCACGGAGTTCGACGTCCTGCACGCCCAGGACTGCATCGCCGCGCGGGCCGCGCTGATCGCCAGGGAGCGCACCGGCGCCGCGGTGACCGTGCTGCGCACCGCGCACCACGTGGACGACTTCACCACGCCGGTCCTCGTCGACTGCCAGCGCCGCGCGATCACCGAGCCGGACCGCGTGCTGGTGGTGTCGCGGATGTGGCGGGACATCCTGGCCCGGGACTTCGCCGTCGAGACGACGGTCGTGCCCAACGGCGTCGACCTCGCCCGGTTCGCGCAGCCGGCGCCCGTCGCGAAGCCAGACCGGTTCCTGCTGCTCGCGGTGGGGGGCATCGAGCCGCGGAAGGGGTCGGTGCACCTGATCCGCGCACTGGCCCGCCTGACGGACCTGGACCCGGAGCTGGTCGTGGTGGGCGGGCACTCGTTCCAGGACTTCGCGCCGTACCGCGAGGCCGCGTTGGCCGAGGCCGCCGAGCTCGGCGTGGTGGTCCGCGAGGTCGGCACGGTGTCCGACGCCGAGCTTGCGGGCTGGTACGCCGCCGCGGACGCGTTGGCCTACCCCTCCACGGCCGAGGGCTTCGGCCTCGTGCCGATCGAGGCGATGGCACTCGGTGTCCCGGTCGTGGCGAGCGATCTGCCGGTCTTCCGCGAGCACCTCACCGACGGGCGCGACGCGCTCCTGCCCCCGGTGGGCGACGACGAGGCCCTCGCCGCCGCGCTCCGCCGGGTGATCACCGACCCCGCCCTCCGCGACTCCCTACGCAGGTCCGGCCGCGCCACCGCCGCCACCTTCACCTGGGCGAACGCCGCCGACGCCCACCGCACGGTCTACGCCGAGCTCACCCGGACCCCGACCCCCTAGCCGCCCGTTCTCATCGCACGCTCCAGCCCGCACGTTTCGTGCTGTCAGCGCGGCAAGATCAGCGAAAGGGTGCGCTCAGCGCGGTGCGCAGCGCGCTGAGAGCACGAAACGTGTCACCTTGCAGTGCCCCCGCTGCAGCGCCCCCGCATGCAGCGCTTCACCTGTTGCGCCCGACCTGCAGCGCCCCCTAGCCGCACGTTTCGTGCTGTCAGCGCTGCAAGATCAGCGAAAGCGTGCTCTCAGCGCGGTCCGGAGCGCGCTGAGAACACGAAACGTGCCACCTGTAGCGCCCGCACCTACAACGCCCGCACCTGCAACGCCCCCACCTGCAGCACCGAGCGCGTAGACCGCTCAGTCCGCGAGCAGCCGCGCCACCCGCGACTCCGCGACCGCCCGTCGCGGGTCGCCCGCGGGGAGCATGTCCACCAACAGCTCGTGGGCCTCGAGGTCCTCGGCGCCCAGCCGGTGGGTCGCGTAGGCGTGCACGAGCTCGGCGTCGTCCGACTCGAGGACGGCACGGCGCAGGCCGACCTCCAGCTCGTCTCGCGCACCGCGGATCTCCGGGGCGTCCGACCGCTGCAGCAGCGGGCCCGAGCAGGCGCGCAGCGCGTCCGCGACCCGGCCCTCGCGCAGGGCCCGGCGAACCGTGCCGAAGTCCGTGTCGACCACGGCGTCGAGCCGGTACGGGCGGGTCTTGAGCACGTCCGTCCCGATCAGCGCCCGCAGCCGGTGGATCTCGCCGCGGACCGTGGTCTGGTTGCCGTCGTCGCCGTACAGGAGCAGGGCCAGCCGCTCGGCCGTGAGGCCCTCGGGGTGCAGGGCGAGCGCCGCGAGGATCTCCGCGGGGCGCAGGGTCAGGGTGTGGCTCTCGCCGTCCAGCACGACGGTGGGGGCGCCGTCACCGAGGAAGCGCAGCGACAGCGAGTGGCGCGCCGGCGCCGCAGCGGCCCTCCGCGTCATGGACAGCAGGAACCCCTCGGCCAGCGGCTCGACGTGCAGCACCCGCCCGTCCTGCAGCTTCAGTCGGTCCGCCCCGGCGGCCAGCGGCTCCAGGTCCACGCGTTCCGGCCACTCGCCGAACGGGTCCCCGGCGATGATCCGGCCCGACGGCGTGACCAGGGCTCCCGGCGTGCCGCGCAGGCTGGCGAGGTGGCCCTGGTTGCGGGCGCGCAGCCGCTCGTCCGCGATCGCGAGCTGCATCCGCATCTGGTTCTCGGCGAGCTGGGCGGTCGCGGTGACCAGCGCGAGCATGGCCGGATGGATCGTCCGGCGCGGGCCGGTGATGTCGATGGCGCCGATGATCCGCCCGGTGTCCGGGTCCGTGACGGGGGCCGCGACGCACGTCCAGGCGTGCACCGCACGCACGAGGTGCTCGGTCGAGTGGATCTGCACCGGCTTTCCGAGGGCCAGCCCGGTGCCCATCGCGTTGGTGCCGATGGCCTCCTCGGACCAGTTGGACCCCTCGACGAGCCCGACCCGGTCCGCCGGGCCGAGCACGGCGGTCGCGCCCTCGCGCCACAGCACCGTGCCCTCCTCGTCGGTGACCACGACGACGTGCATCGCCTCCTCGGCGATGCTCACCAGGTTGGCCCGCAGCAGCGGCATGACCCGGTGCAGCGGGTGCGCGTCCAG